>Ga0179593_1453938_pt1 | contig 11340 bp, 8 predicted proteins | sample CZODoug2_1_08_16_FD_185931 | JGI IMG/M metagenome (GOLD analysis project Ga0179593, IMG submission 185931) | Vadose zone soil fungal communities from Angelo Coast Range Reserve, California, USA - CZODoug2_1_08_16fungal (PacBio error correction) | ecosystem: Environmental > Terrestrial > Soil >... | reverse complement strand
GCCATCTTTCTTCGAGCCGTTGCCGTTTTCTTGGTTGTCGGGGTGCAATTATCCCTTCCCGTCCCTCCCGTCTTCCGGCGGTTCTTTTTTTCCCGTTTTCAAGCGTCATGACGTTTAGCTCCTTGTCTTCATCTTTGCTTGATTTTCTGGTGTTTGATGGAGGGGCCGTTTTTTTTTTTTTTTCCCCCGTTCTACTCCCTACGTTTTTTCGCAAGCCCGCTTGGTCACCGCCGTCCCTCGGCTTTGGAGGAGGTTCTTACCCCCTTTTGACGGTGTGTCCAGTCCTTCTTTGTCGATTTCTCTAGCGTTGTTTCCCCCTCCCCTCTGCGATTTATGACTCTGCCCTTTCTTTACATGTGTTGCACTCATTGTTTCCTCCCCCGTCTCCGGTCTCTCCCTCTTATCGTCGTGGTTTAGCGTGTTGTACTTGACATCCCCTCTCGTTGGCGATCGTCACGCTGTGCCGTTCCTCTCCTGTGGTTCCCTTTTTTTCGGCTTACCTCCCCCTGTTGACCCGTTTTATAGTCATGGTTTTCTCTCCGTCAGCCGTTGCAGCTTCTTTTTTTTTCCGGGACCCCACGACTCCCCCACCTCCGTTGTGTTGCAGATTCAGATCTATTTCAGTACTTGCCTGACCCTTCTGGTGGCTCCCCCCTTCTAGGATTGTCCCACTATCGGCAAGGAGTGGTGCTATGTGGTGGTTTTTGGTGGTTTCCTTCTCTGACTGTCTGCGGCCTTTCCCTGTTTTTTTTTTTTTCCTTCCCCCAACCCAGTAAGAAAGTTGATCGCAGGTCCTCTCGCACTCACATCCTTTTCCTCGCTGCCCAGCTGGCCTTTTTAGCGTTACTCACCGCCCCCGCTTTCCACCGTTCCCGTTTAGTTGTGTCGATGTTTCGTTGCATCGGAACCAATCGTCTTTTGTAATCTTGTCCTATTTTCTCCCCCTTCTCCAGTGTTAAATATCTTTTTTTGATTCATTGCCGGGTGCTCTTCCTTGTTGTCCCAAGTCCGGCCCCCCCTCTTTTTTGCACCCTGTTTTTGCCAGCTTGTTCCCTTTGTTGTGGTTTCCGCAAAAGGTTTCACGGTACCAACGGCATGGTACTACTTTGCTTTCCCTGATACCCCCCTCTCCACCTTGCTTGTTGTCACGTGTATACCTCCCCCACCCCCTTTTCTTGGGCCGTGCCAAAGGGTCCCTTTTTTAAGCCCCTCCCACTTATTGCGACTGAGCTTATTGTTATGACCCTCTTTTTAACATTTTTTGCGTCCGCTTCGCGTCCCCGCGGCGCCAGTCTCCTCGACCTGCCCGCTCCGAAACATTTTAAGTCACCGCAATTTCGTTTTCAGCTTCCCTACCTCTACATTTTGCGAATACGTTTGCCTTCGAGCAACCTCACCTCTTGTCCCTCCCTTTTTGTTTTTCCTTTCTGATGCCACTTGTTTTTTCTCCTTTGTTCTCCCGTTTTTTTTTTCAATTCCACAATGTTGCTAGACCAAAAGGTGACCTGGAGCTTTTCAAACGCTATGTGAGGCTTTTTTTGGTCGCCCCCCCACTCTTGTTTGTCGTTAGAACGATGCTGCTGCTATATTTGAAATCGTCTCTTTCAGCATGCACTTCGTTTCTACAATTTTGTTTCTATTTCCTATTGCCCGGCGCCCTCTGATGCTGATTGATCTACTGATTTTCCTCTCCCCTCACTGAGTTCGTGTTATTTTTATGACACCGCCCCTTTTTTTTGGTCACATGGCCTTCTAGACAAGATCATGCCTTGGCCTAATCTGATGGACCAGGAATCCGGTTCCTTCTGTTCACCTCACTTTCTTTCGGGTTTCCCTTGCTTGGGGTTACGCTTTTCGGCCCGAGGGGGGTCCCCCCTACAATTCGAGGATGCGGGTTTTTGGGTCGAACCAAAAAACGTTTTTTCGGTGCTCATCATTTAGTGGGCCGGCGTTTTTTTTCCCACGTGTGTCAGAGATCCCGTACTTAAGTCTTTGATGAGGTTTGCCTTTTCCTCACGCGGTCTCCATACCTCTTTTTCTCTTTTTGTTTTCCCTTCCCTATGCCTGTCTTCACAAAGCCCCCCTCAGGGGGCCGCATTGATCACCCACTTGCCGGTTTTTTTCCACGTTTTTTAACTGACCTTGGTTAAGTGAAGCCTGCGTATGGCCACTTAAGATGGATGTTCGTCGCGACCAGCCGTTCTCGGCACCCAATTGCAAAGTGTACGGGAATGCCTCTTTTTTTTCTATCTGTGCGCTCCCTTAACCCCTCTTTGCCGAGCATCCGCGACGGCTGAATCATCTCCACCGAATCGTTCCGCTCCTGCGGCTTGACTGTTTCCAGCGGCTGCCGCCAAGCACGCTCTCTCCTCTCTTTCCCACATTTTTTTGTGTTTGTTGTTGGTTTTTTTGTTGATTTTTCTCTTCCTTCTCGTCTCTTAGGTTCTGGTTTGATTGCATTTCCGATCTGTTGAGTGATTCCCACGTCGCTTTGCGCAGAGCTCTTTTCAATAGGTTCTCGACGTCGCGCAGCTCTCCCCAGTTGTTCTGCGCCCGGTCCTTGCGCGTACTTTCCTTGTCTTTTTAGGTTGCGTTTTGTCTTTCTCACGCCCAACATGTGGTCCCTTTGAGTCGTAATCCGGTCAGGGATTTGTTTTCCCAGGGCCTTTGTTTTTCCCAATCTGTCTTCTTTGTTGCACAGGTTCTTTCTTGCCCGGATGGAAACCTTTTTGCATCCAACGCATCGTTTAACGACGTGGTGCATGTCACGAGCGGCGAGTTTACCAAGCCCCTCCTCATTTAAGGCTCTTCTCATTCTTTACCTCCCACGCTGTTTGTTTCCCCCCCCTTTTATAGTGATCGGCCCTCCCGTTGCTCGACCCTCTGGATGTATTGCCCCCTTTTTCCCTGCGACTTCCCCTTTGATAACATTTCCGTCGCACTGCCGTTACCCCCCTTCAGCCCGAGCCGCTGAGTTACAACAACGTTGACCTTTTTTTTCCCCTCTTCCCCTGGCAAGCCCTAGTCCTCTTTCTGCTTCTTTTTTCCTTTTTCCATCTGGTTGCTTTCGCCGCTTCCGAGCTTTGCAGTTCTTTTCGAGTGTAGCGTCAGAGGAGCCACCCCCCTTTTCGTGCCAATCCCCCCCGACATTCACCATTTTGTACTTATTTTCCCAGTCTTCCCACGGCTTACTTTCGTTTCATTCTGCCGCCTTGGTCTCTCCCCTCTCATTTATGACCCCCGATGCCGAATACTCCCAATGGAATCACTTTTTTTTTTCCCCCAGTTCTCGTGTGCCTTTCCCTCGGTATGGCGCCCTCCTGTACTCCCCCCCCGCTCTTTGCGCAGGTCTTTCAAGTCGCCTCGGTGAGGCCTGTCCTCCTTTTGTATGTTGCCGATCGAAGTTCACCCGACGTGCGGTGCTCCACTTTTTTCTCTGGGAGGTTCGCGTTTTTTCTTTATTGCTTGCCGTTTTGGCCCTCGGTGGGATGTTTTTTTCGACGGCCTCTGTTTTTTTCCGCCCCCTTCATGTCCTTTCATGTATTTACACTTTTTTTTTCCCTTCCCATATTTTTCTCGTCGCTTTATTTTTCTGTCTGTGAACCGTTTTTTTTATTCCTTGCCCTTGGCCCTGACCACTCGTTTGTGTCAAAGGTATTTTTTCCCCCGAACCTGTATAGGTGGCGTGCAGTTTGTCCCGTTTTTTCTCATTTTCTTTTGTCGGTACTGTACGCTTGCCCGGCACGTCGTTTCCCTTCCGTCCCCACACCCTTCTTTTAAAAGCTTTGGCCCAATGCCCAGTTGCTCATTGTCCGTGACTCCTCTTATACCCCCCGGCAGTTTTTATTCCTTTAGCGACGAAGATGAGCGATTGGTTCCGATCTTCCCCCCCTTGACACGGTTTGACCCTTTCTTTCCTTCCCGGTTGTCTTTTATCTCCTGGTGGGGTGGGTTTGGCGGCTCCATCTGGCAGTTTAGATTGAGTGAGATCTTCCCCCGGACTCTTGTTTCTTGTTTTCCCCGACTGTTCGCCGCGTCATCGATCTGTTCTTCAGTACCACCTCTTCAGCGGACATTTTCCCGCCCCCCCCCTGCCGAAGATCCGATTTCTCCCACCTGCTTTGCCTACATTCCCCCAGTTTTTTGCTGCTGCTGGGTTGCACACCCCCTCCGGTGGTTTCGTTCGTTACAGATTGTGCTCATCGTTTGCTTACGAGACTTTTTTTGAGTTCTTCCAGTCGCTATCCACCAGGCTGTTCTAGGCTGGGTGTTTTTTGTAGTTGGCTTTTTTGCAGCCGTCCGCTGCGCTAGTCTTCGATTCCTTTTTCGATGGCGGGCTCCGAGGTTTCTCTTTTTTTCCCGTACGCCTTCTTTCCCCTGTGCTATTTCCGTTTTTTTTTTGCCCGGCCCCGTTCCCCCCGTGAAGGTTTTGACCATTTTTTTTTCGTGGGACCCTTTCTTTTTTCGGGTTTTTTTTTCCCGGCTCCCGCCGGTGGACTGGCCGGTCTTTTTGTGCTGACACACGCGACTTTGCTGGCCCACCGACACTTTTGACGATTTCCTCTCCCAGCTCGTCTTATGATTGTTGTGACCCCTGAATTGGTCGTGTGCCAGATCCGAGTTTTCTGGTTTCGCGAGTTCTCTTAACGGTTTTTTTCGAGGCCCAGGTGTTTTGTAAGCCCTCCACATCACGGCCCCAGCTTGACGTCACCCCTTTTGACCATAGCCACGAGCTGACGCCGCTGCCGCTTCCTCCGTTTGTGCTTTTTCTCCCTTTGCAGTGACGCTTTACGGTCGACTTTCAATTTCCCCCCCCGCACCTTTTTGCACGTCGGCCAGTTTTTCGACCATGAGTTCCACTTATTCCTTTCCTCCTCCGTTTTTTTGTTTTCTTGTTTTTCCTCATTTTTTTTTCGCCATTCGCCTCGGCCCGTGGGGTTGCTTCATCCGTCCCCGTTCCCCTGGAGTACCTCTTTGCGTCGCTCAACCGTCCCCTGAAGCGGCGGTTTATAAGCTCTTTTGGCGTTCATTTTCCAGGCGTTGTGCCTTGTTATGGTGGGCACCGCCTCTTCCCGCGTTTTTTCGCGGCTCGTCAGCTCTGTCCATCCCTTTCCTGTATACAGTTTGTTCGTGTCTGCTGCTTTTCATTTGTTCCTGTGTGTGCCCTGCAGTTTCTTGGAATGTCCGGCATCTAGCGCCTGTTCGGGATTTCACAACCTCCCCCCCTTGTTTTTTTTTTTTTGTTTTGTTGTCTCAACCCTGGGTGGGGCCCCTGGTCTTTTTCCCGGTTTGTTTCGCTGGGCCCGTTCTCCTTAACTTTTTTCTCTCAGCGATTTTTCCTTTTCGTCACAGCCCGCATTGTGATTCTTCCATCGTGCCACCCGGCCCGGTTCCCCCCTAGCGTTCGGTTTTTTCGTCGATCCCGGTTTTGTTGTTTGATTGATTATTCGTTTGTTCCTCCTCCTTGCAGGTTAAGCACGTCTTTATCTTGGTCTCCTCCCTTTGACCCCCTTTTTGGCAGACCTCCACAGTCTCCAAGCTTGTTTTCCTTCGACCTTAGGCTTTTTTCCGATTGGGCACATTCCGTTTTTTGTCATTTTGACACTTGGCCGCTTGAGGGGATGTACCGTCTCGATGGTTTTTTCGCGACTTGTTTTGTTCACCAATCGTTTTGTTGATGGGGCCTCGCACGTACCCACTTTTCCGTCTTCTGGCGTCGTTTAGATGATTGACACCCGCCTTAGATCTCCGGTTTCCCCTTCTTTGTTGCTCTTTTTGTGACCCCATCGCTTCGCTTTTCGTTACCGCCTTTTTTGCTGCCCCTTGAATATCTGTCGAGTCTCGACATGACGGGTTCGCTTTTTCCACGTCTTTGTCCTTCTTTTTCTTTTGCCCCCCATTAAAGTGCTGTTTCGCCTGCTCCCGTCTTGTCTCAAGACGTTTCGGTTACTCCCCCTGACCGTAGTCCGTTCTTTTTTCCACGGAATCCCATTGGTTCCATCCCCCCCGACTCTCCTACACAACTGGTTTATTGTGCCCTTTCAGTGCCCGAGTTTCCCGGTCATCGTCCCTCCACAATCGATTTTCCACAGTTTTTTCTCTTTCACAGATGTCTCTTTTTTCCCCTTCATGAGTTCGGTTTGCTTCCTTTTTTGATCCCCCCCGATGTCTCGAGCCAACGATGGACGACCGCAAGCTTTTGCCCTTCACTAGTTTTTCCACTCTCTTGCTGCGCTACCTCCTTTTATCGTCTGCTAACCCACTGCCCCCCCTCACCGTCTCTTTTGCCTTCTCACCGCTCTGATCGCAGTTTTTGCTCGATGGCGACTAGTTAAGGTCACAATTCTCGATTTTTCTTTGTTAGCTTTCGTTCAATCTGGGCCTGATTCCTTCCTGTCGCTTGCCCCTTATGCTGTTCTTCCCCCCAACCGCTGGTCTTGCTCGATGTGTTTTAAGAGTTAGCGCCGTGACTTTTTTCTTCCTTCCCCCACTGTTGGTCCTCACCGATTGACCCCAAACAACTTCAGCCGTTATCTTGGCCTTCCGCTACTTCTCTCTCCCCCTTCTCGGCCGCCGTTTATGTGTTTTTTGAACAGCCATGGTCCCCCCTCCACCGGCGCAGACACGATCTGATTTTCCTGGGGCAGTCTCCCTTGTCTGCGTTTTTTTCTGAACACGTCCCTAGTTTTTTCTCCTCTTTTTAATCGGCCGCGGGTATGGACCGAGTCCCTTTGTCTTTCCCCAAATTGTGCCCCCCTTGACATCTCCAACGAGGGTTTTACTCTCTACGTGGGACGGACACCTTTTTGGTATAAGCTGATCTTTTTAGGTCTTTGCTTTCTCTTTTTAAGCCTTTGCGTGCGGTTTAATGGCTTTCATCCCTTTTGTGCTTCGTCTTTCCATCCAACCTGGTTATTACCGTGGCTCTACCTGTTTTTAAGCCATGCCCGTGGCTCGCTTGCGTTGAAGGTGCGATGGTCCCCCAAGCCGTCGGGCACTTCAATTTCTTGATCGGGTCGCCCCCCTTGTTCTCTTGACTATATATGCGCGACGCCTCGCGGCGATTGCATTGCCGCCGCGGGTGGAGTCTTCCCTTCCTCTCGCCATCGCGTTCAGTGACTGGGCGACGCAGCTTTTCCGTTTTTCGATCTATCTTCTTTCCCTCGTTGGTCTGATCTTCGGATTTTCTTCTTTGCCCTGCGCTGTGGCGGTCGCCCCGTTATGTTCCGCCGCCGGCCGCTCTTGGATATCATTGGTCAGATGTCTCGCAGAGTTTTGCGTTTTTACGATCGTAACGGGCAATGTCGTCCGAGCCCTCCCTCGATTGAGAGAGGGATTCCCGCGGGCGTTGGGACGTTTGTTCAACCCTTCCTCCTTTCAATCGCCTCTCCTACCCCCCCCCCCCCCCCCCCCTCTCCCCCCCCCCCCCCCCCCCCCCCCCCCCCCCCTCCTCTTTCGCTTTCACGTAGCGTGGAGAAATTCCAACGTGTGCAATCTTTTAGTTGGGGGTTCTTTTAGCCTATTCCTTCTTTAACCATTGTTCCTCTTTCGTTCCGAGTTGGATTCCCTTGCCCGGGCGTAATAACCTCCCCACTCAGCCTTACTCGTCCCCCTCTGCTACCAACGCTGTGCCGGTTTACCCCTTTCGTCCTCTTTCTCGCGCCTTCTTGGCCCGCTGTATGTTCCTTGTTCTTTCCGATCCTCTGTACCAGTCTTTTCAGTAGACTTTTGTGAGTGCAACATCGGTTGCGGAATTCTTCCGGGGCCCCCATCAGAATCGAATCTGTGGTTATTTCTTCCCTTTTCTTTTCCACATCTCATTTTTGTGCTTATTAGATCGTAGCGTCATAGCAAATCGCATTCATTTCTGCTTACTCTTGAATGAGCCACCATTGATGATGAATCAAACCTGAGCGTACTCGACTATCTTGGTGCGTTGGCCGATTTTTTCGTCGTCGCCTGTCCGCCTATGGCGGTTCGAACTCTCCGCGCCTTCTTCTCCCCCCACCTTTTCGATTTTGCCTGTCACGGGTGATAGGCGCAATCTCATTTGATTTGGCCGGATAGGGTGCTGCTTGCCAGCCTGAGTTCAGATGTTTCCTCCTTGCAGCCCCAAAGCGCGCTCCACCGTCTCGGTAGGGTATCTTTTTCGGTCTGATTGGATTTTAGTGCCGGTATTTACATCGTCCCTTTTCGCTCGGCTCGAAGGTTTGCTTCATTTCGTCCTTCGCCCATTCTGACGATTTGTATCGTACCTTTATCATCCGTGATTGTTTTTCGCATTCCGTGTAGGGCCTTTTTGGCTTTCCAATACCGGTGTGTAACGTCATGGGGACTCTCCCCAATGTGAGGTAGTGCGCGGCCCTAAGGCTCTTGTTCCCGTTAGACACTCTTTGCGGCACCTGTGTTAGCCAGGCGAACTCGCTTCCCTTTTCTTTTGCCCGATTTTCTTATTTTGGACTCACGCTTCCCCACGTCATCCTTGCAGCCGTGTCGGTAGCGACGTCCTTCCGAACCATTTCTTTTTTGACGATACGACATCCTGAACCCCCTGTTGACTTGATCGTCGCTTTTTTCTCGTGTAGCTATCGCGCCCTCCATCTTTCAGCGTCGTTTTTGTCTTTTCTTCGGTTATAGGCGAGTTCGTTTGGGTAGTGACACGAGATTTTCTCGTTCATCTTCTTGATACCCCCGCTCGTCGCCCCTTTCTTTGGCATACACGAAGTCTCACTTTTGATGCAAGGATTTTGTCCGGCTTAGTTTTATTTTTTAGGGATCCCTTTGTGCTCGCCCGTTTACGAGATTGTGAATTTCCGTTATCCACTCGCGGTTTGCTTCTCCTTGCCTTTTATTTGATGGCCCCGCCGGGCTGATTTTTGTCAGGGTCGCAGCTTTCGGCACCGAATGGCAAGATAGGTATCGTACCTCAAGGCCTCTTTGTAGATTCCCCTTTCTATACCTCTCGGTTGAAAGCGGCGCTATTTGAACCCCTCTGATGTTTTCGGGTCTTGAGTCACTACCTTTAGGGCGCGATATTGCGCGGCCGGACCCTCAGTGGTCTGAACCACCCTCACCTGGAGGTGACCGACCAAGCCCCTTTCTGCTGCGTGCCGACGGTATGTTCAAAGAGTGGGCGTGCGATTGTCCCAGGGTTGCGTGTTTTGGCTGTTTTCCGCCATCACGGGCCCACCCGTTTTCCGAGCTATTTACAAAAAGACTGTTGTCGATTTTTTCCTGCCGCTGCTGGATTCTTTTCGGCCGCTTTTACGTTTTTGTTGACGGCTGGTATAGCCACCCATGTGGTTTACGCGGTTCTTCCCGACCGATGTTCCAGCAATTCTCTCTCCTCCGTTTTGTTTTTTTAGATTGCCCTCATTTCTTCGCCTGCGCCTACTTTTGGCGTTTTTTGATCCGCCCCGTTCGGCCGCCCTTCCCGAATTGCACCGGATAGCGTCCGTCCCCTCGGATAAGCTGCTTGTATCCGCTTTTGCTTTTTGGCGTTGGTGGCCACGCCCTTTTCCCGTGCCGCGCGCCTGCTTGGGCCCGCGACTTTCCGTAGTTTTACCGATTTTGTTTTCAGCTTGTGAGGTCTGTCTTCTGTTTTAGGGGTGCTCAAGTTGCGTTTTCGCGGGACGATCTTCCCTCTCGGCGATGGCGAGGTGACTTTACTCAACTCCGGTGTTGCAAGGGCGGCTTTTCACGGTACGGGGTGGTTTTTTCCATCGTTAAGGGACCCCCCCTTTAGTTCTTTCTTTTCCATCCCCGTCCTTGTTTGAGACTTTCTTTCCTCTCGTGCCCTGATTTTCCTCCGACTTCTTCCGCTCGGCCCGCACCTTCTTTCTTTCTATCGCAGCTTTCTTCTATCAGCAGATCACCGCCCTGCTCGCAACTGTCTCGCCGAGTGTTTTGCAGGACGGCCACTGCTTGCTATCTGAATCTCCCGTTTCAGTCTGGCAATTCGAGGATGTCACCTTACTTGCCGGTTTCAAATTTTTGTGGTACTTCTTGCCATCTCCGTGACTTTTTTTTTTCCACCAGATTGTCAGAATCGTCTCTTTTCCATAAAAATCACTTGACTTGCCCTGCTTGTTCCGTACCCACTCTCTACTTCCCCTTCGGGGTGCGATGTTCTGGATCTTCAACCCCCTCCTCTTGTCCTCTTTTTCGTCACGGTCATTGTTAAATCTGTCTCGATTGCTGTTCTTTCTTATGTTTTCCCCCGGCCAAATCTATTTTGGTCGCCTTGGGCCAAGCTGTTCTTTTTCCCGGTCCGGTTTGCAAGGCCTTTTCGCATTGTTCCCCCCTGTCATGTTGATCCGCGCATCCTGGTCTCCTCCCTGTCCTCCCTGGGAAGCATACTGGTATTCACGCGTTGCCAGGCGGTTCCATGGCAGTCTCTCCCTTTTTTCTTCGACTGTATGGTTTTTTCCCTTTTTACCTGTTCGGATGTCCAGGTTTGAGGCCACCTTCGGGCACAGAGTTGCCACGCTGGCATTTTTTCCCTCCGCTATAATACCTTCTTCGCGCCTCTTCCGAGCGGCACTGCATCCCCCACGAGGGATTACTTATTTTTTCCTCCACGATGTTGTTCGGTGCGCTCCACCGCTTTATTCCTTCACTTCTTGATCGCAATTGGAGATTATCCAGCACTTCTTTTTATGATGTGAGTGTCTGAACGATTTCTTCCTCAGCTTCTCGATATGAGAGTATTTCAGGCTTGCCCTTGAATTTCACGGCCACAGGCAGCGAATCATTTGCCAGCCTTCTGCCTTCACTGGAACCTTCGCTCCCGGATTTTTTTCAAGCCCCTGGTACCATGCCTCGGCTATTCGACTGATGGCGCTTGACTTTCCTTTGGGGAGTGTTTTCCCACCAGCGAGCGGTTCTCTTTTCCGGCCGGCAGCGGTCTTTTAGAGAGGATCCCAGGGTTCCTCCCATATTTTTTCTCTCTAGGTTCGCGAGAAGTGTGGCCACAGCGTTGTACCTACTTTCGACCTTGCTTCTGGCTTTTGCTTTTCGCCCCGCCCATTCGCGGTCTGCCCCGATGCTGTTCTATTTTTCTTTTTTGTCCTTGTGTCCGCTTTCCAGGTGCATCCAAACGTCCTAGATTGACTTTTTTTTCCCTTTTTTCCGGTGCTACTAACTCTGCTTCCCTTGCCCCTAGGTGTTTATTCTTTTATCGCCGCATTCTCCCATCTCGGCTTGATCGGGCTTTTGACTTGTCGTGCGATATGCTCGCGGGCGCTTCCCCCTGCTGCCGTATTTGCGCGACGTGCTGGAGCTTCAAATAGCGGCTTTATGACTTTTGGCTCCCCCTGCCCCCCCCCGCGGTTTCGCTTT
>Ga0179593_1391181_pt1 | contig 11340 bp, 12 predicted proteins | sample CZODoug2_1_08_16_FD_185931 | JGI IMG/M metagenome (GOLD analysis project Ga0179593, IMG submission 185931) | Vadose zone soil fungal communities from Angelo Coast Range Reserve, California, USA - CZODoug2_1_08_16fungal (PacBio error correction) | ecosystem: Environmental > Terrestrial > Soil >... | reverse complement strand
CCCCGTTCCAGTTGTGACTCCAGTTTCACGTTTCCTCCCGTTCTCTGACCCGCGTTGCCCGTGGCTCCTAAATTAGGTCTATTAGCAAACGTGCCTGTTTTTCTTCCCAACGAAACTCGTTACGGTGCAGCTAACAGCAGAGTGGCACCCCGTTAGCGTTTTCACCCATCCACTCAGTGATCGAGGCGTTGCGTACCGTGGGCTCTTCGAAACGCGACTAGTAGAGTACATGATTGACAATTCCCTTTACGTCGTCCAAAGCCCCTTGTTTGACGCGCCAAATAGTTTGGCAATTTCTAGTGGATGGAGAGGAACTTTAGCAGGACCATTTGCCTAGTAACAGGGTCGTATCGTCGTGCCGTGAAAAATTGTGCGAACCGTTACCCCTGGAAGGCGTGTGAGCCCCCTTGACCACTCCCCCCACGTTTCCGATTTGAGTTTCATAACCCCCACGCGAATGAATGTACCTGATATGTCTCCCAGTGCCCCTATATCGAACTGGTTCTTGCGCCCTCACCCCTCGGTTTTTTCGTAGGCTTTAGGGGTCTCTGAGTTCCCCAGCTCCTCTTGGGAGGAGCACCCCCCTTTCCTTGAGCGAACGCCAGTTCGGGCTTGTGTGCTCGTAAGAGTAAGAATGGTGACTGACTACGAGAAACTAACCTGCCCGCCTACGCCTCAACACTTCAGCATTAGTCGTTACGAGTCCCCTGAATTGGCAATAGTTCTATATAGTTCCTGAGACCTTCCCCACCCGAATCGACGTACTGCCGTCGATCGAAGTTGTGCGATTGACTCTCAAAGTGCGCTGTTTGGTGTTCAATTGTTTCCAATGCCCGTTTTTTTGTTGTTGCTTTTTCGACCCTTTTTGGGGACTTTTCCGAACCTGACTCCTCTACGTAGTCAGTAGAGGTCCCCCCGTTCCCCACGCTCCCAAGCGTCGCGAACTCCTCTGTGTGAAGCTCTTAAAAACGTGCAGGTAAGACCTAGGGCTAATCCCGGCTCTCCCCCCCAGAATCTCTCGCCTTTGACGCCGTTAGTCGTTTGCCCTCCACTCGTAACGGTCCGATTTCCGCCCCTTCCTGTGCCTCCAACACAGGCACTGCCCCCGTCTTGTCCTTGTTTTACAAATCTGCTTGATCCTTCGTATGTTTTTGCGCCTTGTTCCCCCGTTGAATAGACCCCACATTTCCCTTTAGTTTTAACTTCCACACTCTTTGACCCATCTCCCCGACTCTGTTTCATTGTCACCCCTCGATTTCCCTGCTGCGCGCCTTTTAACCACCCAGCGCGAGCGAATAGGTCCAGGCCCCACGATCTTTTCATGTGACATGGCTGTCATCTGTACCCTGCACAGATAAAAATCCAGATTATGTGCGTTGACCACGTTTCCTCGGTGAAAGTGGCGCCGGTTGACGGTATATTTGAGAACAACAGGGTTATCTGTTTACCGCACCCGAACTTCCAGACTACGGATTCCCGTGCTTTTGAAGTAGATTCAAAAGAAGCCAAAGGCGCCGTTGACCTGACAATGAAAGAAGGCAGAGCAAACAAAGGCGTTCGTAGGGAGGTCGAAGACCCCCCCCACCCCCCCCCCCCCGCCCCCCCCCCCCCCCCCCCCCCCCCCCCCCCCGACCTCCCCCCCCCCCCCCCCCCCCCCCCCACGTCCCCACCCCCACGCCCCACCCCCCCCACCCCCCCCCGAAGCCCCCCCCCCCCCCCCCCCCCCCCCCCCCCCCCCCCAAGGTTCCCCCCCCCCCCGTCCCCCCCCCCCACAACCCATCCGTGAATTTCCGACCCCCCCACAGTCCTAGTCGCCTTAATGTGTTAGAGGTGGGGGTGGTTTAACTCCATAGAGCCGTCCATTCCCCCACGAACCAACCATGGTTTTTTATTCGTCCGGGCCGTTTTCTCGTAGGTGTGAAGGCTAGTGGACAAGACACAATCGTCGTTCAGCGGCGATCTCTATCCCATCAGTCTTGCGCAGAAACCCCCCCGAACCCCGCTAGATATTTTATTTTACTTGCCCTCCTTCCGGTTGGTGGAAAGTTCCCATAGGAAAGTTTTCGTTGAAGCCTAATTTTCCACCCCCCCCCTTCCCCCCCATATATATTTTTCTCCTCTAGTTTTTTTTTTTTTTTTGCGTTTCCGGTTTTTTTCTGAGTATCCAAGACACCGGTGTCCCCCCTGTTTTCAACCCCCTGTGGTACGGCCTGCCACGAGCGGAATTAGCCTTTCGTGGACGGTGTGTGCGTTTCCCTTGTTGAAGAGCTGCTCTTGAAACCGACCTAGGATGGACCCTGGTCTTTCATTGTAGGTCACGGCCTCAGCCGACTTTTCCCGTGCTGCCCTCACCTGTGCGGTGATGTTGCCGTCCTAGGACTTTTTGCTCACAGTCCGTGCGCAACCCCGTCGTTCTGAGTCAAATCCTCTCCAGTCCTGTTTGTATTTTACCGTTTAGTGGCCTCAACTTCAAGGAGATCCCGCGTGCGTCGACGAGTCCCAGACGACGCGTACCTGGTGGGCTCTTACCGTAGTCGAGATGTCTCATCCACAACACCCGTGGCTGCCGTTCTGGTTGGCCCCCCCCCCCTGTTATGAGACGAAGCCCTGAGTGCACCAGCCCGCCCGTCCCCCCGAAACTTGTGTAACACCCCCTCCCGCGAAAGTGCAACCCCCTCGAACACCCATCCCCCCCCCTCCTCCCTTTTTTTTTCCCAATCTCTGTTGTTTTCGACCTTCGTGCCAAAGATGCACACGTCCTGCGCCCTTTCAAGGTTGACCCCCCCCTCGTCGATCTAACCAGAATTTTGGGATAAGACTTTTGACATGCTGCAGATGTGATCTCCCATCCAAGACCTCGAGGGTGCTTCCCCGTGATGTGTCCAACTAGTAAACACTGTACACGGTTTAGCGATGTAACCCTGACATTTCCCAACACCCGCAGTGAGACCCCCAGCAGCCCTTTCACTCCCCAGTTTTGGTGAAACCCCGATTTTCTTTTTCGGGTTTTTTTCTCCCTGGTGTTGTTGTGGGTGTTTTTTTTGTATTTGACCTGCATGGGTCTAACTTCCGCGATGCCTCCACATTAATGAACTTTTCCGTCCTCTGTGTCATGAATGGGCGATAGCCGGAGTACTTTTCCTGACACTCGGGAACCGACAGCCCCTGAGCCCCCTCCCAGAGGTTAGTTCGGGTGATCTCTTGTCCGTGCAATTTCAGCCTTAAGTATCCTCTGTCGGCGTTGCTTTTTAATTAGTTTCACCACAGGGCACAAATAGTTGAGCATCACCCCGATGTCAAGGGTGTTCCGTTAGCCCAATATCTACCCCCCCCCACGGCGTCCCCTATCTTTCTAGTCGTCCCTATATCTACGGCCACTTTTCGTGGCACTAGGATGGTTTGCAAGCTCAGCTGTCGTATCTCCCCCACTCCGTTTTTTTTTTTCAGGTCTTCAAGATCCTCAGATGTCCCTGGGGCTCAGGCTGAAATGAAGTATTTTTACTAGCTTTTCCCCTGAACCCATTTCTCAGTAAGTGTACAGTACACCCAAGGCCGATAGCCCTAAATGATTCCTCATAAACCTTTTCTTACTTGGAAGCCTGGAGAGACAACTCCCAGACTTCAAAAATATAGTTAGCAGTCCCTCCCAGTACCTCACCTTTTTAGGCTAAACCCTTATCCTTTTATACCCCTCGGCCGGTAGTCGGAGTTTTTCTTCCCACTCTTGGAAAGGCAGTGTTTTGTATATAGAACAGGCCCTTCACCCTGTCGTTTTTAGAAGAGCTGGTCCCAGTTTTCTCTTTTTTTTATCCGCGTTATCTACCATCATGGAAGAACTATTCCCAAAGTCTGTAGAATATTTAACAAAGTAATGTCCTGTTTTTTCTTTCCTTTTTTTAAGTGGGCAAAAAGCGTTATTTTAGTAGTCACACTTCGAAGGAGAGGGTTAAGCGACTGATAATTTGAGTGTGGGGTTGGGGGTGGTTTTTGTTGGGGTGTTTGGCGGGGGCGCGTGGGGGCGGGTTGTCCTTTGTGGCTGTGGTGGGGTGTGGGTGGGGTGGGTGTTGGGGTGTGATTTGGGTGGGGGGGGGGGGGGTGGTTGTTGGTCGGTTTGGGGGGTTTGGTTTGCTTTTGGGTGTGGGGGTTAGGTGGTTTCTTCCTGTTGTTGGTGGGCCTTTGGTCTGGCTTTGGGTTTTTTTGGGGTGTTTGGAGGGGGGGTTTTGGTGGAGTCGGGGGGGGTGGTGGGAGGGCGCCTCGGTGTGGGTTCTTTGTTTGGTGTTTTTTAGGGGGTTGTGGGGGATGGTGGGTGGGGGTGGTGTAGCTGGTGTTTTTTGTATTTTTTCTTTTTTGCGTTTGTGGGGGGGGGTTTGGGGGTTTGGTGGTTGGGTGGGGGGGGTTTTTTTTTGTTTGCGGGTGGGGGTTGGGGGGGGTGGGGTTGGGGGGGGGTTGGGGTTTTTTTTTTTTTGGTTGGTTTTTTTGGGTTTTTTTTTGGGGGGGTTTGTTTTTTTTTTTTTTTTTTTTTTTTGGTTTTTTTGGGGTTTTTGGTTGGGTGGTTTTTGGTTGGTGGGTTTTTGTTGGGTGTTATACCGGTCCCAGAAGCCCGGTTTAAAGTCGTGTTGTTTCTGGTGTTTTGTTTTACCGCGGGGTTTCCAAATGTGTTCGATACTCCCCCAACCGGACATTTCAGTGGTCATCTGTGAACCTACCCGTGATGAAGACCTGAGCACATCCTTCGCGCCCCCCCCCTATGAGCCTTTCCCTCCTTCACCCCCACTTTTCCCCCCCTCTGAAGCAAAGTTGCCCTCTGTAACTAGTCCCGACGCTTGTACGTCACCAGTCAGAGGACTTTTAATACTATTATCTTTTTTTTTAAACTACATACCCCTTGGTGTGGTGATCCTGCCCTTGAGTTCTGTAGTAACCCCTTGACCCCTGGCCAGTTCCTTTTCCGCTATTTTTACCTCCCATTAACCGACGTGACGTTGTGGTACGCGCTCTTCTTTCGTAGGCGACGGTTAGATGTATGAAAAATTCCCAATGTCCCAGATTTTCCTTTCCGTCCCCTCCCCCAGGAGTTGCCCCCCCCCCGTATTTGCGAAAACCTGCCACCGATCCCCCGCGTTTTTTTTTTTCCGCCTTTTCTGCGGGTTTTGAACCCCTGTCTATTTTTTTTGCCAGACGGCCCACGTGCCCCGGATCCCCCCCACCGGCGGACGTCTGTCGGCCCGTCCTTCAGTCCCTTTTTCGAAGCCAGTTTGAACAAGAGATATAAAAAGTCGATTTGACCGTTGCAGGTGGGGCGGCAGACCTTAGAACCGATGTTTTTCCCTTTTCCCGTGGGCCCCTACTATTTTACGGCACACGCCCTTTGCACGATTTGACCACCAATCACAACCCTATAGACGTCAGTCTAATGGGTCTTCCGAACCCCCAGGAGGAAACTATCCCTTCCCACGTTTAGTTCGGCACCCCTCGGTTGTTTTCTGGTTCGTGCGTCCTCCTGCGTGTCCCCCCCCAGTTCTCACTGTGAGGCCCCCCATGCATTTCTTTTAGTGTGACCTGTTCGGAGGTTTAGCTCCGTAGTGCTAATTTTTCGTTACTCCGGGCACAGGTGAGATTTTTAAACTAAGCCTTGATAGTGCAGGTCGTTCGTAGAAACCCGCATTTGGGAGATCTCGAAGATGCAGTAAAAAGACGTTTAAGAAAAACAGTGTTTGCTTCTATATCTTGTTATTTTCGTTTCTTTACATGACCCCCTCTCCCCGGTTGTGCTCCCTCTTCACACGCGTGACCACTCCCCGGGTAGTTATTTGTTCCCCCCCCCCCCGAGTCACCGGGGCATGAATCGAAACTCCCCAACCTTTTTTTTTTCTAGACCTCCGTACGTAGAGCCCCAACAATTCCACACGGCTCCGGCCCATTTCTTGCGAACTCCCCAGTTGCGTGTGTGAAGCACCATAGTTCAGAACGGTCTTCTATCAAAGATCCCCTTTAGACCCTTAAGCTGCCTATCCCGGTCACTGTTTTCGCCACCTTCTTACCGGAAGCCATTTCCCCTTTCCCCCAGTTTTTACACAAAAATTTCTTGTACCCGAACCTGACAGAACCGTTGTTGGTAAACCCCTACCCTGGTTGCTCCTGAGTCCCCCCGTTTTCTTGAGTTGTTTTCCCCCCTTGGCCTTCCCCCCGACACACTTGAGGAGGGAAAGTTTTCCCCCCTGTCTTCATGGATAACATGGCTAATCGACTCGACCTCATGTCCATTAAAGCCCCCCAGCGTTTTACTTCTACCGTGTTCCCCACCCACGGTTAGGTTTTATCTACCGGATACCCGTCCTGGAAAAATTATCCAAAAGACACTCGCTGTACCAGGCACTCATGAAAGTGTTTGGTTCACTTTTACTTAAGCACAACGGGTTGGTCTGGGTGAGTTTTTTTTTTTTTTTTTTTTTTCTTTTTTTTTCCGTTTCACGCGTGGTTTTTTTTTTTTTTTTTTTTTTTTTTCCCTTCCTCTGTATGCCTCCGGCCCTGCCCCAGCCGAACTTAGACGGTGTTGACCGACACTCCCTGTCAGGAACTCAACCCCCCTGTCTTTCGTTTTTTTTCTGCTCCCCGTACCCGATTCATGTTCTCCCAACCGAAACCCTTTTCGCCGTCCACCAGCGAGCCGAGAGACCTTTTTTGCCCCTGTTGGTATTCCGTGATGAATAGGCTCCATATTCCCCCCCCCAGCACCTACACAGATAGGTACTAGAGTTAGGATATTTCGGCTAGGACGGCCCCCAAGACTAAATTCCATCCTCATTGTCTTTGAGAATCCTGCTTTGGTTCGTACACCAATACGTCTTATGGAAGAAACCTTAAAAGTACTTCTCTATTCTTATTTGGCGTGAGCCCTCCCCCCGGGGGACGGCGAAATTCATACGGGTGGAAGAATCGACCAAATTCACCCCAATAATATATTTTCCAACCTCCCCCTCATTGTTTTTTTTTGTTTGGTTTCTCTCTATTCGTACTGTGCGCTCACCTACCCCTTGATTAAGCCAGGGACAAAAGTCTTCACCTGAATGCCCCAGATAGCCTATATAATTCGCCGGCGAAGGGGTGCCTTTAGTCGGAGTTCTTACAAATTAGCTTTACCTCACGGGATTGAGTGTACCCGTCGGCGTTTGCACTCTACTTGAGAATTTTTTTCTTTTTCCCAGGTCTGCCTACCATTTGTGCCCCACTTTTTTTTTTCTATTCTTTGTGTTTTTTTGCGAGCCTCAGTTTTGATGCGCCGTACGGAGTTGACCCAACCTTTTTTAGTCTCTCGCTCGTACCCGAACAAAAAAACCCCCCACCACCCCCCCCCCCCCCCCCCCCCCCCCCCCCACCCCCACCCCCCCCCCCCCCCTTTGCCCAGGTGTCTTTTCCTACCTTTGGCGTCCCCATCTTTCTCGATCTCCCTCCCGTGCCCCTTCCCCATTGGTGGGTCCGCCGGACAGCTAGGTGTCGAAGATCAACACACCCCCCCTTCTGCTTGGTTGTGGCAGGACGCGACTTCTTTTTTCACTCCCTTCTTTGCACAGGGTTGGTCGGCACATGGATGTACCCCCAACCAAGCGTTTTCCCCGTCCCCACCCCCTCGTCACGGTCATCGTTAGGCAGTTTTCCCCCTTATCGTTTCTATTCACCCTTCCGTTCCGTTACCCCCTCTGCCTCCCCGGTCATGTTTCACACGGGGTGAACACGAAAGTTTTCGCCGCCCAACGCGTTGGGCCCCCCCATCCTGAATTCGCCAGCATGTGTCGAGTGTAACTCCTTTTGAGGCTGCGTGGACCTTTTCGATGTCCCCCCCGGTTCCCTCAAGTTCTTTTTTACTTATGGAACCGTCAAGTTTCCCCCAAACAACCCCACCCTTTCGTTCCGTCCCTGAGAGACCCCTTGGCGAAAGGTGGTTAACAAAAAGGCCCCCTTGCGTTTTTTGTTCCTGGTGGGAGCTTCCCTGCAGTTTAGGATCCTTACCGTTCCAGCTGCGCCAGAACCTTGTGAAAGTTGATATTTTGTACTGATAGCTACTTGTATTTCTTAGAGTAGTACATCTGGCCTAGTCGACCTATCTTTTTAGTCACCCAAGTCAAGCGGCGTTAGGATTTTAATCTTTCCGTCGTGCTACAGTTAGAGACGGTTAAGATTCCGGCTAGTTTCCTTGCTTTGTCTATTGTCAGTAATCCCCATGTGAACCCCCACCCGTTAGATCACCGACCTATGATTTTAAAGTCCTCTCCGCTTTCAAAAAACCGGCGAAGTAGAGATTTTTCACCGCAATCGACTGAAAACTTTTTGGTCTTACTTTCATTCTGTGTTCCGGTGACTTTTTTTAGATTCGCTATTCCTTACAGCGTCGGACCGTCACAGTTTTAGCAGGAAAGGGTCTTCGGCAATCGCCTGCGGTGAGGTCTGATCTCCCTTAGAGACTCTTCGACTACCCCTTGTAAGTTTTTTCCCCTCTATCGCCCCCCTTCCCTGTGCTCCTCCCAAAGATGAGACCTGTTTCCACTCTTAGACCCAATTATCCCGCTCGATTGGCGCCTCCCTTTCCCCCCCCAAGTTTTCGTCCCTGCGTTGCACCTTTTCGGCTACACTCCTCCATTGAAAGTCGGCCGCTTGATTTCCCTTCCCCCCCCCCTCGGGCAGGTTTTTTTTTTCTTCGCTACCCCCTTTGAACCGTTCACCCCAGCGCGGTCTTTTACGACCCGTGGCAAAGTTTTCACTAAGTTGTCCTAAAGATTGGAAGATAGCACAAAGCCGTCTTACCTCTATTCCCCCTGCTCACCAATGTTGATGAGACCGACCGGGCCAGTGCGGTTTTCCTTCTCTCAAAGCCTTTCTCGCGGGTTCTCCGTCCTCCGTTTCCCCCGGTCAGAACTTTTCCATAATCTTGCACAACGTTTTCTTTAGTTTTTTTTCGCTCCCCGCCGGATGTGCCCCGTTCGAGTATACCCCCCACACCAGTAAGGAAGCTTTTACTTGTGCACTTCCCATCAGAGTGCTCATAAGACCCCCTACGCTCTGATCCCGTCAAAAGTCACCCCAAGCGGAAGAGGGAACCTACCCGTGCAAGAAGACTATGACCAATTGTTTAATGGTACCCCCTTCCTTAGAGGGCCAATATCCCCCGTTTTCCCGCTTTGGTTGTTTTTTTTCGAGTCTCGCTTAGTACCTAGTTCCCGCGTTTTTCTATTCAGCCTGTCGTTTTTTTTCACCTTGCCGAGTTTGACTTGGTGTCGAAACTCACAAAGCGTCTTCTTTTCTTCTCCACCGAGGAGCTTCCGTGATTCCATTGCACCCTTTTCCCTAATATTTTTCTTTCCTCCCGCCCCTGTTTCGCGTGCCCCCAGTCTGGTTTGCCGCGAAACCGCCACTACGTGCCGATTGGTTGTTGACCCTTCGTATTTGTATTCGAAACCTAGTTTTTTCTCCGGAACCGACGTGACACTTAAAGTTTTCATATACCGACCACCGCGTGGGACTCCCCGTCTTTTTAGTCCCAGACCCCAGTAGTGTTCTTGCTTTTCATGAGTCGGACCTGACCCCCACATTATTTGACTTCCCCAGTCCTTTGTAGTCGTCCCAAGCGATCTTTTTTCACTGGCCGGGTTCTCGTTTACCCATCCCCCCCCCCTAATGGCCCGAGGTAAATTTTTTAATGCCCCCCCCAACTCCCCGCCCCGCCGTCCTTTTCCCTGCATAAGTGTAGAATCCCACAAGTTTCCCCCCAGCTTTATAACTTTGTAGGTGTCCCCCTGACAGTTCTTTTCGATCCCATGTAGTTCTTTTTCCATACTTGCCCCATCATCTTCTTCGTGCCTTTAGGAGGCGACCCCCTCGTTCCCTTACCTGTGTTGAGGCTTTAACCCTTCTCACTGCGAACTCTGCACCTTCAGGAGACTCCATCGCATATGCCGAGCGTCATGGAAGCGTTAGCCCCGCCCACCTCGGCAATAGTAGAATTACGACCTCGCCAGCGACCCCGCCCCCCGCCTTACCACAGTTAGTTACGTTTACGGTTTGACTCAAGACAGAGATCATGGTCTTTTTTACGCGCCCCTTCCTGATTTTATCCATTACCCCCCTTTCGTGTCGTGCTGTGATGCCCCGAGTTTGACCCCCTTAGTTTTCCCTCTACCCTGACCCCCCCCCTTTGCGTCCCTGCACTCCGTTTTTTTTTTTTTGAGTAGATGAACCCATAGTTTGAAAGCTCCGCTAAATCCCCCCTTCGGGTTGTTTTTCCCTTCAATTCCGTAGTTCCGAGTGTAGACGTTACCAGTTTCTACAATTTTTCCCCCGTAGTCAGAGATTTATTCTACCGTCATCCATTTTTACTGAGTTTCCCATTAGAAGTTGAACCTTGACTTTCCCCGCCCACTGCAGTCTGTCAAGACCCCACACCCACCCGGAGCACGCGCCCTTTCCCCCCTGGTACCTTTTGCCTTTCCCCCCACCACTTCGCCAGCAGTCGTTAGACTTGCGAAGTCGGCTGGGGGTCACCTTTTGCCTGGACAGCCCTATCAAATATGTCCGTTCGTTTCCAGTTTTTACACCCTCCGAGTTTAGACAGCGCCGCCTCCGTGTTGACCCCGACAGCTCCAACTGCTGCGCCTTCCCCCTGCGACACAAACAGCTTTCCTCTGCGACATGTGTTCAACCGTTTGATTTTCAGCGACCTATGGCTTGACTGCCAACCGTTTTTTCCGGCGCTCAACACTGGCCCCCCCCAGCTAGGCGTTGGACCCATCATCTTCTGACAGTTGCGCGGGTGTTGCCCGGTCGCGAGATTGTAATTTTTGGGTATTTGACAACGTCCCTGTTTTTCCTGCGGTCGAGTCAAGATCTTCCATCCGTAACGGCGAACGTGTTGACCCGACCCCTAGACCTCATTTAATTCCCCCCCCCCATGTCTTTTTTTCTTTTCGTTCCCTCCGCGACAGACTAAGGTACCCCTCTACAGGTAAAACCGACACCGTTTTTTTCCCCCCAAGCACACGTGCGTCGCATGCACCGTTTTTAATTTTGGGGGCGCCCCTGGAAGGAGCCTCTTTTCCGTCTCAACAGTTTAAAGACCCATGAGTCGGGGTGATTCCTTCGGTAAGATTAGAAGCTCTTGTGGGGGGACCACCTTAAACCCAGAGTTAGGAAGTCAGCTGATTTTTTTACACGTCCCACAACATATTCGAGAATGAACCCTCCCCTCATTTTTCGAATAGAGTCTTTAGTCGTAACAAGGTGTTTCGTGTATTTAGGCCCCATTTTTCCAGCCGAAAGTCAGCACTGAAGTGTCCCCACCACCTTTACCCC
>Ga0179593_1363649_pt1 | contig 11340 bp, 15 predicted proteins | sample CZODoug2_1_08_16_FD_185931 | JGI IMG/M metagenome (GOLD analysis project Ga0179593, IMG submission 185931) | Vadose zone soil fungal communities from Angelo Coast Range Reserve, California, USA - CZODoug2_1_08_16fungal (PacBio error correction) | ecosystem: Environmental > Terrestrial > Soil >... | reverse complement strand
CATCCCCTTTAGTTGGTGACACCAGCATCTGATGACCTCCTCCCGTTTTCCTCTGCCCCCTTTTTTAGGAAATCAGCCTCCTCCATCGTTGAGTACTTTGCGCGGGTCTCATAATAGATGTGCAGTGGATTTCCCGTCTCCCTTTCTGTCTTCCTTCTTTGCTTTGGGGAAGACAGCAAATTATTCACATCTACGGCGGGCGGTGGCCCCCCCCTCCACTCTGGACAATATTCATTGGTGATTGTATACCCCACTTCTGAGTGGTGCGGGCCCCCCACCCCTTTATACCCACTTTTTTTTCACAATCGTAACGGCCCTCCCTTGACGTCCAAGGCGTTTTTTCAACTCTTGTCAGCGTTGTTGCTTTTTTTCCATGTTAGTCTGAGTCCCAGTGCCCCCTGTTGTTTCTTAGGACTCTTCCTGTTAGAGCCTGGCGGTCCCCTCCGTTTTTTTCCGCCCTGCCAAGTCTCCCCTTCCGACCGGAGGACCTGTTTATCCCTGTTCCCCTGCTTGCAATTTAAGTGTGTGTCCTGCAGCGTGTCACCTCCTCCATTTGCGAGACGTCCCCGTCCCCCTGGTTTTCTCTTCCCGGACTCGTGCTGATTTCCCTCTCTGTTGGGTCGAGTTGGATGCGGTCACTTTCCCCCGAAGCCGGTGTAATTTTTTTCCCCTAAGTATGTGCCCCTACCTCCTTTGCACCAGTTCCCAACAAACCCCTGATGTAGATTAGTCGCAACATTTTGTCCCCCCTGATTTATGGCTTTTTTTTTCCCCTCAGTTACGCATTGTTATATTGTTGAGACTCCTTCTAATTGGCTTGCACTTCCCCCGGGTAAATATCCATTTCTGTTTGTAAACCCAAAAATATGTCGTCACCCAGGATCTTGTCCCTTTTTGGACTTCACCCGCTGTTGTTTCTAGTGGCAAGACCGTCAAACGATAAAGATTTCCATACGTGCTAGCCAATTAATATGTAGAGAAGCCCATTACTTTCCTATTTTCGCGACCCTCCCCCAGATTTTTCCCCCATGGACCGTTAGTCACCCATCCTCCTTCAAGAAGCTCTGTTCTGTGTTTTCCCCCTAGTCTTCTTTGTCGTACCCATTTTTTCCGCAAGGGGTTGAAATTTTGCCGTAGTCAGCCTTAAGGACATTGCCCCGTTTCGTAACCCCAGCTGCTTACTCTTACAGATTGGTTTCCCTAAATGTGGGGGGGGGGGGGTGGGGTGGAAAGCCCTTCAGTTTCCCCGACACCGATCCCCTTTCTTCCCGCTAGCGCGCGTCATTATTGACACTGTTGTAAGGAAAAAAGTTTTCTTCGTTTTCGTCTTAGTGGTTTCTGTCTTGGGCCACTCCGTTCAACCGGGTCCTGTACCTCTGGTCCCACTCGGGGCACTCGAGAACCCCAACAGTAGAGCGGGCCGTCCCTGGCCTAAATCTGTTTTTAACCACCCTCTCAGTTCCGCTGCTGCTGACCTGCGTTTTGTTTTTGGGGTCTATTCTTGCCCTCCTGGAACTCGTTCCAATCGTCGTCCCCCCAGCTTCTCCCCACTACTCCCCGTTCGCGTGGGCCTGTGACTCCCTTTGGTAATTTTTTGCTAATTTTACAGCTACTCGCGCCCTGGCCACTGTGTCATTTAGGCTCCACCGTCATTTTAAAACAGGTCGAACGTGAACTCCGCCTATCCGTTTTTTTCAAGTTGCCCCCTTTATTCCTTTCCGATCGAGACCAGCCCCCACACAAAGGCCCCCCCCCCCCCCCCCTTCTTCCTCACTTGCTTTTCAACCCCCTCAGGATCTTCCTTGTTCCTGACGTTTACTCCCTCGTATGCGTAATTTATCCCCCCCCTGGTTTCGGTGCTGGTTCTTTCTTTTCCATTTGGCCCTTCAGGTCCTCACTTGTTTGGGGCGTCAAACCCCCCCTTTTCCCTCATCCGGTGGCAAAATCTTTTCTCTTTTCTTCTCCTTTTTGTTGTTTCTGATTCTATCCCTTGGTTCTTTGGGGCCCTTGGGTGTTTTTTATTCCCACTGGCACCCCTCGGCACCTAACCCGTTTTGCCTGCCCCAGTGACCCCCTCTATCCCCTCCTGCCCATCGTGTTGGTTCACTCATTGTCCTCCCTTTTCACCCTCCCTTTTGAACGCGTTCCCGGCGTGTTCCCAGCGTTGTTTTCCATATTTCTCCAGCGGTGGGCCGGACACTCAGCCAATTTCTTTCAATGCACGTGTTCAAAGGAGTTTCCTTGTTGCATTACTGCCAAAATAATGAGTTGGCTGTTGTAGCCGTTTGGCCAACTTCCCCCCGGGCTTACCCAAAGGATGACCCCCGACCCTTTCCCCCTTTGCCGTTCTCCTTTAACTTTGAAAGAGATAATTCACGCGCGGTTTTAGTCGTGCCGAGTATTCTCTTTTTTTTTGCCATCCCTCTTTCCATAAGAAAAACCCACCCCGTTCGCGTGTCCTTCGCAGTTTCTTTTAGATCCTGATTTTGGCTTTCCCAGGAGCGCAACTATAGGATTTTTCTCCCTCTCACTGGGACCCAACCTTTTCCCCCCCCTTTTTAGTGAGCCCATGTTTTCCCTTTTCCCTTCTTTTCCAGACAATCATTTTTCCAAGTTCCTTTTTTTTCCCCATCTGACTCGGGATTCTGGGGTCTGCCTCGGGCCCTTCATCTTCATGGTGCTGTCGATATCCTGATCACTCTCTTTTTCTCTTAAGGTTCGTGCTGGGGGTGGGCCCCCATACGTGTTTCTTACTGATTGGCTTTGTTGGCTCGTTTTTTGCCTTTACCCCCCCCGTGTGCAGCAAGGTCCTTCCCCCCCCCCACCCCTTGTCACGTCAGACCTTGCGTTCGCCGACCTTGCTCTCCAAACACCCCCCCCGAGGCTTGGTGCCTCGGATGAGTCTCCCTCCTGGCTTAGATAGATGTAGAGATCGTTTGATTTTCGGGCTTTCCACACCGCTCACGGAGGAATGTCTTACGTCGTTCTCTTTCGCGGATGTTCGGCTGCATCACGCCCGCCTCTCCGCTTCACCCCTTTTGCGCATTTAAATCAGGACGGGGTTCCCCGACTCGATTTTTTTGCCCCTACCACCCCGATTCGTTGCCCGGCTCTTCTTAGTCCACAAAACCAAGGAATGTGCCACCAGGGACAGACCCCCTTTTGGTTGCGATAGGTCCCGTTGGACTTATGACTTCGCGCTTTTTTACATAAGGACACTTTTTTTGCACCCCTCCCTTGATTGACTTACCTTCTTTCTTTCTGGCTGGGTCAACTTTGCCTCTGCAGAGTAAGAGAAAAATCCACCTGGTTTTTTTTCTTTAGTTTTTTAGACCTTCTGAGGCTGGCATTTCCGATGATTCAAGGATGGTGACATTCACGCTATTACCACCTGAGACCTTGTTCCTAATCTCGTGAATTTTCCCCTGATGTCCCCCCAGTAGTAGTTCTTGGGTTTGCTTTTTTGAAGATCCTCGAAACAGTGTTCGCCCCCCCGTCCCCCCTTTTGCTAAGGGGTTACCCACTTTACCTCAGATCGTACAGTTTTTGGCACCACTTTTTTTGCCCTCATTCAGACAACTCTTTCCGGCCGTTCGTTGAGCAATCTTTTCTCCGGGCCTGCCCTCCCCACATTTGCTAGTGTTGGCACATTCTTAATTCCCCCCTTCGTCTCTTGGACGTTCCATCGCGCTTTTCTCCTGTGCTCTTGCGAGACCTGTCGCCGCGTTTGCCAAGTTGTTTTTCTGTGCAATAACGGGCTCCATCACCCTCCCGCGCGCTTTGTTTTGTTTTTTTTTTTTGTTGCCCTCGGTAAATCTGATGTTGCGCCCCACCCACACCCCTTCTAGCCCCGGTTTGTTGTTCTATACTGACTCCCCGTTTCCCCCATGTTACCCTTTTCTCGGTCCTTCTCGCCCACTTTTCGAAACCGTACTGGCCCTTGATGCTTTTTCCCTGCCCGCCTGGAGGCCCCGATGGTTCCCACTTAGTCTACTGACCTTTCGAATGACTTTCCTAGCTCTTGCTTTCTGATTTCTGCCCCTTGTTATCGGCGCAGGTTAGCGGCTGAGTGTTCCCATGCTCTTACCCGCTGCCTAGGTTGCACAAACTTCCAGTCCCCGTCATGTGTTCGAGTTTGGCTCTTTGCAAGTCCTTCGAACCCTTTTCAGGGTGCGGTTCGGGCTTCCCACCCCGTTTCCTGGTTTGCTCCCTTTAACTTGGCCTCAGAAAGTCCGCCTCGTTTTCCTTTCATCAGTGGAGTGGACGCCTTCCAGCCTCGTCTTGTTTCTGGCTTGGTTTACCCGCGCCCGCCGCGCTTCTTTTCCACCTTTCTTAATTCATCAGGCCCCCAAAGCTGCCACGAGATCAGCCACGCCCTTTGCTTCGCTTCCTTCCGTTACTAATTTCCAGGAACGGGCGAAGTTCTCCTCGAACTGAATTGATCGTCCAAAGCGGTCGCTTTTAGTCTGTAGTTGGACTCAGAGTGTTTGAGTTTAGAAAGTGTTCCCCTCCATCCTCCCCCCAACCGTTGTCTGTGGGGTTGGTCGTAGGTCCCCCCCGGAAGTAGCAATGCAACCCCTCCATCACTGGGCGCCAAATCAACCTGTCTTGGTCGTGTCCCCCTCCCCAAAAACTGCCCTGAAACCCCGTCGTTGGTTCTCTTGTCTGACCACTTTGAGTGGGTCCCCGCGTTTCGACCCCTCTCTCCACAGTGGCCCGGGAGCGCGGAGCCTTTCTGGTCTATCGCTACGTTTCTCTTTTTTTTTTTTTTCTGACATTGCAACTCGCACTTTTTCTATGCTTGCATTTGGCGTTGCTACTGCCCCCGGTTCTCCTTTTACATTCTTCAGGACGCATTGTCTTCTACCTTTGGCCCTTCACAGGCCGGGGTTTTGAATTTCTTGGCCTGTACCCCCGATCTTTTGATCAACGTTGCGCGCCGTGTGGGTCCTGATGCCGCCTTTGGAACGCGCGGATCACAATTTTCGTTTTTTGTTTGGCTCTCACTGGGGTTTCGCCCACTCGTCTCTCCTTTTCCCTCCTCCTTTGATTTTTTTTTTTTGTGTCTTTTTTTAAGTTATGTTCTGACGACTTTCCTGTTATTTTTTCGGGCTGTGGCCCTTTTTTTTTTTTCCCCCCCCCAACATGGAATTGATATCCGCCCTTTTTTTCCAGTTCTTCCCTAAGACTTGATCGCCACCCCAGGGGGGGCGCATATCTGGTTCCCCTTGCCTACCTGCCCCTTGCCTTGGTCCACTCCCCTGGCGTAGACCCTGCTTTTTTTTCCCTTCAGCAGATGCCCCCCTGTTTGTTTTTTTTCTTCCCCAAACTTCCCGCTCGAAAGAGTCGGGTTGCTCACATCCAAACCCCACTCCGAGAAAGTGTTCATTTCTGACCCCTGCTGCGTTCCACCGCTTCACCCAAGGAAGGATTTTTGAGTCAAGGGGTTTCTGCGGTCCTAAACCAGCCCACCGAGAACTTTTCTCCCCCCTCGGATCCGGTGATTTTTTTTTCATTCGGATGTTTGTGTGTTAGGACAGGTTGATTTTTTTCTCACCTTATGTGACTCCGTTGATTTTCGACTCCCCTAATGGCGAACTTCCCCACACTCCTCACGGACCGGGGTATTATGGGTGACCCTTCCAACGCGCCGTCCTGTCAACCAGTTTATGCAACCAAAGACCCCCCTGCACACTAAAACCACAGCGAAAAGGCGCGTACTCCTAGGGCCCTCCTTTTTGCCGGTCACACATAAGATGCTGTTTTTGGCCGATTTTACCGGCACCCCCTGGTTCGTCGTTCAGGGCCCCTTCATTCTAGAGTGTGTACGTGTGAATCCCTCACGGGTCTCTTTTTTCTTGCTCTCTGTGCTTATTGAAGAACTTCCGTTATATCACCTCCTCCGGTTGTGTCGCGTTTTTATTTACCGGCCATCCACCAGTCCCCGAGGATTTCTTTGTCGTTTCAAAATGACCATTTGCTAGTGGGCTTCGCTTAATCTTTGTAGTCCCTTTTTTGACCTACCTTCCTTTCCCGAGGCCCCCTTCTTTTTCCCCCGGCCCTCCCAAAAAGGTTTATGGTTCTTACCGCTTGGCATTCTTCACCGGCAGAGCGTCCCGACGACCCGGCATACTTGGACTCCGTTTTACTTCACCTCTGTGTGCCGGAGTCCGTGATTCCAACTCGACAGCTGATTCCTTCCCCGACCTGGTTCGCGAGATGTTTTGGCGCTCCGGAGGCACTTTTTCATTGCCGTCCCTCGAGTGACTTCGTCCCCTGCACGATTCTTTTTTGATCACTCCTTTGTCTTAGCGCCGCCCCCCCCTTTCTTTCGGGCGATTGTACAGCTTCATCGTTTGATGGGGAGTTTGGCCCTCCCCCCATCCCCCCTTGCTTTTTAAATTTTTTGGTTGCGATTTTTCGTTCAATACCCTGCTCTGGTCAGTCGTCCTCCCTCGAGCTGTGTACCTGCGACCCACCCGCTCCACGATTAGTGATGGATCTTTTTGCGTTTCCCCCCATGTGTGACACGTTTTCGAGGGTTTTTTCGCGCAACACCGATAACACAAGGACGTGCTGCGATCGCTGAGCGCCGGGCCTCGACCGCTCCCTGGTTCCCCCGATTCATTGGTTGCTTCACCATTACCCAGTATACAGGTCGTTGGCCGACCTTCAAACTTCCCGATTGTGGTTTTACGTTTTTTTTTTGCGGGTCCCACAGTTGTTTTTTTTTCCCTGGGCCGCCTCTGTTACGTTCTGCTTCAAGGGCCCCCGGTTTCGACAGCTTGTTGAAGAATGACGGTTTTCCACCAGCCCTTCCCTTTTCTTTAAAGAAAATCGCTTTTTCCCCCCCTTCGTTGATTTTCGGCCTTTCTCTTTACCTTTTGATACAACTGGTGTTCATAGCTTGAACATCGCCGATGGATGTACCTCTGCCTCCGACTCCATAGGCTTGCAGACCGTACAGCTACCCTTGGTTCTTTTGAGATTAAATTACCCCCTTTTGGCATTCGTTTTCTTGAGCAGTTCTCCCTCTCAATGCAAGGTTCGTTTCTACAGTTCGGTTTCAATTTACTCTTTCCACGTGGGCCGAGCCAAATGTGTCTCTAAAATTTCAGATGAGGGTCTGTCCCTCCTTGCTCTTTTTTGATTTTATCGTTCGGGTCCTTCCCAATCTTTTTTTTTGGCTTTTTCCACCCACCATATCTTTCTTTTGACCCCCCCCCTCCCTTCTTTTTTTGCGACTTTAAGGTTGGAGCGGTTTCCCTTTTTTGCTTGTGCCGAGTTTTTTTGACCACCCCAGCTCACCCCCTCGTTGCCCGTTTTTTCCCCCTCATTTGAGAAGTACTTTCATATCCCTATCCTTTCTTTGTTTCGGCGACGTTTTTTCCCATGCTCGTCTTCGGTTGTTGCTCCTCCCCGCGTCCCGAGTTTTTTTTCCTCTTCCCGCCCCGGCGAAGTGCGCATGTTCTTTTTCTTTGCCGCAGATCATTTTTTTACCGTCGTTCAAAGGAATGAGTCCTCCCGGGGGTGCTGAGGGGGTGAATGACCCCTTCCCCCGCTAACCCCGATCGTTCTTTTTTTGTTTTCTTTGCGCTGCCCGCAGTCTGGAGGTCGTTTTAACCCCCCCGTTCCTCCGGCTCTGCTCTTCAGTGCTTGGTTCTTCCTTGGACACTTCCGAACTCTCCCCCCTTGATGGATCGAACGTTTTTGTCCTGTTTGTTCCTCTTCGCGGGCGTTGGGCGCTCCTGTTCCAATACGTTGCCCCCCTTCTCTCCATTTCCCTTTTGCCTCTCACGTCGTTTTTGGAATCTGACCCTCGTGAGTCGCCTGCCATTATTTTCGACGAGCCCTCTTCTTTCTTTTTGCGTTGCAAGCTTTTGAAGTTTGGCGGTTTTCCTTCCCTCCGTTCGGTAGTGATAGGTCATTTTGGAGGTCTCCCGTCCCCCCTCTGAAAACGGTGAGTTTTTTCTTCCCGTTTTCTCCGCCTGCCCTCTTCCTTTGTACTTTCCCCTTGACGACTTAGGTCCCCCCCTGCTGCTGCCTTTTCTTTTCCTCCCGTTGAAACCTCCCCGAGATCCCTACTGCTTTTTTCCCCTTCCTTTTGACGCGGTTTGAGTCCTTCATTTTTCCCCACACTTTTTCACGGAGTTTTCTGCAGTCCTTCTGGATGTGAGGCGTTGGACCTTGGGTCCCCCCACCCCGGTCCTCTGTGACCCCCCATTCCCCTCCTTCCCGTGTTGTTTTTTTTGAGCCCTTTTTCCGGCACGTGACTTGACCTTTTTGGTTTTCTCCCCCCTCCCCCAATCGACTCACAAAATCGTTCCTCCACCCTTTTTTCCCACCTTCCATCCCAAGTGTTCCAGGTATACGTCGTCACTCCCTTACCACGTCGTAGTGGTCCGTTGGCTTTTGCAGGTTGTGTTTCCTAGCCTTCCCGTCCCTTTGGGACGTGACCGCCTGTTGCCGGCCCTGGAATCCGCAACGGCGGAAAACTCGAGTTTTTTTTCTTTTGAAGTGCGTTTTTTCCCGCCCTTTTTCCGGTTTTCCCCTTAGTCTGATGTCGTCCCTCTCATTTGCTTATTTCCTTTCCCGTTGTCCTTCGCTTTTTTTCCTGAACTGCTCCTCCCCGTGTTTCACTCGCCCTGTCTGTGCACCGTTTCCTTCTTTCGGCATGCCTGGTTGCGTTGCCATCTCCCCTGATCATAACTCCCCAACAAAACCTTCGGTTTGTCTCTCCTGCGGCCGATGACTGCGAAAGGCCCCTTTTTTGTTGTTTCCCCCTTGTCCTCTGCCCGACTCGATGATTATGTCTCCCTCCGGTGTACCCCATGTTCGACTTTTTGAGTTGGCAAAAATTCCTTCCCCCCCCCTTTTTTCCTCTGAAATTTTTTTTGTTTTGGTGATTCACACAGTCATTAGTGGGCTCTCTCGCAAGCTCGTTTCTCTTACTTTTTTTGGCTTCGTACCCACCTTGCTACCTCTCCTGTGTTCTCCTCCCGTTTTCGGGGACCTGGTTTTTTGAAAGCAGCGGGCTATGGGCAGCCCCTTTCTCTCCTTCTGCCGCCCCTGTCGTCTTACAAAAACCCCGAACCAGGGCGCGGACCTTTTGCTGCTGCTCGCCCGCTCGTTTTCGCCTGGCCGATTCGTTGGATGGTCTTCTAAAAACCTTCGGACCGGCGCTGGTCCCTTGTCCCGTCGGGGATCTTGGCGTCCTTTCGCCAGTCTGTCCTCTCTTTATGTTCCCAGGCCACCCCTTCGTGGTTTTTTTTTTGTCCTGCCTTTCTTGGTGTGGGGGACAAAGTATGTACGTGCCGGGTGTCTCTTCCCGGAGCAGAAACCCTCCTCGTCCTGCCATGTTCCACCATGTTTTTTTTTTTTTTTTGTTTTTTGTCCCCGTTAGCCTTGATTTTTTTGGCTCTTTTCCAGTCGTCAACAACGGCCCCCCGGACCTGACAAAAAATATTAAAAGGCTCTTTTGTTGTTTCTCTTCCCCCCGCCCCCCTCGCTTTTTTTTTTTCCTTGTTCCCCCCCGCCCTTTCCCCCCCCCAACTTTCCCCTGCTGCCTTCGCACCCTTTGGTGTCCCCGTTGCTCGCTTCAGATGAGAAGCACGCTGCCATCTCCCCCCTTTTACCTCTCCCCCGGTCCGCCCTGATCCCGATGGTCCCCCATCCCCTTCGTTCTGGGAGTGGATTGGACCGGCATTCCTCTTCCAACAGGCGCTCGTCCACCGGGATCTCCCGGAACTTTTCCTTCTCACGCTCGGCCAATTCTGGCCACACTTTGGCCACCCGTTTTGTGGGCGGTTGCAAGGCCGTTCTGCGCCCTTTTTTTCTCGGCATTGTTTTTTTGAGAACACATTCTCCTTTAGTGTGTTCCGCCCCCGATCGTCCCTCACTCCGGGTCGTTTGACAGCGCCGACTGGCTCCGTTTCGCCGTGCCCTTGGGATCGCACCCGTGTCTTGCCAACCCGCGTTCACCCATTCACTTCAAGCGCGTCTGGTTTTGTTTTTTTTCTTTAACCAAAAAACGTTTTCCTTTGGCTGAGGTAAGTATGTAATTTTTTGGGATGAATCTTCCCCCGTTGAACAACACCCCCTCAGTTTTTTCGTTTCTTTCCTCGTGTTGCTTTTTTGCCCCTAGACCCCCCTTCAATTTCCTTTCCTGTTCCCATGTGCCCCGAATAAGTGTTGTGCGCATATGTTGTCCACCACTATCCGTTCTTTTTTTATAGAGTTTTTTACTCCCTGACTCTCTTTCCTCGGGCTTTTGATACGTATCGCCCTTTCACTGGTAGTCCTCTTCGTTTATTGGCAATTCAGTTCCCCGCTGTTTGTTCAGGACTTTTCACAACTCCTTTTCCCCCTCCCTTCGGTTGGCTTATGGAGACTCTTTTTTTTCGCCTGTTTTTTTTTTTTTCACCCGCCCCCTAGGCAAGTTGTCCCTTTTCTGCGCGGCCCATTTTCCTTTGAAGTTTTTTTTTTGCGCATGGACAAGATTCCCTTGGAATCTTTTTCTCCCTTGTCCTTTGTTCAGATGAACCCCTTCTGGTTTAAGGTAGAACACCCCCGTAACCAGTCGCCCGAGGAGGTGTCCCCCCCGTCTTGTGAAGGGAAACGTTTTGTCTTTTTCCTCTATTTCCGGCCTTGGCTGTTCTCTGAACCCCCCCCCCCTTAAGGTTTCCGAGACCGTCTCTTACTCGTCCCATCCTTTTTGATAATGGCTTCCCCCAGCGGGGTTTTTCCGCTTTCAGAGAATACCGTTTGTGCAAATACCGGGGGGGGGGGGGCGTTTTCCAAATTAAAAAATTGGTTTCGTCCCCGCTCTTTTTTTTTGCTCCCTTGAATTTCTTCAAGGAAGTGCAACCCCCCGGTCCCCCACGTTTTTTGAGCAAATAAACGCGGCGTTTGCACTCCTCACCAATTTTTTTTTTTTAAAAACCCTCCCCCCCCCCCTCGGTTCTGGGTCCCAAATTAGGGGGGGGACGCGTTTTTTCACCTTCTCACACATTCTGACAGGTTTCGGCAGCCTTTCTGGTCTTCTTCTTACTTTTAGCGGATTGTTGTTGAATGAGCCCCTCTGGCCTTCCCGATGAACCCCCACACACCCCCCCCCCCTCCCCACCCCAACCCGTTTTTTCGGTTGGTCAAAATGAACCCATTTTTTATTTCAGTCACACCGCCTTTCGTCCTTTATGTTTCCCTGCCACTCAGTCCTTTCGGTTTCTTATGTGATTTCTGTCCCTGCTTTTTTTGCGCCTTGTCTCTTTGTATTCCCTGTATGAACTTGACAGCTTGTTTGACTGTCTTGGCCGGTTTTTTCTTTCGGCCACCTGCACG
>Ga0179593_1317115_pt1 | contig 11340 bp, 6 predicted proteins | sample CZODoug2_1_08_16_FD_185931 | JGI IMG/M metagenome (GOLD analysis project Ga0179593, IMG submission 185931) | Vadose zone soil fungal communities from Angelo Coast Range Reserve, California, USA - CZODoug2_1_08_16fungal (PacBio error correction) | ecosystem: Environmental > Terrestrial > Soil >... | reverse complement strand
ACAGTGGTTCTTGTTCTATTCAGCCCCCCCCCCTCTTCCCCTCTTCTTCTGGCCTTGGGGAGTTTTTTTTGGTTGACAAGCTCAACTGTTGTTCCTCCACTGTATTCTGTGTCGTGCGTCCGGCAGCTCTATCTTCCCCCGTTTTTTTCGGAACGTCGTTTTTCTACACGGTACGACCTGCCGGCCATTTTTCACCTTAGACCTTTTCGGGCGACGCACCTGTCACCGCGCTTGGGTTACAGAGCTGGGACCCTTTTTTGCAGACCGATAAGGCCCCCCCTTGTACTACGGCGGCCTCGTGAAGTGTGTGCCCACGCGATAGTCCCTTTTGCCCGTCGAGTTAGTCGCAATATTTCTTTCCTCCTCCAGTTTTGTTTTTTTTTTCTCTAGCTCTGTTTCGCTACTTTTTTCTGACAGGGTTTACGCTTCTTTTTATAGTTTTTTTTTTTCCGGTCGTATCTTACGGTCCCTAGAAAACAGTCCTTCTCTTCCCTTTTTTTCCCCACCCCATGTTTTTTTCCACAGTTTTCTGATTGATGAAAAAGCGGCCTGGTCTCCCAGTTTGGCTTTCCTTTTTCCTCCCTCCCTGTTCTTCGGCCCGCAGGTTTTGGGGGGGCGGTATGTTTGCAGACCCAAACTAAGTCCCGTCTTTTTATACACGGGTCTGAGGCTCCTCGTGCCCCTTTCGCTTCGGGGCATGCCAAATCATTTTCTCCAGCGTAGTCCTTTTCTTCCCCCCCGAACAGCCCTCAAACGGCCCCTTAACACGAAGGCGCTCACCCTCGCTCAACCCGCCCCCGTTGCAGGACCGCCTAACTTTTTACTCGGCTGGCCCTGTCCCAGGGCGCAGTGGGGTCCCTCCAACCAGAACGGTCTTTGACATTGAGATTTTTGTTAGCCTCCCCTCGTTCCCGGTGCGTCGAGTTTTCCCTCCCAGCAGACCTCTTCGACTAGCTCCCTTGGGGGTCCTTGGACTTGTCTCACAGTTCCGTCGGTCTTTCTGTTTCCCCGGCCTCGATGCTGAGACTGCCCTGCCGACGTGAGCGGGCTGTTGGACCGGCCTTGGCGTCAGGCTGGTTTGTGTTTTTGACGTCGCGCGAGGTCGACCCTTTTTCCCTTAGACACGGCCTTTTCACGTTCCTCCCCCCGTCCAGCTTTTTTTAAGGGTGTTTTGTTTTTTCTCCCCTTCCGCTTCGCCTGCCGACCCCTCCCCTGAGGCCCCCCTTTGCCCGTGCTCTGGAAGGGCGTAATCGGACGGAGCAAATGTCGGGTTGGTTGGATTCTGCCTTTTTTCCCTTCGGACGGGATACGGGGCTCATAGAGTTCTGTCCCCGTTGGACGTGTCTGTCCCTTTATTTTCTCCCTCTTACCCTTTGAAGAAGTGGTGGTTTTGTTGGTGACAAATGGGTCCCCGCTTGGAGGTCAATACTGGGCCTAATTAAATACCCCCCCCACCCTTGCCATCCCAGGTTAGAAGTATGGGATGACCACGTCGGCTTTTTCAGCGTTGCCCCGTCTTTGCTTTTCTGTCCCTTCACACTCCGGCGCGGTGACTTTCCCCCGTTTTTTTTCGGTTCTTTTATAGACATTTGCGGTCCTTGGGCGCGTGAACGTTCCCCTCAGTCCCCAGAAGGTCCACCTCCAAAATTGGGCGTATTTCTCCCCACCTCTTGTACGATGGGATGAGCTAACTCCTTAGCTTCGGTGAGTTTGCCTTTTAGCTCAGTTCCTTTTTCCTTTGTTTCTGTTCTGTGATCTCATTGAGACGATGGGCAAGAGCCTGTTGTGATGTTCCCAAGTGCCCGTCAAGGCGTTAGAAACACTTTCTCCCCCCACTTTTGCGTTTCGCGGTGTTTTAGGCTTTCGCTTTCTTTTTTTCTTTTTTACGCCGGATCGGCTGAAGTCCCCTTCACACTGTCCCAGGACGCGTGCCCGGCCATTGGTATTGTTGTTTTTTTTTTCAACACGTTTTTTTTTTTTTTCAAATCGTTTCCGTTCACAAGCGCTTCCCGTACGATTTTTTTTTTCTTAGGGGATGCCTACCTCTGGCGAACGTGCTCGAACCCCGGTTCAATCCTGGTTTTTTTTTTTTCCTTTCAATTGTCTGACTTCGTGGTGTTACCATCATGCAGTCGCTCCCCCGATAGCACATTTGCCTTGGCCCTGGGAACCCCCCGGCTAATTTTCTTTCCCGGGTCCAATAAACTCAGTGCACTAATCTGCCACATGCGCATATGGGTGCTCTTTTACCAGACTTCAGGTTGCGTCATGTTACGCCCCCCTGTTGAAGCCCCCTTGTGCTCCGAGGGTTTTTGAGTGGGTAGCAAGTTGCATAGAGACTCAACCTTTTTCGTAAGCCCCCGATTTCCTCCCAGTAGGGAGAATATCCCTTTCTTTGCAGGGGTCTATATGCCCCTTGCCAAAGAGGATCCCTTACGTTGCTTAAAGCCTGGACTTTCGACCATTCTCCCCCAGCTTCTCCAGTGAACTCAAGTCGACCCCATGACAATGTCGGCTGTCGGCAGCAGGGGTGTACTTTTTTTTTTTTTTTGGATTTTCCCCTCTTTGAGGTGGAACTTAATCTAAAGCTCCTGAACTGCTGGCTCTACCACCGTTTTCCCTGGTGAGAAATGTCCCTTTCCTGACCCACCTTCTTCGTGGTTGCAGGCGGTCCCTCCTGTCCTTGGGCCCAGGTCCGAATTCGACATTTTTTCCTCAGTGTCCCTCCTGTGGCCGAAGAACTGGTGTCAGGTGTTTCCCCACCCCCGGAGGACGTTTTAGGCAAACTCCACCTGCCTCCCGGCCCCCCCGCCCCCCGGTCCAAAGTTCGTTAATGCTCCCCTCATTAGCTGCAGCGATAAAGCTAGGTTTTTTCTCTCCGTGTTTTCGTCTGGGGTTTTTTTTCTTTTGCTTACCTCCAAATGCCGCACGAACCCCACCCAAAGTCCCTGGCCGTTGATCCGCGGCTTTTTTTTTTTCTGGCGCTAATTTTGCCCCCCCGGCCTACTAACGTCTCCCCACCGTACTTGAAATGGCCCCTCTAAGTCATTTCGACCCTAGTTCACCAGCCCTCCACCTTGTTGTCTATTCGGTTTTTGCTCCAGCCCCGGCTTCATTTCTTAGGTCACGAACCCCCCCTTTTTTCTCCCCTAGGCGTTCTTGGCATAAGGGCCATTCTGATTTTGAAACTTAATCCTGCCCCCCCCTTCCGGACCCATATTCATGATTGACGTTCGCCCTTCCCAGAACGTCCTTCCGAAACTTCTTCCGCTATTAACTTGGTGGAGTTCTTGGCGTTGTTTCCGGCCAGCCGGTGCATGACTTTCTCCTGATTGGTCGGCAGTCTTCTTTTTCCCACCGCTCCCCCCCCTTGAGCCTCTTGTAAATACTTTATCCCAGCCTGCTGGACGTACTGTCTGTTTGGGGGCCGGTTGTTGTTTTTGGGGCCGGTGGTTTTCTTTTTCCCTTTTCGCTGGCGGCTGTTAGTTTGTCCTCCGGGTTGGCCGCGTTTTCAACCGTAGACGACGGTGACCCGTAGCAAGTCCTTCGACGCTATCGCTCGGCGGGTTTGTCTGGACGGCTTTGAGTCGTCTTGCGTGTGAGGGTTTTTTGGCCCCTTTGTCCTTCTAGGCGTCCCTTGGCTTGCAGGCAGACCTTTATTCTTACGTGGGCCACCTACCCCCTGACTCTTCCGTGTGCTGGTGCCCCCCCCCAATGGGGGCCTTTACCTCTTTCTTGACGACGCCCTCTGCGCTCCCCGTTGTTGCCCCCACCCCTCACTCGCTGGGACGAGCCCCGACCTCTTTGCCCCCTGGTCTGATCGTGTGCTGGGGCGGGGCGAGGTTTGCTCCGTTTTTGCTGCCGCTGGACCTGGCCCGTGCTTGTAGTAGGTTTGCGGGCCCCAAACCCTTTTTCCGCGTCTGCGTGCCAAAGGGGTCCGGCACAGCTCCGGAGGAACCTTGAAATTTTCCCCCCTTTCTTTTTTCCTCCGTTTTTGTGTTGATTCTTTTGGCCTCCTTAGGAGTTCCGTCCGGTGGGTGAGCGAGGAGTAATATTGTCCGCAGCAGGCCCCCTTGTCCCCCGTGGCCCTGGCCTTTTGATCAGTTCCCCATTGGTAGTTCGGTTTTCCCTTGGCGCCCCCCTCCTTTCAGAAAGCTTCTCCGGGGGAAAGGCAGTTCCTTTCGGGTTCCCCCCCCCCTTGGGTCGTAGTAGTGTTTTTTTGACTCTTTTTTTTTTTATGAGGTAGTCAGTTCTGTGGTCTTACCAGATAGGTACAGCTGCCTAAACCATTTTTTTCCCCCCCCCCCCTTCTTTTTGAGGAGTCTTTTTTTTTTTACAAGCGATTTTCCGGTTGAGACCGGAATCCCTTCGTTCCCCCCATGGTGACTAGGAGAGGAGATGTGGCCAGCAAAACCTCCCCCCTGAACTTTCACCCCCGTTTGCACCGGGTTGGTACCCACCTTCGACCCTTCAAGTTTCTCTGAGGGACTACTGTTTGCTTGTTCTAAGATGGCCCCCCCCCCTTTCTAGACAGTCGATGAGCTTACTTGTAGTTTGATTTTTTTTTTTTTTTTTTGAAACCCTACCACAGGCAGCCCCCTTTAGCACCTGAAAGGGGTCCCCCCACCACTCCTGGATAGCGACCGGGGGCTTTCAGTCGAGGGTGCACAGGTTTATCCGGTCACTAGCCCGCGGGAACCTTCTACAGCGGCGCCCAAGGTTTTGAATGGCCCTTTGGCCCTCCCCCCAGCACCCATTGCGAGACTCGTCTCACCGGTCTTTTTTGATTTCCGAAACCTGCGTCGCAGGTTGCAATGAGGCCGCCGGCATTCTTTCCTCCTGTTTTTCCCCGCATTGGTTTTGCAGGTCTTCGCGCTTGCCGAGTTTGAAGAATTTTTTCTGGGATTGCCGACCTAGAACTTTTTTAGGTTTGATGCGTCCCCCTCGCCGAATATGACCCCTTCGCAGGATTGGTAGGAATTCCCCTCTTAGAGCGCTGTTCAGGGCCCCTCCGGTGCCCTTTTTCTCGTGAATGGACGGGCGCGCATGCCCCCGAGGAGATTCCGGGCTTGACTCTTGGTGTAAGTGTTGACAATCGTTGGGAAGTAAGCAGTCCCCCTTCTATTGAAAAGTGAGATTCTTTACAAGGGGGGGTCATTACAGTTTTGAGAAGTTTTAATCTTTATGAAGTTGGTGGACTTCTTTTTTTTGTTTTTTCCGTTCTTCGTCGGTATTGGAAGGTTTGACGGGGAAATAAGGGCCTCCCCCCTGTCTCCGTCGTCGAGTCCGTTCCTATCCCCCATTTGTTTGATTATATGCTGCCCTCTTTTTCTCTGTTTTTGCGACTTTCCACCGGTGCTGTCGGGGATTCCCCCCTCTTCCTTCGGACCGGTTGGGGGGTTTTTCTTTTTGTTGGTTTGTAAGAAAACGTGCCCCACCTTTATTCTTTCGTTGCGGAACAGGTCGAAAATTTTCGGCTTCACTGGCCCTTTCAACTACAGGACCGGCGACTTTGAGGGTTACAGTGCGTCTCCGTCGGGTTCGATCCGGAAGATTTCCCTGCTTGAGGATGGCTTTTAAACCCCCCCCCCCCTCCCCCCTCGGACAACAGCCCACCGTTTTTTTTCCCCGTCCGGCGAATCTGGGTCGCCTTTTTAAGGGGGGTCGCCTGTGGCATCCTCACTGGTTCTGGGGGGTTGCCGGTAAACCCGGTCCGCTTTAGCGCCGGATCCCCTCTTTAGGGTCCCGCGCCTGAATATCCACAGTACGCGTTTTTTCGGACGGCGGCCGCTTTTTGCCCCGGATTTTTTCCCGAGAAAAGTACGCCCTCGCCGGCCATTTGGGTCAAGGCCCACCGGTCTTGGTTGCGCTCGTAGTTTTCCGCGGTATTTTCCCCCCCTAAGACACTGATTGAGCGAGGTTTGGTTTGCGTGCCCCTAGGGTTGTCCTGGGGACCGTCCCATTGTTTTTTTTTTTTTTTTTTTTTGTTCTTTTTTTTGTTCGTTGGTCCGTCCCCCTCCAGGCGGATACTGAGAGACTCCTGCCTTTTTTTTTTCACCCGGTTAATCAGACACCCCCCCATTGATGCCGGTCTTCTTCGTTTTCGAGCGTTTTTTTTTTCTTTTTTGCCGCGTTTTTTGCTGATGGCACAGAGACAGTTTTGTCCCCCTTCGCGCCTCCCCTGTTGGACGACCTGATTTAACACCCGTTGTTCACCCCCCGTTCCTTCTTGCTCGAGTACCTTGCCTTTAGTCGTTCCTGTTCAGTTTTCCTGATTCCGGCCCCCTAGAACCGCCCCCACTCTCCTACTGACGCCTGACACCCGCATGAAGCAGTGCGAGTGTTACTCCCTTCTCCACCTCACGGTACTTTTTTTCTTTTGCCTCACTCCCCCGCTTTTCGTGACAGCGTCCTTAGTGAGAGCCCCCTTTCTGCCTGCTGGGTGATGCGTCCTACTCTTGAACCAGTCGACCTTCCCCTGCTTGGTTTCTTAACGAGCCCCCCCCCCTTTCTTTGAAGTTCCGTCACTTTCTTTAGGGCGTCGGTTTTTAGCCACTTTTCGTTTTCCCGGGTTGTCTTCATTTGGAGCCCGATTCGTGGTCTTCTGCTTTCCGCGTCGGACACTTTCGTGCACGCGCCGTCTTGCCCAGGGTCTCCGAAATAGGGACGGCCGTTTTTCCCTCGGTCAGAACCCCTGAACCTGTTTCATTTGGCAGTTTGTGTTCCCTGGGGGTCTTCTCCCATCGCCCCCAGCGGCCCCGTTTTCCCGTTTTGCATTCTCCCACACCGTTCCGTTCCTTTTGGATCGCTGAAACCCCATGGGCCACCACAGCTTAAAGGCCTGCAACCTGAGGTTTTAGAACGAAACGCGCGATGGCCGGGCTTCTTCCGATCACCGCCAGTTACTCTTTTACTTCAGTGTTGCAATCTCTAAACTGAGCACGGCCTCGTGTTCTTTCCCTTGACCGCGGCGTTACTTGTCTAGTCCGCCCCCCCCAGTCAAGGGGGGGGCCGCACCTGGGTTTACTCTTTTTGGTTTGAAGAATCCTGGAGCCAGGTTCGCCCTCTCGGCCCCCCAACCCGCCGGGGACCCCTTCCCTTGTCCGGCAGGTTTGTACCGACATGCGTTTTTTTCGTCCTGGAGGGGGAGGACGAATGTTGGGAGGCGCCAGTTCCTTCCCCATTTCGATCGTCGGAAAGTGGCTGCGTGGACAACCTGACCTTAAACCTTTAAATGGCGTGAACAGCCTTCACCTCCAGTGATTTTTTTAGATCCCCCGGTCCCTAACGGCCCCGGGGCCACCCGTCCTCTGTTGGAAGCGGGCCTTTTTCCGGGCGGGTCCCTGCGAGGTCACGAGGGAACCTATACTTTCCATTTGGATGTATGTGAAGCCTGATAAGTGTGCCTGGCCCCGATAGTCAGACCTAATGATTGCCTCAGCTCATAGGCCCCCGTTCCCCCCCGAACCCCCTTTTTTTTTTGACTTTGTGGGTTGACGGTCTTTCCTGATCCGTGCCCGCAACTTTCGATTTAGGCGCAGGGTGTTCCCTCGGCCCACCCCCCCACCTTCTCTTGGGCCCCCCAGCCAGGGTGTCCACCTGTTGTTGTCAAACTACAGATCCCCATGGTCCTTGCGCCTCCGTCCGACCGACGCACGGTTGCCCCCCCCCACCCGCGTAAAGTAGCCGTCTCTCGTAGCGGCCCCCCACAGACCTCTATATTTCAATATTTTTCTTTTTTGTTGTTGAGTCATAGATCTGTTTGCGCTACCTTAGCCCCCTCCGGGGATGATTAGCGTGCAACAAGTAGTTAAGTTTTTTTTTCAGTGTACCCCTGCTTGGCCAGACATTTTTAATGAGGTTTGCACTAACCACACAATGTAAGCTGATTTAACCTGAAGTTCTCTCGGGTTGTTATTGATCATGCATTGATTAGTTCCCGAAAATGGTTTTGGCCGTTGCTGGCGGATTAGCCCTCTCTCCAGGACCAGTTGACAGAAAAAATTACCCAAGGTACCGAAACGGGTGTTCGCAGGCATGCCCTTGCCCCAAGTTCCCCAGGAGTATTAATGCAGGAACATTTTACCCCCGGGAAAATCACCAGGGTCAACATCCAAGGTCATAGCCGACGTTTTTTTCGTTTTGACAATCGCTCCTGCCAAGGGTTCGTTCCCCATAAATGAGTCATCTCTGTTTTTGGAGGCCAAGGTTCGGGTTGGCTCAGGGGGTTTTAACGTGCCAATCACCGGTCGTTTTGACCCCGGGCGTGCTACGAGAGAAAAGGTTGGGGTTTCTCTCTTGGTTCCCCTTTGACCTTTTCCTAAATTTTGCCCAAAGGGCGAAAGGTCTTTGGCTTCCCGAGCACCCCTTAGTTTGAGTCCTTGTCGCCGCGATGGTCTTCCCCATTTGACCCCTTGAAGTGTAGTTTCTGTCAAGGCGTGTGGGTCGCGCCTGGCCTGCGGTGCTTCAGGATTACGTTTCACGCGGTCTTTTCCCAGTTTTAAGCTGTTAAGAACTTTAGAATTTTTGGTTGTGTTTGGCCCATCGAAAGGTTTTTTCGACCCCCTCCTGAGAGATATATTTAAGCGTTCTTTCGTCCGTGTCTCTTTGGTCTCCCACGGGTTGTCCGTGCCCCCGGCATGGGTTTCAACCCTATTGAGCACTGTGATTCATTTTTTTGCCTACCGATATTCCGCGGTCGTTGCCCTTTTCCCCCCTGTTTAGAACTGCATTTCCCGGGATTTTTTTGTAATTTGGTTTCTGGGCTTGATTTCCCCGCGTAAGCTCCCTTGTTTGTCGATTGGCCATTTCAGTGTGTTTTTCTTTGGTGTGACCTGTCGATCGGCCCTTACCACAAAAAGGACCCCTTGTTTATAATGGATTTGGACCCCCGCGGATCGGAGCTTCTTTCGTCCCTTTAAAGCGGCTGACCGGAACGAGGCGCCTTTTGTGCCGATGTCACCGTGGCTTGTCCCGCGATCCCTGACATACGTGTGCCCTCCCCTTTCCTGCTTTGACCTTCCTCCTGGCCGACCCTCGACCTCCCCCTTTTTGGCTTTTACCTCGTTTGGGCCCGGGTCCAGCCGCCAAGTTTTTTGGAGTTGCTAATGCTCGGCTACCAGATCCTCTTTCCTCACGATTGTCTGCCCTGGCTTTTTTTTTCCCCGCCTTGCCGCTGGGCATCGCTCTGCTGGGTGTCTGGACCTGTCAAGTTTCAGGAGGTTAGATCCTTTCCCGTGCCCTACCTGCTCAGGGTCGGGTGGCGGATTCTTTTGATCCGGGCTGGTTTTGTTAGCGACTGATCTTACGCATCCCCCGTGTCCCACTGTTGTCTCAGGATCGCCGTAATTTTTCCCACTTGGGAAATCTTTTGAATTCAGCTGGACGTACTGTCTAGGCCAACGCGTCTGCACCCGTGTTTTTTTTTAAACCGCTCCCCGACATGGTAATCCCATGGTCTTGCCCCTTTCCCGTGGTGAACTTGGACAATTCAAATTGTCGGCTGACCCTTATAATAATTGGGAAGTTACCCCTTTTCCCCCTGAAGGTATCCTAATAACGAGCCCAGTCATAGCCCCATGCTGCTTTCTGTTTTGCGATCCCGCTGCACTTAAGGTTATAGACCGATGACATTCCTTTTCTTTTTCAATGCTGGGGAAGTTCGGAGGGCGCGTTCTTTCCCTGACGCATAATGGCGTGCCGTCACCGTTGCGGACCCGGGCCTCCAAAATCTCTTTGGGATCTGAGGTTCTTTCCTCTCGGTTTACCAGCTTGGTATCGCTCCCCCCTTCCGGAAGGTTTCCCGCCCGACGTTTTTTTTTTTCGGCCCAGCGGGCGAACCCGTCAGTTCCCTCCCCCGTCGACCCTATTTTCGCCGCCTGTCGTTCTTTTTTTTTCTTTGAGTTCTGGGCGGGGTGGAACGCCCATCTTTCCCAACAGCTGAACCCTGCTACCGGATCACCCTTTCGGGTTTGGAAAAGGCCTCCCGTCTCCACCATCCTTCCGTTTTTTTGCCCGTGTTGGGGCAAGGACGCCCAACGGTTCCGCCCCGTGTTCCGCGGGTGGCCCCCGCATTTGTGCCTTGTGTCGTCAACGCCTTTTTGGCGCGGTACCAACGGCCAACGTCCGCCGGGGGCGTCCTTCGTTGTGCGGGGACCTTCCGCTTCCCCCTTTCAGATGAATTTCCACCCGCAGCGCCTCTTTTTTTTGTCCTATCCCTGCTTTTTCGGTTTTTTTCCCGCGAAACATGTACGCTGACCCCCGCCCAACTGCCATCATGTTCCGGTCTCGAGAGACTTGCCAGTGCGAGTCTGATCCCAGGGGGAACCCCGCGCAGCGGGCCCTGTTTTTTTTCAGAATCTCCAAACGCGCCATTTTTTATGCGCGGATAGCCTGTTGTACCCTCGGCTCGGTTTCATCCCCCCCTCGATTCCCCCCCTGGCTCCTTGACTCTGCTCCTGGTCGTTTCTTGCATGACAGACCCGGGACTTTTCCGGTTTGTCGCCCCTTCATCGCGACCGCTGTTACTCTGCAATAAGTTAACGGTTCTACGAGCTTAGCAGCCCAATTGTGTGATTATTTGGTCGTGCAGGCCCATTTTATAAGTTTGTTTCGATGATTCCTTCTTTGGCGGCTGGGCCACCCCGCTTTTATCTTTTTGAGCACATATTTTTTCGTCAACACGTTACTATGATATCCCCGCAGATGCCCTCCCTTTCTTCCTTGCCTCCTGTTAGTTTAGTAGGTGGGCTTTGGTGTTGGCCCCAGTGCGTACGAGGCTGACGTCCTCCGCTCCAATCTTATCTGCCGGACAATTAGTACTGAGAACCTCAGTAGGAGCAGCTGCGTTTCGTTCTTTTCGGTTCGACCGCCATGTCATTTATCTTTTGGGCTTTTTTTTTTCCGATTGGACTTTTTTTGTTTTACATACGTTTACCTCCTGAGCTTATGTGCAGGACGTCGGGTCTTCCCAGGTCTCCCCTCCCCCCCTCTGAACGTTTGGACGACTAACCACGGGGGTAACTGTTGACCCGGTCCCCGTGGTCCTTGTTGGTCTCCCTGATCCTTTCAATATTCGTGAACACAAACACGGACTTCACTCCCCCCCCCCCCCCCCGGGACCTGGAAGAATGACCCCGTCTTTCCCTTTTACCCCTTTCTCTCGATTTGCCTTCTTGCTTGTCTGTTTTACTGTCCGTGCTGCTTTTCCCGGGGGCTGCTTCGCCGTCCTTTCAGAGGCTTGCAGTCTGTTTTTCGGGACCAGTTTCGCAGCAGCTGGCCCACGTCCCGTCCCATTTTCCTCCTTGCGTGATGTCCCCCTCTTTTTTTCTTATTTTTTTT
>Ga0179593_1639813_pt1 | contig 11341 bp, 14 predicted proteins | sample CZODoug2_1_08_16_FD_185931 | JGI IMG/M metagenome (GOLD analysis project Ga0179593, IMG submission 185931) | Vadose zone soil fungal communities from Angelo Coast Range Reserve, California, USA - CZODoug2_1_08_16fungal (PacBio error correction) | ecosystem: Environmental > Terrestrial > Soil >... | reverse complement strand
CCTTAGACTCGTGATGTCCTGGTGCCCCTCCGTCATCGCGTTTTTTCTGATTAGAAGCCTCCCGTTTTCACGGCCGGTTTCAGGTGGCCGGTCAGCCAAACCCCTTTTTTTTTATCCCAGCATGAACGGGGTGTGTCGAATCTTTCCCACAAACCCCGGAAAAGAATTTTTTTTTTCCACCACCCTTTTAGCGTTCTTTCCCTCGAGAAACCCTCCCCCCCTTTTCTTCTTATGTTGGGTGTTTCCCTGTGGAACAACCCCCGTATCTCCTTTGGAGATACAGATGTGCCTCTTTTTCCGAGTACTGTTCAGCCCGTGGTTTGGGTCTTAAAAACACCCCCCCCCCCAAACCTTTTTTCTTTTTTTTCTTTGTTTTTTTTTTTTTTTGAGGTTTTGTTGTTTCTTTTTATTTGGCCCTCTTTTTTATTTTTTTTTTTTTCATTGTTGTTAATCTTTTTTTCTTTTTTTTTTTGTTTCCTCATTTTTTTTTTTTTTAAAGCCTTAGTCCCTGAGTAAGTCTTTCCTTGGAATATGTTTTTCCAGTCCCTTGTCCTTGATAAGGATTTTTCTCCCTTTTGGACATACTTATTTGGGATATTGATTCTTTCTTGTTTTTAAAAGTCTGAATCCTTTTTTTTTTCTTTATCCTCCCCGTGCCAGATTAGTTACAGATACTTTTCCATCTTGTTCCTTCATTTACGGAACCCCGAGCCCCGTCCCATTCATGCTTTTCATGCCTCAGCGTCCGGAATTGCCGTGGCTTTTTGATACATCGTAGACTTCTCCCCGACCCTTTTTCGTCCCCCGTCTCTTTTCCTGCAGCTCCGCCTTCGGTGGATTACCATTCTTTTTTCTTGACGCTCCCCCTACCATTCAGGGGAACACAGAACCCCCCCCTTTCTTGCAGCCTTTTTCGCTACCTTAGGCGCTCTTCTCTTCGTACCGACTCTTTTTCACCAGATACCGGCGTTGGAATGATTCTCATTTAGGGCTTTTTTTAAAGAGTGTTTTTTTCCGCGGACTCAATCCGGCCCGGACCACGGCTATATACATTTGTTGTGCCCGAGGAAAAACCGGCGGCTTTTCCCAGGTTGGTCTTTCTTTGAAGCAAAAAAATTGACCCCCGTCTAAACGCGATGACTGGTCATTTTTTTCCCCGATTCACCTACTGTGTAAGCCGCCCCTTTGTACGAGTCGGAATGCCCAAGCACGATAGATACCCCCCCTGTCCCCACCATTAGATGACTCCGCTATTTTCCTGAGTTCCTGTTTGCATCCTCTGGTAACCTTTTCGATAGTCATTAGTGACCCCCCTGAACCTCAAGAGTGTTCTCTTGAGCCTTGAACGCCCTCCTTCCGATTCTTCCCTGTCCGGCGTTGTACTTCCATCACTGGATACGCCTCGTTTTTGTCCATGTCACCTGCATCCATTTAAAGTCCCTCCGTTCCTCCTCTTGTAGTCTTTTTGTGCCCTTGCCTCTAGTATTATTTTTGACCTTTTTTCTACAGCGTCCCTCTGTCAAACTTCTAACACCCAAAAACTTATTTTCGCTTTGTACAAATATTCAAACCTCCACCACACGTTACCGGAGATTGTTACTGGCCTTTCGTACTTTTTCTTCGAGGGATTTACGAAACAAATTAACACCCACCAGAACAACACACCCCCAAAATACAACACAAAACACTTCGGTGCCGCGTGCCAACTCAAAAACCCCTATAAGACTCCCCCCCCAGATCCAGTGATCCTGGTGTTCGGAGCTTTTTCCTTATGAATTCTCTGATTTTGTTACTCAAGGCTAGGGGCTTCTTTTTTCTCGGCCCGTTCCTCCATTGGATCCTGGGGACCTGTTTGTCCAGCTTTCTCGGTCAAGTTTTCCTCCATGACTGCTTCTTTTATGGCCCACCATCTCCTGGTGTCCCGTTTAATGACCCCCTAGCTGACCGCGGTGTAAGTTTTAACGCCTTCCCCTCTTTTTGAGGCTCTTTCCCGCACTAACGATTATGTCGTTTCCCCTTTTCAATTGTTCGTTGGGAACGGGTAGAGGGTCTCCCTCGATGTGCCTTCCCCCCCCCACATTATGATCAGCCTACACTTTATTTGCTTTTCGGGGCCCCGTAGTTTTAACTTTCCTTTTTAGCCCAACCTTCTTTTAAGGTTCAAGTCTTTTTCCCCTGATCGTGGATACCCAAGGATCTCTTTTTGTGACCGTTCAGAGACCCCTTTTTCGACAAGTTCCTCTACCACCCCCGCCAACAGTTCATTTTCGCCCTCCGACCACCGCTTTTTCGACGGGACTTTGTTTTTTTATTTTCACATCCAAACCACCCCCACCGGGGTTTTGTCGTTGTTCCTGTCCTTACAAGTTGCTTAATGTCATTTCCTCCAAGTCCTTCCCGAGACTTTTCCTACAAATCCGCTCTTCCAACCCCTCGTCCTTCACTGAAATTCCCCTATTTGAACTGTCGGGAAGAGTGCCCCCCCCCTTTCCGCGGCTTTCCGAGGATTATTCCACACCCCCCTTAAAGGAGGGCACCCTTTTTGACTCCTCCCCTGAAGTTTTCCCTTCCTGACTGTCTCGGGCGGGCGGCAATAAGGGACGTTTCTGTCCCTCCCCCTTTGGAATAGGGGTTCCCTTTTCAGGCGTGCCCATTGGGAACCTTGTGGCAGTTGGGAGCCCTCTTTCCAACCCGTCGTAAACCCTCTTCGCTTTCCACGCCAAGTCTCTTATTTCTTGAAGGAACTTTTTTTCTTTCTTCCTCATCCCCCTTCTATTTTCTTTACGAGATATGCGAAAACCCTCCTTCTGGGGGCCGGCATGTTTTCTTTTTGTTTTTTCGGCGGAGGGACAAAGAGGTTTTTTTCCCCTCGTGTTTTTTGTCACCTTCCCCTTTTGTAAAGGTACTTTTTCTTTGGGCCCCTAATCCCGAAGTTTTGAAGTTCTTTTCTCAACTTTTCCCCCTAGGATTTCCTCGTGGGCTGCGGGGCCTTTTTTTGGCCCCTTTTGTGTGAAGTGGACCTACTTTTCCTCAGACTTTTCTTCTTTTCCCCGGCAAGCTTTCCCCGATGTCGTGTGGGACTTTTTTTTTTAGTTGTTCCCTCTTTGGGATAAACATTTTTTCCTGGCACACTCTTCTCGGGATGATCGCCCCAAGAACTTTGCTGTGCCCCCCCCTCCAGTCCTCGAAGGCGCTTTTTCCTTTCGTCGTAGAATTTTTTTCTGTTTTTTTTCCGATCGGTGAAGTCCTTGCCTTGTCTTTTTTTTTTTTTAACCTGGTTTTTCCCCCCCCCCCTTCGTTCGAAGCTTTGTCTCCCCCCGCTTTTTTCGTTCCTTTTTTGCGCCTGGCCCCCTGTCCACAGAGTTACAACGCTTGGGGTTCTAAGACTCCCGGTCCCTTGTCACTATGTCACCTAAAGTTTTAAATTCCCCTTTTCCCCCACATCATTTTCACGTTGGTTGCTGATTTCCGTCCCGGTTTTCCATTACCGGCAATTTCGTTTCCCACCCCCTTGCCCTCCCCCTCCTCCCCTAGGGAGGAATGTGCTTTGTCCGCTTTCGTTTTTTTTTCTCTTTTCCTGACACTTGCGGGCTTCTCGAACCCTATGGGACCGGGCAAGCCACGCTCGCAAATTGTCAAAATGTTTCATCCCTCCGCCGAGATTCTTTCCCGTACGGTCTCCTCCTTTTTTTAATAGGGCCCCTTCTCCCCCACATTCTTGGTGGTTTTTTTGATTGGTTGGGAACGGTCTGACATTTTTTTCAGTACCGGTAGTTCAGTGCCGTCGGGTCATCTAACCCCTGTCTTTGTTTTTTTTTCTTCCCCTCCTTTACAGTCGTTCTCGTGCTTTTTGCATGTATGTTTGCCCCACCTTTGCCTCTCACTTTACCGCCTCGTACTCATCCTTCGGGACGACTTTCTTTACGCCGCCGAGAATTTTTTCCCATTGTGCGGGTGTTGGTTCTTCTTTTGCCTTTATTTTTCCCGACCTCTCATTTTTCCCTCTCCCCGCGTCGCCAGCTTTTTACCCCGCTTCGTCGAATTTCTTGGGTTCCGCCGCGAAGAAGACTCTTTTTTTTGACGGAGACTTTCACTAGCTTCAGGCCCTGGTTTTCAGTGAAATGTGATTCTCGAGCTTAGCTTCCCCTCGGTCCGGCATATAAGTGTCAACGGACCCTGATAGAGCCCCCCAAACAGGCCAAAAGTTGATATTTAGGATACAAATTCCGAGCCCCCTCATTCCGAGCCCCCCCCCCTTGGCGCCTTCCCCCCCCCGGTCTTTTTTGTAAACCGTGATTCTTTTTACTCGCCTCTCGGGAATCTTCTACGGCCTCCAACCAGTTAGGTCGTCTCGCGGGACCCCCCCCCTCTGTGGTTGCGCGGAACTTTGTCGAGGTCGGTCTGTTTCGCGAGGGGCCCCCTTTTCTTGTTTTCGGAAGGCTTGACGAGCCCCGGCTGAGATTTCCTTTTTAGCTTTCTCGTTTTTCTTCGTAGAACGTACAGCTTCCCCCTTGGAGGATCTTTCACTCTGGGCCCGTTCCTGCTTCCCTCGATTTTTCTGGACCTTTTAGTGCAATGCAGCGTTTGTATCTTTTTACGCCCTTTTGTGGACTTCGTTCCGCCGAATGACCGACAGCATCTCCAAAATCCCCCTCCCCCCCCCCCTTTGGTGAACAGTAGAGACCCGGTAGATCCCCTTCCGCCTGTCTTCTCCCGTCTACTGTTTTGCTAAGCCCTGAATACACCCTTTTTCAGATTTACGTTTTTCCCCCGGGTAAAATAGTTTGCCCACGCTTGCTTCCTTGCCCCATGATATTGACGGGTGGTCCCCCACTTTTCTTCAAAGGTAAGAACTTTGTTTTTGGTCCCTTTTTTCCTTTTAACAGAACCACCCCCCCCCCCATAGATCCCTCCACCCTTCTTTCTACCAATAGATTATCCCCGTTATTCAGGTGGGGGCCATTACGATTCAAGTTGGGAGTTTCAGGATCTTGGCCTGTGTTTACGGAGGTTTGACCCTTTTTTTATTAGTGAAGTGGTTGCCCGAGATCATTCTTGCGGCTGAAAAGTCCTTTTTGACAGATTGTCTGACATGGTCTCCCTGGTCCCCAAAGGAACCTTGACGTCCCCCCCCCTTTTTGCCTCAGCATTTTTGACGGATATACAGCCGCATTAGTGGGTTTTACCTTTGTAACCTTTCCCTCTCTTTTCCTCCCCGTTTTTTTTTTTTTTTCTAGGGGAGATTTCGATTCCACCCCCCCTCCCCCCACGAGTTCAGGTTCTTCTCCACACACGCCCTGCGAATTCCCTCCGGCTTGGAGCTTTGTGCATTCTTCCGTTCCACGCCGGTCTTCCAGGCGCCCGCCCCCGTGTGGACGGGTCATGAGTTTTTCTGCAGTTCCCTTATCCCACCTACCGAAACGAGCTTAGAACCCCTTTTCCAGGACCTTTCACCTCCAGCCCCACTCCTTGGCCGGGTGTAGTCATACAAAGGCCCCGCATAAAGATGTTGACTTTATCTCTTCTATAAGTGGTCCACTTAGGAGTCACACCCGAGGCTTTTTTTTATTAGTTTCTTTTTCGTATCGTTGTTTGTTTTTGGGACCCCCCCAAACCCCCCCCCGAGTTAGGACATTTTTTTTTTACGAGACCCTTTTTTTCCGTCCCTGTTTAGGACATTGAGTCCTCAGCGACCTGTTGTCTCTGTTTAAAGTAAATGATCCCACCACCCTTTATTTCTTTTTTCTTTTGCTAGGATATTGCGTCGTGGATAGTCCTGTAGCCGGCCCCTCGAAGTGGGAAAGACTGAGGAGTTTTTCCCCCCCCCTAAGTCAGGGATTAAACCAAGACAGTGTCCTTTCTTCTCACACTCACCAAAAGACTTTCGGGAAGCCCTGCCCTTTCTCTAGTGACTTCCGCCGGCCCTGAAGATGCGACATTTCCTCATTTTTTACTGTAGCAATCTGGATATACCATCAGTCGTAATTTTTAACCGCACCCCCTTTTGGGGACAAACAGCCACGGTCTTCCCCCCTTCCCCTTCTAGGCGTGTGCTCCTTTTCCAGTCTTTCAAGACAGAGTTATATGAATCTTTTCCCTAGTAGGTATTTCCCTCTTGTCCTTTTTTTTTGACGCCCTTTATAGGGGCCTCCCTTATAAGGGGGTGCACAACCCCCCTTTCACGTCGTGTTTCGGCCCTTTTCCCCTTCGGCCCCTGGTCTTTCGCCGGATGCTTGCAATTGAACCCACCCGTGAGGTGTGAGAACTGATTTTCCTTTTTTTTTAGGCGACCTTGTGGGTCCCAGGGACACTAGTTAATAGGCCCACATGGGTCGCTTTCCCTTCATTGTCTCTTTTTTTCCCCCCATCCCTAGTGACGTGTAGTGAAGATTGTGGGTTTCCGTGTCCATTCTTTTCATCGCGCGGCGGGCACCTCTTTTTCCCAGTTAACCACCGACTCGCTTTTTTTTCCTTGCTCCTGGCGTTTCCCTTGTGCCCTGACCCACCCCCCTGGCGCCGGGTGCCCCGACACGAATCCTGTCACGATTTCTTCTTCTATTCCAACTTGATATCCTTCGTTGTTGGTGAAGCCCCTTACTTCAATCATTCCGTGTTTTTTTTTTTTTTTTTTCGAGAAAACACACACCCGTTGGCCCGCTTAGCCCCCTGGACGGTGCTCAGAACAGGGGTCTCCACCCCTTGAAAAAAAACACCCCACTGTGTAGGTCTATGTTCGGATAAAGTGCTGTCGAGGTTTCCCATCCGGGGAGCCCCTCTTCGATACTTAAAAATTTTCCAGCTAGGGCTTTCCCCTGCAGGTGTTTCCCCGGTTCGAGGTCCCTCTGGTGGGCACACTTTTTCTTTTCCCTCCCCCCGGTTTATTTTTTTTTTTCCTGCTCATTTTCCTTTTCCCCGAGTGGGTCCTGGTTTCCCCGTCACAGAACCCAGGCTTTTTTTTTTTTTAGGATGGTTTTGCTTTCCCATCAACGGAATTCTGTTTTTTCCCTGGTTTTACGTGTTTCCACCTCGATTGATTTTCCCCCCCCTTGTTCTTGATTATTCGACGTTCCTTCTGGAGGCTTTCACCCCGTCGTTTTGTTAAACTTCTTTTTCCCACCCCTGTTGAGGAGACAGTTTGCCCCCCGGTTACAGGTGCCGATTCGTGGATTACCAAGCTCGGAGCCCTTGTTTTTACCCGCTGGTATTACACATAGACCCCCCCCTCCCCCCCCTTTTTCCTTAACCGCACAAGGCAATGCTCGGATTTCTTATTCCCAACCCACTCGTTTCTTGATTAAGGTGGGGTTTTTTCAACTTCAAAAATTCTTGTGTTCGGTGTTTTTTTGAGTCTTTTTTTCTTGTTTCACTGATTTTTTACCGTGTCCCCCTGTGGTCACTCTGAGGCGGGCTGACCCCCGATCGTTGACTTTGACTGGCGAGATCCACCGGTTGTTTACCGCGTTTTCAGGGCCATCCAGCGGGGACTCCCGAGGGCGTTTTCCCCCATTCACGCCTGCGTCCCCCACGAGCCCTACGGCTTTCAATACGGGGGACCTGTGTTTGGGGCGCAACGACCCTTTTCTTTGTTTTTTTTGGGTTGGGTCGGGCCCCTTTTTCCATGGTGCTTTTCCAACCGCGGTGTGTTTTCTGGTCCGTCGATCGCCTCTTTTCGGGCCTTTTATATATTTTTTTCCTCCCTTTGTTTCTTTTTGAGTAGGTCTATTCCGCGGCGTTCTTTGGGCGGTTCGTCGCCGGCGACTTTTCTCGCTACGGTCTGTGAACTTGCCAGCCGGTCTTCCCTCTTCAAGAGCCCTTGGGTCGGCCACTGACCTCAAACGTCCCAGTAGTCAGCCTTCCTGGGGCCGTCCTTTTTTCTTTTCCCGTTGGCCAGAAGTCGATGACACCCCTCTCCCCAGCGTCTCGGACCGGCTGCCCTTTCCTCCCCATTGTCGGGGACGTGTCTTTAGTTCCCGTCCCGTGTTTCTTTCGGTTCTCTTTACGCTGCCCCGTTATCCTGTGTTCTATCGTTTCCCCCTTTGGGCGGCTTTTTTGCCCACCTGCCCTTTCGCCGGCCCTTTTTGGGGGTAGCGTCGGAATCCATAGCTTTTTTTTCAGTGTGCCTTTTGTCTGTAGTGTCGTGCCGTAACCAACTTCGTGTGTCCTTACCCCCCCCAACTTGCTTCCTGTATTTTAGACCGGCAGCCTTCTTTTGTTGCACTAAGATTCCCCTTTTGGGGGTCGATAACTCAGAAGTGTTCGATTGGCCTCTTCCCCCCCTTCCCCCAATCAATCTTTCACTCCCTTCCCACAGTTATTTACGGATTGTCACACTTTTTTTAAGTTCCCTCGGTTGAAAGGTCCCCACACATGGAGTTCTTTTTGCTTCTGATGCATGAGCGCGTTCCTTTTCCCCCTTTTTGACTGGTAGGTGACTCCTCCACTGAAGTGTTCCATTTGACACCACACGGCCTTCCCTTTTCAATTTATTCTGGTCAAATTTATTGTTGCAAAAGTTAGGTAGTCCCTCATGAAAAAATTTCCCCCCCCCCCACTCACCCCCGAAACTCCAAAACTTTATCCCGGGCCATTCGGGATTCCACCCCACGAGCTAGGTTTTTCGGATTTGTGTTCGGAGGAGTCTTCTTTCCTTTCGTGTCTTGTTGTGATGTGCTTTCTTTTTTCCTGATGTGGGTGATGAGTCCCTTTTCTGCCACGGTTCCTCCCCGGAAATCGCGTTCCCGAAGTTCTGTTTGCGGATATTTCCCCGGCTGCATAGGTTTGCGGTAAGACCTTTCATTTTACATTACCTCTCGTGCTCGACATCATTCCCAGTGCACACGGAACCCTTAATTTTTCGTGTAGTGTGAGGTGTTTTTTTATTCCTTCACTCTTCTGTGGTTCCGTGGGTTATGTAAGGCAATTAATGACACATCTCGTCTAAGCCCCGGATGCTGCCCAGCCCCCCCGCGCAGGAACTTTGTTTTTTCCCATCGGTGAATTTTTCAGACTGCTCGTGCGTACCGTCCTGTCCTCTTTGTCAACCCGTCTCCATTTCCTGCGCCCTAATGTTACCCTCACACTTGTCATCCGGCTGTTTTCCCTTTGTAGCGGATTGTGTTGCTTTGCCTGAGCCCGTTTTGATGTTTCTTCTCCTTCTCGTTCTCTGGCCCCCGGATCGTCTCCTCCCTCGTGCTTGAAGGACCGACTTTTCCTTTCTCTGGCATCGTTCCTCCCACGTCTTGCGGGGTGTGGACCCCCTGTACTCCCCCACCCGGTTTCGCGTGAAAAAAACACGTTTTTATTGCCACCACTATGTTTCTGTTTGGAACAGTCCGACCCGTCTGTGTCTTTTCACATAGCCTTTTTTCGGAGCTCCTTACGGTTGACTGGTTGTTACTAATTCGATGGTCGTCCCGTTCGCATATGGATCTTAGCGCCCGTCGTGCTCCTCTGCTTTCATTTTGTGAAGGATGTCAGTATTATCCTTCCCCCGCGCCTTTTCACTTTCCCGTTTGGATGTGCACCCCTTCCCTTTTTTTTTCCTTCCGTCTAGATTCCCTTCCTCACCGAGACGAGGCCTCTGCCTACTTCTTTTCTTTTTCCTCCAGCCGTGTTATCACCGGAGGTTTCAAACACCCCGGCCCCTTGTCTCTTCCCCTTGTTTGACAGATCCACACCCATCATGGTGGGTTCTCCCCTGCCCAGGTCCTCCCCCCCCCTTGTTGGGTGTTTGTTTTTTCCCCCGTTTCCCTTCAAAACGATTTTTAACCCTTAAAGAGGCACACCACCTTCCCCTTTTCTCTAACTGTTTTATGGATTAGGTCCCTTTCCGAAGTTGGGATGTGTGTTTGGCTGTCGGAGAATCGGTGGCTTTGGCTGCAGCTATGTGTGACGGTGGTTTTAGTTCTAAAAAATTTCCCACATAAGCTTTCCTCCCTTTTTTTACTTTAAGACCCCCCCCCACTGGTGTCCCTTTGCGGCGAACCCTCCGTGGAACGGCGTATGCTTTGCCCCCCCCCTGATGGAATACTTTTTCGTCACACCCATTTTCCTCGTTCCCCTTTTCCTCCTTACTCCCCCTGGTGGCGATTTCGATTAGGAGATTTGTCCTCCCCTTTCTACGGAGTTAAGTTCCCCTTCCCTGGAGTGCGAGTGGATGTCTTTTGTACCCCCCTTTCTTTCGTCCCCCGGAGACTCCTTTTTAAATTGGTCCCGGATGGTACGACTCTTTTTTTGTTTTTTTTTTTTTCTCTTTTGCCTGGCCCGTAGTAGCAGTGCGCCCTTTACAACTGGGGGCCTGGTCAACGGTCAGCTGTGTTCACGGGTTTACGGAACTTTCGTTTTTTGCCTCCCCTTCTTTTCCAAGTACGACGTGCGGCCCGTCGTATGCGATTCAGTCCTGTCTTGTGCCCTTGCCACATTTGACCCCACCCTGCAACACCCAGTTCTGAGGTTCCTCGCCCACCGATGAGAAAACCCCCTTTGAGATCTGATTTTTCCCCTTTTTCAGGTTCCGTATCATTTTTAGGCCGGGTGGGATCCCCCCCCCCAACCACCCCTTCTTTTTTGTTGGGGGTTTGCCCCGGTTGCCCGATTTCCCACATGTTTTTTTCCCCCCTGTGAATTCCCTGTTCTACAGCCTGGTCCGGTTTTTACAACCACGATGGTAACCCCCTTTTCCTCCAGTGATTTTTAGTCGTGTTGCAAGTGAACCTCCTTTCCGTGTTTTACGGGTCGACGTCTAGTCTCTTCGTCCCCCGCCCAGTTGGTGTTCCTTTTTAGTCGGTCGCTTTTCCCCGGAACCCCCAAGAACTCCCTCCTATAGTCGAGCATTTGCCCTGGTTCCCCCCCCCTGTGCTCTTTTTCCCGGAAGTTTTTTTCTTTTTATTTTGGCTCGGTCGACGGTCTTTCATGATTCAGTTCCCACCCCCATCATATCAGCTTCGTGACAGCACTCTGTGCTGCACCCGTCGTAAGATCGGGCGCCCTGCCGGCTTTTGGTTGTTCCTGTTTGTCATCCCCTAGGTTGCTCTTTTGTTTCACGGTTTTACTCGCACAAGACCTGTTTCCCATCACGTCGCAAAGCTTTCTTCCCTGCTAGCCCTCCTCAATTGATTCGTTTTAGCCCATTGTCCCTCCACGCGTGGGATGTTTGGTTTCTTCCGTTCGTGTTTTTTTAGCCCCGGGGGGGAGAGGCGAGTCCCCCTCTTCCCTTTACCCGCCCTTTTCCTTTGTAGGCCAAGCGGCCCCAACCTTTTTTTCGTCGAGCGCTCGGGTTTCTTTGCCTCCGTGATCTCATGTTGATTGCTTTTTTTTTCACGACTTTTGCCCTCGGCCCAAG
>Ga0179593_1627492_pt1 | contig 11341 bp, 14 predicted proteins | sample CZODoug2_1_08_16_FD_185931 | JGI IMG/M metagenome (GOLD analysis project Ga0179593, IMG submission 185931) | Vadose zone soil fungal communities from Angelo Coast Range Reserve, California, USA - CZODoug2_1_08_16fungal (PacBio error correction) | ecosystem: Environmental > Terrestrial > Soil >... | reverse complement strand
CAGCTCAGGGCTTTTTTAACAAAAGGTTTCCCTGCTTGCAAATATGTTTGCTCCTTTGCTGAGGCTGTTTTGCGGCCCCTCTTGATACTCCCTTTTTTTTTCTTCCCCCCATTTACGACTCAGTTTTCTGAGCCCCCAATAGAGGCGGTCGATCTCCTCCACTAGTTCGGCGACCTGTCCCCGCTCGGCTCTTTTTTTTTTGTTGATGTCACCGAAAATATCAGTTTCAGCTCGCCTGACTTTCGCAGAAGTCAACAGAACGTCCCTGCCCTCTTGTTGCGACGAGAGGTCTACATGTAAGTTTTTTCCCCCGAGTCCAAAAGCAGGGCGCTTCGACTTTTTCCCAATCCTCTAATCGGCTGCCGCGCAAGAAAAAACAATCCTTCCATCGAGTACTTTTAGCCCTCCTGGGCGAGATCAGGATTCCCCTGAAAAGTTTCCTCCTTTATTTCCGGCTTTCTTTCCTGCCCGCGGGCCTTTCGTCCCCCAGTTGTGAATTCGACCGATTGATGGTCCCGCAAGTCGAGAGGCGCCATCCATCGACGGCGCGTCACAAAACAAGGATCGCCCCTTCCTTTCCAGGCCGATTCGTGTGCGAACTAGAGGGGAGTCCTTTACTCCCGCCGAACGTTACGACCCGTAGGCTCTCCTTCTCAGGTCTCGTTCACGATTCTTCCCCCCCACTTTCTCTTGTCGGCCTCGAGGAGTCCTAGACGTCTCACTACTTAAGATACACATGAATCGGAGGCTCTTCTTTCATGATTAAGCGACCATCTCACCGTAGTGTAACTCCCCGCGTGTGACGTAATAAGCATGTACCCCCTTTTCTCCTACGCCAAGCTACCGTGAAAAACATTTTAGTTTCTCACCTACCGTTTTCCCCTTCCAGATTTGTTTTCCTCTCTCACGGGCGTGCCCGGTATCAGTGCTTGTCGGGTCACGCTGCGGTTAGGTAGACTTTCGTTCCCTGACCTCGAGATCTTCTTCTTTCCTAGCCCCTTTTCCATAGACGGGTCTGGGAGAAGAGAGGTGTTTTTTTACTTCTTTTTTGGACGTCACCTCCGTCACACCTTCCCTTTGAAGCGAGTCACCTCCTTCTTTCCTCTAAATCGTAGGCTATGCGACGTCCTGTTTTCGCCCCCTCTGCTATAATGCGCGATGGATCTGTTCTTGATTTCGTTCCCGGCCCTCCCCCCCTTTTGAGGAGCCCCCACTCGTGCGTGTTACTTCGGGCCCCGTCCTGTACCCCTCGCCCATTTGTCTTTTGACAAAAAAACACCCCCCCACCCCCCATTCCAATTGCTCAGCCTCCGACACCTTTCTTTTCCCCAGAGAGTCGCTCGGCAGCCACACCGCCCGCATCGTCTGAGCGCTGACCCCAAAAGAGTACACCCTGCCAGAAAAAGCCCTAGAATTCCGGTCGCCGGCAAGCCGTTTTTCTTTACCGGCTTGGGAAAAAAAAACGCGAGAAGTTCCCCCCTGGCACCTCCCGCGCGGATGGGGCCAGGCGGTCAGCCTTCGGTTCGAAGACTCCTTCTGGTAGTCGGGTGCCCGCTCTTTTCCCCAGCTCGCCGAGGTAAGAGTTTTTCTTTCCTTACGGACTGACGAGTGGCGACTTTTTCTTGAGTTCACACCCTCCTTTGTCAATCTTTGCTTCTTGTGATCCATTAATCCATCTTTGCGTTTGAATCTGCCGCTGCGAATTTTTTCCCTTTTTTATACTCCCCCCTTCTGAATTGTAGACGCGGCTTCCTCTTTCCATTCTACTTTGATGGGGGTTTTTCGCACCTTTGTCGGTTTCCAAATACCCCCCAACATGCACCTCACACCATCCCTCCCCCCCTCTTTTGCTCGTATCAACTACCTTCTTTCACCCTTTTGCGACACGATTGAAGTTGAGGCGCACCCAGATTGACCCCTCTCCCCGCCGGTCTCTTTTTTGGAGTGGGCTTTTTTTATTGCGTAAGCTTTCTTCGCGATGCTTTCTTGCTCAAGCCCCATCGCGCCATCCTCCTGTTGGAAGGGTGTTGGTGCGGAACGTCTTCTCGAAGAGGCGTTTCTCCCCCTTTGGCAGCCCCCACCTCATCTGTTGTTCCCCCAACTTCTTATGATTGTTTTGTTTTCCTTTCGATGATCCAAGACCAGATGAGCACTGGTTTGCAAAGCCAGCGTTCGACACCAGATCAGTTTCCGCGATCGGAGCGTCCCTTCTCCCTCCCTCTAGGCCAACTGTGGTCCCCAAAACCACGTCCCTGCATATTCGGCCTAATTCTTTTTCTCCTCCTCCTTTTTTTTCTGATCTAGGGGAAGCAGATAGGCGTATTTTGGTTTCCTTTTGCTATGGTACGTAGTTCTGCGTGCTCTCGCGTTACGAATGAAAACCCCCTTTTTGTCGGGCTGGCTTTGAAGATTGTCCTTGTCAATCTTCTGGATCCCCAATCAGGACACCTTTTGCTTCCCTTCTTTCCCACAGATGATAGTTTTGCTTTGCCAACGCGTGCCTGTCCCGGCCCGCCGCCCTCCCCCCTCCCAGGCACGTCGGGCGTTGGGCTCGCAGATGGGCATCTTGAATCGATGCGTTAAAGTAGGCTCCCCTATTTCTTCTTCACACTCCACGACGCTGCCGTACGGGCGTTTTTGTCTATCGCTCCTTTTTTTTTTTTTTTTCGGGCCGCTTTTTTTCGTGCGCCGTAACTTTTTTTCTCGTCTTATTCTCCTCTTCTTGGAAGAGATCGGTGAGGGATGTGGGTTTATTTGGTCCCCTTCAGGACCAGACTCTGCAACAACCAGGCCTTCTCCGTCAGAGATGGCATACGCGGCCGTCTCCCCCCAAATTCGACTCTTCGTGAAGTACCCTCCCCTCCTTTTCCCAGTCAAAAGCCACTCTCCCTAGACACCGCATGCGCGGTTGATTCACAAGAGGGTGTGCTAATTTCCCCCCCCTTTACAGATCAGGCCTCCCTCCTTGTTTCCGTCCTTTTCATATATTTCTCCTTCGAGCTTTTCTACACTTGAGAAGGGACCCGCGCCCACGTAATACTCAAGAACCGATCATGCCGCTTGCAGCCCTCGGAGGTGGCCTTTGTTTTTTTCCGTCGCGTCATTTTCCTGCCGTTAAATACCACGTTTTCCCGTAGCGTCTTCAGTACGCTTAGTCGTTAGGCTCGAGTGACTTTTTTGTGTACGATGCCGCGTTTTTCTATCCTTGAAAATATGCCCGTCCCCTTCCTGAGCACGTGTGTCCCGAAGGTTCCCCCCTGCTCGTCCATTAATCACTTTCCCGCCCCCCTTCTTGGAGTGAAGGCCTGCAACCGAGCCAGTCCTCCCTTCGTTGCTCGCCGACACCTGAGGTTCTGAGCGCTTTCCTCTGATCCTTCGTTCGATCCTGCGCCCAATGTGCACCGACTTTTCCCCCTATCCCCTTTTCTTCTTTCTCTTCTTGTTGTCGCCCCTTTCCATCGTGAAGATGTCGCTTGGTTTGACCACCCCTCCCCAAACAGAACTGCATTTTCTTTCTCCAGTTATGTCCAAGCCTGCGCTAGACGAAAGCCGCCGATGTCGGCCGGACAGTTGTCTTTGAGAAATTTTTTCCTCTCCTCGGGCCATTCGCGCAACACTTCTTTGTGCTGCTGGAACGGGCTTTAGTCCAAACGTTTTACCTTTGGCCGCTGTCTTATGTTCCGTTTAAAACCTGCGGACCACCGCGCGCTGAGCCACGACGTGTGCCGATAATTGATGGTCGCGGTCTTCCCCTTTCATGTTAGAAGTTGAGCGAGCGTTCCTGCTTCTTCTTGTGGTAGACGCTACTCTAAGACGCGCTCCAGTTTGCCCGACTGAGTCCCGCTGTGCGGTAACTGACTTTTTTCCCCTTCCTAAAGGTCCACGGAGGGACCGTTTTTTTAAATCCTCCTTCATAGCCCAGCGCCGCGCGAAACCGCTCCCCCTCCTCCCAGTTTGAGCGTGATCGTTCTCCCCACCCGCGTCTACGTGAGTTTTTTTTCTCTCAGCTCCTCGATTCTTGGGTACGCATACATCATACAAAGTTTTGTCCGTTTCTTTCGTTCCAAGCAGCCTGCCCGTCTCCCCCCAGGCCGATCGTACTCTAATCATTCGCGTGCCTGATCTCCCCCGGCGTACGAGTCAAACGATAAGCAGCGCGTGTTGGACTTATTTTTTTTTTTGGCGCATGCTCTCTCGAGACGAACCCGAATGAGTCTCGTCCCTTCCTCTGACCTCTTTGTATTGAGTAATTCTTTTTCATTTATCCCTCCCCTCGCACCTCGCACTTTTGGACGCTTAAGGCTTTCTCTTCTTTGGGATCTGAGCCTGCATCTGGCGGTTTGACCCCATCCTCACCCCTAGTCGCGAGGAGACGGACTGTTGCACCGCCTTTCCCGGGCGCCCTCCCCCCAACCGTCGATTTCGTCTCCCCAACTCCCCCCCCCTGATGTCGTCGTCGCCAATTGAGTGGGCTCTTGTTGATCCCCCCTCCGACTCGCTCATACCTCTCCTCCCCAGGCATGTCTCCCCTTTCGATTCCCTTTCCCCCGCCCCTAACGACCGGAAGGCGCATATATCTTTCCTCTCGTTGTGTTGTTGGAGTCTTTTTGCCTTCCTTCAAAAAGGCGTCATGCTATCGCCCGTACTGACTTTCTTCAATAAATAGATGCGTTCGTCGGCCTCCTTTTCAAGTGCTTTCTCCTCCCCGACGAACCCCTTCGAGTTTTCCGCTCCAGAGAGCGGGCAGTTGTCGTTCTGCGCTACTGGTGTGAGAATTTCCCCGCTTGCCCCGCCGCCGTCTTCGGACAACATACCTCTCCTTGAGCGGACGTCTCGATCACCTTCCGTCGTCCTGATTCGATTGGCGTTTCTTGTATACTGACAACCGAATTCTTCTCGCGTTCTCGGTCTCCTCCTTCCCTCGCGACATTCTGCCAATGCTAATTCGGCGGGCTTCGCAGAGGATCCCCCAATTGTCCTGGATTTTCTCCTACGCTTGCGAATGCCGGTCCTCCAAGCCTAGGCTGAGGTTGTTCGGAGCGCTGCGGCCCTTTTCCCTAAGAAGCTTCCTCGACCGATTTGTCCTAAATAATAGATCCCTTTTAGGAGAGCGAAAACCCGCTACGATTTCCTCATTGGTCTACCTCCAGCTCTGTTCTTAGGATTTATTTTTCGCTCGGATATCCTATTTTTCTCCCTCCAGTGCCGAACGCGGTGACCCCCCTCATTTCTATAGAGACTTTTCCTTTACAGGGCTTACACCCCCCTCCTGTTCCAAATGGAGCTGTTCGTAGTCGGGACCCCTAGGTTACTAACTTTTCTGACAAAGCCTCCCCATCGTTGCTGGGGGGAATTCTCCCTTTTCCCAGTCGACATCGCTCTGCCATACCGTCGCTCTCGATGTGCCTTCCTCGCATGTAGTCAGGTTCGATTCCGAACAGCCCCCCCGTTCAGTTTCCTACCAGTTGTCCCCCGTGCCCGCCTGCCCCAACGTGGTTCGAGACATTCGTCTTGAGATCCCCCCTTGCGCCCGCATTGTGCATGTTCCCTTTCCTCAAGTCTTCTTTATCTTCGGCTTTTCTCTCGTCGCCGTGCTTTGACCCGCCGGGCTGTCTAGAAGTTTTTTAAGCTTCCCCTTTTCTTTCGAGGGGATGGTCCGTGGTAAGGGACCCCCTGACGATCCTGATCTCTCCCCCCCATCAGTCTTCCCCGCCCGAAGAAATCTAATTCTCGCCCGTCTGCGTTTTGTTTGCACGCGCGGACGAGGCTTTTTTTTCTGTTGATTAATCTTCGCGCCCTCGATTGTAACCCCTCCCCTTGCTTTGCGAGCGTTCGGCTTTTCTGCAGGCCTTTCCCGTTTCCTGTCGCAAGGGGGATGTTAGTTCTCCCTCTGAATGGTTTGACCAGATCCCGTTATCCTCGCGTCGGTGCCCCTTTTTCGGCCTGCTGATCACAACCTTGTGCGCTCGGCTGTTTCCCTTGGAAGTCAACATCCTCGATTTCTAAAATCCGCAGCGCCATCCCCGTTTTACCCGGCTCGTTTTTCCCGGAAAGATGACGCTCGAGGCAAAGGCACGCCTCATCGTTCTGGCCCTGAGGCGGCTGTTTCCCAAGATGTCTTCCTTGGGCGGGGCCCCCTTAGACGGGTCCGACTTTAGGTCCCATCCCCCTTCGCGCTGCTGGTGAATTCGTGGGCTGTCTTCGTGAAGGGGGTGTAGACACCTCTTTTTACCCCTCTGCGGGTTTATCCCCTCCAGTCGGTTCGTTGCGTTTTTTTTTCGACGAGTCGTACTGGTCTTCTAGCAGGGGAAGACAGTCTCTGATCTGGCGCCCCACTCGTGCTGCCACCTTCTAATTTTGAAGGGTTTTTTTTTCCTTTGTTTTCCTGCGTCAATCAACCCCCACAGGCACCCCCTTACCTACTCAATCCGTCTTCCCCCGCACTCTCCTACACCACGGGCTCTTAAGATTGCCTCCACATCGTAGGCGACCTCCTCCCCCCCCCCCCGCCTTTAAGCCGTCTTTTCTTTTTCGAGATAGGAGCCTCTGACTCGGACCAGACTATTGCCAAGCCGCCCGACGATTGGTTGCCGCGTCGTCTTTTTTTTCGCTGCTGGGCGCCGTTTGGCAGTGTTTTTTTTTATTTGTGCCGAGTTTCGCCATAGAAGGGTGGCGCCCCCTCACAGCTTTCCTCACACGGAAGGACTTTCGCCTTCTTTTTCGGATGCCGGTGATGCCCAGACTGGAGCAGTGCGCATCCCCGACCAGATCATTTTTCCAGTCCTTGCGGCGCGTATCACGCGAACAGATGTGACCAGGTTAGCTCCAAAAATCCCCCCTTATTCTTCTAGATGCGGCCATCTCTCTTTTAATCATTTTTGTTGGGCAGTTTTTTTGCCGAGCTCGGCTCAGCGTTTTTTGCGCCACGGGATTTGTTTACTTCCAAGCTTTTGCTTCGCGCGACCTCTCTTAAAAACTGAACTGGTTTCTTTCCCTTTGCGGCAAGCTTTGCGCGTCCTTCCTCAATCTTTTTGAGCACCGGGCACTTCCGTCCAGCATTCCTGTGGCCCCCATTATGATCGTTTGCTGTTTTTTCCCCCCCGACTTCGTTTGTGAACCTTTTGCCCATCAGTCTTCTCCCCCCGTTTCCCCGGTTTCCCTGTCGTTTCTATTTGCTTCTTGCCCGGGTTCACGGAGCTTTTCGCAATTCGCGCTTTCGCGGCCACTCAAGTCCCCCCCTCGTCCGGCTTGTACATCCTGTCGCCCTTCAATTTTTGCCCGCCCTCCCTTCCCCGGTGGTTGTGAGCGAGGAGTGGATCCTCTGCAGGCGAGGAGGAACTACAGTGATGTTTTGAGGGGGGCATGTTTGTTGGTTTTCAACCGCGTCTCCTCATCGCACCTTCCAACCAGTCCTTTCCTGCTCTTTTTTTGCACGTGCTGCAATTCGCAATTCGACTGTCCCCTCGCGGTCCACGCCGCGGCTTTTCCCTCCGAACGCTCTTCCACTGGCTCACCCCTGCTGTTTCTTCCACCTTTCTTTTTTGTGAGACCCCATACCGATCAGCTTCACCACTTCTTGTCCGACCCCTATGCGTGCTTTTGTCCCGTTCGAGCTTCGACCGGCCCGGCCTCGCCCCACTTCTCGAAACCGCTCTAAGCTGGAGCCACCCACGTTTGCCTGGCTTTGCACTTTCTAGCCGTACCCGACGTTCTTCGACGTTCCCGGCGGAATTTTTCATTCTAGTGGTTTGGTTTCCTTTCTTTTTTGCCGTCGATGCAGGCGGTGGGCTCTCGAGACTCGGCAGCGATCTGAGGTTCTGCCTATCTGTCCCCATGCGTCCATAGGCTTGTATTTCTCCGCTTTCAGTACCTTTTTGCAGTGTGGTAAAGCTGCCCGATCCGTCAACCTTTCATTTCTGTTTTTTCGATGGTTGCCGAGCTTACGCTGCCTTTTGAGCAGCTCTCATGCGTCGCGTCCCATTTTTCCTCAACACATTTGCCTCCTGCGCCATAGCCATCGCTTTTCTTCTCTTGCGGTCGTCATTTTCTCTCGGCGTGTCCTGTCCCCCCCGTCAAACACAGAACTGCAGCTTTCCTCCCCAGCCCTCGATTTCAAAAGCTCCGGATGCCACTTTACGCTTTTCTGAAGAACAGGCGTCAACTCCTTTCCCGCCTTAATCGCCCTGCGGTTTTTCTCGCTTCCCATGAGGTGCACCTTTCCACCCTTTCGGAAAATGAAACGGTTTTTTGCACTTTTCGCTTGTCTCGGGCCCACGTAATTACGTCACAGTTTTTTGTCACGACGTTTTGCGCTCCGGACGTCTCGGCATTTCCTCGACTTTCTCCTCAACGATGAATGTATATTCTCATGAGTCTCCTCAAATTCCCGGAAGACGCTCGGCTCAAGCTGCTAACCTTCTTTTTTCCGCTTACCGGTGCGTCCCCCTTCCCCTGAATATAGATATACTGAGCACGGTCTTGGGTTTCCGGATTTCCTGCGCGGTGAGAGACTGAATCCCCCTCTCTCCCTTTTTCCACAGGGATTTTTCTTTACCACGCCGTCGATTAGGAAGTGCGCTCCATTTGAGGTGGAAATCGCTTCCTTCTTGTCGAACCTTTTTGTTCAGCCGAGATGGTGTAAATCCTCTCCCTTTAGCAAAGCCACCATGACGTCTTTGCGCTCTGCTGTTCGAAACAGGTTTCTTATCACTCGAGGGCGGGACTTCTGAGGCCCCTTGTGGACTCTTGTCTAATTCGCAAAAGAAGAACGTTTTATCTTGATTGCCGGCTTCTGACTTCTTGTATTGAAGCCGGCCTTTCCCCCCTTTGAGTCACTACTCCCGAGACTTCCAGGGACGTTCCTTCCGATTTATGCGGGAGTCTTCGAGCCGCGGTTTTCGGTTCACCCTTGTATCATCCCTTTTTTTTACAAGTTACTCCTCGGCGCTGTCATCTTCCCCCCTGGCCCGGCTCTTCCTTTTTTCCGGGCGGAAAAACTCGTGTCGACACTAGGTAAGTACTTCCGCCCCCCCCTCATCGAATTCTCAAAGCCCTCGCGGACCTCTTTACCTCTCTATGACGAACCTTTTAACGGGGCTATCTTTTTCTTTCCGTTTTTGAGAGAGCGAAGCCTTCCGGGCGGTTTCCCCCCAACTATGCTCGAACTGCTTTCGCTGACAATCTTTGGACTCTGCTGAATGTAGTCCCCATCGGCCGCAGCCCTCCGCTTCCTCAAGCTTGTGCCCCGACGCTCCTCGATTTTTCCTCCCTAGCCGAAGATAGAGGTGCCGCTGTCGCTGCCCGCTCTGCTTTTTCATGGTCACCTCCGCTTCCAGCGGCGACGGCGCGGCGGGTGATGATTTCCTAATATCCTGTCTCGAAGAAGTCATCCTCAGAAAGGCCGTCGCGTCTGTCCCTCTGTCGCGGCGATTTTCCTTTTTTTAACACAAGGCCTTTCTCCCGCTCAATAAAAAGAGTTTCTAACCCGGCGACGCCCTTCGCTCGCGCCATTCGTTTCCTTTTGCGCCAGTTCCCCACCCACGGCCTCGGTCCGATGCCTAAGAATGGCTTCTCTCCATCGTCTGCTTCACGGTAGACACGCAACCGGCAGTCAGGGGTTCGAGCGTGCTTCTTTCACGCTGCTTTTACCGATCGGTTCCACCTCACTCTCTTATTTAGCTCGCAAAACTCCCCGCTCGGTTTTTTGTCTCCCCTGCTCGGCTTAGAGGCTTGGCTCTGGTTTACTGCGCTCGCCGCCCCTTCCCCCTGCCTCCTAAGAATTTTCCTCCTTCTCTCTCTCTTCAGGTCGGCTCCCCCTCTTTTCCTGGTGGTAACACTGGAGCCTCTTCGGCGGCGTTTTTCGTTCTATGAACGGAACCGGCATCGGCCCCCGAACCCATTGAGTCCGCCTCGCGACATCCGGACCCTTCCATATTGATACCCAAGCTTCTGCATTCCGAGTTTTCTGACGTCCTCCTTCCATTGGCAGAAAAGTGCAATTCCTTTTTCCGAACAAGTCTCACTATTTTTTTGAGCGAGGGACCGCTGCTTCGAGTGTGTTTGGCGATTTTATCGCAGCGGGGAGTTCGCCTTCCGTCATTAGATCTGAATTTTTCAGTGCTGTCCGCGTCCGTTATTTGGCTTTTTAGAGAGAAGCAGATCCATTGTTTTGAACGATTGTTTGTCAAGGACCACTCCTTTCCTTGTAATCGCGCACACATCCTTCCCAAGTCTCGAAGTCTAATAGAACTTTATTATTCGAGACGTCGTGCTCAATTCTCTAGATCCTTCCTGAGGTGAGCTCCTCCACCCTTCTCGTTTTTCTTCTGTTGAAGGGGAGAAAACGATGTCTTCTTGGGCGCGCTACGCTCGTAGACTCCCCGACCTGGTCGCCTTGCTGGTCTGACCATGGACCTGGACCATGCTCCCCTTTCTCCTTTTGGAGCTTACTTTTCCTATTCGTGCGTCCAACACTCGGCATCGTCGTTTTGGCTGACCCCGCTTAACCCCTCCCTCCCCCCTTCGAAAAAGCCGAGCTTCCCCTTCGCCCCGTCCTACCTTGTCTTTCTTGTACCAGCTTACTCTCTCCTCTTCTTAAGGCCCCAGCCGACTGGGCGCCAAGGGAGTTGGTTTCGAACCCGGTTGGGTTTCAGCGTTTTTCGTTTTTCCCGAGCTAGCCACCATCATTTACGTGTCGCCCGTTGCTGAATACGAGTGCTTCTTCCTTGGAGTGATGAAGGGTTAGCACACCTCCGTTCATCCCCGCCCTTGTCTCCATGGAGTTGAGTTTCTCGGGAAGGACGGCGCTTTCACATTTTATTTCTCTTATTACTGACTTCGCATTTGCTACTGGCCTCTGTGCTGCAGCATGCCTTCTATTGAATGGTTTCTCATTTGAGTAGTGGCCTTCCCCCCCTTTCCCAAACACCTTTTCTCACAACATTTTTTTACCTCTCCTCTTGCTAGCAACTCCGTCGCGCCCCAGTTCGGCGTTGCGATGCCACTATTACAGGATCGATATGACCCACATCCTCTCCTTCCGGAAAAGCGTGTTTTTTCTTTCCCTGGACTAGGGTGATGAGCGCCCTCCAGCGTGATGCCCATCAACACCCAGCTCGAGCGGTGCGGGCTTTTTGGCTGGCGACCTGTTTCACATCACTATGCTTTTACAATACCTCTCCTTTCTTTTTGACTCACCTTACGGCCTCTGATTGGTTCTTGCCTAGTGAGGCCTTCTTGCCAGCCGCCAACCTGTCTTTTTTCCCTTTTTTTCCCCCCCCCGCCGACTTGCTCCCAGGTAGGTCCAAGAGATACCCCCCGCGCATACTTCCCTTGCTGAGGC
>Ga0179593_1473131_pt1 | contig 11341 bp, 17 predicted proteins | sample CZODoug2_1_08_16_FD_185931 | JGI IMG/M metagenome (GOLD analysis project Ga0179593, IMG submission 185931) | Vadose zone soil fungal communities from Angelo Coast Range Reserve, California, USA - CZODoug2_1_08_16fungal (PacBio error correction) | ecosystem: Environmental > Terrestrial > Soil >... | reverse complement strand
GGATCTCCGCTTTCGTGAGCAGCTACACAAGAATGGAATACCCTGACTCCCTTTTCTTTTTTGACCCTCGCCCTTCCTCCATGAACCCGAAGTTTAGAAGTAACTAATGTCCGGCCTGACGCCAACACACGGAACTTGCGCTTTCCATCACTGCCATTTGCCTTTGTTTTGCCCTTCCTTCTATCGGTCCAGGGCCCCCCCCTTTCCCGGTGGGAGAATCTCCCCCATTTGTTTTCTCATCGACCGAGCGACCGTTCTCCCAACCCTTGCCTTTGAAAAGGATCTGATCCCAGTGGAAAGTACTAAGATGTCGGGCACGCCCTTTTTTTTTGTTTTCGTTTCCCGTTTCTCTCTTCTTTTTTTTTCCGCTCTCTCTAAAGTGAGGTACGTCGCAAGTAGACTCCCTTGCTCTTTGTACCTACGGGTTGGAGATTGAAACTCCGACTGGGGCTTTCCCGTGTCCCCATTGACAGTGTCAATTGTGTGATTAGTAAAAATACCGTTGCGTACTGGAAGCTGCACCACCCTTCCTTTCGAGGGTAGTCCTTCCCCACCCTACCTTTCCCGTGCTAGGTCCGCCCCCCCCTAAGGTCTCCCGTTACCCACCTGCCTCACCTCAATCCATCTTTGCCGATTGACTCTTTGAGACATAAACCTGTTCCCCTGACCACCGCAGTCGCGGCGCCTTGTCGGTCCTTTCTCGTTAATTCCACCCCACGCGTGCTACATTGCATGCCTCGTCGTTGTCCCACTCCTCTCTTCCCCATTTCCCCGCCTTCTGTCACCTATCATTCCGTTTTAACAGTCTGCTCATAGATAGTCGACTGCAGCTCCGTCATGCCCGCCTCGCCCCCGACTGTGCTTTAGCACAGCGTTCAGTGCCCTCCACGTCACGGCCACCTCTAGAGGCTCTGTCCCCGATGAGGGCGGCCAGTCTTCCACTGGACCGGTAGATCCTTTGAATCTCATTGGATTTTTACCTCCGGCTAAGGAATCCCGGGCCATGGAAGTAGGTTCTTTGACCTTTGGTCCTCTTTTTTCACCTGTTTTCTTTAGAGATACGCCGTCATCTATTGTTTGGCCCCATTCCCCTCATTTGTTTCGACGGGTGCTATCGGTGAGTGTGCTTTTCACACGCCGTTGTTTCTGCGATAGCCATTTCCTCAGAGGCCATAATCTCCCCGCAATCCCCACTTCACCTTGTACGGCCCTATGCGAATTTCAAGCAACATTTACGCGCTTTACTTCCCCCAACCCCTTGCGCACTCGTGGTCCTTGCGGGAACCCACGATTTGTGCTTTCTCCGGTACGTCGTCTTGAGGTCCAGGCTTTTCGTCCCTCTTGCACGAGAGTTTCCCGTCCCGGCAGTAACTGCGTTGACGAAGACCGGTTGGAGGCGTTCCCCTCCTTGTCTTGCATGACGGCGTCTCGTATGGCCCTCGAGCCCTGTAAACACCGCCCCCACGCTCAGTTAAGCAGGCCCCACTTCTCTTCAGTTGTCTGTTTGCCGGACCTTTGCCTCCTTTGTCCTGATCGAAGATCCGCCACCTTGTTCTGAAATCATCTGTTCTCTATTTCACCCCCCCTTTTCTCCCCCCCCCCCCTAACCTTGGGAGCCTGCGGACTTCCTTTGCTTGAGACCGATCGTTCATTTCGACCTAACCCCTCCCGTCCCTCTTCCCTTCCTCCTTGTGAGTTGTCGTGCGGCTCATCTTTGCTATCTTTGTGCCGTTCAATGGCTATTCAGGATTTACGTACGAGTTCTCTTTCCTCCGTCGCAGCCACAGGGCAGATTCCAAGATAAAACCGATAACCTGACCGCCGATCTCTTCATGCAGACATCCTTTGCGCAAAACCTTTAATAGTGACCGATTCCCATTCCCTCCCCACCGCAACTTGGGTCCCCCCCATCCACCCCTCCCTTTCGAGTCAGGTCGGCTATTCTACACAAGCGATTATGACAGGTCGATTGAGTGACAGGTACAACTTTCCTACGTCTCCCCCCCCTTTTTTTCTTCGAGTTCGTGTCACGACCACGCTTCCTCTGCCGTACCCTTATCTGAACAACTCCCAGCACCCCGCCCAAATACTCATTCGGTGGGACCGTCTTATACGGCCGAGGAGCGGGACTCTCCCCCCGCGCTTTTTTTTTGTCACCGCCGCCCTGGCTTAATGATCGCGTGCCCAGCGATTACCCCTTTTCCTCGTACGGTCTCTTCCGCCGGCTCACCGTGTTGTCCCCTCCCCCGAGTCCTCATGTTTTCCTTACTAGGCCAATCCCGCTCAAGCCCATCTCCGACTTGTGCATTCCCTTTTTTCGGCCCCCCCTTCCTCCCCCCAATCCAGTGGACCGTGAGCCCCCTTCCCCCCCCCGCCCCCTCCCTCCGCGGCAGACGCAGCCATTAATGATGGGGACACAGTCCTCACTTTGACCCATCCTTTTTGCTTTTTTCTCTGTACCCTTTTTTTGATCCTCGGGCACCATGCAAATGCCCCCCCTCCCAGTCACCTCGCGCCGTCCGGGTTTCGCTTTTCTTTTCTGCCTTGAGCGGGTCATTTAGGCTTTTCACTTTCCTTCCCTCATTTGCGTCACGATTTGCCCTAGTGTTTTTGCTTGGCTGAATTCTTTCCCTCTGCAGTTTGTTTTTTTTGCTTTTTTGTTTCCCTCTTCGGCCCATGGGGACCTCCAAAGGCACGCCGGCTCACGAACCTGGGCCGACGACCCCCATGCTTTTTGACTGGCTCCTTGCCCCTTAGCATTTTTCTCTTCCCCCCGTCGTTTTTTCGTAGCCGGTGATGGGACCGAATGCCTCCCTCTCGGAGGACTTTCAGTGCAATCCTGTCCAAGGGGCCCCACTTGGAGTTTTTGAGTACTGCTCCCTACCTCCCCTGATTTGCGCAAAACCCCCCTCCCCGCACTTTTGATCTTTTTTTGTCGCGTGCTGTTCCCCCCCTGATTCCTCCACCAGTCGATCCCCGCCCCTAAGCGTTTTCACGGTGTCCCCCTCCCCACCCTGTCCAACTTGTCTCCTCTTGTTGTTGTTGTCTGTGTGGAGATCTCTTCACTCTCACGTTCATGGGCTTTTCAGGAACTTTCCGGTTTAATTTCCTCTTCTCTAAGTGGGTCTTTTCTTTTTCACCACTGCGAAAAGTCTCCCGTCTGAGGGATTTTTTTCTTAACGTCCAATTCCGTTGAGGATTCCGGGTCTAGCGTAGAGCACTCCCAAGTGTCCCCCCTGCAGGGATGGCCCTTCCTCCCTAGGCGGCTGTTGTTTCTGTTCCCCATCCCGAACAGCAAGACCCTCAGAGCCGAGCGCCTCTCCCTAGTCTTCCGTGCTTTACCCACGCACCGCCAATTGTGTGCCATTTTGTCGACCCGCATTCTTTGGAGGGGTCCCCATGGTCCGTCCCTTCCCGACCCTCCAAGCTCTCCCCCTGGACGACAACGCATGCGCGAGAGCGCCAGAAAACAAGATCAATCTGGCTCCACTTCGCCCCTCTTGTATCATGGCAGTGGGCTCGAATTAAGAAGCAGCTATTTCCCCCTTCCACGCTCGGGTTGCGCTTGAGCTTGCCCATTTTTCCCCTCCCTTCCTGAGTTCTAGGCCACCCCCAGTTAATACGGAGTTGTCCACACTTACTGCCAAATTTCAGCCTCTTGGCTGCTCTTCTGCCTCTCATGTTTCTTTTTGCCTGGATTCTTATCTCCTCTTTCTTCTACCGGGTGAGGTTTAGCATCAAGGAGAGCCATCGCCCCTCGGAATCTTGACTGGTCTCTTCCTTCGGTCAGGAAGGATGATGGTCATGGAGGGTTTTTGCACCCTTCCTCCCTGCCGGCTAATTCTCAACCGGCCTCGCCCCCCCCCTCATCCCTTTTTCGGCTCGCAGGCGGGGGACACAACCAACGGGTTCGCGTCCCCCCTTCTAAGTACAGATCTAAGTCCTCTTTTTGCGTGGTGCTTTTGCTGGTTCAGTTGGAGCATCGTAATTTTTTTTCCTTGAACCCAAGCTTTTGCCCCCGCGTCAATTTACCGTCTCACGGCTGTAACCTGGTAGGAAATAGCTGGTCCGCTGCCTTCCCATGGACCTTTCTGCTCTCCCCCTGTTCTCGATCTTTTGTGTTTGGAAGGGTTCAACTTTTGCTCGCGGTTCTCCTGTATCCGTCCTGGGCCGGTTTCGTTGTAAGAGTTTGGCGCATAGGCCTGTGGATGCTCTGGGTCCCTCCCCCGTAAATCCCCCCCCTCTTGCGCCATGAACCTGGCACCACTCCTTTTCTTTGCTCCCGCAACGACTGACCATCTTTGCCGTAGCGCGTGTCTTCCTCTGCGACCTTCGGTCATGACGGGTCGCCTCGCCCCAATTCCGTTGGGATTCGACTGCCCCGATTGACAGGTCCTTTTCTTTTTTCTGACCCGGTCCCTTTGTCCCCTTCTTGCCCCTCACTGAAGCGATTTGGCGGCTTTGCCTGGAGACTGGAGTTGTTGGGTGTCGCGTTGAGAGCCAGCGAGCATGTCGTCTTCCTGACAACTCCCTCCTGGCCTAGTTTCTATTTTTCGATTACGTTCTCCCGACCTCTGCCGATCCCTTCTGATGTATTCGCTTGACGTACCTGATCAACCTATGTTCCGGCAGGCTCCTTTTTGCAAGTCAAGGCTTCTTTTCTCTTCCAGTCTCTCTTTCCACGTGTTTCCGTCTTTGCTGTTTCGATGGCGCATCGGAAATGGGCGGAGGTCGCACCTTCCTATCACCGAATAAGGGGACCAACTTTTTTCTTTTGAGTCAACAACCCCTCCTATGAACCTCCCTTCCGTCTGTAAGTGACCCAGAGAAACACCGGTCTAACACGGGCCCATGGCTTTTCGGAGTCCACCATTGAGGATCGAACATGGCAAGCCTGCTCCCCCTCCCCTCCCCCTTACTAGTCTTCCTTTTGCATCTCTTGTGATTCAACCGCGGGGGAGCCTCTTCCGCTCTTCGACGCTCGGACTGCCGATGTTAGCGCTGCTATGTGGATGGGACGCGGACAGTTCCGTAGCTTTTCATCCCGCTCTTCTCCCGGTCCCGTTGGAATTTTCCCTAATCTGCCCCTTTTTGCAGGCTTCCCAGGTGCCTTGTACATGTAGACTTTTTTCATAATGACTTTCCCCTATACTCCTCCATTGACGTGAGATATTCCGTCTAGTGTCTGTCAGGCTTCTGGACCGATTCTTTCGCGTGCCGAGCCTCGCCATTTCCTGACTACGGCTTACGCAGCTTCCCCAGGATTCGCTCCCCATTTCCTCTCGCAGCTGGAACACCGTGCGTCGGTGGCCAAGGTGGACACCGAAATTGTGGTCTTTGCTTGTCCACTTTCCTCTGGGCCCCATTCAGGTTGCTGCCCACATTTCAGCTGCCCTTATCAACAGAAGAAGGTCAATCCGAGAGTCCTGAAACCACCCCTCCTAATACCGTTGCAGACTAACTTCGGCACAACAATTAGCTATCAGGAGTTTGGATTTTGCCTCCCTCTGGGACATCGACTCTTACGTTCAGGTGTGCGTCCTAACGATAGACGTTGGTAGACAAAGAACTGTCCCCTCAAGTTTTGCCCCCCTTCACGATTTTTCTTTCCCCTTGTTGGTCACGGCTCTCTCCAGTTCCCCCTTTTGACCTTGAGAACGTATGGCTGGCCGGTGCAAGCCGACGCCCCAGCCTTTTGCGGTCCATCTTATAGTGGCGGAGGCTGGCCCCTCCTGACTCGGATCTAATTTTTCCCCCTTATTTTGGTTTTCTCGCTCGGTGCACCCCTTCCCTTCGTCCGCGCCGATGAACTGCGTCCCGAATGGCCCGCGTGCTTCCTCCCCTGCTTGCTTCCGCCGGCCAAACGCCTATCCGTTCTCTCCACCGTCTCCGCCTGACTTCGTCTCGGCCGTTCCCCCCAAACTGGCAAGCAACGCGTTTCCCGCCCTCCTCAGTTTTTTTGCTACATTGTCTGGTTAGATCACGCCCTTTTGTGGACGCGTGATTCGTTCAGATTTGGTAGGGAGCCCCACTCCCCCCCTCTGACACCTGTCCTCCTTTGAGTGCCCCTTTCCTGTTTTTTCTTGTTCGGATTTCGTTTGAGTCGTTTCGGTTCTCTGATTGTACCTCCCGATCTGTGATCCTTCTCGGTTTCTCCAAGTTTTCGCGTCTGAGTCTTTTTTTCCCCCTATCGCTTTGACCCCGCGGGAGGCATTAGGGCGTCCCCTTGTCCCTTCGACCGTGAGGTGTCCATTGATTGTTTTGGACAATCGACAAGACCCCCCCTTGTTTTTTCGCTTTCCTACTGGGAACAAAGTATCTCCTGGTCGTGCGCGGTCCAACCGCGCCCCTTCCTCATGATCGGTTTCCTCCTTTTTGTCTCTGACTCTCTTCACGGGTCCCTAATCTCAGCTCCCGAGGCGACCTTAGAGGTCAACATGTGGACGCACCTCAAACCTCCCATTGAGCCTCATTTTCTCCGCCGGATTTTTCTGGGTCTTTTTTCTTCCCTCTTTTTTATCTTTAGGCTTCATCACGGAAATTGGCTCGTCACATGTCTATCCCAAAATCTCTACTTGACCTGTACAAAGGCCAATGTCTCCGCGCTCCACACTCTTGTGATTGATTCGCTTCATGACGCGGCTCCCCCTGCGACCACGGGTGACTTTATCGTGGTCAAGCTCCTTCCCCGCCGTGAATAGGAAGGACCGCTTGATTGGTTCGGGGCGTGCATTTTCCCTTTTTCTTTCGGCATCCCCTTTTTGAGGGATGCGCCGCGAGTGCCCCGTTTCGTACCCTGGTTCTTGTTCTTGTGGATACGTTTCTCCTCTTGAGTTTGTTTTGCACATCCCCCCCTGCATTTTTCCTTCCCCCCCCTGTTCTGAAGGACGCATTCTCCCAGACATTAGGGGCTTCATGATGAGGGCTGCAGACTCAACAATTTTTTCCCTTTCTGCCGCCCGTCTCCTTCAGATTTTCCCCCAAATCCCTTTCCTTTTGAATCCATTTCCCTCCCCTACTTCCACGGGAAAGCTTTGACATTCCTTCCCCTCTTTGATACATCTCTTATTTCCTCATGGTTGTCGTTCTGAAACCGGATCAGCAAGAAGAAGACTAGGCTGCACCCCCGTTTTCGAGCCCCCCACTGACGAGTCCCCCGCTCTCTCCGACGCCCGCAACCAATCCTCTGGCCTCAGGTCACATCGATCAAACTTGTTTCGTGGGCACGCGGTTTCAATGGGCCGGTCTTCAGACCCCCCCACTCCCCCGGTTGCACAACCCAGAGGTGGCAACGTTCCACTTTGCTTCGAGGGCGTTTTTCCTTCTAGTCATGCATGACTTTTCTCAGTTCGAGCACCACTCCCCTCCCGCGATGACGGCTGCAATGGGCTGTTCGCTTTGCACCTCTAGGGGCTTAATTTGTTTTGGACGTTTCCCCCTTCTCTCTTTTTGGTATTAAGGGCTCCACACCCATGAAAAACATTTAGATGGCTTCCCCCCCCTGCTTCAAACTACAACCTGCAGGCGATCAGATCTTTGCCAGACGCCATAGTGCCCTTTCCTTCCTCTTCAGTTACGTTCAACCCCCCCACCCATTATCTCTTCCTTGCAGAGACCACTTTCGCATCTTATCTTTCGTTATACCCCCCTCTGATTATGAAGACAGCCGCCTGGCGCAGGCACTTGACTCGCTCAACCCATCCCTGACGTGTTCCTTAACTCCCTTTTACTCTTTGCTGTCCCCTCTTCTGACCCCTCCCCAGCCTACCCGAAAAAGTGCAAAGAATCCCCGCCCGCCGACAAGTCTTTTTCCGAAGGACCCATCTCGTTTCCCCCGCCTAATTTCGCCACGCCAGACGGTTGCGCGCTGATCGTTCGCCGGCGCTTCCCTCTTGCCCACCTCAATGAAATCATCGACCTGCGAACGATTCCCTCTAGTTCGATTTTTTCTCCTGATATTTTTTCAGACCTCTGGCGCGTGAGCATAAGTGACCTCCATCCTCCCTGCCTGTCAACACCTTCAGATCGCCCAGAAGCAAGGACAATAATTCCCACACAGGGTTGGTCAGTAGTCATTTCCCACTATCCATATTGTTTATTGTTTTGTCCCCGTCTTCCCCTGGCTCCACTCTCAGCCATAGGGGCGGTCATCTGCTCGGACTTCCGCATTTTTTTTTTCTCATCCTGTCCTTTTGCTTTCCTCTCCCCTCGAGCTGTATTTGTTTTTGCTCCTTCTGTTGTCCTTACAAGGAGGTCCTTCTTGGGGTAGACTTCGCCTGGGTTCACCACCCCCCAAGACAATGAGGCCCGAACAACAGGGCCAGCTTGAGCATTGCGGTTCTTGTCCACTCATTTCCCTGTTTTTGTCTGCACACGGTATTGGTGCTGTTCTTCTTTCGGCGGGTGGAGAGTGCCCCTTACTGCCGACGGGTCCCCTCCCCTTATCGCTGCTGACCGCTTGCACCTGGGCACTTAGGGAGACTTCCCACGGACATACTCAAAAACTGATTTGCGTTAAAACAACCACCCCATCAACGGGATCTTTTTGTTCGGTAACCCTTCATGCCCCATTCGTCTTGTTCGAAATCCTTTTCCCCAGTTTCTTCCCCCCACTCCGGAAATATGAGAGTCTCTCTTTAATAACCGTTGTTTTGTTGCGAGATATTGCTTTTTGGGGGCTTCAGAGTTGGGCGGTGGCAGGAACTTTTTGGACGGATTCCTTTCTGACCCCAGGTTGACCGCCCTTCACTTTCCCCCCCGTTCGTCCTTTATACTCCTTTGAGGATGTCCTGCGTTCCGCACCTCCCCTTTTCCCTTGAAAGGGGCACTTCACCTCCACGGTCTTTCCTTGTCTTATTCCTTCCCTACCCCGCCGAAAAGAACCCCCTTTCACCTCAAGTGTGGCAGAGACACATTATGAAGGGCGGAACAATCCTTCCACATCCTTTTCAACCCCCAGTGACTTTGGGTGTTGACCCCTTGGCTCATCTCCCCCCTCACTCCTCTGCGCCTTCTCCTTGCAGCGCGAATCCGCAAGACCTGAGTGGATCAACAGCAGTGGCGTATTCATGCAGTGTCTCCGTCCCGAGCAGATGAACCGCGATCTATGGCTTGATGCAGTTGCCGCTTTTTGCCCTCTGATCTTGCAGTCACCCAATTCTCTTCTTTTCCACTACTTGCACAAACAAGGTAGGATGGAGCTATGCGTATTCGCCGTTCTTGGCCTCGGAGATTGGAGTCAAGCGTATGATAATGCGATGCCCTTCCCATCTTCCCCAGGAGCCATCCCGCTTTTTCTCCGCGTCATGAGCAGATCAATCGTTTCCTTGAATTCGTATGATATGGGAGTTTGTCCCATGAAGCGGAGCGCCCACCTTCCGCTCCCCCCCTTAGCGGTTGGGTTGCCTTCTTCCATGCGGCTCAACGAACCCCAAGTTCCGCTCGGCGGCTTTTGCTTTTTTTTCCCCGCGCACTTTCCCGTCGCGCGTACTCCCGATTCTCTTTTTTTTTTTTGGCTTTTGTGTCTGGATCAGGGAAGTGCTTTTACACACGAGTCGCAAGGATCTGTTGAAGTGCCGTCTCCATCAAGGAGTATGGTAGGATAATCGTGTGGTTACTCCCCCTGCCTCTTTGCTCCTTTTTTGTGTTCACTCCTTTATTTCCTTTCCTTGTTTGGCTTGTGGAATCTTCTGAGTTAATGAAGTTATTTGCCCGCCCCCTTGCCGTCCCTTTTTTGAATCGTTTCCCTTGACTCTGCTGGATGCTCAGGTGGGGCACCCACGTTTTAATCCCCCATCTTCCCTTGCCCCCCTTCCCCCCTTCCTTCTTCCCCCAGAGAGTCGCACCTCACTCCCCTCCCCATTTCCAAGCCGTCAGCTCGCCGGGGTTCGGTAGAAATGCTAACGTCCCGTCTGGCCAATAGGATCCCTCGCCGCCCCCACCCTGTCCTTGATAGAGCCCCCTTCATTTTCCCGAATTTTGGTTTTCTTCCTTTGCAAGGGGAAAAATGAAGCTGCGTTTTCCTTGAGCACGGGTTGAGGTGCTCCTTGAGAGGCACCGTCCTCCTCCTCCGTCCCCCTGCCCCTTTTCTTCTGCCGATGATTAGCGTGCCTTCCCGGTTTCCGCACCCTCGTCTTATCAGAAGAGGAACAAGGAGAAGGAATGATTTTCCAAATCTGTTCCCGACCTTTTGCGCTGCAGTTTTGCCCATTGGTGCGTCGAAAGACACTCCTGATTTTCGATCTTGCAATGCGGTCCGAAAAGGTGAAGTGTGGTTGTCTGTTCCACTGGCGCTTTTTCCTTTCCCTTGGACGCACCCTTTTCTTTTCCCCCCTCCTGAAGCGTAATGAACAATAAGCCTATGACGTTTCCGGCGGATCACCCCTATTTGAACCACAGCGGCAAGTTTCGAACTTTCAAGTTCCTCTAGGCTGAGGTCCCTGCCCCTTCACGATACCCGGAACATGGCACTCCCTGCCTCACCCCCATCGGTTCCTAGAGTTCACTCTTGCCCTTGCGCCTCGTCCACCCCCCTCTCTGCCTCACTTTTGCGATCATTCTGCTTCTTCCGCTCTATCAGGATGAGAGCTTCTCCTCTTTTTTGAATTACACAGTGGGAACTTCCGTTTGATACTCCAGAGTCTCACGGTCCTGCCGTGGGGACGTTTTTTCTTTTTCAAGCCCGTCCCACTTCTTCCCTCTTGCCCCGGTATCAGTTTTTTAAGTGGCGTTGACCAGATTTCAAGGGACTTTGACGCCCTTCGCCTTTTGACGTCTATCTTCGTCTCTGCAGGCACCGACTGCACTTTTTGTTTTTCTCTCTGCGACCCCCCTTAGGTTTTCCCTCCCCCTTCGATGAATCCTCTCTCCAATTTTCTCTATCATGACACCTGGGGTAACGGATTTTTACCATTTTCCTGCCCCATTTGTGTTTTTCACCGGCGGCAATCCGGTAGGTGCAATGCCAGGGGTCGAGACTTTTTCCCGTCCCTCCCGATAACTCCACCTCTCCTGGTCCAATCCGAGTGCAACAATCAAACAGAAATCTCCCCGAACAGTGCGCCTAACCGCCCCCATTCCCCCCCCAATAGTGCCGGATTTTAAGGATGATTTTCCTCTCGCCCCTCGCCCATGACGGACATCTCTTCCACCCCTTTCATTTTTGCGTCCCCCTACGACCCACAAAATGGAACAGTGCTTTTCCTTAGCTTGTGCTGGTGACTTCGGTTCCCTCTCAGTCTACACTTGAATTGTCGGGAAAATCGTGTTTGGCCGGCGGTCCCGCCTCCCCCCAAAAAGCTTTTTTTCCTGGATGTCTTTAGTGATTACCAGCGACCTTGAA
>Ga0179593_1432297_pt1 | contig 11341 bp, 14 predicted proteins | sample CZODoug2_1_08_16_FD_185931 | JGI IMG/M metagenome (GOLD analysis project Ga0179593, IMG submission 185931) | Vadose zone soil fungal communities from Angelo Coast Range Reserve, California, USA - CZODoug2_1_08_16fungal (PacBio error correction) | ecosystem: Environmental > Terrestrial > Soil >... | reverse complement strand
TAATTGATTCTGGTTGGTAGTTGACCCCCCCTATTTTCCATCCCCCTCCCTTTTTCTCCGCCTTCTAATGCACTTTTTCCGACCTAATATCTGATAGAGGGGTTTTTAAGGGCTTGTGATTGATGTGCTCCATAGTGCTCGGGAGAGGCCTCCTCCCAGCTTAACCCCTCTTGTAGACCAACGATTATTGGCCTCCACCTGATTTTTGGAAGTTACGTCCCCCCGGGTGGGATTTCATGTAGTCAGTGGGATTCTATCCTCCTTTCCATTTTCGTTTTTCCACTGAGGACCCGCCCTCTTCCGTTATGACGCCTGGTATTTTCCCTTCTCTTTGTTCTGACTTTTCTGGAGAGTAAGGACTCCCCTTACGATACCCCTCCTGGCACCCATTTTTTCACGAAGAAAGAAGATACTTTGGAGCGTCTCCTCCTTCTCCCTCTTTTTTCTTCCTCCTCTCTATTTCCTTTCTTCCATTCGCATCTTCGTCGATTTTTCGTCTTACCCAAATCCTAGTCTCCCCCGCTATCCATTTATGCCAATTACATGAGAACCCCCTTTTCGGTTGTCTATATGCCTATTTGCATTCCCTTCCCCCCCTTCTTTTTGATTTTTTGTTGGGGGGTTCCCGGAAGATCTCCCAATTTTCTTTTTTCTGCATCAAATTCTTGTATGATGCATTTTTTTTTTCAACCCCCCCCCCCACCAATGCATCGAGATTTTCTTTTCTGCACCTTCCGCGAAATCGTTTCCTAAACCAGCGATTCCCATGCTGAGGTCCTTGTGATTCCTCCATAGCGGTTTCCCTCCCCTTTTTCCTCCCGAAGTCCTCCCTCACCCCCCCCCTTCTTTCCGGCCCGTTCGTCCGGATATCATTTCCATTTCTCCTTTTCCCAAGAACGAAATTGTTTACTTTTCTCTAGTTGCTTTCCACTGTAATTGGCTGACGCTTGAATATGTCCAAATCGGGTTTTTTCAAAAGAGTAAGCCTGCCTCTTTAGTCTAGTCCACCTTTTGCTCTGAGATTTGTCCTTCGCTAATTATTTTGGAGGGATAGAATAGACTTCTCTTACTCCTTCTCCCTCCCTCGTTATCATGGGGTTGGGGGCTGTGGGGTTTCACATTGATTTTTCTCCCCTTCTTTCCTCGTTTCCTATCTCCGCCTACCCTCGGCCCCTCCCCCGCTCTTCCACCTACATCTTAGTAATTGATCTTTTCGTCCCCCCCCTCTAGGGCCCCCTTCCCTTTTTAACAAACCCTCTTTTCTTTCCTTCCCCCCAATTATTGCTGGTATTTACGTAAACGACTTATAGCCCGCTTTTTTCCCTATAACCCCCTTCCCGCCATGAACTATAATGAGAAGAACCGAGTACACTGGCGATTAGCCGCTTAACCATTTACCCCTCCCCTCCCCTCATACACTTTTTCTCGTTGAGAATTCTTAAGTTCTTATTCTATTGGCCCCCTTTGAACGTACTTACTCCCGTCTCCTCCCGTTCCCCCCACTCCTTCTCCCCCCCACCCCTCCCCCCTCCCTTTTTCGGCTGGCTTTCCCGCTGAAATAACGAATGTCATCTCCCCTCCCCCAAGCATTTCTCTTTGCTGCCCTAAGTAAGAAACCAGCCCCCCTTCTTTCTAGCAGTCCCCCTTCCCTAACTCCTCCCTCTCCCTTTCTCGGCGATCTCTTTGAAGAGCCCTGCCCTTTCTTTCCCGCGCCGTCCACTCTGCCTAATGATGAGGCCCATATTCCTGTACCCATCCCCCCGTAATTCCCTTTCCCCTCGGTACACTCTTTTGCCACCCCTCTAGGAGAAGTCTAGAATCTAAGTTTTATTCCCTTTTACCTCCCTCTTTTTCTTCCTCCCAACCCCATCCCCGTTTAATTGTCAAGCTTATATGAGCTGCTTGTTCCGATGGTCGTCATATTTTTACCTTCTACTACAACCTTTCTTTCCTTTACAAGCTTATTATTGCCAACCATTTTCCTCTACTTGCCCTCTCAACCCAAACGACCACATAGTGATTGCCCTTCCCTCCTCTCAAGTCTTTATGGCTCCTTCTTTCCCAGACTCCCCATTGTTGCAAATTCCCCCCCCACCACACGGTCACTGTTGCCTCTTTTTCAATCTGACTCACTTGCAACGTCCCTCCCTTTTTCTTCCCGTTCCGACGTCGGTCTCAGGACCCATTTGCAGCTTATGTTTTCCCCCCGTCCCGATATATATCTCTTCCTCCTTTTTTTTCAGGATATTTCGCGATCTGACCCGCCCACTTGTCCAGCTTCCTTTCTTCCTCGATTGAAGTTCCTCGTTTACTCCTCACAGGGCGTCCGAAGGAAACCTGGAAGAAAAGGTCCTGTTTCCTTTTTTCCCCCTCCTCCAGTTTCCTACCCTCTTTTTCTCACCCCCCCCCCCTTTTAATTATGTTGTTAAGTGGCCCTCCTTCCTTATTCCCCTTCCGCAACTCGCTTACTGGCTTGGCGGCGCCCCAAGTCTTTCTTTATGAAGTGGGAGAGGACCGACTTTCTTCTTTCCCCCCGTCTTCCTTAGTGCTCCAGCTTCCTGCCTTAAGCCCAGACCTTGTCAACTTTGCCTGCAGTTGAGACAACTAGATTTTTTTTCCCCTTCTCAGCATCTTTATTTCTTGTTCTTTTTTTTCCTCGTTTCTTGTAAGGGGGGCACGACTTTTTTCTTCCTCAAAGCCCCCCTTCCGTTATTGACATCTGTCGAGCCTTTTACCCCGTTCGTTGACTTCGTCCCGGTACTTTGTCTTCTTCTCCCCCCCCCTTCTCTAGCCCCCCTCTTCTTTTCTGAGAGTCTGCTTTATTGTATGAAGCGGTGCTTTAGCGATTTTATGAACTTGGACTTAGAAGGCTTTCTCTCCCTCTTCCTTACCCTTTTTCCCTCCCCCCCCTCAGTTACTTGCATCGGAAGTCTAGATCCGGCATCTCCGTTTGGCGTTTTCTTTGTCCCCTCTCATCTTCCTCCCTTTCCTTTGATTTGGGATTGCCGTCGCGGCCAAGTTCATACTATCTCCTTTCTCTTCCCCCAACTCGTCCCATCCTCCCCTGGGTTCTTTGATTCATACACGTTTGTATACGCCTCTCTTTGCCTCTTCCTCTCCGGATCCCCCTGATGAGTCATGTTCAGGGACCTTTAATATTTTTACTCCGGGTCCCATGTTTCTTTCCTCCTACTGGTGTTTTCATTTCTCCTTCAATCGCAGCTCAAAGTTTGAAATCTTTTTCATGTCTAATCTTTTTCGAGGGCTCTCTTTTCCTACCCGATCCCGTCGCTGATTTACCTCTGCTCAGTTATACGTACCAAAATACCTCCTGATATCCTCCCCCCTGTTCTGCCCCTTTCTCCTTTTGAAGCGGTCGGTTGAGAATCTGCGCTTTGGAGAGTCCCTCCTCTCAATGTCCTCTAACTGTCCCATCGCGTCCGATCGTGGACACGCTGACGTAAGCAGGTTCCTTCCTGTCCCCCGTGGGTGGTTGCAGACGCATTCACGTCCCCGCGTAGTGTACCCATTTCAACCCCCTTTCTCCTCCCTTAACCCCGTTTCGGTGCATGCCTACCGGGAGTGTTTTATGCTTTTTTCCTATTCCAGCCCTCCTCCCGTTTTACTCCCCTCTTTCCTTCTTTCCTCCAGTCGTTTCCACCCAAGAGATATATTGAGTAAAGTTTCCAGGTCCCCCCCCTTCTTACCCCTCCCTTTCCTGCAACCTCCTTTTTCCTTACACTTGTTCTCTGAAGGCTCGCTTTCACTGATCAATCAACTTCTCCTGCTTAAGGAGAGCTCGGTCCGCAGAGAAAAGATACCGTTCCATACCCCTTTCCCCCCCTACCACCTCCCCCTCCCTCCCTATCCCCCTGGTCACCTCCCTCTTAGTACCCCTCTACAAATCCCTCCTCGGTCATTTTATTCCACCGCCCCCCTTTTAGACCCCCCCTACAACCCCGTTTACTTCCCCCCTCCCCTGTCTTCTCCTAATCCCATTATGGCTGCAACCTTCTTCTCCTTATATTCCCCGCCCAACTGCCCTCTTTCCTTCGTCACCCGCTCCTTCGCCCTCTTTTCCTTGCCCCCCCCCCCTGTCCTGCCTTCAGGTTCTACCGGTAGCCCCTTATCCTACTCTTCTCCATTTCCTCCCTACATCTTCTCTTCCTTCACCCCCCCAGCACTCCCAGCTGATAACTCGGAGAATAAAAGAAGGGCAATTTAACTGCTTTTTGGCCTCCTCCAACCCGCAACCACTGAGTCTCATGTACCTGGGGCTAGATGCTTTATCTTTTTTCAATCCCCCTCTCATCCCCCTCCAAAATCTCAGAGTGCAGATTTTCAGAACCACAGGACTAAGAGCCTCGGCCTCTCTGGCTCCGCCTCCCTAGCGCCCCCATCTCTCCTGAAGTGCAAGCTGGTGTTACCCTTCTGGGGTTACGGCTATCTGCGCACCGCTCAACCCGTCGACTCCGTTCACCTCCCACCACGCCCCAGTGCATTTGGACCGGCATGCTAGCGGGCGATTGCGTGGAAGGTCTCCCCGGCCTCGCACGATTCGGGACGGCTGGCCCAGACGTGTACAATTACCCGAAGGGTGCGGAAAGCCCACCCCTCCTCTTTGGTACAACTCCGAGGCCTTTTAGACATGTTTCACACCATCGATTCGTCTTTCTCCCCCTCCTTCCCACCCCTGCTGCCTCCCCCCGGGCCTTCGGTCCTACCTCCCCCTGCCCCGTTTGCCGTGTTCACTAAGTTGCCGATAGCCACTCCTTCTTCTTTTAGCTCCCTTTTCGTTCTTCTTTCCAATTTTACCGCCATATCCAGCCTTTCACTTCCCTTGACCCTTTTCTTTTTTTTGGTGGTTGTTGTTTTCAACTAGGCTGCTTTGGTTGGTATTTCCCTCTGCAGTGTCGACATCAACGGATGGAGATTTCTTCTTTGAATCCCATTTGGTTTAGGGTTGCGTTGAGTGTCAACCAGTTCTCATCTTTCTCGTTGGAAGCCCGAAGCTGACCCTGTTTCCCCTCGAAGGTCCCCCCCCCCCTTAAAATTTATTGTGCCTGGTCAACATCGTTTTTGATCCCACCGATTTAGTCCTTTATGGCGTTATCTCCCCGATAATTGCTCTGGGACTCTGACATTCCTCCTCCGGCTGAGATAGCCCATGAAGACCTCCCTTTCTGCATTTCTTCTTCCTTTTGTACCGCCTCCCCCTTTTTCTCCTAAGCTCAGAGTTTTCCACAGCTTTGGGCACAGACTCCCCTGGTTTTTCTTCTCTCGTCCCCTCTGCTTTTCCGAATTCTGAGATTTTTTCTGTAATTATTGTTCTTCCTCCCTGTGACTTTCTTTTCCCTTTTCGGTGTCTGGGTAGCACAAGATCGCCAGATTTCCCCCCCATTTACTGAAGATACAGGTGCGTGTCCCCCTCTCTTCTCCCTAGTAGGACCAATTCTTAGTGGATAACCGGTTCTTCCTCCCCCTCTCTTTCTGCCCTAGGCCCCTCCTTTATTTTTTAATTTCTGACTACCCTGCTTACCTCTTTCTATCGTTTTCTTTTAGTGAACCCCCCCTCTAGTAAAGTGCTCTCTACCTTTTTTCCTCTTCTGTGATGCCTTTCCTCTTCTCCCTCCGAGATTCTCAGGTTTTCCCTCTTTCCCGCATAATGGTGCGGCCTTTGGATATTCTACGCCCCCAGTTCCTTCTTCTCACTGCAAGCCAGTGGTGTACGTTTAGAGAGGGATGGAACCTGTCCTTGCACTGACTGATTTCCTCTTCCTTTTTCTGTTGATCCCCTCACAACTTTCCCCCGGTGACTTTTTCTGTCACCTTCTTGTCGCTTGCAGATGTGATCAGTGGGGATAACCTTCATTTTACTCCCTCTTTTTCGATTACTTCTTCGATTCCGAACTAAACGCCGAGTGATTTACGTATTGTTTCTTTTTTTTTGAGCAGGATCTCCTCCTGAGATACTCTGTGAAGATACTAGTGCCTCCCTGTCTCTTCTTCCCCCCTAATGCCCAACCAAAAAGATCATCCCGTTTAAATTCCCTCGGGATCGCCTTTTTCCCTGTCTCTTATTCTTCCCTCTTTCTCTACCCCGATCCCCGAAATGGATAATAGCAGCGTCGACGTCGGGCCCCCCCTATTGCTCCGGTCAACCGGTTCTACTTTTTGATCTTCCGATTTCGTTCCTTTCCCTCTCCCCTAAGGTCCCCCCTTTCCCCCTTAGCCTCCCAGCCTATAAGGATCGCCTCTCACTCTTTTCTCGTGCTTTACGATTCGCAGTGAAATACTTAGTCAGCCTCCTCTATCCTCTTTCCCCCCTGATGGACTCTAACTCCTCCTCCTTTTTTCCTTTCGAGAAAGCGTTAAATATCGAGCCTTCTTTCTTATCTCTTCGCCGGCATTTTTACTAGACAAGAGGCGTAGTAGTTGACTCTCCCGCCCCCCCTGATGCCAAGTCCTTCTTTTTCCCCATCGTCCTCCCTCCCGTTGATTTTACATAAGTATTAAGAAGGAAATCGAAAATCACATCCGGCGCCTTCTCTATGGCTAAGTTCCCTTGATGCGTCTTTATCCCCACAGATTTCTTTTCCTTTTCTCTGTAGACCCTTTCTTTCCCTTCAACTCCTTCACTGAAGCTGGCCCTGCTTCTCTATCGGATAGGGCCTAGATGATTCCCGTATCCCCCCCCCCAAATTAATCCCTCCCCCTTATCCCTCCTCACACAGACCTTTCCTTTTTGTCCTTTCCTTGAACTCAGGGATTAGGGATAGCATTTTTTCACAGATAGGGGGAATTCCCCCAACGGAAGGTTATTCGGTTGCCTTACCCTTTGAGTCCTGTCCATTTGATGGTCACTCCTCCTCCTTACCTCCCCAGTCTTTTTCCCTAGAGGGCGTGGATGGCGGGTGATATCAATTCCTTATATATATATCTTTTCCTTTAACGTTGAGTCGCCCTTCTCTTAGAACCGCCCCTTCCCCTTTCCCCGATTGACGAGCGTCATGTCCTTTTTAGTTCTCCCTTTTCGGCAGAATGCATAGGAAGTCATCCCCCTGAAGTTTTCGTCCTTCCCTACTTTGAACCTTTCCCTTTTTCTTACCTTTTGAATGTTAGGGACATGAGCCCTTCTTACTAGATCCCTTACTTTTCGCATGGTTCTCCCCTTTCCCCGAAGGACCAGTTTTTTTTTCATTATGTTCCTTTCTTCCTTTTCGACGTAGTCTAGGGTGCTAATATATGTACCTCCAGGAATAGCAAGAGGCCATCACGACTTTTTCCTTTTCACCTTCTTTCCTTCCGTCTTGGGAAATGTCAGAAATCAAGCAGGATTAAGGGGAGCGCACTCCGATCCCGCCCCTTAACTGACTTAAACTCCTCCTGCCCTTTTTGACAGGCTTCTTGGCTCGTGATCGACCCTGGTGTTCTTTAGTCACGCCCACGCGGCTTCCTCTCAAGCTTGTCTCCTCCCCCTTCTTTTTATCTGCCACTTGGGTCCTGGAAGGAACTGTAATAGTCATGATTCCCCTATACCGTGCCTTGCTTTTTGATCTTCCTTTCCTTCCAGTAGGAGTAACCTTCCCTTTCCTTTGAGAGCTATTCTCCCCGAGCAAGTCCGCGGTCTTTCACTTCCCTCCAGATTATTGACACCAATGTATAGAGAAGACTTTTTCTTCTCTGGGTTTCCTATTTCCTGGTACCCCAGCTGATCTTCGAGCGGACTACCCGGCGAGTTGGCACATTCAGTCTGGTCGGCCACGCAGACTGGCAACTCGATTTTTGTTCTTTTTTTTTTCCGAATTTTTCCACCTTTCCCTTCCCCTTGAGATTACGCCCGGGGGGGCATTTGGCCCGGTAATGAGCCAGTTCAGGGCGGGAAGGGGTTTTCATATTGAAAGCGGCCATGTTTATAAGCCTTTGACTCCCCCTACTCCAGCGCCCCCCTCTTTTTTCTTTTTGCAATTCTGGGTTTGCGATGGCCGCGCGTGGCTGACAGATGTATTGCTAGGAGTATGGCCCGCGGGTCTTAGGAGATACTAACCCTATTTTTCCCCCTTAGCAAGGTCTCTTCCCCCCATTTTTCCCCTTTTTTGAGCAGAATCTCCGGCTCTTCAATAGATCTTCTATCCCTTGAATTTATACCGACTGGCCGGACCCCGCGGACGAACTCCCGGTTGCCCCCGACTCTGTTCTCCCTGGGGTCCCCTTCCTTTGTTTCGATCCTCTACAGACATCACGCCGCATCGTCGAACCACCCTTAAATTTCCCAGCACCTTAACCCCGTTTTTCGTTTTTCCCGGCCCCCCTCCCTCCTTTTTTTTTTATATATCAGGGCTTCGAAATCGTGACGGCGTGCGTCAACCCCGGCGTATTCTCCTGCGTCCTCGGTAATAAAACTGGAGTCTTTCCCCCTTTGAATTTCCCCCCTTTTATGTTCCTCCCCCTTTTCTTTTTTCAGCACGCCCGCCGCCCGCCTCCGACCCTGAGCACTTCAATTGCTCTCGATTGTTACGCCTGAGTCCCCAGCATTTTCTTATCCTTCCTAACGTGAGCTCAACAGAGAGCCACTGCGTCCTTGATGGTTCCAATCCCTTCTTCCCGTTTTGTACCTAGAACTCTTTTCTCCTTGGCTTTCGGTGACTACCCCCAATATAAGAACTACCCTCTCCTTTCTCCTCTCTCGCTTGTTACCCATTTTAAAGCACCCAAAGGGCCTCACACATCCCTCAGGTCCATCCCCTCTGGCCTTCCCCTTAGGACACACAGCTGATTGCCATCGTTTTTTATGGTTTTCGGAGGTTTCTTCTAGGCTTCTCCCTCCCCTTCCTCGCCCCCCATTCCCCTGTATCTGCAGCCCCCGATTGACACCCGGTCTCTAGACCGGAAGAAGAGTGATTATTCCAAAGCTTGTCAGCCCCCCAGTGCCGACCCACCCCTTAGAAGTCTATGATCCAGAAACAAGGATGGTGTGGCTGCTTCTTTGTGGTCCCGAGTTGCTCCCGAATTCTTGCTTTGTCTCCATAGGTACCATGTTTCGGCTTCTCCCGCACCCTCCCGCCAAACTCAGCCTTCCCCTCCCCATTTACCCCTCCCATCCTTCCTCTGATCGCCCCGATGGGTCAACGCGTCGGGTATCTTGTTCACAAGAAAAAACCATGATAGCTGTTCACTTTCAGTAACTCTCTCTTTCCTTCCCACCCCCAGGTTTGAGAGAGGTGCAACTTCCCGGCTTCCTCTTTCTTTGGTGTTTGAATAAAGACGCAGGTCTGCGTCTCCAAGGATAATTTTTTAGGCTTGGTGTAGACGATAGGACGTGGGGTTTATTTAGTTCCTTTTCCTCTTACCCGCATAGGTAGGGGATCGACCAGACCCGTCTTTCTTTTTTTCCCCCCATTACTGAGCCCAAAAGCACCCTTGCCAAACTGCGACCCCCCCACAGCTGTTAATTACTATTTGATGTTTCTTTGCCTGACTAGGCAAAATACGTAATCACTGAGTGCTCGAACTCGGACAATGACTTCCTTAACCAGTCGCAGCCGCTCGGTTCCCCGCCAATTCGGTTATTTTTTTTTCCGATGTTTTTCCCCAGATGCGTCGGTTGACGACGCCGGCGGCTAGTAAGGAGAACTTCTTGAAGTCAAGTCTCCCCTCCTCCCCCTTTCTTTTCCTCTTTTTAGACCGTATCCTGATGCGTCTTGACCCCCGAGATATGGTCTTGATGCTGATGGTGATTGTCCACCTTTTCTGCTCCCCTTCTCTTCCAGTTTTTATCGTCGTCTGACAAACCCGCGTTACCGTTTTTCCCCCGTTGATCCCTTTCAAGTCGCTCCCCTTTTTTTTTCCCCCCCCTTCCTTTAGCCTTGTGAGGTCCCCCTTCTGTTGTGCTCCGGCTTTATCCAAAGCTTTATGCCGCTACCTTGGTCCATCGCTACCCCCGCCAATGCCTCTATTGCTCCAGTCTGTGCGCTCCCTTCTTCTTACCTCTTTAATTTCCTGTGACGTCCTTTGATGACCGTCCTTGACGCCGAGATCGCGGTGGTACCTTGAAGACGCCCCTTTCGCCGGCTGTAAATTTTTCCTCTCTAGCTCCCGTTCCCCTTGTGACCGAGTCTTCCCACTAATTGCCGTGGTTCGACGAACTCTTTCTTCGGATTGGTTAGTTTCCCCTTTCTTCAAAAAGGTCGTCGGTCTGTGTAGAGTCCTTGGCCAGTAGGGGATACCAGGGCCGATGGGATCACTTCAGAGCAGTGAGTGGATATGCCTTTCGGACCCCTTCTCCATCCCGCAGTCCCTCTCTCCCCTTTTAGATGGTTTCGAGAGAGCGGGCCCTCCCTCCCCCCGATTCACTCCCTCGTATTCCCTCGCCAATTTCGCGCAAACCCACGGCTTTATGCCCGTCCCACACCTTCTTGGTTTTTTCTTATTATTCAGCTGAGATCCGCCCAGTTTCCATCGGTAACCCTTAGAACCTAAATTATCGGCGAACCCCTAGTTTTTTTTTTCTTGCTACTTCCCCCCCCCGGTTTTGGAACCCCCGCATCCAAGTCTGAGCTCGCGTTTCCGTTGGCGGAGCATAGTGCAGCACCGGTCCCACTTGGGCCTCCTTACGCGCCCAAGGAGTCGGGATCAACACTCGGATAGAACCATCTCCCTTGCTTTCCGTGCTCCACTTCTCTTTTTCTCTCCTGCTGCTTGTCCCCCCCCTAGGGACCTGAATTAGTCTTCTTCTGGATGCAATTGCGAGCTAGCGACCATTAGGTTATCTCCGCCTGCCCTCCCGCTCTTCCTCATGTGATGATTTCGTTCAGACTTGGCCGGTCCCAAGGCTTGCTGCAGTCGTCCGCGACGCACTTTGTTGTCCTTAACTCCTGTCTCTACCGGGGGCGTTATCCCCTTTTACCAAGTATTTGGAACGATCAATTTCTATTTTTTTGAACCGTTTTTCATGTTGATTTTCCGGTCCTTTCATCTCGAGTTGTCTCCTCCCCAGTCCCTCTTTTTTTTAGTTTCTGGGCCGATGGTTTTTATCTGAACCGCTTTTTGCCTCTGCGTAGTCAGGATCGGGACCAGCCTTTTTCTGCCAACCCCTTTCCCCCTTGTATGCAGCTCCCCACCCCCTTCCCCATGTGATTTTCCGAAGATGATGGAATTTCTGCTCGGACTCACGCAACATTTTGACATAACAGCCATCGCAAAAGGTCATTTTGGATAGCTTTCACGTCCGAATGTTTTGCCTGCCTTTTCCCCCCCTCTAGATTTTCTTACCGTTTACCCAGCGGAACTCCACTTGCCATTGAGACTGGCGTGCGCTTTTTTCCTCCTTTTCCCTTAAGAT
>Ga0179593_1356465_pt1 | contig 11341 bp, 14 predicted proteins | sample CZODoug2_1_08_16_FD_185931 | JGI IMG/M metagenome (GOLD analysis project Ga0179593, IMG submission 185931) | Vadose zone soil fungal communities from Angelo Coast Range Reserve, California, USA - CZODoug2_1_08_16fungal (PacBio error correction) | ecosystem: Environmental > Terrestrial > Soil >... | reverse complement strand
GGGGGGGGGGCGAGTGAAGCCGCGGCCGCGATATATGGAGAAGGCAACTCTCTTGCGAAAAGTTATTCAAAACACACCGCACAACACCCACAGTGGAAAAGCACAACAAACAGAAAAGGGAAAGTACACACAAGGGCCACGCGAAGAACGTCGGCAATAAGGTACCGAAAGTGATCATATGCCCAGACAGAAGCAAACCAAAAACAGAAAAAAAAACGAACACAAAGCCCACAGTTCGATCCACCGTGCGAAATTGACACCAACGACGACAACGGTTGGATGCCAGCGTGCAAGTAGCATTCAGAGTCACGAAACCCCCTCCAGAGGCCTCTGACTAACATACACCCAGTATCAGGCCGGCGGATCAGGATAGCCGACCTCTTACCCAACACGACCACCCCAATGGCCTTGAAACAGGCACAAAACAAAAAGTCCCATGGAAACCTACATCCAAACAATTGACTAAAGCAGATCAACACGCGAAAAACAAAACAAACAATAGTAACGAAAGTAAACATACAAGAGCCAGAACGTGTAGCAACTAATCCAAAAAGAAACCCGCAGACTAAATTAGAAGCCAATCACACACGAGCAGAAAAGAAATCGAAACCAACACAGATGTAAGAAAGGAATCTTAAACCGCCGGCCACAACCGAAGAGACGAGATAACGCCAGAGGACGATGAGAGTGTTGAAGAAGCAGGGAAGCACCAAAACCACCCACGGACAACACAGTGCCGACCCCCACAAGAACACCCAGTTTTGTTTTTGTTGAATCCACCGAAACAAACAAATCCGTGAGATTTTAACAGGAACAAATGAATAGAAGGAGCACGAAGAGAACCAGACCACAAGAAAAAAGACAAACAAAACCAGAATTCCGGTTGGGACCTTCCAAGAAAGAGTCAGGCCACTATCCGGGGGGAGGGGTGGTTTGTGTTTAGACCGAGCACCCAAAAGCCCAAAACAGGACGCCTTGCGAACTAAAGCAGCATGGACGCATTCCGCAAATGACAGACAAATTGAAGGGAACCCAAAGTTTGGGGGAGGGGTGCGGGCGGTTGAGGGATCACATAAAAAAACGGGACGCCGAAGAAGGAAAAACAAAAACGGGCCAAACCACCACAGAATTTCGTCTTAACCCGACGGGGAAACGCAAATTCGGCAGATGGGGATAACAAGAAACTGAGGCCCAAAAAAAACACAACAAAAAAAAAAAAAAAAAAAAAAAAAAACAAGCCAGTACCAGCACGAAGAGAACAGTTAATACAAAAAGGCGACTAACCCACACCCATGTAGATGACACACCCACGGGAAACCCACCGCCAAAAAGAGCAGACTGGACAATTATTAGAAACCCACCCAACAAGACAAGCCTAAAACCCTCATCACAAACTCATAGAATAAGGATACCGCAAGCCAGCGAAAGCACAAGAAAAGCGAGAGTTGAGACACCAAACAAAAAGAAGCAATGAGCACTTCCGCGCCCGACCGGACAAAGTTTCCAGGCAGGGCCCGTGGAGAAAAGAAAAGTAGAAGGGACAAAGATCCCATCACACGATAGACACACGAAATATTATTACACACGCCAACAAAGAAAAAAAAAAAACAAAAAAAAAAGGACAAAAAACGCAGAACCCAAAGAAGAGCGAGGAAGGAAGGAGGGGGTAAGTTGTAAAAAATAAAATTTATCAGTATCACGAAATCGGGACTACAGACCTACCCCTATACCACAAAAGACAAACACGAAAGTAACAAAAGAGTAGAACAAGGAAAGGGAACAGAGCCTAGGAGACATCCAAAGCGATGACCTGGCCACCAGATAAACGAACCTGGGGGAACCGGCGAAAAACTATAATTCTCCGCACCCGACTTGCGCGGCCCTATTTGTGGGCGGGGGGGTGGAAAGTTTAAAGAAGGAATACACGAAACGAAAAACACAAAAACAAAAAATGGGGGGGTGTTTGTGGTAAACGACGACGAAAAAAAAAAACATCAGAGCGGAAATGGCTGTACAATGCGAATCTTCGAGGCGAACGCACGACGGACACCGCAGCACGAAACAACAATAAAAAACAAAGCGGAAAATAAAAAAAAGAACCACCAACGTTTTTTTGGTACGTGAAAATCAAATCCCAGACGAAGCGTCGTTTGTTCCGTTGTCATGATCATGTGTTTTAGAGTAGAATTGAAAAATAAAAAAAAAAAATGTTCAATCCGCCACCAATTTTATGGTTTTGTGGGTATGATTACGACAGAGGGCGATATCTGAAATTGACAAGCACACCAGCAGTAAAATAGAAAAAAAAACAAGCACGAACCAGACACACACTTGAGTTCTATTTACATGTAAAGAAAAAGTCACAACAAAACAAGTAAACCAGAACATCAAATACCGAAGCGAGCAATGAAAAATGAACCACGGGGCAAAGGGGCAAGACTACACACCAACAAGTAAAAAGACACACAAAGCCAAGAGATTACAGATCGGAACGAACAAAACACCAAAAAAAAAAATGAATACAACAAAACCGAAAAAGCCAAAAAAACAAAAATAAAGAGAGCAAAAAACAAAAGAAGGACAACCGAAAAAAAAGTATTTTTTAGAAAAAGCAGGAACAAAACACCCAAATTAACACTAACCCCACAAATAGATTGCAAGTCCAAAACCGGAACATTGTTCCCAAACCCACAAAAAAAAGGAAAAGGGAAAAAAAAAAAAAACACAGACGCGAAACAACAACAACAAAACGCAAAAAAAATCCGCCACGCAGTGCAAGCCATAAACCGACCGTATACAATTCGTGACCCCAACCTAGACCACGCTCGCTCACAAGCACCCTGTATTCGAAAATATTTTCTATACTCCCAAGGGGAACCTCAATGCGACAAGAAACAACAAAAGTTCAACTACACCACGTATAAAGGGATCAAAACGAAGCAAAGTAAGAAAGGGAAAAGCGACATGAAACATGCCTGCCCATGGAACATTGCAATTACAACCAAGAATTATTGAAGTTAAAAACCAGAACCGAAATCTTAAAGAGCGAATCGTATAAATAGAAAATCAGAAACACTAATGTCACCGAAAGGAAACAAAACGATGTGTTACTGATACATGGTGTTATAGGATTCACTACTTTTATGACAACAATAACTCATGAATCATACAAAACATAACCTATCTTTCCTCACCAATCAGCTTAACCAAGTAAAAAACACAACTAAAACAAAAAAATACTTACATTCTAAGCTTGAGTAATAAGAAAGAAAAAGAAAGAAATCACAAACGCACAAACAATAAACAATTCCTGCAACAAATCGCACGTCCCCCAAACATACGATATTACCCAACCCAATCATGCCGGCCCAAACGACATTCCCGACAAAATTGTCAAAGACAAATCAAGAAAACAAGCAGAACAACTACCGGAACCAAACAATTCAATTTTGAAAAGCAACAAAAAAATACCAAGAGGGAACGCCACCGCCAGTAAAGCAAACATTTAAACAAAACAAACGATTGAACCACACTCAATGAAACCATAACAGACATAGTATTTTTACTTCTATACATGCGACACAAAAAACAAACCAAAAACATTTAACACCATAAAGAACACATCACAACCACTTACATAAGTACAAAAAAAAAAAAAAAAACAACAAATCTTATTGGAAGGTCGGGGTTTGGGGGGTTGTTTTTTTGTTTTGAGGAGTAGGTGGAGGTAAACCGAGAAAAAACAACAAACACAACGCAACACTTTATCAAAAAAGATAAAACAGCCAGCGAAAAAAAAGAACGCAACCACACACACTGCACGACAAGAAAAACAACAATAAGATCACCCAACAATAACAAATGAAAAAGATAGGGTTTTTTTTTTTGTGTATATCCAAGGAGTCGAGAACAATTTGTGTTAAACGATAACCCAAATAAGCTGATTGTTTTTTATTTGGTATATTTTTGGGGGGGGGGGTTTACATCTAACCTTCAACAACATCCAACACAGTAGAAAAACCAAAAAAAAAACGGCCACGCGCACACATGTTCGCCACAAAATCAAAATATAGGACGACCAAAAAAAAAAACAAGACCCACATGAACAAGCTAAACAAAAAAAAAAAAAAAACAAACAGAACAGTAACTAAAGTCATAAGGTTTAGGAGCGGGTAAAACCATAATAAAAAAACCAAAAACAAAAAAAAAGTAAGCCCACCAAACCACAACCCACAACCAAACAACACAACGCCCAAAAGACCAAACCATCAGACCCACCAGCCTCACGAACAAACACAAAACCAATCACAAAGTCAACTCACAAGCACAATAACCAACACGTGACACCATTATCCCTCAGCCTAACACAACCAACAAATTTTTTGGTTGTTTCACCGTAACAAAAACCATAAATAAAAAAAAAACCTAAGAAAAGTCAAAACCAAAAAATCCAAAAAAAAAAAAAATAACCCGTCAAAAAAGCACAACAAAACACAACAACAACAAAAGCTATCAGCGATTACACCAACAAACAAAACAACAACAAAAAAACTAAAAACAACAGAAAAAAAGAAAAAAGAACAAAACACAAAGTGAAAATAAAAAAAAACAAAAGAAGAAACAAAACAAAAAAAAAAAAAAAAAGCATACACAAAACAAAAAAAAGCAAACAACACCCAAAAAAAAAAAACACAACACCACAAAACAAACCAACAACCGACACACAACCACCAGAACACAAAAGATTTCCAAAAAAAAATTACTTTAGGCGGGTAAAACAGCAAAAAAACAAAAAAAACACAAACAACACCAAAAAACACATCAACAAAAAAAAACAAAAAAAGAACGAACAACCTAAAGAAACAAACTAACAAGATCTTAATAAATAAAACACAAGAAAAACAGTAAAACAAAAACCATAAAATCAAAAACGGCACGAACAAAAAAACACAAGACATAAAAAAAAAACACGCTCAAGAAATACCGCCACAGAACAAAACCACAGACCAAAAAGAAAACCTAAGAACACAACAAAAAAAAAAAAAACACAACCCCAAAAAAAACAAACACACATTAAAGAAACAAACACAAACAAAAAGCCAAATCAACGAACAAAACAGATGAAACAATCAAACAGAAAAACAACCAAAAAGAAGAACACAAGACACCCACACACACACACCAAAGAAAAACCACTATTAACACAAAACCACACAAAAAAAAAAACAACAAAACCCACACGCAAAAATTTTGTTTTGGGGCGTTTTTCACAATACATAACAAGTTTTTTTTTTGTGGTTTTTTTTAACACCAAAACAAAATTTGGTACTCGCGCAAGGGGTGCGGGTCTTTTTTTGTGTTCAAAACAAGGAGAAAAAAATCATAGCTCGGGGGCGGGGGTTGTGGTTTTTCTTTTTTCAACACAAAAACCGGTCAAAGACAAAAAGTATCCAGGAATCCCACAAACAGGCACAAAGCAAAACACCAGACACAAAACAAACAAAAAACAAAAAAAAATAAAACAAACTGAAAAAAAACAACAAACAAATACACAGCTCACACAAAGGTTTTCTACGAAACAAAACAACAAAAAAAAAAAAAACAAAAGCTCAAACCCCAAATTCACAAACCAAACAATCGAAACACCAAATACACAACACCAGACAATCTGTAAAAAAAAAAATTTAAAAAAAAAAAACAAAACAAACAAACTACGAAAATACAACGACGTAAAAAAACCACAATCAGCCAGAGTAGGAGAACCAACTAAACCCAATAAACCTACAAAAAAAAAAAAGAAAAAAAAAACACCAAAAATAAAAAAGTCACACATATAACACAAAACAAACACGAACAAAAAAAACCCAAAAACAACCAGCTTAAACAACAGAATGTTCGTTTTTTGTTTGGGGTTTACGAAGACACAAAGACAAAAAAAAAAAACCAAATCAAAAAAACCACCTGTAATAAAACAGACCACCAAACATATAAAAAACTACACAGAAAAACAAACAAAAACAGAGAAGAAAAACTTAACAAACATTCACACTTCATTGTTTTTTGTTCTTACCAAAAAACACTAGAACAAAACCCAGAACAGACCAACGAATAAAAAACCAAAACACGACACAAGCGCCCAAACGCGACCCCAGACAAGCAACTTCTGGGTTGCATTTGTCAAGACAAGAGAAACATCAAAACAAACCCAAGACACTCTGACATACAGAAAAAAAAAAAACAAAAAAGAATAACAATAAAACATAGCACACCACACCAAAAAAAGAAAAAACAAACCAAACACCGAAAAAACACTTTAACCGATACAAACTAACAGCTACCCAAGGCAAAACTATCTTCAGTACACTGTCGTACTAGCTACCAAAGGAAAAATCCGAGCCTCACTCGACGATATCCGTCACTGTATAACGCAAAAGCCCGAACAATTACCTCGAACCGGCGCGTAGTTTCCTGTAACAATATACACACACCACAACATTAACCGAAAACTCAAACCAGACCACCTCTACGAGATAAAAACTTATCATGGATGCCTTGCCACATTCGATGACAAAAAACACACCAGAGAATCACCCATAACACCCAGACAAGACGCTAATTACCTCAACAGCGACCCATAGTGAAAATCAAAGACACAAAACCCAAACATGCGCAAACACACGACGAAAGCATTGGATTCAAACCGCGCAACACAAGAAAAACACAAATAACGGCATTAGAATGCCGAGGGTCTCTTCTAACGAAAATCAACAACCCGAAACAATCAATAGCAATTTAAACTAAACATACAAACAGCCTATCAAACATAGTCATAAGGTATCAGGAAAATTCACCGATACCAAAAAAACACCAACCACAAAAAACCAAACAGCAAAAAAAGCGACCAATACACGTGGATCACCTGAATCCAACACTCTACAACGCAAAACCGCCAAAAAGTACAAACGAATACACTCTGACTCAGTTCATCACGAACAGAAGAAAGAATCACAAAAATGAATTTTGTTGGTTTTTTTAAAACAAAAAAAATAAAAAACGAGTAATCAAACACGGAAAATGACATACAGGTTCTGTGGCGAGGGAGGTTTCAAAAACAAAATAAAAAACCAGCAAAAACAGAAAAACAAAAAAAAAAAAAAAAAAAAAACAAAAAAAGTAAACATAACTACACAAAAAAAAGAGAATAACGCACCACAAAAAACCCGAACACACAAAAACAAGAACCAAAAAAAAAAGAAACACAAAACAAAAAAACTAAAAAAAAAACCCAAAAGGAATAACACAACAACCAAAAAATTAAAAAGTAAATGAATGGGGCGGGGAGGGGGTTTACATTAAAACAAAAAGCACAAAAAAAAAAAAAAAACAAAAAAAATTTTTAAAACAAAAAATGTTTTTTTTTTTTAAAAAAAATTTTTTTTCGTTTTTTTAAAAAAAATTAGAGTCTGGGGGTACAAAAAAAGAAAAACAAAAAAAAAATAAAAAAAAAAAAAAAATAAAAGAAAAAAAAAAAAAAAAAATCAGAAAACAAAAACATAAAAAAACAACAAAAAAAAATCAAAAACAAAAAAACAAAAAATAAAAAAAAAAAAGAAAAAAAAAAAACAAAAAAAAACCACCAAACACACTCCCAAGACAACAACAAAAAAAAAAACAAAAAAAAACTAGGGGAAATAAACAAAAAAAAAAAGACTACAAAAAAAAAGAACAGCCACTCTAAAATGAAAAACTACAGAACAACGTCGAACAGAAAACTCTGAAAAAAAACACTCAGAACACACAGAACACACAAGAACAAGAAAAAAAAAAAAAAAACAAAAATCAACACAACAAGTGTACCAGCTCCCAAAGCGAAAAAATCACAAGAAGCAAAACCAAACAAAAACCCAACAACAAACAAACAGACCAAGTAAAAAATCACAGAAAAAACTATGAAAAGACACACATATTGGGTCCTAATAAAAAGAGCACTGTGTTAATGCTTACCCAGGAAAAACACTGTGAAAAAAAAAAAAAAAATAAAACAAAAAAAAAAAAAAAATGTATTTAACAAAAAACACAAACTATACAAAAAAGAAAATATAAAAACAAAACAAAACATACAAAAAACAAAAAACACAAACACTAACAATATCGCCAAATTAAGCAACACCAACTCATGCTGAGAAAACCAGCACTCCAACTCAAAACCCTCCAACAAAAAAACCGGCGAAACAGACAGAAAGTAGAAATAACCAGAACAAAAACGACAAAGAAAAAAAATGACAATTCCATAAAAAATCGACGAAGCCCACAGGTGGTGTTCTATCGTTGTCTTGTTTCCTTTTTGTTTAATACAAAAACAGAAGAAAATAAAATCGGACATTAACGTCCCCACGAAAAACCTCATACTTACCCCCACGGCCACGAAAACGATAGAAAACCCACAAAAGAACACAAATTTTTTAAGATCAATCAATACATCCTTGTTTATTTGGTGAGCGCTAAAAACAAAAACAAAAAAAAAAAAAACCCAAACAAACAAAAAAAAAAAAAAAACAAAAAAAAAACACAAAAACGCAAGAAATAACCTAAACAACACTTAAAACCCATACACCACGCTATATATGTTATTTTTATATGAACTTTGCCAGAAACCAGATTTTCAATGATATCCAGCCAAACAAGAATACAGTCATTCCACACAAAACAAAAAACTCGCTAAGATTGTAAAAAAACCAAACAAAAAACAATTATAAAAACGAAAATCACAAACATTCAAACAAAAGAAACCTCACCACAAAGACATACAAGCCAAATAAACTCCATCCACTATAGCATTACAATAACAAACGCAATACCCACAGATAATAACCACCTTCCCTATTACAACAAACAGAAGAGAACAACGAAAAATACTAACAACAAATGAAAAAAAAACATAAGATTTTGCTCGCACAAAGTTGGCACCACAAAACAAGACAACAATCGTCTTTTTGTTTTAAACAAATGACCTAAACCACAATGCTCATCAGCAAAAGCAAAAACAAAAATTGATATTGCCAACGAGCAAAACCAAAAAAAAAAATGACACACTTTGTTGATGTTTTTGCGTTTTGTTTTGTTTTTTTGCTGGTTTTTACAAAAGCTAACCCCTGCTAACGCAATCCAAACAGACACACGGGGGTCGTTGGGGTTGCTCAGAAACCAAACGAAAAACCTATGTGCAGGTTCTGTTTTATTTTTGGGGTAAAATCGCAACAAAACCCAGAAATGGGCAATTCTTTTTTTTTTTTACAAACAAACACAAATTTCTTTTTTAGTTTTATCGGAGTGGTCTCAAGGCACAAAACAAACGCAACAAAAAAAAAAATGAGAGAAAACAAAAGACGTCAAGACAGAAAAAACAACGAAAAAACTCGAACACTTCGGACAAATACAAAAAAAAAAAAAAAAAAAACAAACAAACAAAAAGGGGTAAAAATAAATGCAAAAAAAAACATAAACACAAGTAAAACGAGAGAACACTTGAAGAGGTGGACAGAATCAAACGCACAAGTTCAACCAAGAAAGAAAGTTTTACAAAAAAAAGAAAAAAACAAAAAACCAAAAAAAAAGGCAAAGCAAATACAGTGAATTGAAAGAATATGAAAAAGGCGACGATCGGTTTTTGGGTGTTTAAGAACGCAATATACAGCCCACTAATACCTGACAAAGCGCAACACAACACCCTAAAACTAAAAAAAACCACAAAAACAAAAAAAAAAAAAAACAAAAAAATAAAAAAAATTTTTTTTTTTTTGTTTTAAAAACAAACACAAAACAACAAAAAAAAAGAAAAAAGCAAATCAGGGATGTTCTTTTGGTGGGAAACGGTTTTTGTTGGTTATTTTTACGGGAGAGGGGTGGTCTTTTTAAAAAAAAACAAAAATAGAGAAAAATAATACTGCTGGGTGGGGGCGTTTTAAAGATGAAAAATACAAACCAAAGCAAGATAAAAAGTTAACAGAAAAAAAAAAAAAAAAAAGAAAAAAAAAAAAAAAAAAAAAAAAAAAAAGAAAACAAAAACCAAAAAAAGCCCACAAAAAACGGCGCAAAAACAAAAAAAACAAAAAAACAAAAATCGGGTCCACACAATCAGATGAAAACAAATCGCTACAAAATCAAATCCACCGATCCATACAAAATCCCATACAACCTCACGGTGTTACAGAATAATAGTTAGAGGGAAAGGATGGGAAAGAAAATTTGGAGGGGGTCGAGGGTTTTATTTTGTTTAGGTCTTTTAGACACAAAAAAATGCAAAAAAAGCCCCCAAGAACTTTGACATTTTGGGGGGGGTTTTTTTTGTGTTAATGGGGGGTTTTTTACAACACACCAAAGAAAAAGAGTGGGTATTTCTATCTGGGGGTGCTTGTGGTTTATACACTAAAGAAAACACAAAAAAACAAAAAACACAAAAAGAAAAAAAACAACAGACCAAAAAACAACAACAACAAACATAAACCTGAGAACTTCCAGTAAAATCACAAAGAACACGAGAATTTGGGTACCAACACGCACCCAACAGAACAACAAAGCAGACGGTAGGACTAACTCCACAAAACCCACGATCTGACACCCTTACTACAAACACAATTCACAAAATAACAACGAGAGTTACGACAACTGCAGCCAGAACAGACGAGATTAGACAAGTCACTCCTACACAACGAAAAACTAGTCCCGACAGAGAAACACCATAATGAATGCGTGCAGAAAAAAACCACAGAAGAAAGAAGTAAGAGAATTACGCATGAAAAACCTCACACTATCACTTCACGGTGGCGTTACCGAATAGTGAATGTCTAGCTGGGCAACAATACATCAGAGGGTAAGGCGAAATCGGGTGTGATGGTTTTTTTATTTTTTTTGGGTTTTTTTTTTGGGTGGGGTTGTATGAAAATAATAAATCCAGATACAGAAAGCACAGAAAAGCGAAAGACAGGACGAAACAGTAAGGCACCACAACCAAGCAGCTTAAAAACCAACACGACTACAGCATAAGCCCGACGCAACAACAAAAATAAAGAAGTGACGAACAAGAAAATGGATAAAAAAGAGTCAAATAGCAAAGAACAATTCTACAAAAAGGTGTTATGTAGGGCTTTAAAAAACCAAATACAGAATAACGAAACACAGAAATCATAGGAAAAAAAGAAGGACAAAGTGTTGTATATTGAACAATACACTTGAGAACAAGATAATCTGAGGGATGCTGCGAGAGGGATGTCTTTTGTATTTTGAATTGTTGGGTGTGTGTTATCTGTTGTAAAAATGGGAACAAGCACAAAGATACATTGTG
>Ga0179593_1240477_pt1 | contig 11341 bp, 23 predicted proteins | sample CZODoug2_1_08_16_FD_185931 | JGI IMG/M metagenome (GOLD analysis project Ga0179593, IMG submission 185931) | Vadose zone soil fungal communities from Angelo Coast Range Reserve, California, USA - CZODoug2_1_08_16fungal (PacBio error correction) | ecosystem: Environmental > Terrestrial > Soil >... | reverse complement strand
TTGCCTCCACTCGTTTTTGTTTACCTATCAGATGCTCAGACAGTTTAACTGCTCCTCGATCCATGGCATTCAACAGGTATCTCGAGCCTTTTCAATCCCCCACTTCTCTTTCCCCCTATGTCATGTCTCAGTTTGTTATGCCCGGCGCGTTGCGACACTACTCATTTTTGTTGATAACCCCTCACTGTGACATCCACCCTTTAATTTGCACCTCTTTACTTAGTGATCAGCTATTACGGTTTCCCCTTCCTTTGCCCTATTGCAGTCGGCCTTGTGGTTATGTACGATCGCTATCGAACCCGATTTCTGCGTCGTTCGTGGATTAGCTTGTGTCGCCCCGTGGTCAGTTAACTTGTGCGCCCTCGCTGCATGTGCATTACCGGAACACTACCTTATCGAATTGTCTCGTGCCACTTTTCTCTCTCCTGAATGTAACCGTGTGACACCTCACTTTCTCCTCAACGTGCGCAACATAATGGCTCTTTTTCCCAATCCCTTACCGGGGCAGCAGAATTGTATACACTGCTTCGTCCCACGATCCTACATATACGTTTTATACCAGTCCCCAACAGCCAGGTGTCACCGTGACAACCATTTTTTTTTGGACAGTGGGCTTTTTCCACTCAGCATTCTGATCCCCCTCCCCCCCCCATGTTGGACTTCTTCTATTCTCTCTGCCAAACTGCGTCAACCACACGTTTTCATCTTTGTGTCCGGTAGTCTACTTTTATGCGACGTTCTCCTCTTACTTTTTTTTCCTATACGTGGATGCCCACGTTCTTTCGGGATACTATTCAGTACCACCTTTAACCCCCCTTTCTTGCCCCTCTCTTTCCCCGCCTTTTTTCTATCACACATGTTGGTTCCCTGAACACCATTTCCACTTTGGCCTAATACCATTCTGATTAAACCCCCCACCCCCTTCCCCCCCACTGAAATCAGCATCTCGTATACACCCTTTTTTAGTTCTGACCAATTCTTTTGCCCTCTTGGTACGTTTTTCCTCCCAGGATGTGATCGACTTTTCCCCCCTTGGTCCTCCACGTTTTCCCCTCCCCCTCAGAAGCCCTTTCCCATTCCCCCCCTCCCATTCAACAACAGCATCTCATCCACTAGTACACCTCCGGTTTAGTTTTATCCCCAGGGGTTTTCAGTGGACAGCTCTTCTATCAGGCAACACTATTTCTCTTTCTGCATTTGCGGTCCTTTCCAGAGGGCTTTTCTTCCCCCTTCGGGCAATTATGGGTCAACCCACCCCAAGTTGTTAGCTTTGTTCACTATCCACCCATCCTTGACCAAATGCAAAGTTGCACGGAACTCACCCCCTAAGTGGGGACCATTCATTCTTTTACTGCTTCTTTTTCCTCACTCCAGCCCTGTCCTGAATAATATTTCCGTCCTCTCCAGGCAATTTCTTCCACCCCTCAACCCCTAATGGTCACAGGAATTCATCTTATACTCCTTCGTCACCAATCCTACCCTGACCTGCATCAGAGTCTGAGGGTCATTTCTTTTCTCCTTTCATTGCACCCCCCCTCCTTCTAAGTTAATCTCAACTCCTTCACCGCCAATATCTTTTATTTCCGAACCTTCCCCCCATGATAGTTCTTTAACCCACATTCCAGTCTCAATCCCTCGGAAAGTTCTGATGGAACCCATTTTCCTTTCCCCCCCAGTTAACATGGAGGGGTGCTGCGAAGTTTTGCTTTTGTTTTTTTTTGGGTTTTTTTTTTTTTTTTTTTTTTTTGTTGTCTTTGTAACACGTTGAGCACCCCCCCAAGGTTGTCCCTTCTTCCGCAGATTGACCCTCCTCCCCATGCCCCCTCCCCGGTTATTGCATGTTCCTCATGTCCTTGAGTTCACATTCATTCCGACCATCAGTCTGACTTGGATGGAATATACGATGCCACCCCCTTTCTCATCACTCCCCTTCTTTGACTTTTACCCCCCCCCTCTCTGTGAGCGGGAAGTTTGATTTTTTTTTTTTGAAGATTGCCCTCCCACCTCTGCCCTGTCCAGAGTCTCTCAACCCCATTCATATTTTCCTCTATTTTTTAAAGGTTTTCTGTTTGAGTTTTGCTATCACTTTTCCTTTTCCCCCCCCCACTTTGAAATAGGTGTATTCATACATGTCTAAATGTGAAAACCCCTTTCTGATCAAGGCCATTACCTCCCAATCCCCCTCACTCCTACTCTTTGATCCCAATTTGTACAACCCTTTTTTCTGTCCTTCCCCCTCTTTTTAACAACACAATGACCGCCGGCCTCCCCAACCTGTGTTTCTGCTACACCCACTGCACTCACCTTTTTCCTCCCCAGTCCCCCCTTTCCCGTTTCTTTTCACATTCAATCGGCCAGGTGAGGAGGTGTCTCCCCGATGCTCCCGCTTTTTGTTTTCTGTCCTCCGATTACCCTTACACACTTATCCACTCTACAGCCCCACCGTTTGTTAGGCATGTTCCCACATGTTTTTCACTATACGATTTTTTTCACACCTCCCTTCCTTTTGAGGATATACTTTTTTTACCCCCTTGTCTGCACCCCTTCCCTCTTGACCAAAACCCCCTTCATTGCCCCTTCACTGATTCTGTCCCACGCCGCTTGTACTCTCTGCTGTCTTTATGGGGAGTGCTCTTCTTAAGCCTTGTCATGTGCTTTCTTTTACCATCCTTCCTCCCCTTCCTCTTCCCTCAGCCATGCTAAACGCTTGTTCTCCCCGGAACCCAGAACCTCCTCTGTCGGTTGGTTTTCTCCTAGGCGTGATGAATGCATTATTCCTATTTTTTTGCTGTCTCTTGGGTCAGGCATTTCTCCTTTAACTTGGCCCATACACCCCCCCCCCCCCCCAATTTGTCACTTATCTTTTCCCAAACCACAAAAATATTTGGTCAGGGGGTCAGAGGGGGTTGACCCCCCAAAACACCCCCTTTTTTTTTGCTGTTGAATTGTATGCTTTTTTGTCCTTTCATGTTTACAAACCCTTTAAAAACCCAACTTGTTTTCTCTCCCATCCGCGCCATAGCCCCTTCCAGAAAACCCCTGATCTTTCTAACTTTCCTCTTCCTCTCCATAGCTCACCCAAAGCAAACTATCATCTTCCTCCTCATTTTTTTTTCTCGATTCTCCCTTTTGGTTAGGGCCCCCTTTACCATTCTTGCCGTGCTCCCTTATCCTGTGATTTCTCCCCGGTCATTTTGATATGGACTCCGGATTTTTCTATTCCCCCCTTTTTTTTTTGTTGTTTTTCCCTGGCATATCCCAAGCATACCACCCTTTCAGCAAGTTAGTTCCAACTACATCAGGTGGGGTTTTCCCATATCTTTCCGTTTTGGTTGGCATGTCACAATTCTGAATTGCCTACCCCCCCTCATAAATCAGCCCCCCATTTCATCAGCCCTTATAAGTCCCCGAGTCCCAAAGAAATCTCTTTTCTGGTCTCTTACTGTTCCCCCATACTCTTTTTTGTAAGGTCTCAGGGAGTGAGTAATCGGAGTTTCTTCCTTAATGATGCCCCCCAGACCCCCCATCCCTTCAGAAGCTCCTCCCCCCCCCAATACGACCTTTTTTTTTTTCTTTCGGACATGGATGGCAAAATTTGCCAGCATCTTGTTCATCCCAATTTTTTTGTCCCTATGTGTAGGTGTTACCTCTTCACTTTGTTCTCTCCTATCTCATTAGTTCTTCTTACTATATGGCTTTGATGTGGTTTTTCACGTTGTAAGTTATCCTCATTTTTTTTCCCATTCCTAACTTTTTCTCTGTGACTTTTGGTTCCAATGTCTAAGTATCTTTTCATGCTCCCACCCATCTTCAGAGTTTTTTCTGACACTCTGTCCCTCTCCCCGATCCCATGTTAGGAGAACTACGGACTGTGGTTCCGCCCATGTGAGTGTCCCCTGGGTCATAGCCCTCCGGTTTTTTTTCCTCTCCTTCCGTTTACTTTTTGGGCACAAGTTTGCCCTTGGGTTACTCCCTCTTATCATGTTTTAGTAGTCTTTTTTGATTTTCGGATCCTTTCCTTTCTCTTCACTGTTTATAACTTTTCTCCTTCTTCCCCCCTTCTCCCTATTTCCCTGATGGTAAATTTATTTATATGTTCCCCCCGACCCCATTTTCACCCTCGACCTTTTTTTCCCGGGTTGACTCATCTCTTTGTGCCCTTTTTTCTCTTCTTTTCGGAATGACCACTCTTTCCCATCAAATCTTTACTCTGTGTTTTTCTTAGATTTGCATAGTACTATATAATTACCTTAGATGATTGCTCCTGAGAGTGCAATCCTTTCCCCTTTTTTCTTTTGAGACCACCTTATATTCTTTTGTTCTTGTTCCACTCTTCTTCTACCCCCCTCCCCCCAAAATTGTGCTCCAATCCCTTGTTTTCCCCCTCCCACCCTTCCCCTACAGCTGGTTTCCCCTAAACATGTTCTATCTTCAAGGTCTCGACCATTGTCCTTTTTTTTCCAGCTTTCCCTCCTTTTTTGTGAATTTCTCCACCGGATACTTTCCCATTCTTTTCTCTCCAGAGTTGAGCTTCTTTCTTGGGTGTTCACGTTCTTGGCCCTCCCCCCTCTAATTGACTCTCTCCCTGTTTGTTTTTTTTCTTTGCCTACCGTATATAAGAGGCTTTCCCCTGTTTGCCACAACCTTTTTCCACTTTACTTTGCTAATTTCTTTCTCCGTTTACCCCCTTCTCAATGGCTTTGTGTTTGGACAATGCCCCCTTATTTACCACAAAATTAAATCTTGCCCCTTCCCCTATATTCTTCCTTAGGGGTCCTTTGCTTGCACTGGTCTGGTATTACAGTTCTGAGCCTGAGGCCCCTGTGCCCCGAGACTGTGAAATATTCCCCTTCCAGTTGGGGTCAATTCCCTCCACCTCTGTACCCGTGCTTAAAGCACCCCCCGATCCCCCTGTGTTGCCTCTAGGCTTTTCCCCGCCGGGCCTTGAAAACCATTTTCCCCACCCTAAGATTCTTTCAGCTTTTTTTGTTGTACGTCGTTTTTTTATTTAGTGCTGAGTTGGTTGGGAGCTTGGGATCTGTTTTTATGGGTTTTTGCTTTCTTTCTTTGACCGTGCTCCGTTTGTGAATCCTTCACTATTCATTCCCCCAAAGGCCCCGCTTGCCCCCACCTGGCCTTCGTTTTGGTCGTAGCTACCTTTTAGATGGAGGATTGCGGTCCTTTCCTTTTGTTATTGTGGTTTTGAATCATCCTTCGGGGAAAAGTTTTTCTTTGTTTCCGATTTCCCCCCCCAAAACATTTTTTGCCCAATTTCTTGCGAAACAGAGCCTTTCCCCCAGAATTGTTAATGTTTTTTTTGCTTCCCCCATTAGATTGGGCCCCCCGTATCCCCCCGGCCCCCTCGTCTGTCCGCTTTACTCTCCACGAATCCCCATCCCCCCCCCCCCCAATAAATGCAATTGGCCCCCCTTTTTTTCCGCCGTTGTCAGCACTTCTTCCTGTCTCCCCCTTCACCCCAAGGGGGGGTTGCTGTGGTTTGCACACAGGTTCCCTTCTTTTTCTCCTTTTGGAATGTCAGTACATGAATGAGTCCTCTTTTTCTTCCCTGTGTCTCATCCTTGAAAAACACGTAACGATGCTTCTTCATCTTTAAGTTCCCTCTTCGGTTTGCCTTATTACTCCCCGGTTCCCTTCTTTATTTCTCTTCCTTTGATTCTCTCGTAGACTTTGTTTATGTCCACCCTCTCTCTTTCGTTACCATTCTTCCCCTTTTTATTCTAATTCAAGCTTTCTTCTCGGGATTTATTGGGTCTTTTCCAAGGCCCCGTCGTTGTTGAGGGTCGGTCTTTTGGTTCCAGGATGGGAATTAAAATCCCTCTTTTTCTCCTCTTTTTTTTTTTATAGATGTATGCCCATCCCCAACTCCCCCCAATGCCCAGTATCCTTTTCTTTAAGTCCCCCCCTTTACCGATCTCTACCTTCTTCCTTCCTAAATTCTGAACCCCTGGTTCCTGAACCTCTCTTTGGCTGACCTACCCCGCAACGTTCCTCGAGGCTCCTTCCTTTTTCCCTCATATGCAATTTCCGTAATAAGGCTCAATCCAAATAATATTTTTGAAATTACATTCCTTTCAATTCCGCACTCTCACAGTTTAGATTTTGTCTGACCCCACCCCCTCACTTACAAATTCATTATTTTTTTATTTCCCATGCAGAAGCTAATGCACCCCTTTCCCCCCATCCCCCCCCCACCAATTTTTTAACCGCTCTCTTTTTACACACTGCCGTCCCCCCTTTTTACGGTTGTGTAGTTGGTCTTCTGTTTAGTTTCTCCGTTTATCCCCCCTGCTTCAATTTTTTTTTCTATTTTCCCTCTAGTGGATTCCCCCCAAGCCTCTTTATTCCCATAGGCCTGAACACCACCCCCCCCCTCCCTCTGACGAGATTTCCCTCACCTTCCCCCCCATTGTTTGGGCCCGCCCCCTTCCAACTTTGTCCTATACATTAGACAACCACCCCCACCCCCCCCCAATTCCACCTCGATCCATATACTGACACAGGGTTCAGCTACGACTTATTTTTCCCTTTCCTTTGGGAACTGGTCCTTCTATTGATCTTAATCCCACTTGCTAACAGGTCCTCCTCCCTCCGCCCCCCCCTTGTCCCCCTTAACATCCCCATTCCCACCCCCAACCCCCAAGTCCCCCCCCCCTAATCCCCCGCTGAGTCCCTTCTTCTTTGGTTTAGACCATTTTTTCCCAGGACCTCTTTCCCAAGAAGGAAAACTTTTCTGCGGTCCTCCTGGAGGCCCTTGACCTCTTGGCTGGCTCACCCCACATGGCTTTTTCTCCCAACACCTCAGTCCACTTCTTCACCCTCCGCGACTGAAAGCCCAACAGTACTCAAGGAAACTAGGACTCTTGAGTACTGCCACTTTTGGTCCTTTTTTTCCCTCCCATTGTGCCACCAGCAACTGGCATAATACCCTTGATGACACTTTTCTCAAATTCACCATTGACTTTTGGTCACATGGCTCCTTTCTCCTTGACTTTTACCACCCATTCCAACCGACTTACTGGCCTCCGCTCTTCTTTTTTTCCCTGTCCGCCCCTTGGATCCCCCCCCCCAAGCCCTCTCGCCCACAGCTTGTCTTCCCGACGTCCTTTAAACTTCCATTGGTCTTCCCGACCCCTTCCCCCCCCCAATTCCTCCCTTGAACACATTACAGCATAACATAAGTTATATTGATAACCCTGTTACGTTCCCCCCCAAAGGTTTAATGTCTTACCTTTTTTTTTTTTTGCTGCAACAATTATGGTGATTCCCGCACCACAATGGTTTTCCTTTATCTCCGAGGGAACATCCCTTACACAAAGTTGCCCCAGTATTTTCCCCCTTTGTAACCTCTTTCCTGCCTTCACTCTCACTTCTTAAAATAAGATCCTTTTGTGATATGATGGCCCCCTATGCCCCCCTTTCCTCCCCCCCTTCCCAATATACCGACCCTAAACCCCTGATTCTGTTTTTTGTTCTCTGGCTGCCTTTTGTGAAGCTGCCCTAACATCCCCCCTCGGGCCCTTTCCAGTCTTCTGCAACAATGTATGAATTTTTTGTTTTCATTTGATAGTTGGAACTTTTCTTTTTGCGCTATCAACTCATTTTCCACATACCCCTGACCTTTATTTTGGCATCGTCTTCCCTCCTTCTGCAAATGGAGCCCTTGAGTGTTTCCCATTTCCCCTTATCCTCCAACCATTAAAACCCACTCTCCCAGAGATACCCAAATGATAAAAACTTATTTCTGTCGTCCTCCCTCTTGTACCCCCCCCCCCCATGTGCCGAGGTCTCTTCCCCAACCTCTGTCGCGACTGCTTCACATTTCCCTCACCCTTCAATACAAGCAATTCTCTCACCTTCCTTTTATTGACCCTTTCGTCCATAGTGTTTCTAACCACGATTTCCACCTTTTTCTCTCTAGATCGTCTCCATTCCCCCCCCCAATACCTAAAGATCCAAACAACGGTCCTGTGCCCCCACTGTCCTTCCCATTTCATACTCTCCCCACCCAGGCAGTACTGATATCCTCCCTATCTCTGTCATTGCCTCACCACTCCTTGACACCACACGAATGGAACATTTATATTTACGATTTTTCCCATCCGCCATGTCCCCCCCCCTACCTCTGCCCTTCGTTGTAGTCTTTCCTCTTGGTTTTTTCAAATTCGGCAGCACCTCCGAGTCCTCCTCCCATGCTCTTACCCCTGTTCTTTTTGTGTCGACAGCAACCTTCCTTCTTTGGGTGAGGCTCTTGTTCTTTCTTGATGCTGTAACTTTGTGCTGCCTGTTTTATATGGGTCTTCAGATTTCAGCATTCCCGAACTCCACCAACCCCAAAATGTTCAGATTTTTCCCCCCCCACCCCCTCTTTTGTTGTTGGTCCCGCATGTCTTCAGCTTGATTTTTGTTCTCTATGCCCTGACAAAACCCCTTCACCCCACTTTTCTCTCCCTAACGGCCTCCACGAATACACCTCTTGATTCCTTCATCTCGCCCTGTTTCCACATGTCCCTGCACCCAAAATCCCATCTCTCTTCTTTACTTCCAGAATAGGTGTGTGCTAGTGATTGCTTTCAGTTGTTACCTTTCTTCCTTATGGCATTTCTTACTTGGTTTACACTTCCCCTTCTTTGCCCTTTCTTATTGCTCGGGATGTCGATCACAATTTTTTTATTGGGTTTTGTTTATGGAATAGACACGCCTAAACTTTAACCCTTCATCCCTTCCCCTGACCCCCCCCCCTTTTTTGTTTTCCCAATCTGTTTAACATGGTGTTGCTTCACCAGCTTGCATTCTGCCTCCCCACCTCCCCGCACCCATAGTCCATTTTGCCGTCATTCCTCACCTAATCCACCATCACATATTCTGTCTGTTCCAGAATGATTAAACCTTTCCCATCTGGTGTTCCTTCTAGGGCTTGATGCTCTTAGTTTTTTTCCGTGTATACCCTGACTTTATCCCCAAGGTTCTACCCCCCACTTTCCCCTTCCCCGATATTTCCCTTCCGTCCACATTGCTTCCCCCTGCTTACGTATTTGCCAAAGTCTTGATGGTTCAGCGTTTCCCTTTTTTGTGAGCCATGCCTTTATTGAGTGCCCCTTATCACGTTTTCTTGTGTGTTTTCGCATTTAGTATGAGATTCTCCCACGTTTTCACCCTGCCTCCACCGGTTGTTTGTATCTTCTCTTGATCTTGGGGTTTCCCCAATGGTAAGAATGACTTCCCTTTCTTCCAAAACGTAATTCTTCATTCGTTTTTCTCCCTCTGTACGAATTTTTTCTAACTTCCAGGTGATGAGACCCCCTCCTTTGTGCTCTTTGCTTGCATGTGAAGCATTCGCTACATTTTTTTTTTGGCAAGTCCGTCTGGTCCTTTGCGGTAAAAGGTTTATATTTCACCCCCTTTAGTTTTATCTTCCTTTTCAGGTCTCTTCTTTCGGGTTTTGTATTGAGGAACATGGAATTCCTTTGATTACCTGTTTTATCCCATTTTCATTATGCCCTTTCCAGATCCCTATACCTTTGGTTCTTTTGATGGGCCCCTTTCTTCCTTCCCCCCAGGAAGCAACCAATCCTGCCACTTTTCTTGACTGGTGACAGAATAGATGGTAACGTTCTTTTTCTGTTCTTTCCTCTTCACGACCCTTAATTTCCTCCAGCCACTCCTTGTATTTCTCCGTTTCTGTGGCTTCGCTGTTTGAAGAGGAGATCAATCAGTCATCGAGATGGGTCGGAGTCTTGCTCACCATTACAGAGGTGTCCCCCTGCACTTCCCCGGATATTCGTTTCTCTGGTCCAATCCGTTACTTTTCACCCCAAACCTGTGGTTTCCTCACCGCCGAGGGTGGGCGCAACACCTCATTATATATGTTTGGTGCCCCCCCCCATTAACATGTTTCGATACTGGCTTTGGACCGGGGAATGTTTGTCAGATGGTCTCGCATTGTTTTTCGGGTCGGAAGACCCCCCCGATTCCCCTGATGATGGAGGGCGCATCCAGCTTTTTTTTGGTGTTTGGGGATTCCCAGGGCTCTTGCCCCCATGACAACCCTCCTCTCTGCGGCCCCCCATGTCCCCCATTGTCTTTGACCTCCGTCATTTCTCCGCTTCAGTCCTGTGTTCCTCCCCCAAAGTTTAGGTGCCCCCCCCCCCCTTTTCTGTGTAGCCGTTTTAATTGTCGTCCCCCTTCCCCCACCGGGGGGTTCCCTTAACCTTATTCCCACCCCCAAACCACCGAAAGTGCCCCCGGTTCACCTATTAGTGCCTTAGTGGGCTTCCCCAGTGCACTTTTTCTTTCTGTAGAGAGAGGTGATCGCATGGTTCCCCCTGCTTTTGTTGGAAAAATAGTCCCCCAGCTTTCTGCCCCTTCCCTCTGTCAAAGTCACATAAGACAGAACCCCAATAGTGTTGCCGCTGATATCTTCCTTTTTTCTTTAAACCATTCTTGTCCTACAACCTCTTCATAGAGTTTTTTTTTTAGATCCGTTAGTGCCTTTTCTTTTTTTTGAAATGGGTTTTCTTTTCCTGTTAATGTTTCTTCTTTTCCTATTTTATCCCCTTGTGGGAATTCGATCCATAGAATGAATTCACCTTGGTCCAAAAGGATGGTCCCCCTCTTCGTGTCGTAGCTCCCGTTTCAGTAGAGTTTGCTCCCCCTCTAGTGTCAATTTCCTGTTGCCTGTTGGTTGTTTGAAGAATTAATGTGGAGGGCTTTTGCCCCCCACCGTTGCAATGTTTTCCTCTCCCCCCCCACCTTTTTTTCAGTTCTTGCTCCCTCGACAATCATTTTTTCTGACGGTGTTTTTACTTTGGTAGCCTCTCCATCGAGCGGGACCACTGAAGTCCCCCCGTCCACTAGCGCAACTCCGATGGCCTTACATACCCCCACGGCAGACCTACTCCCCCCAGCCCTGAAACCCTTTTTTCACCCCTTGTCATCCTTATTCCTGCCTAGCCCTTCCCACATTGGTTGGGGCTGTTTCTTGGCTTTGTGCCTGCCCTTGGTGGACGCTGGACTGGGAATTCGTAGTTTTTTTTACTTTTGAATACCTTATGTCCCCCCCTTTATCTCTGCTGAATTCCCTTTCCGGCTTGGACAGTCCGATTTTATTAGCCCCTTTAAGTTCCCTTTTCCTTTGCCTTTGCTTCTGTCATTATGTCCCTTCGAGAATTTGCTTTTTCCCTTTTCCTCCCATCATTGCAGGGACATGTCTAAATGGAATGCTTCCATTCACGCTTTTCAGGATCGGTTTTTTTTTTCTGTTTCCACATTTTCAGTAAGGGCCGGTTCCTGTGGGGGTCCTTTTCTGGTTCTTCCCCCTCTT
>Ga0179593_1619246_pt1 | contig 11342 bp, 12 predicted proteins | sample CZODoug2_1_08_16_FD_185931 | JGI IMG/M metagenome (GOLD analysis project Ga0179593, IMG submission 185931) | Vadose zone soil fungal communities from Angelo Coast Range Reserve, California, USA - CZODoug2_1_08_16fungal (PacBio error correction) | ecosystem: Environmental > Terrestrial > Soil >... | reverse complement strand
CTTCGGGCATTTTCTGTTATCTGCTTGGTTTGGTGTGTGTCTAACTCTGGGGGGCGATGTTTATTGCCGCCCATGCACGTTTTTTCCCAGAAAACCTTTCTTGGACGCTCAGTTGTCCTTTTCTTCTTTTTTCCCCCAGGAGGCTTGCCTTTCTCCAAGTTTGCGGCGCGCACATTTTTTTCTTTTTTCAAAACCCATTCCCAAGTCGTGGGGAAGCGGCTGCTCGGAGGTTTGTTCAACTCGCGGCCGCCCCCTTCCTTTTTCACGTCCCTTAATGTCCCCTGTGGTGCGCCGTTTTGCGTCCAGTTTTTGCCTTTTCGGCAGTGACTGTCTCCCCTCTCCGGCAGCCTCGGACCGGAAACCGACCCCCCCTTCGCAGATTGGGTTTGAAGACGGTTAACGGATCTAGCTTTAGGGACCAAATCGGCACTATCCACTTTCACCGCGTGGGTTTAATCGGTGAATTTTTTTCTCTAAAAGGGAGTTTTTCGTAGCTTTTCCGACCGTGGCGTTTTTTTTTTACCTTTCTTCTGTTCGTGGGGCGTCGCGCCTCCCTCCCTCTCATGAGAGGCCCCTTTTTTGCGCCCGTTTCGTCAATCCTGTGTGTGGTTTGCCCCTGTGCCGGGCCCCCTGAAAAGTGGCTTCCTTTCTTCGCGTCCCAATTTGTTGTGTTTTGTTTCGGGCGGTTGTCGGCGCGGAAGGGTTTTTCTCCTTTTTTCCCCAATCGGGTCACTTTTCTGACCCCCCGCCCCCTTTTACTCAGTGCTGGCTTTTGGCCTCCCTTTCGTGCGCATCTGATGTTAGCCAATTTTTTTTCGACATCTGGAGGTTGGGACTTTCCTTTTCCCCTAGGTCGATTTATTTCATCCTTCACCCGTCTGGTACATTGTCCGCGATGCACATTCCTTCTTCCCTCGGCCGAAAACTATGAATTAGATCCCCGTACTCCACGTGAAGTCTTTTATTTTCTCGCGTACATTTTATCGGGTTAAACATGAGGTCTTCTTCTGATCTTTAGGCCGTGGGTTTTTTTGACCACGTGCCCTTTCGTGTCCGATCCCTTTTTTTTTAGTTTTTAGGGTCCCCAATGCAAGTACTTCCAACCCATCCCTTCTTCCGGCCCCGCGTTCCCCTTATAGCTTCGGTATACGCCCTTTGTATTTCGCATACGGCGACAAAAGGCATCGATCCCCCCCCTTCGGAGCCTATTATAGCGTAGCAGTTTCTGAGGAAGGGAGGCACTTCTCACTTGTGCAGAGATTGGATAACCTGATTTTTTCTTCTGTGTCCCTGACTGTCGTTGTTAACCCCCGTCGACTTTTCACCCTCCGGCATCTGGATTGCAATTCAGGGAGGCCCCTATTAGGCCCGTCAGGTATTTCGGGCAAGGGCTGGGGCGGCGCGTTTTTTTCCCGAAATATCAGTTACCGAAATGTGATCTCCCTCCTCCCCTTTATGTTTCCAGATATCCGCCCCCTTTTTATCGGGGGCTTTTTGGCCCGCGGCCTCGAAGACATCAGATTGCCACTACACGGCGGCTTTTCCCCCCGGCATCGATCACATTTACTTTTTCCCTCCAGATGATTTTTTTTGTCCTGGTTTTTTGACTTTTCGAAATTTCCGTACTTCACCCGGAGGTTCGCCCTTTCTCTGTACGGGATTATTTCGACAACACGCATCCGGTCTTTTAAGGATAGTAGAAAGAGCTTTTCACTTTTTTTTTTTTTTTTTTCTCTCGCCTTGGTTTTGTCGAGTCCCCCGGCCACTGCCCTGGGTGCCGTCTAGGTGTGATCTGCGGCGGGCGCGGTGGATTTCTTCCAGACCTCGATTTGGACCGTTGTACCATGCCTGGAACCGAAGGTGATTCACGACCCGATTTGCCCCTCAGTGTCTCAACCCCCCCTGTTGCCTCTTCACGGAATCCGGCATCTGGGTCAGATCCTTCCCCCCTTACCCGCGACCAATTGTATAGTGTGGGACCTTGAAAGTGGGCTTTTTTAGAGAATGAAATGGGCCCCCTCGCCCCCCCACGGTGTTTTTGCCGATTTCATGATTGCCCCCCTTTTTTTTTAAGAGAGCACAGTTTTTTTTCCACTCACGTTTCGTTTCCATATAGTGGTTGAGCCTAGGACCCCGTGGCATTTTCGGTTTATCTTCTTTTTTCACCCCCCGCGATCCCTATTACTGAGAGGGTCCCTCTTGTCCCCGTTGAATCCTTGAGTTTACCGTTTGGGTGTCCGTGGTGGCCGGCTTCCCGATGTGTCCTCTCCACCGTCGTACGCTCCCATTCCTGGTGGAAGCCCCCCCGTTGTGCGCCTGGGCTTTTCTTGCCCCTGGTGTATTTAATTTTCTTTTTGCCGCCTCCGTCCCCACCGATCCCCGTGACGGATCCCCCCCCTTCGACTCGTGTCGGGCTTTCAAGAACGTCCGAGTTTTTTTACCCCTTTGTTTTTGGCGGTCGAGTTGCCCTGGTCGGGGGTTCTGTTACAGTCGGGGGTCCCTGGCCGTCTTCTCGGGTGCTTCGGAGTACCGTTTTTGGTCCTCAGGACATGTTCTCTTTTTCAATTTTGGTCGGTCCGTCGTCCCATTGTTCGCTTTGTCATTCCCTGTCCGAGGTCCCTCTCTTAGGCTTGGCGTTTTTAGAGTGAATTGCTGGCTTTTTTTTCGTCACTTCCTTCCACCCAGGATACCCCTCTGGACATTTTTTTCTTTTTCTGTTCCCGTCCCCCCCACTTTGCACCTCACACCCCCCCCATGGGACCCCCTTTGGATTTCCCTGCCCCATGTCCCTATTCCCCCCCCTTTGTTTTGTTTGATGCTCTGTTGTGCCTGTTGTTGAAGCTGGGTCCTTCACTTTCGAGTCCCGTTCTCAAGTTTTTTCGGTCCTTTTTTCCCCACCCCACCGGCATTACACACATGTTCGCACGGTTGACGGTTCAACAAGTGCCCATCCGTTTGCAAGCCGTTACCGATTGCGGGCCTAGAATCAGGGAAACCCGCAAGGTCGGTCGGATTTGACCCCGTTTTTTGAAACCCCTCGCTGTTGGGCATTGACCTATTCCCCCACGCCACATGGCCTGGCAGACCGACCGTCTAGATTCCCGTTTGCCTTTCCCCCCCCCCGAAACCATGCCGTGAGGTCTTTTTTCCTTTTTCTTTGCCCAGCCAAGTTGCAACCTGCCGTTCCCCCCAGTGTTCTGGCTGCGTACCCAGGTCCCTTTGTTTCAGGGAACCCACCGGCAACCCCCGCACACCCCCGCTTTTTGTGGTCTGTTTTTTATCGTTACTTTGCCCCGGTGTACAGTTTCCGAATGTCATGCGTCTTCAGACAACCCCTCTTTGATGAGATATTTCTGAATTCTGCCCAGGCAAGGGCTAGTTCCCGTCGACCGTTCTTTTTTTTTTTTTTGGGGGAAGAGTACAGGGTGCCCCGGTGAGGGGCTTTGCCCCCCCCCCCCTATCTTCCCGCGCAGTTGCTGGCGTTCCGCCGGTGCGGGGTCTGACCTCTGGCGGCGACTTGCTTTTTTCATTTTCCCCCCACATATTCCCCCGAATGGTTTCTTTTCTGCGTTTCGCGTGGCGCCCCATTTTAACGAAGTGGTAATGACGTTGGGCGCTAGCGTTTTTTTAGTGTTTTTCTCATAACCCCCTCGGTTTGTAGTGTCTGCCAATGGGCGGTGACCCAGGCGGCCCAGTGCCCACGAGACCCGAACCCCGAACGAACCTTGTAGATGAATTTAGAGGAGATTTTTTTTTCTGTTTCCGCTTGAAGGTGTCCCCTTGACGATTCCCCTTTTCTTCGCAACCGACGCGGTCAGATCGTGTCGTTCCCCCGTTTCGGTTCGGCAAGAATTTTTCTTTTCTTTTCCACTTTATGGCACTGCTTCTTTTTTTTTTCCGGTTGCTCTAATTTTCTCACTGTACCTAGAGCGTCCCCAAGTGCGCACCCCGTTTCTCTCACACGTTGCGGCGTTTTCCCCGACTTTTTAGACCGCGGGTCTTCGCGGTCTCCCCCCTCGTTTTTTGAAACTCCTCGCCTGTGCCCCCAAATGGACTCTCAACTAGGCGCGATTTGCACCGCTCGGGTGTGGAACGCTCATGCTGTTGATGGGCATTTCTTGGTTTCCGAGCATTATGTACTCCCTGCAAGGGACTTCTTTTTTTTTTACGTGGATGGACTCGTTTCGGTCCCGCCACCCCCCCCCCTGATATCATTTCCTTGGATTCCTCTCTCCTTCCTTCCCTTTTGTTGTTTTGTGGACAGGGAGGCCCCGTTCCTCGGCCGTAGATCGGTTATGGTCCCTGCCTGTCGAAAATGCCTTTTCCGTGAAACCCCTGGCTTTCCCCTGCCTCGCCTCCTTTTCAAATCCCGTGCGTAGTCGACGGGTTTCACCCTCCATCTTGACCCCCTCGCTTTTTTTTTCTTTCTTTTCTCATTTGCCAGCATTTTTTCCGCCGCCCCCAACTTACCCTCCCCCTCTATTCTCTCGAACTCGGCCTTTCTCGGCGATTTTTTTTCCTGTACGACGCCCCACTTCATCTCTTTCTTCTTGTAGGCGATTCGATATTTTCGGCTTTGAGTGATCTCAATTTTGTCCCCCCCTTTTCTTGCCCACCCCACCGGTTACGACGACTCTTTCCTATTTTAGGGCCCACCTGGTTTCCTTCTCCAAACCCGCTGGCTCGAGCGAGAAGTACCGCGTGTTCCGGACCATTTTCTCTTAGCCTTCTCGGTCCTTGTCCTTTTGGCGGGGCTCCTTTTCCTTTGCATGCCCTTAGCTCCCCCGCCCAACTGTGTTTAGGCTTCACCCCGCATACTGATCTCACCGCGCGTAACAAGGCTCACTGGCGTTCACAATCGAGCTGGGTTTCCCTCTTTTTTTATTCGCCCGCGCGTCATCCTTATTTGGTGTCATCGTGTACGATGTGACCCCCCCCTTCGTGCGCGAGGGCCTCTTCCGACCCCACCGGATCTGCTTTCAAGCTCTTCTCGTCGATCTTTTTTTTCCGCTCCCGGGACCCGTGTGACTTTTTCACAAATTGACGCCTTCTCATGCTCACGAGGGACGTTTTAGATGTATTTTGAGGCCCGGCCGTCTAGCCCAAACAAAAACTGGCCAGTCGAACCAACGAATTTCCTTCCTTTTTTGACGTTAAAGATCCCCACCGGCTGAGTCCTTTTTGATCCCCCTGAAACGCAGCTAGCCTCGGCTCCGTTTGATGGGTCTGTCTCGGTTCCGGTCCCACACCCGTCGCAATCGGGCGGTGGAGCAGGGCGATTCTCTGTTTCGACGGTTGTTTCGGTCACCCCCGCGGCTTGGCGCTGCCTGATTGTGAATTGGTCGTCTTCGATCGTTTTCCCACCGCTTTTCCTCTGTTTCGCTTCCGTTTTTCCTCGATACCTTTGGTGTTTGGCGATCGTCCTGCTTCTTCGTGATGTCGCACCTTCCTTTTGTCCAACGAATCGTCCTTTTTTTTTGTTCCATGTTCTGTGCTTCCCCTGCACCGAGGAACTTCCTTCCCTCGTTCTCCTTTTTCCACCTTTTGCCAACAGTTTTTCACCTTCCCCATATTCTCCTCCCCCCCCTGTTGTTGGTTGTTAGATCGGTTCCCCAATGTTCGGATTTTCGGTCCACATGGTGTTTTCTTGCCTTCATTTTTTTGAGAAACCGGTGACTTCCCGTGTTCCTCGGGCGCCCCAGGTGACCACCCCCAGAACATTTTCTCCCCGAAGCGCCTTTAATTTTTTTGTTTGAAGGACATGTGGCTCACCCTCTCTACCCTTTTTTTTTTTTCCCCAAGTACGTCTTTATCCTTTTTGGCTACGATAATAGATCACCTCCCCCTCCCCCAAAGGTGGGGTGGGGGTGGGGGGTCTCTTCGATTTTTCCTTCAAAGGCGTAGAGGGAAACTTCGCCTCGGTTGACAGATGACAATCATGGCCTTGTTTGTCTCCCCGCTTTCCGAACTTATGCACGCATACTTTTGCAAGAAGAACATTTGCGGAAACTACGGCCGACCCCCGAAAAATGACTCACCCTATGGAGGGGTGTCCCTGGGCGTTTTAAAACGAAGTTCCCGTTTTAAAATCGGCCCGCTCCGCTACGACCGCCCGTTGTGGGTCGGGAATTCGAAAACGCCGTTCGTTTTTTGTCCGTAAGGTAGCCATCCAAGGGACGGGTCTACGCTCATCCCCCGCCTCCTAGTTGTAGTTTCCCTAAGGGTGGCCTTCGGTGTGGGGGGTGAGCCCCCGGCTTCTGGTTCGCGGGGCCACCCAAGTTGATATAATTCGTTTTATCTTTTTCTTTTTCCCAAGAATCTTGGCTGATTCTTTATTGTTCTTCTTGCACGCCACAACTACTTTCTGAGTTTCCCTTTTGGATGGATTTTTTCTCTCCCATCCGAGTCTGTTCCCTCAAAAGTGTGCGGATGGTTTGATTCCCGCGTTTCGCCCGATTGTGTTTTTTCCACCGATGGACTTACCGCGTTCCGGTCGTATCATGATTTGTTCTGCCTCTCCTTCAACTCTTTATTGGCTACTTCACATTGCATTTTGTGTCTCTGATCCCACGGGATCCCCCCATTAACGCTAACCGTTTGAAGTCGCGGCGTACCTTCCGCTCTGCCGCGTTCCCTGGGAGTTTTCCAGATTTCCCCCCTGTTTTGGCGCACCGTGGACTCGTCGGATCCCTTGTTTCTCCGGGTTCGGCCCCAGAAGGGTCGATTCCCCCCCCCATGTTTCTGTCTTTCCGTGTCCCGTTTCGTTATCTCTGTACCGTTCTTTTTCGCGCAGAGACCAACCCCCCCCTTCTTTTTTTTCTCTTCTTCCGCCCAGCGCTCCTGGTTTGTCCTGATTACGGTCCCGCTTTAGTCTTTTTTCAACTCCTCGGAATTGCGGAGAACTTGAGCGTCCCTTGTTTTCTTGGACCTGCATCCGGTCTTGGGATTTTCAGGCTCTTGGATCGACTGTGATGCCTTTTTTTTTCTTGACCACGGCCCGGCTTAAATCCCCGTTTTTTTTCGGCCCCTTCGCCTCACCCCTGATCTCTATTTTTCACCCTCCCTTGTTTTTTCTTCGCTTTATCCCCTTGATTTTCCCCTGTCTTGGGTTTCCACGGGGACCCGCACCCCCTTTCCCCCCCACCCCCTTTTTGCGGTTCATCCTGGCTCGCCCCCCTGAATGCCATTCTTACTTTGGCGGGTCGCCGTCCCTGACATGTGCCTTACTCTGGTTTCTCATTATCACCTTCTGCCCAACCGAGCAAGTCCCCGTGGGCGGCCGTGGATCACGATGTTTTTTCCTTTTGGCCTTTCACCCAGACGAGGATTTGGGTAAATTGCAGGCGCCGGGGGGACGCTGCGGGTTCTTAAGTCGTCACCATGTGTCTCTTACCTTTCTTGACGAACATCCCCAGGCTGCTGTCAGACGATCGATTTGCTCCACCCCTTCAAAAGCGCGGTGGCGCGGGCCGCTTCCTTTTTTTCCCCTACCGCCTCCCCCCTCCCCCCCAACTTTTTTTTCAGGTCGGTGGTTGGCTGCATCGTGGCTTCGTGCCCTTCTCCACACCCCATCGTGGTCCTTTTTTTTTTCGCGACCTGCATTTCTCTCTCACCTTCCCTTTTGTTGGGGCGTTCGAAAGGGGCCCTTTCCGTGTTCAAATTGCTGCCGATTTTTCGCCGCGCTCAATTTTGGTTTCAACCCTTCCTCTGAAAAACGGGGTTTTTTTCGTGCGTCTTCGATGCCTTTCGACAGAATCCACGGTCCATATTTACTTTTTGAAGTTGTCGCTCGTTAGTTGACTCCCCCTGTATCCGGACATCGGCTTTTTTTGGTTGCCGTTTCAGCCACTCGTTTTACGATTCCGTGGGCCCTTTTTTTCCTTCGATAGTCCGTCGTCGTAAAACGATTGGCCGTTGTTGCCTTTCCACGATCCCTTTTACAACCCCTTCGGGCGGTTTTCCCTCCAGGTGCGCGATTTCCAGAAAGGAGCGCGGTTTACTAGGCTATGGTCGGGAAGTTTTTCCTGGTTTCCTGGTTAAGGGGATCGCATTCCGGGCCTGCTGCCCTGTCTCAGGAGAACGTGGCTTCTCTGACTGCGGGGCGGGCTGTCACGGACAATTTCCTTTTCTGTGAAACGGTAGCTTCTCGGTCCCCCCCAAAACTCCCTTCATCGACTTTCTTTTTTCCTCGATTTGCCTTGGCGCCGATCGTCTTGGCTTGTTCGATGCACTTTCCTTGCCCCCGTGTCCAACGGTCTCCTACCTGGTTTTTTTGCTTTGGTCACCTGGCGCCCGCTTTCACACTTTCGACTTTCCCGTTTCTTCCCCTCGTGCATTGGGGAACGCTCCCGACCCCCAATCTTCTTCTCTTTCCTCCCTCCTGTTTGTTGGTTCTGTTTTTTTTCTCTTTTTCTTGTTTGGCATTGTTCGGTAACGCGCTGGTTTCCCCCGTTGTTACGTAAACGGCGAACGTTGGGTCCCAATCAAAGGTGCCCCACCCAGGCCCACTTTTTTCTGTCCCCTCCCATAGGTGTTTTAGCCCCAGGCTTGGAAAGGAATTGCGCACTCCCCTACCCAGCAGTTTTACGTCTCCCCTCGCGTAAAGGCTCTTGACCCTGACCCCGGTCTTCGAGGATTATCTGACGAAAACCCACGATGCGATGAAACGCTGTACACGAAATGTATGCCGGCCCATCATCGGGTGAGCCCCCGGCATTTTTTTTCTTTTAATAATGTCCTGCCCGTCCGGCAGGACTGGGTCCAGGCCTTAGCCGGCACCTTCTTGTTTTCCACCGACATCGAACTCTAGAGACCGAACCCTGCGATTGGTTTTTTAGTTTTAATCATGTCCCCAAGAGCTCACCCTGAGCCTGTGGAGGGATAGTGTCCACCCCTTCTCCTAAACACTTCGTCTCTTTTCGTTTTTTTTTTACGTCGGCATTGCGCCCTCTAGAAAAGGATCCGGGATTTTCCCTTTCCCCCAGGGTTTATTTTTGTTTTTCTCTCCAGTGTTTCCTCCTGATTTGTCGACGGGGAGACCGGGGAAGCAAGCCCTCCCTGGAATCTTTGACAAAAGTTATCCTTTTTTTTCTTAAGGATGGATGGAACGTCTGATACCGTTTTTTGCTTCTTTCACTGCTCGCGCATGGGATTCGCGGTTTCCATCGCCACAGTGATTCCCCCCCCCCCACCCCCCTGAAAGAAGTGGCTCCCTCGGACGCGGGCGAGTTTGGAGGGAGGTCCGTAGAACCTTTCCGAGGTTGCAAACCGTTACTTTTTATGCGCATTGCTGGTCCCGGTGGATCGATTTTTTCTGTTTTAGCTTTTCCAGTACCCAACCCACCAAACAGTGGTCTGCGCGAATGACTTGCACACCGCAAGGGCTCTCGCCTACGAGGTGGCCGCTTCATTGGCCCGCTACGGACGGCCCTTTGGGACCTTTCTCTGCGTCTTCCCCCGCCACGGCGCGTAGCCGCGTTCGCTTTTTTCCCCCTCTGCCTTTTGGGTGTTGGTCGCTTGAACGACTGCGCGGCCTTTTTCGTTTCTCACTGGTTCTTTCTGTAAGGTTCCTCACCCCCTGTTTTGCCCTTCCCGCATCTGAAGGCTCCCTTTTTAGCCCTGATAGGCTACCCATTCTTCCTTCGTTTAGGGCTTTTTTTCGGGGCCAGACGCCCCCTCGTTTAGATTCAAAACGTACCGCTTTTGCCCGGCTCCGATCCGTGGTTTTGGAGTAGGCGCCTTCCTCGTTCGGCCGTGCAGCCCTGGTTTTCTTGAGAAAGGAGTTTTGGAGAGAAGACGTGGGAACGGCGTATTCCCTCCCCCCTCCTTCATCTGTGAGGAAGGGGAGGCCGTGCTTCTGATGAGCGATTTTTCTCTCCCCCGCTTTTTTTTCCCGCTTTGGCAGGTCTTTCCCCCAACTTCCAACGTAGGAATTTCTTTGCCCTCCTTTTTCTTTTCCTACTTCAGTTTTTCTTTTTTTTTTTTTTCTTTTCTTCTGACGAAACCGTTTCGTTTTTGTTGTGTCCCCAACGCAGGCTCGAATCCATCCGTTTGCATCCCCACCTTGCGGCTAATACTGTAATACCCTTTTTCTGAATTGCCCCTCCATATCTTAGTGCTCGTTTCCCGACACTTTGACACCGCTGAGTCTGAGTTTTTTCACGGAGGAGTTTTGTTTTCCTAAACAGCTAGGCAGACGAGTCTCCTCCCGTTCTGGGGCCCGGTGAATGCTTATTTTTTTTTTTTGTTGTCCTTTCCGATGCGTGAGTTTTGCGACAAACGTTTTTTTGGTTTTTGCCCTCCCGTCCGGGAAGGCGGTCAATAGAGGAGATGCCGGGCAGTAGCGGCTGATTTGACATTTGTGTCCCCTTTTTTCCTTGCCCCGTTTTCAACAACCGGGTACGGACGTCATGGCGTGGTGGCCCCCCGGGCCCTTTCCAAGCTCCGAGCGCTCTCCAAAGGACCCCCCTGCGACTGGCCGAGAACCTTTAGTATTTTTTTGGTTTCCTTTTACTTCATGCACTGTGTGGGTGTCTCTTGCTTGTGCCTTGTCATCGCGCCCCCCCACTTGTTCCTTCGGCCCGAATAGATGTCCCCAGTTACTTTGCTCCCAGGGCATCACCCCTTCCGTACAACCTTTTTGCGGCCCCGCATGATTCATCGGCGCGCATCACGGGTTTCATCGCTTTCGTCTTTTACCCCGCGATCACTTTCTTTCCGAGCACTTCCACCCCTTTGTCATCCCACCGCGGCGCTCCTACTGGGGAGCCCCTTGTTGGACGACTCCAGTGGAGCGTTTTTGACTCCCCCCAATAGACTAGGCCGGCCCCCGGGTTCCGCCCGGAGGACGTACCGCATCGCCCGCCCTTTTTTTCTTCTGGATAGCGGCGGTTTTTTTTTGATCCGTTGTGAAAAATGAAACCTACGCCCGTGGTCCACGACCCCCGCGGGCTTTTCCCCGTTTTTCATCGTGTGATTCCTGTCTAGTCCGCAGTCTCGGAGAGGAGTTTCGGGTCTGATCTACTTTTTCTAGGGACGCAGGGTTTGTCTTGCGCACCGTCTTCGTTGCCCCTCTTGGTGCGTCCCCCTTGGGCCCCGATGTAGTCCTTGTCGGCGGGTCTCTTTTTTCCCCACGCGATGCAGCTTTCGTTCCCCGCAGCGGTTTCTTTTTTTGTTCTGCTGAGAAGATTTTTCTTTTTACTTTGGTTTTCGATTGTCCTGCCCCGCACTTTCCCCCTTGGCCACCGCTCCAGTCTTTTATGTTGCTGGTTTCGGCCCAAACTTCGGTTTCTCGCGTACCCCCCCCCCCCATTTTTTTTTTTTCCCAGCGGCAGTTATGCCAT
>Ga0179593_1415088_pt1 | contig 11342 bp, 16 predicted proteins | sample CZODoug2_1_08_16_FD_185931 | JGI IMG/M metagenome (GOLD analysis project Ga0179593, IMG submission 185931) | Vadose zone soil fungal communities from Angelo Coast Range Reserve, California, USA - CZODoug2_1_08_16fungal (PacBio error correction) | ecosystem: Environmental > Terrestrial > Soil >... | reverse complement strand
ACACTTGAAGTTTCATTTGGTCCCGATCGTCAGTCCCCACGGGTCTTCTAATGCGTTTTTTGTTTCCCACAATCTGTCAAGTTCCCTCTCTCCAGCGGTCCACCGTTTGCACCTTCGGGGAATTCTTGCGTTTGGACCACTGCTTTTCCGAGTGCTTTGCTCTTGCTGCGTCGTCATTTGACCCATACGCTTTTTTCTTTTTCTCGCCCCCCCCAAACCTTAGGCTTTTTAAGCACTGGGCTTTCGTTCTCCCAGCTCTTTCCGGTCACGAAAGCCGTTCCTCTCCACCGGCCCACTAGAGTGAATTGGTACCCTGGTTCGATTCCTCTTTCCGTTCCTCGTTCCGAAGGGGATAGGTTGGTGGCCCCCAAAATGTCCCTGCTTCGAAGATGCGGATTTGCCTTTCCCCTGGGCGGTTTGCCTCACCCGGGGCGTCCCTTTTCATCCGTGGACTCCCTCACTCGTTTTTGGATCGGGGATGTCTATTGACCCCTTGTCAACTACGCTGCAACGTCCCACCTGATTCGTTCATAGAAGAAAGATTTGCTGCGGCGTCTTTTCACCTGGGGGTCCCCCTTCTTTTTTTTTTTTTTAGACCCCCTCCCCGGGCCGGCTCGAAAAATTTTCTGTCCATAGTCTTTTGCAACCCTTGATTTGAAGGTTTACGGCGCACCTCTCTTTCTTGCCGTTTTTCTGTTCTTTCATGCCCCCGGAAATGGAGTTCAGTTCCTCCCCCGCTGGTTTCTTGTAGTCCTGCCCAAGCACGTTCATTTTTTACGGCTTCTGGCGTTGTCGTTCAAGACCCCCAGGCTGAATATCCGGTGCCGGACGTCCCTCTTGGAAATCCGGTTGTTTGGCTTCAGTCTCGCTCCCCCGATGCTAACAAAGTGTTTCGTTTCAACGTCGTAACCTTTTGTGCTGTTGGTTTCTATCTTTTTCCTCTACTTCTGTAACTTGGGTTCGCCAGTTTACGTAAATTATCCCCCGCTTTTCCCCCCCTTACCGTCTTTTTTCTGACGACGTCGCAGAAGCCCCTTGAATCCAACCGTCATTTTTGTTCTTTGCAGTCGCGGCAGTCTGATTGTTCGGTTAACTTCAAAACGTCTTTTTTCTTTTACGTCCATAGGCCTTCTTCTGGAGATCCCAAGGCCTCGCCTTTTGATAGGATCTGACACCGCATTTTTTCCCCAAATTCCGCCTCGAACACTTCCGTCCAATCTTGACAAAACATTAGCGCCGCCACTGGTCTTTCTCTTTCTTTGAACGGGGAGTGCTAGTTTTTCCAGGGCGCTAAGGTCCCAATGGAGACTTCCCTCGTCGTGGGTTGATTGATTGTAGGATTTAAAGCTCATTCCCTCCTTCCTTCTACCCACCAGCGCTTTCCACCTCTCTGTTTTGTGCCGTTCAAAGTCTTTCGGTTCTTGCATTCCCCCGGCGGGAGACCTCGTTCGCATCTGGAACCCACTCGCGGTGGTGAATAGTCTTCTTTTCCGTTTCCCCTTTATCAACCGTGCACTTAACTCGAGGATAGTGAAAGGATGCAGTTGTCTATTGGTCCCTCGGGGAGTTTTGGCGGTACGTAAGGGTGATCTGGTTGTTCCAACTTGTTTTCCCCCATCTTTTCAACTTGCAAAGCATTTTTGATGTCCGCTTTTTCCCACCATCCCAGGACATATTTTCTCTCTTTTACTCCTACACCCTTTTTTTGTTTTTTTGATCTTAAGTTTATGTCTTTTCGTTGTTACACGCTCGCGAGAATTGGGTTTTGAAGATGGACTCGTGTGACCACCCCTCTTTTACCATTTGTCCCGCTCCCCCGCACCTAGACTTTTTCTTCCTGGTCCACGAGAGAGAGTTTATCTTGTTTTTTCCTTTCCTTCAATTTCAACTAACCTTCACCAAACGCTGGTTCGTGGGGTCCCCTTGTTGGGGGGGGGGTTGGAGAAGTTTAAAAAAAAACAAAAAAAACACAACCAAAAAAAAACAAAAAAAAAACAACCAAAAAAAAAAAAAAACAAAAAAAAAATTGTGGTGTTGGGGGGGGGGGGTGGTGGGGTGGTTGGTGTTTTTTGGGGGGTTTTTGGGTTGGGTTGGGGTTGGGGGGTGGGGGTGGTTTTGGTGGGGGGGGGGGGGGTTGTTTTTTTTGTTTGGGGTTTTGGGGTTTGGGGTGTGTTGGGGTTTGGGGTGGGGTTGGTGGTGGGGGTTTGTGGTTGGTTTTTGGGGGGGTTTCGCCCAAGGAGCTTTCTACCACCCTCCCCCCCTCCCTGACTGCCAAAACTAATAGTCGTGTTTTGTGGGTCTGCAACTTGGCCTTCGTTCTTTGAACTGTTCTTAATCCCGCACCCTTTGCGCACCCACTTTACGGTTTTTTTTTTTTTTTTTTCTTCTGTTCCCTTTTACGCTTTTTAACCGAGCCCATACCAAAATTTGTCAAAAGTGCCGTTTCGGGCGCGTATTTTTTTGTAAACTCTTTTCCTTTTGAGTTGCTTGGTCGAGGTCCCTTTCTTTTTCCCCTTATTTTTTTGTCCTATATACTTTTTTGTTTTTTGGATTTTCATTCATCACCCGGTTCCTCTATCTTTCGAAGTCCCTAATACCTCGTCTTTCTACTCCCCATAAGTTGTTTGGGCGCGGCTCTGCTCACCACCTACTGTCCCGGTTATTCAGTCTCATTCTTCTCCTGGTGTTGCGAAAAGGGGTTCGTGCCACGGCTACTACCGTTTGAGGAGCTTAAGTCGCCTTTTAGAGAGATCACCCCTCACTACTGACTACTGGGACTTGAACACGTGTCAGCTTCTTTTCCTTTCCTCTTGCATCCCCACCAACCCGTACTGTCCCATGCTCCCTCCCCTTGGTCGTACGGTCTCTTCCGCGGGTTTTTTCGGGACCACTCTCCCCCGTTCCCTCCGGTTTTTTTGTAGACCTTTTTGGGGGGTCTGACGCCTCCACCCTACCCCCACCCCACAGGAGCTTGTTCGTCTTCCTGGTGGGGCCATGCCTTCCCTAATCCCCCCCACGTTCAACTTCGGAGTTGTTCTAACCGTCCCTGCGCACGGTCTTTCCCCCTCCTAGTGTTTCTGACTACGTCTTGTTTTACTATACGGGTTCTGGTCTACCCCCAATCCACGAGGCTCATTTCCCTCCTACGCAGCCGCTCTTTTTCCTGTGTCTTCTATAGTCACTTTTTTTGGGGACCCTTTGCGCGCAGTTGCATGTGATACCATCTAACCCCCTCCTCTTCCCCTTCCTCGTTTGGAATTTCCACGCCACCCCCAAGCACTTCACCCCTTCCTCTGGCTTTATTTCCGTCCTCCCCCTTTTCTGAAGCAGCTGAACAACCACCACCATACCTCCCTGTTTGCTGTCGCCGCATCCTTCCGCCGGCAACCCACTATCTTTGGCCGGGATAGCGCGCTTTTTTTTTTTTCGTGAATTTTTGGTTTAACTCCCACTGTAGTGAAGGTAATTCCGTCTCACCCACCCTATTTGTTTTGAGTCCTACCGACCGCTGTGCGGGGGCTCCCTCTCTTCCCTTCTCGTTTGTTTTTCACGCAGTTCAGTATCCTTCAAAACCTTTTCTGTCAAGTTCTTTCCGATCGTTTTCTTGAGAATCTTTTTTCCTTGTCTTTTAAAACGATTGGGAATATCCTCTTTTTTAAGAACTGGCCCAGGTCCCGCGTTTTCTTTGAACCTGCCACTAGCATCCGGCATGATTGACTCATTTTACTTATAGGCTCTTGTCCACCTCTTTCGTCCTTTAGTTCTTACTCCGTTTTACTCCCCCACGACCTCTTTTTTTTTTTTGAGTATTCTCAGTAATTCGGATTTTGGAGGTCCTTCCTCCCTTTGCCATCTTGGTTGCATTCAGCCTCCATCTCTTTAGAAAAGGCCTTGAATTTGTAAAATCGCGAGGTATCGCGTGTTTGTCCAATTCGTGATTCTTACTTGTCTCCTTCGACCCCGAGGCTCTGAACAATATTTTTCTTCGCTCTTTAAATTAATGTTTACTTATCTTTCAGCACTTTGCCTTTCTTTGCGAACTTTTGTGCTTCCCTTCCTTTCTTTCGTTGGTCACTGACCCCGGAGCCAACCCAATCAGTTGGCCCACCTTCCTCCCCCATTTTTTCTTCCTTTTTTTCAGAATTTTTTTAAACTGGATCTCCAGTAGTTCCCTTTGTTATTGTTCTTACGAGGTTGTAGCGCTTCCCTAGCCACTCTTCGGGGGCGTTAACGTCGTTCCGCCCCTTCCTTTGATTTCATTCGTACTGTTCTTTTTTTTTCCTTCTAACGGCGAACCCTTTCTGCACACAATTATGTCGTCTGCTTATCTCGTCAGCGGGCGTTCCAGATGCTTGAGCGCCGTGCGTCCGCCGCCTGAAGTTTCTGTTTCCTCCGCATTTACATTTTTTCCCCCACCATTTAGTTCCAAGCTCCTTCATTTTTCTTTATTCCCACGGTGTTTCCCGTCCTTCCTCCCACCATTCCACTCACTCCTTTTTTCTACGTGTCGATTGATTATTACCAGCCCCTTCGACCTCCTTTTGGGTTTTCGCAATAGTCTCTTTTGATCTGCCTTACGCCGGCTGTCACTTGCGGTCCGAAGATCACCCCTGATCCTATCTCTCTCTTTTAATAATAATAATTTTTTTGTGAGAGCTTCTTCTCGCGGTGGGGTCTTCATTATTCGTACTCCGTTTCCGTCTTCCGTTCCGTCCTCGAGGTTTTTACCAACCCCTTTGCTTCCTCACTGAGCTCAATCCGTGCTCGTTTTCGCCCGTGCGATGGGCATTTTGCTAACCGTTTTTCGATCCCAGTCACCTGCAATCTTCACTTGCTTCTTCTGAAAATGTGGACTTTTTGCTTTCCTAGACGATGGATCTAGGTGCCTCTTCCCCCATTTTTAGTGATGATTGTCAGTTGATTCGACTTTTCCAATCAGGCGTGAACGGCTGCTGTTTATCTTTTTCTTGTTTGCTGGAGCAGTAATTCTTTGGTGGCAAGTGCCGGGCTTTTTAGCACGGACTCTCGCGAACAGAACCGTCGCCTCTTTACTTTTCAATTTCCCCTGTCTCCTCCTTTCCCTGGCAAAGTAGTTCCTCTTTTTCTTACAAGCGTCTTTTTTTCCCCCCGACACATGCACCTTCTCACAGTCCCTTTTTACCCTTCAGGTATTTGACTTCCCTCCAAACACGGCTTTGTGATCCTTTGGTTTGTTCACCAACATTCTGTTTTTGTCCCTTCTCTTTTTTTTCTCAGTTTCAACAACTCCTTTTCCTCCGTGGACGCCAACCCCCTTCGCGACTTTTCCCAAAAATGCTCCTTCCGCTTACCCTTTTCAAGAACAACTACGCGCTGCTGTGGTTACTTTTTGTTCTCTTTGACAAAGGGCTTTTTGTTCTTCCGTGTCTCCTTTCGCTCTTCCTTTTACAACCCCGTCTCAACAACTAGCGGTTTTTTTTTTCTACTCCGCTGATTTTCGTTCTAAAGGAGGTCCGTTCATTCCTCTTGAGCAGTCGACTTTTTTCTTTTAACAGTTATTTTTTTCCCCCCTCAAAAACCCCCAAAGCCGAATTCCTTGGTTCATCGCCTTAACCACCCCAACGATTCCTTTTTCCTTCAACACGGCCTTATTTTTCTACACCGCGTCCGCATTTTTTTGACTACTCTGTAATTCTTGAATCAATATTCCTTTTGCCCTTTGTGCGGTTTCCCGCTCTCTCCAACTTGTCCGTTTTTTCTGCCAAATTATCGAGTACCACGGATTACAGACGCGTTTGTTTTCTTTCCAAGCTGCCCCCCCCACCTTTTTTCTTCACTGCACCGACTGTTCTCTTTTATTTTACTTCCGTGGATTCCCCCGAGCTTGTTGAGGCTCGGAGCACTTTCCACAGTAGCGGTCGCCAAACTAAGGTGCTGCCCTTGTCATATTTTTCGTCCTTTTACAAGGACATCCGTCCGACTTACCATTTAATTTTTCTGTTTTGACTATTGCCGGATTTTTCTATCTATTGAGTGTCTCCCAAACACGACTTTTGGCAGATGCTTTTTTTTGAAAATTGGTTAGGCTGTCCCCTTTTTCATAGGTTTCTTGGAATTTCCCCCCAGACAAGTCTCTGGGCGTCATTGTCTTTCTGAATCATGTGGGCCGATCCAGTTCTGGTTTCATCGTGTTTTCTTTGAGTCCATTTTGAGTAGGAACCTTTTTTGCCCAAGTTCCCAAGTTGGATGGGTTACTAGAGAATCGGACCCCAGATGTCTTCGGCCCCCTTGACAACTTTATTCCTTCAGGCTTGTTCGGAAACCGCCCGTCCTGGATCTGTACCACATAGAACTAGGTTTTTCACAACAGTTCGGTTTGAGGTTTTTTTTCTGATTCCTGATTTGAGGATCTTGTCTTTTACATGCCACGGCGTTCTGAAGGTATCCCCTCTTTGTCTTTCTTCTTCAACAAGAACTTTTCTCTGTCTAGTGATAGTTTCTCCCGTTTCGTTAACCATGCGATATCCGGGCCTTCCCCGTTTCCACCAGTACGTTTTTGGTCTTCTTCTTTTTATTCGCGACGCTTTGGCTTGCACGTTTTTTCCAGGACGCCCTTTACCCAGTGAGGTTGGTTCTTTCCTTGAGACACTCTCTTTACTTTCCCACAGCGCCCCGCGTTAGTATGTTCCGTCCCCCCCCTTTTAGTCCTAGCCTTCCTTGTGCAACTTCAGATTTCTCCCGTTACCCCTGGCCCCGTTCGGTTTTGTTTGCTGACAGGCTCCCGCGAATGATTTGGAGGTCGGTAACCCCCCTCTTTGTCTTGAGGGACTTGGCCAATTTTCACCGGTTGGAATTTTTTGATTTCCAACTTGGCTAGGAGAATTTTTTACCCTTTCTTGACACCCTTCCCCTTTGCACAACATCCCTGGAGAATCCCTTTTTTCCACATTTCGTTCCTAAACTGTTGTTTATCTTTTCTTGTTTTTTGCTTTGTTTTGGTTTTTATTCCCTGTAGGGGCGGCTTGACTGGTCCCCGAGGCCCCCCCTGCCCAGGCTTTTTTGTGCTGTTTTTTTTCTTTTCCTTTTTCCCTGGACACCCCTCCCAGCCAGTCTTTTGTCTTTTTGCTCGAAATTGTTTTGTTGTCCCCACGTCGTTTTGTTGATTGAACCCCCTCCCCGTTGCTTTTTTTTTCCAAGGGTTGTTTTGTCCCTCTCTCCCACTTAGAGGTGGTAATTGTCTTGACGGTGTTTTGTTCCAATGTCCGCCATGTTAAAACCCTTAGAAGGGTTTGGGGGTTTTTTTTTTTCTCCACTTCGTCATTTTTTCCCCCTGACCTTCTCTTGCATTTTTTTGAGGCGGGGGACCTTTAGGGGTGAGGTTCCCCCCTAGTCACAGCGGTCCCCCCGTTCACGTTCGCTTTCTTGCAACCCTCCCCTCCCTCCCTCTTTAATAGTTGTTGTTGTTGGAGTTGAGTCGGTCGCGTTTGTTTTCCCTTCTTCGCGAGACTGTTGGGGGGGGGACTGCTGGTTTCCTCTTCCCCCCCCTCTCCCTTTCGCCTCCAACGTCTCCCTTTTTTCGATTCCCCCTGGACGGAATCCTTTTATCTAAGTTTTCTTGCATTCCTCTCTCCACTTCACCACCCGCGAAGTTGGGGCCTTACGCGTCCCTGTCCATACCGCGGGCTCCAATTCCCAACGACTTGTAACTTCAGATTTTTCTTTTCGCTCAGGTTGTGGGCGGTTTTTAGTGGGTTTTGAACTTCCTCACCTTGATCAACCACGACCCTTCCTTCTTTTTCTGGTCCTTTTTTTTTTCTCTCCACATTTAGCACTAAGTACCAGCCCTTTTTTCGTCGCCGATTGGTCCAAGGAGGTTTCGATCTTGTTTCCCTAGGCTTTCCTTTCCCCGGTTTCTATCTCCCTTTTCCTGTGGTTCCTCGCCATCAACCCCCCCCCCCCCGGCCTATTTGGTTTGCAGTCAGATACCCCTGTTTTACCCCCCCCCCTGCTTGCTCTATCTTTTCCCCATACGGGTTTCTTTCTAGGCTCTTCTTTTCGTTTCCCTAGAACCCCGTGGTGTAGGCTACTCGCTCCGGTGACACCGTATTTTTCTTTTTTTTTCTTTGTTTCCAGACTCGACAACGCCCCTTTCTTACGACTTTTCACGTGAACACGTGTCCCAGTTTTTTCGTGTTCCGAACTGCAGACACCCCCCCGTTGTTCCTTTTTTTTTTTTTAACGCTTCCTTTATACTCGCTGGGTCTTGGGTGACCCCCGCTGTCACGTGCCCCCCTCCTGGGGCTTGAGACTTGACGGTTTCGTGACCCCCCCCCAGGGTTAAGGACGTTTTAGTGGGGCGACTTTCCACTCGCCTCACTTTTTTCTTTCGACCCTTTCCCCCTTCGCAACCAGCAATTTGTTTTTTTTTCCGATGCGATGTGTCCCTCCGGTCCGTGGGCTGTTCCACAAGCACTAGATGGTACCATTCCAATGGAATTTTCTTTTCATTAAGGGGTCTGAAAATATATCTTCCCTCCCTCTTCGGTGGACAGTGGAGAGTCGCCTCTCTTCCCTCCCTATTCTCTTGACGGATTCACTACAAGTTTCCCTTCCCCCGTTGTCTTTGAATTCCCCCGCGCATCTGTCTCCCAATTTCTCCTGAAACAAACCCCCGCATTCCGGCGGGGACTGCGGCATTTTTCCCTCCATCAGCTTTTTTGTTTTAAGGTATGTCGCTTAGTGCAACCACGGGACTAATGTCATTCGGTCTTTTATAACCCTCCATTTGGGTCCGTCAACTTCTCTCCTCTTTGGTTCTTTCTGACCTGCCTGACCTCCTCAGTCTCCCGTATTTCTTCCCACGCTGCCCCCTCACTTCTTTCCTGGTCGAGAACTTCCGGCCCCCGCTTTTTTCGAAATGCCGGGGCCCTTCTATCAGTTTCCGACCGCCAGTTGGTTGGAACTATTCGGGCCAGAATTTGGCATTCCTTCACGTGCTCCTTGATTCCCCGATCCCCTTTTTTGTTATCCACGAAGTGAGATGTCCGCACCCCCGTGTTACGCCTTTACGGGTAGTTCCCGTTATCTTTTTTCATGCCTTGGTTTTCTGTTTGCTGACTGGGGCCTGGCCAATGTGATTGGCCTCCCCTTTCTCCTCCTTTCCCAGTTCTGTAGCCCCAGTGTTTTCTTTTTTCAATTTTTTGTTATCTGAGCTTGGCCGACGGCTTTCCCTTTTTCCGTGCCTTAGAACTCCATGCGCATCCTCCTTTTATTGTTAACTTTATGTTTTTTTCTGCAAGTGTGCCTTCTGCGACTTGTGCGTTGTCGATTTCTTGTGTGTCCCCTGATACAGCGACCACCCATCATTTTTTTGGATGTCATGCAACCGTGCCATCGTCTGGTTTGTTTATCGGTTCCCGTCAATAGCGCGTGACTTCATGGCTTTTCGTTGCTTTTGTTCCGCTAGCGTTTTTGTGGCGCTTGCCTTTTTTTTTTGTCCTCTTGTGCGTTGACTTTTTTTGTCTTCTCGTCCGACCCCGGCCGGACTGCACCTATCTTTTGTACTTCTCCTTTTCCATTGCATTGTTTTTCGGCTTGAGTGTTCGGCCCCCCCTCACTCTACCACCTCCCTTTCCCTCCACGCCACCCCTTGTCTCAGGAAGAGTACCAGTTTTTTTGTCATACCGGCCCACACCCCCCGCCCGACCATAGAGGAGAATTTCCCTTGTTTCAGGGATCTTCCTATTCCAAACCTAAAATCCCTCTCCTGGGCTCGATAGATTTTGCGTTTGAGATCCCTTCCCCTTTATATCCGCTTTTTTTGTAGTTTTCATGGAGTTTTTAGGCCGGGCCTATTATCTCGTACAGTGCGCGACGTACGAACTTGATCTCTCTAATTTCTACTAACTTGTTTTGGTTCTTTCGTGTTGTGAGGAAGAGTATGATTCGCGGGTTCTTAGCCGCCGTTCCACTTTCGTAGTCAAGAGCCTACGGGCAGTTGTCCCCCTCCCCCCAATTGTTCTTTGTTTCCCTCTTTTTCTTGAGCTTCAATCTCAGCCCTCCCGTACTCCCCGGCTTATGATTTATGGTTTTCTTTTGTTCCTGGTGTACCGTATCCGTTTTCCCCGGACCTTTCCAACCATTTTTTGTTTACTTGTGGTCAATGTTTTTTCGTTTGATTTTTTTAGCTATCCCCACAGCTACTCCCTTCCCACTTTTCGGACCTTGCTGTCACGCGGCTCTTTTTTCAGTTTCCCTTGCCGGCCTTGCTATGGGATTCGCCTTTCCTTTATAATTTGTCTTGTCCCTTTCGGATTTCGCCGGTCTTCCTAACACTTGCAACAGTCATCTCGCCCTCCCCATGCTGTGTTTGCGTTTGCGCCCTGTTTTCACATACGTGCCATTGAGCGCATATTTTCTGGACCCTTCTACCCACGAGGGTTGACAACCCTTGCCCGTTTTCTTCCCTTTCACGGGGCTGTGCTCATTACCTGTCTGCGAACCCGGAATCTGGTTCGCTTTTGGGCTTTTTCCCCTCAATGGGTTTTCCGTCCTCCTTATCCATGGGTGAACAATCTTTGGGATTGGCCCCCTTGGCCGTGGATCCCCTTTCTGCTAATCCAAAGTGTAAAGTGCCGCTGGTATTCGTTCCCTTTTTTCCCACTTTACCCACTACTGAGGCGTTGTTGTTTTTTTTTGTGTTTTACGGTTTTCTGTTCACCCAACCAAGAGTTGACAATGTGCTGACTGCCGTGGATCCCTCTCCCGCCCATCGCTCTGCGACTTACAACTTACTCTTTCCTGGTCTAACCCCCTGCTCTTGATTTGGAAGTGAAAGTCGCAGCAGCCGAGTGATCTTTCAACACAAGACGTGAAATCTTGTTTTAATCTCCGTCACCCCCCCCCCTCGCCAACTCGTTTTAAACCCCCACTTGAAACGTCGCACCCTCTTTTACGCTTTTTTTTATGAAGGAGGTACTATCTATCCATGGCATTTTTTGCTTCTTCGATTCTCGTGGGTTCCCCCTGAAAACCCTTTTCCACTGGCCTGGCCATTTTAATGAGTCCCCTGGTTTCATTTCCCCCCTTCCCCCCCCAAGACAGGCCCCATACAGTACTTATTCGCTCCTCTGCCTGCACTCTACGTTTTTGTCCTGTAGTCGTCGGGGGTCATAAGAAAGACTTTTAGTCTTTTTTAGGCGCCATGCACCTAGTCTCTCTTACCCCCAACTATTTTAGTTCCGTCTTCGGGTCCCCAAAGTGCGTTTTTCCCCCTCCGCCATCCACACGGATGGTCCCCATGCGGAATGGGGCCTTTTTTTCTAATAGTCTTTCCCCCTTGCGCCGGGGACCGAGGCGGCTTT
>Ga0179593_1643325_pt1 | contig 11343 bp, 10 predicted proteins | sample CZODoug2_1_08_16_FD_185931 | JGI IMG/M metagenome (GOLD analysis project Ga0179593, IMG submission 185931) | Vadose zone soil fungal communities from Angelo Coast Range Reserve, California, USA - CZODoug2_1_08_16fungal (PacBio error correction) | ecosystem: Environmental > Terrestrial > Soil >... | reverse complement strand
CTCTTTCAGGGGGGACTTTTCCTTCCCCGTCGGTCCTTTTTTTTTTCAGTATGTAGGTTTTTCCATTGCTCACCCTTTCACCCCGTCTACATCGCATACTTCTTGATGGTCAGAAAGAGTGGTTTGTCGTTTCTCCCGCTTTTGAGGCCTGTTGCCCGTTTTTTCTCTTTTCTCCGGTTCTCCCGTGGGAAATGTAATTGGGTTTTTTGTTCTACAATATGTATGACAAGCTGCCCTTTCCCGTAGGCGCCTGTTTCTTTTTTTCTGGATTCCTTATTCTTCCGTTTTCCTTTCCGTTTTCGTGTTTTTTCGTTGACGGTCCCTTTGCCGCGGCAAGTGTCCCCCCTTCGCGGATGTGATTTGGCGGCCTCCGTCTTTTTTCGGTTTTGCATCTGGCGTCGCGGGAAAAGTCCACTCGAGTCTTGTGACGTGAGGGAGGTTTCCCTTTTGACGCCTGCGTGTCCCCCCCCCTCAAGTTTTGGCTGTTAGCTTTTTTTTTTTTTTTTTCCGCGTCTTCTTTGGCTTTTTTTTTCCCGTCACGTCGTGGCCCGGGCGGGCTTCCGGTGGGTCGATTTTTTTTTTTCTCCAATCTTCTGCACGTTTTGTTCCTTAACCCCCCCGATCCCGTTTGCAACTGGGATTCCATGCTTGAGCCTCTCTCAACGGGGACGCGGTTGTCTCCTCCTTTTATAAACCCCCTGTCCTAACGGGCTATCCCTCCCTTTGGTTCCCCTTCCTTGAAATACAAGCGTGGACTCCTGCTTGTGACAGTGTTACATACCCCCCCCCTCTCCCCCCGGATTAGTGTGTCAACCACTTTTTTTTGCTTCGTCTGATCGTCTTGTCGTTGTTCTGTGTCTTTTTTCTTCTTTCTAAGGCGCATGGAGCTGTGTCTTTTTGATGGACAGATGGTGTTTCGAGCCCCACTTCAGCCTTTTTAGTCCCATGACCCCCTCTTCCCGACTGCCTAACAAACCTGTTTATCTAACTTCCCACTTTTCCCAAATGGTCAAGTTCATCGACCTCGTCTTACCCCCCTTTTCTTTTTTCTTGCTCACTCTCGGCTGGGCCGTCCCGTGGCACAAAGAAGCTTTTTTCGTAGGTTCGCTCCTGCTCGACCGTCGGAACGAAAGTCCTTTTTCCTTTACTCGGGCTATGGCGCCTTTTTCTTCCCCCAAGTCCTGTAGTTCTCTTCCCCAAGGTCCCCTCTTCCCTCCCCTTCAGAGTGACGTTACGTTTTCGTGAACCCAGCCCCCTCGGACTGGCCTCCCCTCCGGCATGAGCCATGCCCTTTTCTGAATACACTTTTAACATAGGCTTTTCCTCCCCCCCCGTCAGCACCTGGCAGCTGCGAAAAGTGTGTCCGTTAACGAGCCGGGACGCTCCGGGGGCGCCCCCTTTTTTTTTTGACCCGGACCTCCCTTCCAGACTGAGGCTGTTCTCTTTCCCCCTTTTGTTCGTTCACTGTTTCGATGTACGGTCTTACAAGAAATAGATCCAGGGGACGCCCCGTTTTTGCTCTTGCGTGTTTTTTTCCCCCCCAGCTCCCTGTGCTTTCAACCTTCAACCCGGAGGGACCCCCTGATAGTCTTCCTGCTGACACGTCCGAGAGGGTGTTTTCTTTCCGGTCTTTTCCCCCGTCTCTCTGGTTCCTCCTTGGGCTGCCCCGGGCGGCTGCTCGTTTTTTCGCTGGACCGCGGGGGCTCGCCGCGCTAGCTTTTTCTTTGGCACCCCTAGTTTTCTTTCCCTTTTTTAATTCCTCCTGGCCCACCCCGCAGGCGGCCAGGATTTTGAGAGGTTTTGCGTCTCGAACTTTTTTTTTTTTTTGTTAACTCCTCCCCGTGCCCCCCCTTTGGACAGCCTGGCCAGTTTGTGAGAGAAACTCGTGTGGCGGGGGCGCCACCTTTTCCCGGCCCCCCTAGTCTTCCCTGGCAAGCCCCCCTCCTTAAAATGACCGCACGAATCCTCTGGTCGCGCCTTAACACAGAGCACCTTCTTGTAGTTTTTTTTTTCTTTTCCCGGTCCTTTTTTCAAGTTTCTGAAGGTTTTGGCGTTGTAAAAAGTCTCTGCCGAGTGCCCCCCTCGAGCACCGGCGTGTCCCTTTCCTCCTTCCAACTTATGAAGGACCACCACGTCGAAGCCTCCAGGTAAAAAGTTCTTTCTTTTTGGTGAAGCACTGCCCCAAGCACCTTTTTTTTTTGGTGATTTTTTTTTCCTCCCTTTAACCCTTCCCCTCAGCAGCGTGGGTTTCTCATGTGGTGGTGCTTTTAATACCAAGCCCTTCCATAGACGTTTTTCCCAAAGTTTCAACCCCCTTCCCCCCCAATTCGGTCTGGAGTCCCCGCAGTTCCGTTTTCTGCTTTTATGTTCAAGTTGCTTTAGCCTTAGCCCCGATGGGACCCACTCCCTTTTTTGATGAACCATTGGCACTTTTTTTTTTTTTTTTCCTTGACGCTTCAACCTGAGGCGTTTGTTGGAGCCCCCCCTGGCCACCCTTTTTTTTTTTTTTCCGCTGGACAGTTTCCTCCCTCCAGGAATCTGAAGGGTACGACGGGATTTTGGAATAGAGTTCCTTCGCGGCCCCTTTTTCCCGAGACTTTCCCTTTTGCAACTGTACTGGTTTGCTGAGGGTCGAGTTGGTGGGAGTAAGGTTCGCCCCTTCTTCTTTGACCTTTAGGTAACCCCATCCCTGGCCTCCCTTTCAGAGGGTTTTTTTGTTTTTTTTCAACCTGACCTCCTTACGCCTGCCAGGCCCTGCTGAGACGGCGGTGCAGGGGTCCCTAGGGAACGCCTAACACCCCCTTTCTCTCTTTTGCTTTCCCTTCTTTTTTGTTTTTGCGAGCATGGAGGTGTGTTTTCCCACCTTAAACTTTAACCCTTAACCGATTCTAGAAAACGGATTTCGGGCAGGCGTTCCTTTTGGTCTCTTTTCCTGTCCGTGCAGGGGGGAGGGGCCGGACTTTCCCCCCTGTTACCTTGCAGTCAGTTCACCCAGACAGGTTTCCGCGCCCCCTTCAAGCCACGGCGCATTTTCCCCCCATTTTTTGTTGGCGTGGCTGGGGCGCGCAAAAATTCTCGTCGATACACTTTTCTTTTAGTTTTTTTTTGACTTGTCAACCCGGCCTCTTCCGCTTAAAGGGACCCCCCGGTCTCCCGTGGCACAATGTTTTCCAAAACAGAGTTAGATTCCCGAAAATTGTTGGTCCCCTTTTCCCTTGTTCCAATCAAGAGTGGTTTTACCCTTTCTGTCTTTCTTTCTCAATGGAATGTCCATAAATGCCGGAAAAAAGGCCCTGTGCCCCCGTCATCAACTTTGGTGGTCAGCCTTGGTTCCAAAAGTTTTCTACTGGGTTTTTCCCTGGCTTGTAGCCCCCCCCCTCCCCCAACATTCCCCTGAGTTGACTTATGGGGCTGCGATGGTTTTTTTGGTTTTTGTTGTCTCAAGGGACTTTCTTTTTTTGCGTATTTCTTTTTTTCTCCTTGTAAAGAGTTCAGAGGTGTTTTTTTTTGTTTAATGTTGAGAATGGCTTTTGGTGTGATGTCCTCCTCCTCCCCCGACTGTTGAGGGAGTTGGGATAGGCCCCTCTTACAACCCTCGCTCCCTCTTTTAACTGCCCCCTTCTTCTCCAAAGCTCTTAAAGGGAAGAAGCTGCACTTTCTTCTTTTTTGCCACGGGGGGCTTTGACAGTCTTTTGACCATCGGTCCCCTTCTGCGTTCCCTTTCTTTCTTCTTTTGGTCCAGGAGATCAGCTAGCAGTCTTTTTTTGAAAGAAACACACTTTGGGCTTCACGCTGCCCTTTTCTTGTTTTTCCCTTGGGGGCCCCTACCACTTTCGTCTCAGACAACGCTTGATTGTCCTCCCCGAGGCGGTTTCCCCCGTATTTATCGGCATCGTAATTTCTCCCTATCAACTTTTTCTTTCTTGCGGAACTCTTTTCCCCCCTCTAGGAGGAAGCCTCCCCGAGGAAGGCTTCCCCTTAGCCAAGAGAACGTTTTTTGAATCTGACTTGGTCTTGTCTCTACCTTTCGTAGAGGAACCGTTGAGGGAGACCTTTTCTGGAGGGGGTAGAGTAGGAGTAGTCTCTCCCCGGTAGTACCCGGTCTCCCCTCTTCACTTCTTGGGTTTGCCCGGCTCCAGAAGAAACTCCAGTCTCCAGAAGGGGAAGTTCTTATATCAGGGCGGGGTCGCTTCTCCCCCTCGACCCGGGGTTACCCAGGATACCTAAATGGGGTTCTTTCTGCCCTTCTGAGGAAAATTAGACAGCTTAGTTTCTACCCATCCAAACAAAAGTCGCGCGGCGTTTGCTGCCTGAAGACTTCTGGACTTTTCAGCTCGGGCCCCTGGCAGGGGGAATGCTCTTCCATGAGGGAACGGCGTGATCCAGTCGGATTTTTCTGGGTTTTCAAGAAGGTCCTTGCTCTGAGGGACGTATTCTTTTGTTTTTTTGGGCCCAAAGGCTTCTCCGACAGTCATGGAACGTTGCTTGGCGCATTTAGCGAGCCCCCCCCCCCTTTCCCCTGACCCCCCATTTACGATTGCGAAAACCTACGCAACCTGCTTCTTGTCCCGGCGTTTTCCAAGCAGATCCAGTCCGTTTGAGCCCCCTCCCCCACCGGACCGAAGACTTCGAGTTTTTTCCCCCCGATCAGTGTTTACCCCTTGTGTTTCTTAGTGGTAGTTTTAATGGACGGTTGAAGAGTTTTTCGGGTGTCCTCTTGAATTTTTTTCCTTCGTCTTTTTCCCTTTTATCGCCCATTCTTTCCCCCCCCCGCCCCCCAGCTACCCCAACGTCCCTTTAGGCCCTCCATTCGCCCCTAGGCCAACAAACCGACGATCAGGACCGAAGTCTCCTTTACTTTTCCTGCCCCACCCTCCCCCCTCCTTGGGGGGGGCCCCCCTACATCCTCGCGCTGTGGCTTGATATTCTTGGTCACCTCCATGAAGGTAACGGTGTTTTTCTGAGCCGGTGACCCCCCTTTTGCCTTGGACAGTCCTTTGGCAAGTTTCTCTCGTTTCAGCCCATCGCGCGAACGCCCGTCGTTTCCGTTCGCTTCTTCCTCATGGTCTTCCCCCCAGTAACCCCCTTGATCGGCCTTGGTTTTTGGTAGACGCCCCTCCCTACGGGGACCCCCTCGGTTTTTCGTCGTCCCACCTTCCTTTGACCCTTCCTCAAGCGTTTGGACGGTCCTTTTTTCAATTCCGGCCTTCTCCACGCGGTCTTTTTTCTTTTTTTCCTCCCCTTTCACCTTTAGCGTCCCTTTTTCGGCCCCCCCCTGGTTGGTGCGCAGGGCGTGTTACAACTTCCTGATCACCGCCCCCAGAAAGGCGGCCTGTGGCTGCTGGACTTTCCTCGGCACATACTCCGGGCCCGCATGTTTTTCCATAGAAGCCCACACGGAGGCCGTCAAGGAAAGACATGCTCTAGCAGAACTTCGCTGCAGGCTTCTCCCCTTCCCCGTCCACTCCGTCCACCAATTCCCGGACCTCCCCGAGGGAGAAAACCGATTGTGAAACTGGCCCTCCTTTCCGGTAGCACATCTTTTCCGGGAAAGTTCCCCCCACGGCATGCCAGAGGTGCGACAAAGGGCCCCCCCCCGCGCCAAGTTCGGGTTCCGATCCCATTCCACCGCGAACACAACCTCCCATTTCCCTGACGGTTACCCTCTTTTGAGCCCCTCCCGCCAGGCCACCGTTTCTACCAGAAGCGCCCCGATGTTAGTGAGCCGGCTTTTGCCAGTTTCCTGCCGAAACACCTTCCCCACCACGGGTCAAAGGTTTCCGCGTCTTTCCCCTCGAATACCCCCACCCCTCTTCTTTTCCTTCCTCCCTCTTTTTGTTGTTTTTCGACTCCCCGGCGGTGGCGTCGTATTTTCCGAGGACTGCTGGACCGTTTTTCGGCAGGTGTTGGCCTGAGTCCCCCCCACTGCACTTTTCCCCTCTCACTTCCGCCGAGGCTTTACTCGTGGCCTTGTTTTTTTCTTTTCCAAGGATTTTTGAGCGCGCTGACGGTTTTGGGCAGTTGGTGTTCTCGTTTCTGATCGGAAATTTTTCCCCTGCGGCGGCTTTTTCTTTTCCGCCCTGTTTTTCTTTTTTCGTCGGTTTGCAGTCTTCTTCTTTGAGGCCGGACGTTCTTCCGTGGCCCGCCTCCTTGGAGGGAGTTGTCTGTTGGTTTTGTGGGGACCCCTGGTTGACGCCTTGGCTCGCTCCCTCGTTTCAGCTGCTTGTTCGCTTTTTGTGTTTCTCGGAGGATCCCCGGTTGAGATGTTTTTCTAATTCGCGTCCTTTCCTGATGAAACCCGGCAGGCCCCCCTCCAGATTTTTCCCTGTTGATCCGATTTGAACCACCTGCGGCCCCCCCTCCAAGTCCTCGAGACCATTTTTTTTTTGCCCCCCCCCCTTGTCTCACCAGTTAGAAGGCGGGTTTTGGATGACTCCAAACGGGGTCTTTTTTGCCAGGTCGGGCGGCTTTTTTTGCCACCTTCCTCCACCCGCGTGTGTCTACCGCGACACCCCCCCCCCCGAATTTCACCGTGTTCCCTTGCAAATGGAAGACCCCCATTGCGCCTCGGAGAAAACGTTGCGGCTTGCTGCGTCTCGTCCTGATTTTGTCCGGTCCTCAACAAGGGAGATCCCTGGAGGTAACTGATAAGGTACCTAACTCTTGCCTTTCGTTCGTCAGAATCCTTTTTTTTTTTTTTTTTTTTCGGTGGCCCCATGCTGGCGTTCCCTGGCCTGCGGGGTTGGGATTGCTCCTTTTGTCTTTTTGATCTTCTGTGTTTGCTTTGATGGGCTTCGGTTCTCCCCCGGCATGGTGAGTTCTTTTTTGCCGCTTGTTCAAGATGGGGCAGTCACCTCCAAATTCAAGGGTCCTTCTTCCGCGACCTCAAGAGGTTTTGTCCCCATTCCCTATAGTCCCCCACCCCAATGGAGTAATCCAATGCACACTTGCCAAGTCCCTTGAAATTACTCTTTCTTCCTTCCCGGGGTCGGTTTCGTGCTCACGCTTCTTTATGGCTGGCAGAACCTTTCTTTTTAAGTGAAGAGACGGTCCGTTATTCTTTATAGGAAGTTGGCCTTGACCGAAGTCATGGCCTTTTTTTCCTCTGCTATGCGCGACTAAAGTCATTCGTTTCGGATCTTCCCCCCCTCCCTTGGGCCCCCCGTCTTCCAATAGAATCCCCCGCCGCGTCCTAAGGTCTTGAACCCCTTTTTCAGAAAACTGATAAACCCAGTCCGGTCATTTTTCCATTTTGCCCCCCGAGCGTAGCCCTCCCTTTTCCGAGCGCTGGTACCGATGTCGTCCAGTTTCCACACGCCTCCCCCTCGAAAACGTGTTTTTGTACGAGCAGGGTCCGGAGAAGGTGTGGAGCAGGACCCCTTCCCCCCCCCCCCTCCGGCAGGGGAGACGTTTGGCCGTTCTTTTCCTTTTCGATTGTAGTACGTCTGAACCGAGGAATGGAAAGGTCCAACTTCTCGATGATCTTGCTTTTAGCCGGGTCAAACCCTTCCCTGTTAGGCGTGCCCCCATGTCCAACCGAGGGCTTTTTAAGGCCCTAGGCTACCCCCCTTGAGAGGGGCGGGTCTTTGTTCATCGACTAGGACCCATTGCGGTGCCCAGGCCGCTTTTCGCGGCCCTGACAAAGGTTCTTCTTTTGCTCGGGTCTGCGCCGGGGAGGATCTTGCGGGCCGTGGTCTTCCCCGCGCACGTGCCTGGCCCCCCCAGTAACGAATCCCTCACCGCGACCGGCCAGCGGTGACAATGTATCGTTGTCGCGTTCTCGAACCCGTGGGTTGTGAAGATCTCCCCCTTGACCAGCCAGCCCCTTTTTTCCAGACGTGAAGCCCCTCGTTCGGGCAGCAAGCCTCGAAGATGCATCTACTGCACGTCCCCCGACGCCCTTCCCCCCCCCCCCTTGAGAATCATGGACCCGATGGTTTTTCGCGCCGTTAGCACGTTTGAGCATTCTCTTGTAGGGCAGCTTTTTCTTCCGAAGAATTTTCCCGTCACTCCCTTCTTTAAGCGAGGGTCCCCCCTCTACACACAGGGCACCTTCTTTTCAACCGTAGCGGAGTCCCTCACTTCAAACGAAGGCCTTTTCCGGAACACGCCCCCCCCCCCCCTGTGAAAGACCTCTGCCGGTACACCTTCCCGTGTCATGAGATTCCCAAAAGCACGTTCTAGGAAAGGACACCTGGCAGCCAGACATGTGCGGGCTGAGGACTTTTTCTTCTGGAATCCCCGGTTTTTGTCCTTAGACCCTGCGTTTTTTTCCAACCAGTTCATTCCCAAGGAGGGTTTATGAGGCAGCCGGTTTTCCCTTGACGTAGCTTCCCCCCTTTTTTTTTTGCGTCCCGAGACCGATTAACCCGCCGGCGATTGCCACCTGTGGACCACCCCCTCAAGGAAACTCTGCTTGGAGCCCATGGCAACATGGGCCCTTGGCCCTGTTTCGTTTCCCGCTTACGGCTGGAGTTTCCCCTCCCTTCCAACGACGCTGGTGCCTTCGAATTCTTAGAGACTCACAGGCCGAAAGATGGTTGAACTTCAACTTCGCCCAGTGGGTTGATGTTTCTAGCTGTCGGTTTTTTTTTTGTTCCCGGCCACGGCCTGTCCTTCTCGTTTTTTTTTGTCCTTTTTTGAGTACCACTCCCAGCCTCGACGATGGACCCCCCTTGGACCATCCCCGTCCGCTTTGCGAAGCTGTTGAGAAGGATTTTTTTCGGGCCACCTAGGTGACCCCCCAAACCTCACTTATCTCTATTTTCCTCTCCCTTTGTTGTGTTTTTTTTCGGACGAGATGGAGGTTTTTAGTCCCCCTTGTGGGACCCCTTCCCCAGACTTCCCTTCACCCCTCTTTTGAAAGGAGGACTTTGTTATGGTCATTGGAAATAGTCGGCTTAGTGTAATCTTTGCCTTCCACCTCCCAACTTTTTTTTTTTTTGTGCCCTTGAACCCCCGCCCCACCTCTCTGTCACAAAGCCACCGGTCGCCCCCAGTGCCCCCCGTCAACCCCCGCGGTGGTTGATCGTCTGGTTTTCGAAGCCTCTAGAAAGGCGTAGTACCCCCCGCCCGGGGAACCGCCTTTAACAAACCCCCCCCCTCTTTTCAAACTCTCTTTGCGAAACACTGTGCCCCCCAATCCACACCGGGACCACCATGGGCTACCCCACCGCTCGACCCCTTTTCTCAGGCCACGAGTTCCGTGTTCCCCTGGTTCATCGCCACGGGTTAATCGGGTCGGCTCTTCTCACCGGTCCCCCCCTTCTCCCTTACCAGGGCAAGAACATGTTCATTCTCTCTCCTAGGTAATACCTGGTGTTCCTAACTGGTTATTTCCCCCGGCGTATAATGGACCTTTTTCTGGAATCCAGGCACCCCCCCCCAACAAAGGATCTCCACTCTGATGGTGCCGTTTTGTTGGGTTTGAGGTATTTCTCAAGGGCCAGCGGCTGGCTTGATCCTTTCCCCCCTCCCCCCGCAGTTGTAAAGACTCAGTGCTTCTCAGGTGCTGTTTTCATGTTCCTTGAGGGCCTGAGGTTGTTTCGAAAGTTTACCCCCCCTCTCGACTTCCTTTCGTGGGCCATCCTACGAGTTCACCTTCCCATCGTCGGGGTGGTTTGGCTGACATTCTTCCCAACAAACTTTTCCCCTACACTCCTCTGCTAGTTGCTCTAACGGTGCTTTTGCCATCGGACTTCTTGCTTTCCTTCGTGAGATGGTCTCTCTTTTGGCTTGGTCGTGTTCGGAGACTGGCAGTTTTTTTGATCGCCGGGGCTGGTCAGAAAAACCCACCTGATGGGCTTCAACGCTTCTTCTGGGCTTTTTTTTTTTCCCTTGGCTGGGCGTCCTTAGAGACTTTCTTTCCCCCCCTGCCTCAGGCCGGGCTGCTCCCCTTCCCTCCCGGTTTTCTCTCTCAGTCCCCCTTTTCTCTCCCCGTGTTTCGGTCCGCTACATTCGCGGGCGGAGTCCGCGCAGCTTCCCCGCTGCAGCCGCACCCGTTTTCCGGGAGGGCACCAGGCGTTTTCCCCCCTCTAGAAGTCTGTTTTTAGGAAACTAGGCTGTCCGCTCTCGGTCGAGCCGTATCGAAGAGCTGGTCCGGTTGCCATGGTTACTTTTTTTCTTTCTGTAGCGGTTTTTCTTTGGAATTTCTCCCTCCGAACCAGAATTTTTGGGTCCGTCCACTGTCTCTACGGTGGGTGTCGCCGGGACTTTCCATCGACCCTCTTTCCCCTCGAGGACCTTCCACCGTCTCCTCCTTCATTGCCTGTCGGGCCCCTTCGCTTATCGCCTACCGCCCCCCTTTTTTAGGAGCGTCTTTTTGCGCTCTTCCCCCTTCCGGACCCCCCTTTGGAAAACAGGTTTCCTTTCTTTAGTCTGCTTTAATGCTGTACGGGTGATCCATTCTGGGTCGGGCGTTGTTTTCCCCCACGACGGCGCTTTTTTCACGCGGGTTTTTTAGTCTATGGTTTTTTCCAAAGGTTAAAAGTTCCTGACCTTTCGTTCGAGCATAGGTGAGTCAAAATTCTCTCCCTATAGGTACGACCTCCTTTTCTTTCGTATGCTGGGAGAGAACCCCCTCCGATTTGTGCCCCCTCCCCCAGAGACATTAAGTGGAGGGTCCCCTCCAAGGGGAACTCCATATATGGTATCTTTTCAGCATATCTTCGACGTTCTTTTGGGAGTTGGTTAGTTAGATACCACCGTTTTCTCTGTTCGTTTGTGTCCTCTTGAATCCGGGTCTAAGGTGCTAAGTGGGGATCCCCTCCCCCTCTTTCAATCTCTTTTTCTCCAGGCGGACTTCTCCCCCTTCGCCAGTCAACCCACACCGCAGGACGGATCTCCCTGAAGGAACTTGTTCGCCGGGAACCCCCTTCCCTATCCCACCGAAGGTAAAGAGTGGAGGATCTTCTTTACGATAAGTTCAACGGGCTGAAAAGGTTTCCCTCTGGTTCCTGGGGGGTCCCTTCCTTTTCTGGATCGTTTAGTCCGACTTCTCTTCGTTTCGGAGAAAGACAGCGTTGTTTTAATTTCTTTCCTTTTATGAGCATGGTATTACTTTTGGGGTTTATTTCCCATTTGGTGTCCTGTCTCTTGCTACGGGAAGGTTCCTTTTGCTAGGACTTCCCACCTTTCCCCCCCCGTGCGGGACCCTCCGTACTTTATACGCCGGGTTGTGAACTCCCTGCGCCCTACCTTGCTCCCACTGCCAGGCTGAAAAGGTCCCCATTACGCCCCCCGCCTCCCTATATCGTGCTATATTTTCCATGGCCCGCCTCTGCTCTGGCTTTCTCCCCTTTCTGTGCGTCCGGACGAACCTTCCTTTTTTAGGACTGCGTGCAC
>Ga0179593_1433594_pt1 | contig 11343 bp, 21 predicted proteins | sample CZODoug2_1_08_16_FD_185931 | JGI IMG/M metagenome (GOLD analysis project Ga0179593, IMG submission 185931) | Vadose zone soil fungal communities from Angelo Coast Range Reserve, California, USA - CZODoug2_1_08_16fungal (PacBio error correction) | ecosystem: Environmental > Terrestrial > Soil >... | reverse complement strand
TTTTTTTTTCGTCTTTTTGCGTTCTTCACCGGTGAGGTACAAGGTTTTTTTGTGGTTCGTGAGACTGCGTTTGGGGCCACCTTCGCGTCGGGGAGGTGTCCTTTTTTTTTTTGTGTGACCCTTTTTCCGGGGTTTTTTTTCTTTGCCCATGTTTGTGAGTATTTTTTGTGCCGTTTTGACCAGGCACTTTGGGCTGCTTTGTGAGGGTTGCATTGGTTTTTGTTTCCCCTTTTGGCGCTTCTTTTGGTTTCTGTTCTTGGGGCGGCCAAATGTTTCCTTTTGCTTGGTCGATTTTTTCCTTTTTCCTTTTTGTGTGTTTTTTGTTGCGGTTGTTTTTTGCTTTTTGTCCGTTTGGTGTGGTACACGGTTTTTTTCCCCCCCTCCCTACTATGCCCCTTTTTGTGGGTGCGTGCTTGTAGTGGTCCCCCTCTGGACCCACCTTTGCTTTTCCCTGAACCCCTGACCAGGCAGTCCCCCCCACTTTGATTTTTGCCACCCTCCTCTTTGCCCTTTTCGGCCTGGCGCGCGTGGGTTGACGTTCCCCACTCCCCCCTGTTTAGTTTGTTTTTTTTTGTGCTGTCCCCCATTCTGACCAGCCGTGTATTTTTGGTTCGTAGTATCACTGGGGTTTTTGTGTCCCCCAGTACAGCCCCACATTTTGCCCCTGCGGGTTTTACCTGTTTTTTTTCTTTTTTTTTAGTTCCCTTGTTTCGTAGTGTATTCTTCCGGTACCGTTTTTATTCTTTTTTTTTTTGGCTGCCAGGCATGTACTGTTCTCCCTCACAGTGTTGTCACTTTTTGGGTCCCTTTTTGTCTTAGCCCCCCTTTTTTTGTTTTTATTCGACGCGGTACACCCCTTGTGATGTTTTTTTTTGGTTCCTTCATGTACTTGGATGTCTTTCCCCCCCCGTAGGTTTTTTTGTCTGGTGGTTTGTCTTTTTTTTCTCCCATGACTCGCCCTTGGAGGTTTATGGTTGTTTTAAAGAGATTGTTCCCTTCCCTTTTTTTTTTTTTTGTTGGCCCGGATCTTTTCCCCGGTCAACACCGGGGCCGGGGCCTCCCCAATTTGGTGGTCCCCCATGGAAAAGCTGTATTTTCCCCCGTCAACCCCCTGCTGTGTGTCAGTTGTAGGTGAAGCCGGTTCCACCTTTTTTTTGATACTTTTTTTTACCGGACAACCGTACCCGGATTTTTTTTACCCCTCATAGCCACCTTTCACCGGACACGGACCGTTTTTTTTTCCCCCCCCCCAGTTTTTTTTTGCGCACACTTAACGGGGTCAGTTTTTTTTTTTTTTCCAGGATCAGGTTTTGTTTTCCCCCCCCCAAGCAACAGTGGTCCTTGAGGACCCCCCCCTTTTTGCTCAGCCATAAGGCCGGCCTAGTGTGATTCTGACACCCGGGTTGTTTTGGTTTTTTCTTCGGTTCGTTCTGTGGACCACCTTTTCTCTTTAACCCCCCCCCTCTCGTGTGTGTCGGTGTAAGTTTTGGTTTCCTTTTTTTTTTTCGATGACACTTTTTTTGCCTATTTGAATTTTCCCTTCCGGAACATTTTGTTTTTTTTTTCTTTTATTTCCCTCACTGACATCCCAGTTTTGTTTATACCCGGGTCACCTTGCTGTTTGCGAGACCCCCGTTTTTTTTGGTGCTTGGTCCCCCCCAACCCCCCCCCCATCACCGTGCGGTTTTTTTTGTACCTTTGTATTAAGTCCCCCCCCTTCCTTTTTTTCACTGAGATTTTGTACGGTGGTTTTTGTTGTTAACGACACTGCACGGATTTCCCTGGACCTTCTTGTTTTTAGCAGTCCCCCCCTTTCCCTTTTTGTGTTGTCCCCACCCCTGTCCCCTTGCAGGGCCACTACGCGGGGAAATTTCCCCCCTTTGTAGGTGGGCTCCCCCCCTGTTTCCCCGTCTTTAAATGGTGATCGGGTACCAACCCTTTTCTCTTCGACCGCAAAACCCCCCCTGTCGTAACTGGTTGGGTCGTGTTTGCCCCCCCCTTTTTGTGGTTTATGTTTAATAAACGTTTTGTTTGTTTCCTCTAGCCCCCCCCCCCTCCCCCCATGAGCTTCGATAGCCCCCGTTCCTGTTTGTCCCACCCCCCCCGTGGCCGAGAAAGTTTTTTTCTTTCCCCGTCCTGGTTTTGTGCCTGCCAGCACTGCAACATCTGTCCTTCCCCTTTCTTTCTACCACCTTTTTTTCCGTAGTTTCGTGATCAAGCAGTTAGGTTTTTTTTTCCCGTGTCTGGTCAACCTTCTGTGAGTAGTTGTCCCCCTCGTGGTTGGATTAGTCCCTTTTTTTTTCCCCCTGCTTTTTTTTCCCCCCCGTCCCAACCCCTTGGTTTCAAGTTTTCCCACCCCCCCCCAGGTGAAATTTTTTTTCCCCCCCGACCCTGACGTGGTTTTTTTCCTTTTTAGTGACTCGTCGGTTTTGGTCCTTTTGTTTTTTTTTTTTTTTTGATGTTCCCCAACGTGATCGTTTTTTCTGTTGCTGTTGTGACGGCTTTTTCACCTTTGTTTGATTGATATCTCTCTTTTCCCCCCCTTGTTTTTTTTTGCCTAAATTTTTCTTAGATCTTCAACCAGTTTAGATTCCCCCCCTTTTTTTTCCTTTTTTTTTTCCCCCGTTCCCTGAGTTCACCACAAACACTTAGCTTCCCCCCTCCCCTTCTTAAGTGGCCCCCCCCATCCGACGGCTTGTACATTAAGTTTGGACCCCACCCCCTTCGGTTGGCGCATCCCCCCCTCCTGTTTTTTGGAATTCCAAGCCCTCCCACCCCTTTTTTTTTCCGTTCACCCCCCCCCCATTTGGCGTTTTTTTTGTTGGGCGGCCACATATGCATGAGTCTTCAAGTCCCGATTTCCCGTTGTTCCAGCCCCCCCCCCCCCCCCCCTATCGTCCTACGTGGTGTTCCAGGCGAAGAAACCCCCCCCCCACTTCTTCAACCCTGTTCCCTTTCCCTTTTTTCTATTTTTTGTTTTATGACGCGGATGGTTTTGTTTGTTTTTGACCCTGTAAGGAACCCCACACACCCCTCACCCGGGATTTTTTTGTTTTTTTTTTTTTTTTTTCCGGGTGTGGTGTTTTTTTCCCTGTTACTGTTTCCTACGACTCTAATGGATTTCTTTTTTGGTCCCAGCCCCCCCCCCCAACCGTTTAATAAAAAACTGACCCGTTTTTCCCTTACAATGAGTTCCGACCTATCTTTGGTTGACGATTTCGCGGTGTTTCTTTCGCACAACTACCCCCCACCCCCCGTTTTTTTTCTCCCCTTGACGGCTTTTTTTGGTTCGCCGGTACTGGTCACCCTAACCGGGCCCTTGTCCTTTTTTTTGGACCCCCCGTCCCCTTTGTATGGTTTTGCAGCCGGACCACTTTTTCCCTGACTTTCCCCTCCACAAGTTTGGTTTGGCGTGGCCACACCAAAACTTACCCTGATTGGTTGTTGGACCCCTGTCCCTTTTTCGCGTGTCCTTCCCCAGTTAACACGACCCGGTGACTTTTTTTCTCTTTTTTCCTTTAAAAGCCCCCCCGGTCCACCCAGTAACCCCCCCCAGGTGTGTTTTCCTTGAAGTGATGGTCCGGCGTATCAAATGCCCCCCCCCTCACTTGGATGTTCAGGACTTTTTCCCCCGCATCACAGACTTGCACAAAATTTACCCCCCCATTCCCCTTCCTGTTTCTTATAAGGTTCCCATTTTTTTTTTTTTTCACCAAGTGTGTTCTTTGAAATCCCCCTTTGAAACCGTTTTTGTTACCCCGCCACACACAATCCACCCCCCACCCCCCGTCTTCGGTGTACATGATCATTTTTTTTTTCTCCCGACCCTTGACGCCCCACGAACCCCAGCCGTCACCTCCACTGCCCTGCACCTCCCTTCTTGGTTTGACATCGGTTTGTGGCATGTCTGGTGGCCGTTTTTTTTTTTTTTTTTTGACTGTCCTCATTGGTTTGCAAGAGTGACTTTGGTGTCCCTACCACCCGTCATTTGGTTCTGGTGTAACCGACACCGTTTTTTTCTTTGTTCGAACACGGGTGTTTTTGTTTTTTTGGACCCCCTCCGTTACAAGTTTCAGTTGTGGGGGCTTTTCTTGCCCCCAAGGGCACGTTTCCCCCAACAAACGGGTTTTGACCGCCCGTTTCTTTTATCAACAGTTGGTTACCTGACTTCGGGCCTGAGACAAGTCAGAAATAAACTTGTTTTTTTCCCCCTTAAACCTACCAGCGGTTTTTTTTTTTTTCTCCCCCCCCCAGTGGTTTCATTTCATAGTGGGGCGTTGTTTTTCTTACCTTTACTTTTTTTTTTGATGATCATGCCCCCCCCCCCCCAGTCTTTACCGGAATGGTTAACCCCTGTTCCCCCAGCTCAACTGGCGTAATTCGTTTTCTCACTCGACGTAACACAACATTACCCCCCTTTTTCCTTTTGAGGAAAGGGGGCCCCCCCAATTTTACTTTCTTTTTTTTAAACACTTTTTTCCAAACCCCTTTCCGTGCGTTCCTCAAAGTTTTCATGCATCTTCTTTCCACCATTTTTCGCAATTTTGTCCCGGCCCCCCCCACCTCCAATTCTTCCTTTCAGCATTTCCCCTCCCCCCCCTCCCGATACACCCTACTGAAGGCCTTTTTACTCCCCCACACCTGACTTTTTTGTCCCCCCTCGGTCACAAAAATGGGAGTTGTTTTGTCTCCCTGTTGCCTTACCCCCCCCACGACAAAACTTAGACTTTTGATTTTTTCCCTTCGGCAAGAACCCGCCCCCCTAAACTGTGTCGGCAAGTCACAACACCCCATGCGGCTATTCACCCCCCCCCTCCTTTTTTGGCGGGCCGAATAGATTGCTTTTTGTTTCTGTTCCGAGTTGTTTTTTTTTTTTTGTGGTGCCCGGTGGGATGTTTGTTCAACCCATTTTTTACTTTTAAACGTGCCCCCACCTCCCCCCACCTGCCCCTCGGCGGAAGAGGTTTTTTTTTGACCTCCCCACAAAACTAACCTATATACCACCTTTTTCCCCCTTTTCCACACCCTTCCACACCCCCTTCCCGGTACAAATTAGACGCGGCCTTTTTTTTTTTCTTGGCCTTTTCCGCTGTTGTGTCCCCGTTCGTCTTCAAGTTACAAAAACGGACCACCCCTTTCCCCGTTGCACCCAACCCTCAACCCCTTGGCCCCTGTGGACCCACGGCAAACCAACTCCTTCCCCCCCTTTTTGAACAGAAAAAACCCAGTGCCTTCCACTCGAACCCCCTTTGTCAAAAACTTTTTCTCCCCCTACCCCCTGACGCCGAATTTGACACAAATTACAATTCCCCCAACGGCCCCCCCCCCTTCCGTAACACAACCCCCCCCCCCCTCCCCGATCAACCCGTCCCGTCCCCCCACACCCAACGGGGAGACTTGCCACCGTTTTCTTTTACCCCCCCTTCCCCTCAACACCTTTCCCACGGTTGTTGGTTACTCTGTGTTTTTTTGTGATGTTTGTCCCCCCCTTTGCGGTGTCCTCAGTTTTTCCCCCCCCCCCAGACCGTGTTACTTTTTTTGGACCTCCTTTTTTTCACCTTCCAGGTCAATTTAGACTTCTGTTTTTGTTGCCCCCTTCTTTCCCCACCCGGGTTCCCCCCCCCCTCCTCACTCCCCCCTCCACCCAAGGTCCCTGTTGTGTTGGTTCTTTTGGGTCAACCTGGCCCTCCCCCCACACTTGGCTTCTCGAAAAAACGACCCGTTTTTTTTGCCTCCTCCCCCCCCGAAGTCCGGCCCAGCCCACTTTTTTTCCCAAACACAAATTTCATTTTCATTTCTCCGCCCCTTGTCACCCGGTCCTTGGAAGTTTTTTTGCTATTTTCTCTCTTTCACATCTACCCAGTTTTTTTTGTTCCTTTGAGAGATGGTTTTCCATTTTTTTCCGGTTTTGTTTTGAGCTTTCATGTTCCCCCCTGCCTTTTGTTGGGTAGTGGGGCTGGCGACGATAGAGTTTTTTTCTGTCGGTGACTTTTTCTTTTTGGTTGTTGTTTGGCCTAGTGGTACCGTGACGTTTGTTTTTCACAGGCCCTCCTTCGTTTTCACCCCAGTGGGCCGTAGGTTCGGTCCTTTCATTTTTTTATTTTGGACTGTCCTTTTTTTTTGAACCCGAAAGTCGTGACGGGTGACACCTGTTTTTTTTTTTTTGCCCTACAGTGTACACTCCCCCCCCCCCAGTCGTTCTTGTGTTACTTAGGTCCCCGTTTGCCCTTTCAACCGCTCCCCCGGTGCGTTGTTTTGATTGTCGTAATGCAGTTCCCCCCCTTCCCCCTCCCACCCCTTTTTGTTTGTGTTTTTTTCTCTGTGTGTCACAGTTGTTTGTTTTTCTTGAGTGTGGTTTTCCGGGGTTTTCGTGGCGTCCTGAGTGGACCCCCCCGCCCTTTACCCGTTCCTGTGTAGGTCTTTTTTTTTTGACCCCCCCCCCTTCCTGGGTTTTTTACCTTTTTTTTTTTTTTTTCTTTGTTTTCCCTTTCCCTTTCTGTTTTTTTGAGAGTTTGGTCAAGTGTCCGGTTTTTGCACTTTGTTTTTTTTTTTTTTTTTGCGGGGTTTTTGGTTGTTTGCCCCCCTTGACTGTTTCTTTCTTGTGCTGGCTGGTTTTTTTCTTTGCCAGGTGCTGTTGTTTTTTGGCCCCGGCGGGCGCAGGGGACATTGCTTTTTCTCGTGTACTGTGAGGGTGTGTTTTTGGTGTTCTTTTTCCCCCGGTGTGGTTTTGCTTTTTGTGACCTTTTTTACCCGCCGCTCGCGTCTTTGGCACTTGGTTTTTTCGTGCTTTGTCCCCCCCCTCGGTCCGTCAGCCAACCCCCCCCCTTGTTGCTTCGAACAGCCGGGTCACCCTGTGTTTTGCCCCTTTTGCCGATTGTTGTGATGCGGATGTTTTTCACCTTTTTGGAGTTGTTTTTGCTCCTTGTGCGGAAGTGTTGTTTTGGTTTTTTATTTTTTTTTTTGCGGTACCCCCCCTGTTTCCGGCGGGTTTATTTTAAGCAACTGTTCCCCCCCTTTTTTTTACACTTTTTTTTTTTTTGTTACCCCCGGTCTTTGTTTCAAGGTCTTGTTTGTTTTTTCCTTTTTTTGTGTTTCTCTTTTTCCAGAGGTCGCTGCTGTGTGTCTTAGTTTGCCCCCCAACTTTTCCTGGTCCTCACTTTTTTTTTTTTTCCTGTCATTCCTGTAAGGAGTTTTGTGGTCTCCTTTTCCCCTACCGTTCTCGCCCGCCTTACATCGTGGATTTTGCCCTTTCTGTCCCCTGGTTTCCTGTTTTTTTTTCCTTTTTTCACCCCGTAGGGGTGGGTTTGGTTCGGACTCATTGAACGCCTCCCCTTTTTCCCCTTTCTGGTTTTTACCGAGATGTTAGGCTGTGGTGGTGACCGGTATCTCTGCTTACACCGTCCAACCCCTTTCTTTTATGGTTTGGTGCACCGGTGTCAGGTCCACATTTTTGCTGTCTTTTCCCCGACCCCCGAGGTTTTGGTAGGTGCGACGAGCCCCAGGTCCCCTTGGGCATTGTACTGTCTGACACCCCGTTTGGGGGGGAACTTGCTGACCTTTTTTTTAACCCCTTTAAGGACTTGAAAATCTCCCCCAAAACCGGGGTTTTTTTTTAAAGGTCCTTTTTGTCTTTTTTTTACCAGATTGGGCAGGGTTTTCCCCCCCCCCTCTGCCAAAGTTTAGACGGCAGTCTTGTTTTCCCCCTTTTCAGTCTACTTTCCTTTCTCTTAAGTCAAGGGTCTGGGTGGTATTTTTTTTTTTGTTTCCCCCCCCCCCCTACTCTTTCCTAACGCACCCCTTTTGGTTGCTTGGTTGCCCGTGGTCTTTCGAACCCTTTTTTTTTTTTTAGTTGCAGTCCCCCTTTCCTTGTAGGTTCCAGGTCAATGTTTTTTCGTTTTTTCAGGTGAATATTTTTTTTTGTCCTTGAATTTTGGCGTTTTCTTCTCTCCCCCTGTTCACCTGCGGGGGGGGGGCCGCAATGACGGTGCCCTTTTCCCCTGGACGTCGGGCAGTGTACTGATCCCCCCCAGTTCTGGCCACTGCCCTTGGCTTTTGGGGTTGGGAACCCTCCCTTTTGAGTAAGTTCCATTTTTTTTTCGGTCGCCCGCCCTACCACGGTTAGGGTGTACCCCCCCCCCTTTTTTGTGCCGGCCTTTTTTTCCCCCGGTGGCTCCAGGATGCGCAGTTTCCATTCTTTTTTTAAATGTTTATCGTGCGGCCTCCACCGCGGCTCTTCGACACGACAACCATTTTTTCGTCCCCTTTTTTTGGCGAACCGCGTTTTTTTTAAGGTTTGTTTGGCGCACCTCGGTCCCAGTCTCCTTTTTATGTTTAGAACACCCTCCCTTGACACCACCCGGCAGATGGCCCGGGAGGTTTTTTGTGCGACACAAATGACCCATTTTCTTTTTTCATACAACCCCTTGGTGATATGCCAGTTTCTTCTATTCTTTTCTTTTGTGGGTTTTTTTTCCTTTCCAACGCGGAGTTCCCATCGAGTGGGTCCCTCTCCCTTAAGCTGGTGTGAAAGACAGCCCCCCTTGTCAGAAAAGGGCGTTGTTGCCAACCAGGTTTTCTCGTCCCGAGTTTGCGTCCTTCCGAATGTTTTTTTCTGCGCGGGGTGCCTGCTCTGTAGATCATTTTTTTCTCGTTTTTTTTTCCCCCCTTTTGTGAGGGTTTGGAAGGCCCCCCTAGGCCATGCATGATACGCCCTTCCCCTATCCCCTTTTGTTTTTTTTTTTTCCACGAGATTCTCATTCAAACTTTTTTCCTCCCTGTCCACCTGTCGGCAAAAGATCTGTTTCTTCCCTTACTCTCGTGCGCCCCCCCCGCTCCCGCCTTTCTTATCGTCTACGGACCCCTTTTTTGTGCTTCCCAGACCTCCGGTTTTCCTTTTGACAACAAGGCAACCAACTTTGTGTTGTTACCCTTTTTGTTCCCAACTATTGAATATGGTTCCCATGACCCTCTTTTTCCGTCTAGAAGTTTTCTCCCCCGCACCCACCCCTTTTTTTTAGTGTCCTCCCCCCTACCCAACGTAGTCTTCCTGATTTCTGACTGTCTTCCGGTCCTGGCCCACAAAACCGTGCACGTCTCTCGCTGTTCCAAGGGTTTCCTTTTTCTTGACTCTCCTGGCTGGACGGTTTAGAAACAACCACCCGAACTAGTGGTGACTGCCTTTTACTGACCTATGGTTTGTTCTTTCCCTTTTTGATTGCTCCCCCGGGATGTAACCGGCCCCCCCCAGTTCACAGTTGACGTCCCTTTTTTTCGTTTTTCCTCGCGTGCCCAACGGGTCAATGGTGGGCTTCCCCCGGAACCTTTTCCACCTGTTCTTTGGGTCTGGACAGGACCCCTGGTTTTTCAAACCCCCAAAAGTTCTTCGTGCCACACACCACCACAGTTTCTTCTTTTGCTTGTCTCTTCTTTATCGTACCCCCTCCCCCCCCAGATTGTTTGGGGGGCCCCACTTTCCCCCCGTGGACACGGTGTCCCTTCCCTCACCCCTCACTTTTTCACCCGTGGTACCTACACCGTTTCCCCCACTTGTTTTTGTTATTTTTCTCTCAGACCACGGACATTTGTTTTTCCCTACCCGGTCTTTTCTCTCCTCGGCGTTTCACGTCCGTGACCTGACCCTCCCCTTCCGTCACCAGAAAAAGTCGTTCTTCCCCCCGGATCCGTCCACGGCGTTTTTTTTTTACCACGGTCCCTCCCTCCCCCCAACCAGACCCTGTCCCCCTAGACAGAAGCCCTCCTTTTTTTTTTTTGCTTATTTCCGTCCTGAGTGTCCCTTTTCCTTGTGCGACAATGGTGTAAACTTTGGCTCTTTTTCTTGACAGCAAACTCTTTCCCACTGTCCCCGTTTTCGTTTTTGACACCCCGGTTGGGCCCCCCCTCCCAGTTTTTTTTGGGGGGCTCTTACTTCCCTTCACCGGGGCATTACCGTTTTTTTAACAAAACAGTTTCTTCCTGTCGGCGTCCCCAGACCCTTTTGTGATTCTACCCTCTTTTTAAACTGGTCCATCCCGCCCCTTTGTGATTGTCGGAGCTTGTTTCGCCAGCTCTTTCCCCCCCCCAGAACCTGCCAATTCGTAGCTTAAGTCGGGCCGTCCCCCCCCCCCCACCTGTTTGAAGAAATCCCCCCCTATTCCCCCCGTCAAATCTTCACGCTCCTCTTCCCGTTCTGCTCTTTTTTTCCCCACACCCCCCGGCTGACCGGACACAAAACATTTGTTTCCCCACTCCCTTTCCGTTCAGCCACCCCGCTCCCCTTCCACTTCCTTCTCCCAACTTTGCACCCTTCCCCCGTCCAACCCTTCCCAACGGGACTAGGTTTTGACCACCCGTCCTTTTGTTCCCCAAAATTTGGGCCTTTTTTTACCCTCCCCCCCCCCGTTTGAAACCAACGTCTCATTTTTTTTTTCCCCTTCGGAGCCCAACCCGTGACCCCCTCTCCGCGCAAACCAACCCCGATTCCCATTTCTATCCCACCGGGGCCCCCGAACTTTTATTTTTCGGTCGTTTTTGCTTTTTTTCCTGGTTTTCCCCCCCCCCTGCAGCAAATTAACGGCAACCCTGCCATTTGATCTTTTCTCATCGAATCCATTTTTGACCTTCCCCCACTCAACCCCCCACCCCCTTTCCCACGGTGACCACCCAAAAAACCGTTTCCACCCACCCCCCCTCACCAATAGACAGTTCGCCTCCCTTCCTTTGTCACCCCCTCCCCCCTGCTCCCCCAAGACCAAGCAGTTTACAAATACGACCTTCCTTCCTACAACAAACCATCACCCTCCTCCCGTGGGATGCAACCCACCCCTACTTGTCCCCCCCCACCAAAGGCTTCCAAGTTTAAAGCAACCTTCCTTCAACCAAATCCTAACACCCCCCCCCTCCGGAATCCCTCCTTTTGCCAAATCATCCCAAGATTCTGGGCCCCCCCCCCCCCCCTGTTCTGAAAGGTTGAAACCTCCCCCCCCTCTCCCCCCCCCCTGGGTATTCCCCTCTCAACCGTCTCACTCCCCCACACTTTTCCCACCCCCGTGTGCTTTTTTCGTCTTCGTCGGGCTGACAGTTTCCCCCTGTAACCCCGTCCCTAATCCTTGATGTCGGACTTAATGGACCCCACTGTTTACCGATCGCTTTATGTTCGGTTTTCCGTCGGTCCCTCCCTGCGAATCCCACGGCCACCTGTTTTTTTCCCAATGGTTCTTTCCCCTTTCCCGCCCCACAGGTCCCTTCCTCGGCCCCCAAAAAAAAACCCGACTCCCGCCATTTATCAACTCACCTTTCCCTTCGTTCCCCCACTTACGAACCACCGGCTTCCCCTTTTGACCCTTT
>Ga0179593_1282885_pt1 | contig 11343 bp, 13 predicted proteins | sample CZODoug2_1_08_16_FD_185931 | JGI IMG/M metagenome (GOLD analysis project Ga0179593, IMG submission 185931) | Vadose zone soil fungal communities from Angelo Coast Range Reserve, California, USA - CZODoug2_1_08_16fungal (PacBio error correction) | ecosystem: Environmental > Terrestrial > Soil >... | reverse complement strand
TTTCCCTCTTTCCTGTATCTCCCGCAGAGTCCTTTCTTTCTTTTCAGTATGATCTTGAAGCGCCGTTCCTCCTATCCAGGTCTACCAAGGTAAAGCGCTCCCTCGTGCCTTTTTTTCTTATATACTTCTTCAAATGCGCGCCGCTGGAGAAAGCTGATCTTGTTGAGAGCGTCCTTTGTTTTCTTTGGTGATTGTCCACCCTCCCCTCTTTTTGCCATTTCCTCATCGTTCATCTTATCTCCGTTCTTTAGCCCCTTTTTCACCCCCTCCCTTTGAACTTTTCTTTTCGCTAAGGATTGACCTCACCTGCCTTATCAGAAACCCGATTCGAGATCAAGTCAAATCTCTCCTTCCCTTCACAAAAGCGACTCTCCTCCTCCCTTTTTTCCTTTTCGGGTATAGTTTTCATTTTCCGATGGCTCAGGCGGCAGAAGCTCCTCCTCTTTGGAGCCCCCCTCTTCCATCGACAGGATCACCTATCAATAGTGGATCATGGACGCCGTTTTCTTCCTCCTCTTCTAGTTGACCACCCCTTTTTCCACAACCCAGATGGCAGGTCTATACATACGCTGCGATCCACCATGACCGTCCCCTCTTCTCCTTCTATGTCCTTCCTTTCCCCTTTCCTCCGAGGCCGTCATTTGAGGTCAGCCCTTTCGTGGAAATCCGGATGGTTCATTGCCCCCTTCTCCCACCTTCTCAGTTTCCGATGTCCTTTTGGATTCGCATTACGGACAGGCAAGCCGGTCTTTTCCCAGATATTCCCCCCTCTCCCCCCCTGACCACTCCTCAGAGGCTACTTTCAAGCCCGGCGTTTTGCATTTTCTCCCCTCTTAGATGTTTCAACCTTTGATTCGCCCCGCCCTCCCAAATTGGTTTTTTATTTTTACGAACCCCCCTCATTGCTCAGCGCCTGCCCCTCAAACCACGAAGGCGGACCATTCCTTCCCCCTCAAGAGTTTCCTTTTTTCTTTCTCTTCTGTTCGCAGAGCACCACCCAGCCCCTACAGCGTGACCGCATCACCACGGACATTTCTTTTCCTTCTTGACAGCTTCCCCTCCTCCCTCCGTTCAGTTCCGCTGTTCTCATCGCGGCGGAATGTCTCTGTTTGTCGTTTTCCTCCCCAGAATTTAACCCCCCCTTTCTCTTTTTGCAGCGGCCTTCCCTAAGACACCAGAAAGTGCCCTTTTTTCATGCCTTCTTCTTGAACCTCTCCTCCCCCCACTACAAGATACATCCCTCTCCCCCGTATACGTAGTGTAGGCCGTTTTTGACCTTTTCTCATGCTTTGGTATACCTCCCCCCTTCCCCGCGCCTTGCCCCTCTATCAAGATCCCCGCCCCCCCCCCTCAAAGTCCTTTGACTCAGTTCCTGAGGAGGCCTCATGCTCCCTCGTAGACCCCTTCCCCACCTTAGGTGTCGTGGTCAGAGCCATCTTTTTTTGCCTATCGTCAATCTTCCTTCATCGATGTGAATGCGGCGACACAAGCCCCTCCCACACCTGACAGTGTCCTCTTCTCCCCCCTGATTTTGAGCTATCTGGGTTCTTCCTTTTGAACTTGCTGCGCCGCCGACCCCACTCCGCTCCCAGCAAGCCCTTTTCTCGGTTTTTTCCCTCGAGCATACCCCGCTAGACGGCCTACTCGTTAGTTTCTCATCTTCATCCACAACGCATTTTTCCTCTTTTCCTACGGGCAGGTCTGGACGCGAAAACCGTTGGAGATACTGAAGCTCCGGTTTTTTTTTTCTCAATAGTAGCTTTCCTCCTAGTCCCCCGGTTACCATCCGGATCACAGAACATGACGTTCTTCTCCATTGCCCCTCTTCCGAGAAAGGCGATTCTTTTTGGGACCTTTGCGCCTGAGACGGCTTTCCTTACTCCTGAACTGCCATTTTCCTTTTCCTCGCAGTGAACTCCCCGCGGCGACCATCGCAGCCCCGGAACTTTTTTCTCCCCGAAGCCGTTTCGCTTTCAGTTTGATCGGCTTCGTAAAACCTTATTTTTCTCCACCCACGCTTTCCCCCCTTTTCCTGACGATCTCGGACTGCCCATGGGGCGACTGGACTCTCGATTCCCCTCATGCTACGTCCAGTACAATGTCCCCCGCGTCCCTCCTTTCTGTACTTTGTTGGACGACTGCCTTTTCCCTTCAGCTACTTCCCTGCCAGCAGCTTACTTGAGGTAATTGTGACGCACTTTCTCTTTCCTCCCCTTCTTTCTTCCGAGGTCAGCAGCTCCCGGCCCTCTCTCCCCTTATCTTTACTTTTATTTCCTTTCCCATCGGTTTTTGTGGGTTATGAGTATATAATAACGGAGAACGAGTTTTTTTTAAACTTCCCCCCTGCTTATGGGCTGAACGTCCGATGCGGTCCATGTACCTCCACCGCTCCGATGTCCTTCATCGAACGTTAGCTCTTCATTCACTCCTGATTCCCCATGAACCATTTCACTCGAATTAACGTTTTTTCCCCTTTTTTTCGTAAAAGTTGGATCCTTTAATGTCCGTCGAGATGCACTTTCCTTTTTGTAGATTTCCCCTTCCCCCCTTCTTGTGTCATTTTTTTTTCGTCCGCCTTGTTTCTCATGACCTATTCTTCTTTAACCATTTTCTCCCTTGGTTTATCATGTTAATTTGAGGCAGATGCTGGGACGCCTGGTGTTTCTTACGGCGCTTGAGCATATGACGGATGACGATCCGGCAGCCCCTTTCCCTATAGGCGAATTTCCTATCTCAACTGCGCCCTCTCTTTCCTTGATGATTTTTTTTTTACGAATACTATGACGCCTTTTTTCCAATTCTTAAACTACCCCCCTTTCAGAGACACCCGTTTTCGCGCTCCCTTCAGTAGCCTTCCGTATCATTTTTCCCCTTTTTTCCCCCTTTTGTGATTGAGGTAGGTTCCAGTAAGAGTTATTGCTCGCGCTTCTCAACCGTTTCTTCTCCTTGTCTTGTTCTGTCTGGCTTTGCGGATTTTGCCTCGTGAACCTTCCCTTTTTCTCTTATGTCGGTTTGGGGTTGATTGTTTCTTTTCGCCGTCCTCGCATTAGTTCCCCTTCTTTTAGTCTATCTTGCGTCCCCTTTGTCACCGCCGTTTCTGTGATGGTTGTCCTTATGTCCGTTTGAATTGATCCCCTCACTCTCCTTATTACGGTGACGGTAGTGTTATCGTGGCATTGATTGTCTAGTTCTTCTGGCTAGGTTTCTCTTTGGGGCTTAGTCGCCATCCTGCATCTTGCCTTACCGCGGCGCCTTTGTCCATACCTTTTTTTTTTCCCGCTTATGTAGTCTAAGGGTTCCAAGGGAAGCCCCATTTTGCTTTTTTTGTCCCCACCGGTTTGTCTTCTCTACATGACATCTTCCGTCCAGTAACGGCGACTTTTTGTCGCTGCTGGCTGCAACCAGGCGAAATCCTTTGCCCATCTTTATATTTCCTCCCTTTTTTTGATGTCTTTCAACCATCGGATTCAACTTCTTGTAGTATCAGTTTTTCATTTCGTCATGACTGTTTGCTTTTTTTTGCAGCTTGTCGGTGATTGTGTGGCGCTATACGTTTCGCGATGTTCTATTCCCTCCCCCCTCCTCTAGACTTCAGAGCTTCTTTTTATTTTTCTAGCATAGTTTCTCCCTTCTAGTTCAGTTCTTTCTTCCCTTTCCCTGAGTGGTGGAGGGTAGTTGGTCAGCCCGTGACAAGGTTCACTTTCCCTACGGTTTTTCCCTCCCCCCCCTGATAGCGGGCTTCTGATCTCAGCTTTCGCTTTGCGGCTTCTCTTGTTGACCCATTCTTCTATCCCCGCATCCCCCTTTATCCCACTCCTGATCATCGGCACGCTGTCCTGTGGCATCCACTTTAAGGCTTTTCCAGCTCTCTATTGCTCAATCGGCCCTTCTGTTCGATTACCCTTTCTAGATCCATAGTGGGTATGCAGCGTCTGGAGGTACTTGCCAGTTTTCTTTTTTCTGAGAAATGATGTCCCTCTTCTATGTTACTGGCGATGGTGATACTCTCTTCCCCCTCCCTTCATCCCCCCTTCCTTCCATGTTTGCCATAGGAGTTGCTGCTCTGCCAAGGAATCCGCCGTATATTTTCGTTTTGGACGGGCTTCCTTTTTCCCTTTTTCTCCTTGACTACTATCGGGTTGCTGTTATTGTTTTCATGTTAGGTCAATCATTCTTGATTCTCCTCCCCCCCCTCAAAGGATTGCCTTTTTTCTGTGAATAATGTCATAATCCCTTAACTCACTTGTTTGAATGCATGAGATCTTCGTTCCCCCCCTTTCGGATTGGCACCTCCCCCTCCCCCACTCGTGTGCTCTCTCCCGCTCCGCTTCTGCGACACCGCCGCCATTTCTTTTCCGGATATTTGACCAGCACCGTTCACTGATTGTTCTGCATCTTTTGGTCTCTCTGACTGTCAGTTCCCTTTCGCTAATATCTACGAGGCCGGCATAGTTCAGTGCGATCCGTTCCGAGAGAATCTTTCCCCCGTTGTTGTTGTTTCATCAGATGTCTCGCGGCCCACATCGCTTACACTCTTCCTTGTCAGCGTTAACCCGATTCTTCCTCTCGTTTGTATCCTCGGTATTCCCACTGTCCTGGCCTCGGAACTGTGCTGGCTTGTTTTTCTCTGGAGTTGTCCTTTTTTACTTCGGCACGTTAGTGGCGGGTTTTTTGTCCAATCGAGCTGTATGTGTCCCCTTTTCTGAAACAGCATTTCTCTTTTCTTCTTCTTGATGACTGTTTCCACACATTAACTTCCCAGACCGTGTCTTTATGCCGGAAGGTTGTCTTGCCTCCCCTCCCTGTCTTACAGTCCTCCTTCTCCCCCCCTTGACACCAGATTCCCCCCGCTTGTCAGTCTTTCACATCGCCTAGATATCCCCTACCCCCTTTCTGATTCCTGTTTTTCTCGAACATTCCGATTGGTCTCATTTCCATAATAAGCCGCGCCGACGGGTTTTCTTTCCCCACTCCTATTCCCTTCTCCCCGATATAGAATAGTGTACTTGCCTCTCCCGACTAGAGATCCCCCTTCCCCCCCCCCCCCTTGTAAAACAGCCCTCGGATGGAATTCCTCCAAGCACGCTTGCCTCGCACCTTCCTCCTCTTCGGACCACTTCCCCTCTTCTTCCTTTTGAGAAGCTGCAGTTGTTTAGGAGGCGCCCTCGATTTCTTTCTTTTTTTGTACCAGCTTCTTGGTTTCTTACAGGTCAATGCCCTGTGCGATGTCAGGAGGATTTTTGCCAGGCAAGTCCCCCTATTCCTTATCTTCTGACAGGTTCGCCGCCATCGTCAGCTTTCTCTCCCAGATTTCCTTCTGAATTTTTTTCGTACGATGTCGTTTCTTTTTCCGTGGCCGTCGCAACGCCCTCCATCCTGCATTATCCCTTCTCCCCCCAGCTACACGTGCAAAGACCCCCTTTTGCGGAAAATCTCCTTCTCCTCTCGTGACCTGTGTTCTCTCCCTGATATAGCCACCCCCACGCCCGACAGCGCCCCTGACCCCCTCAAAACTCCTTCCTCCTTCCCGAAAGTGACACCAGCCTTTTGACCATCTCCGCGGTGACCGATAGATGGTGTCCGAAACCTTGTTCTGTTTCAATTATTGTTTCGTGCGCCAGTTGGTCAGCCACAAGCCACTACTCGGCGTGGTTTTCTTTTTCAATCCGGTTCACAGCAGGAAACAGGTGTCCCCACCCCCTTTCTCTCGGCCTTTTTTCCCCGATCTGTCCAGATTGAAATCGCCCAGCGCACGTCTGCCTTTTCTTCATGGAGATCCCTTTCTCTCCCCCACCTCGCCCCGCTGCCTTGCTTCGTCTTCCAAGACTGCTTTTTCTAAAACACTGCCAGCTTCCCCCCCTCCCCTTTTGAGATTGATCATGACAGGTCCCCTACTGCACCGCACCATCCACGGCTTGGCTATCTCCGCAGATCGTCCTCTTCCTCCGCTTGACTCTTTCATTGCCTGTCCTCACGCCCGACCACAACGTCTCCTCTCACCCATGATTTTAGATTTTCGTCTTTTTCCTAAGTCTGCGACAGCCTCAAACACGCTTCACGCCCGCAACTTTCTCTCTAGTGTCCCTCCCTTTCCTCTTTCTTTGACGGTCACGCCTTCTTTTTGGGCGTCCAAACCGCCCTGAGCGCACCTCCTTGTCAGGCAGGCGCCTCCCCTTTTTTTGACGGCCTCCGCCTTCTTTTTTTTATTTGCTTCCTCGTAGGCGTCTCGTAGGACGTCACTTTCCCTCAGCACCTCTTCCCTCGCGGCGCAGGTCCCCCCCAGAGATCGTAGCAGTTCTCTTGGGGATTTTTCCTGTTCCTTCTTCGGTAATTCCCCTCTTTGGCCGCGGCCGGAACTGACACTCGTCTTCGCCCATAATCTCCGCCAGGGAACAGTGAATCGTCTTTTTCCCCTGTCCATGATGTCTTATTTCCCTCAAACGTATCTCTCCTACCACCGCTGCACAGAATGTACGATCTCGGGACTCCCCCCTTTGGTTCTATTCATAGACGAAACGCTTGCTCAATCCCCAGCGCAAGCCCAAGACGTTCTTTTCTTTCTTTTCTTGGACGAAGGTCTTTTTCTTCCCCACCCGACTCCTCCGGCAGGCCGTGCGCAGCGACGTTGGTATTTATCATTACCCTAAATATTTTCTCCCATATTGACGGAACTTTTCGAATGAGACAAGGAATCTTCGATCTTCTATTCTATTCCCCTCCCTTTTTTGATTTATCGTCATACTCTCTCGGAATTGTCCCTTGATTAAACACTCGTCCACGGACATTTTTTTCCCGTTCAGTATTGCTTTCCCCCTGACGTCTCCCCGTCCCGACGCATCGCCTGTGGATTCTTTCAGAATGACACCCCTCCCAGCCAGCCCCAGCACAAGGACTATCCGCGAACGGATTCTCTGGTACCAGGTTTTCTTCCTTTTTTTTCTTAAGTCCTCCCTCACATCGTACGTCCGATCCCTTTCTTTTCCCAGTTGTTCCTATCCTCTTTTCTTTGAGCGCGTTTCTGCAGGACCGACGAACATGGCGTCACGGTCATGGTGGCTCCTTTATTTCCTCCCCCCTTAGGTGGCCTTTCTGTTCCTTTAGAGCAGATGCGGATGAGCCCTCCGTCGAACTGCTCCCCCTAAGTAACACCACCCGATTGAGCTACTTCTCGATCCGTTGGCACACTGGCCGCTCCTTATCTTCTGATGATAGGCAGGATCTCCCCTCAATAAGAGTCCAACGACTACCCATAACGCCGGAGCAGTCTCTTGCAGTATTCATCCAACAGTTTTTTCTCAAAGTAGTGCCCTCCCCCTTTTTTACAGCGTATGGACGGTAGTTAGCCCAGATCATTTTTTCTCTGCGAGTTTTCTTCCCCTTCCAGTTTATGCTCTAATAGCCACAGTGGCGTTAACCCCGCCCACCCGGCCAATTGATTCAGGCGTTTTTCTGCTGGTAGCCGTGGCTGCGCCCTTTCTTCAACTGGTTACCTTTCCCTTCCTTTTCTTTGACGGGGATTGGTGCTTCTGTCCAAAACTTAGAATTCCGGACGTCTCCTTTCTTGTCATATTTTATTTGAACGCACACGTCACCAGATGAGTTTTGAGCTAGCATTCATGGCCGAGGATGAGCCATTCACTGTTTTTTCAATAATTGAGCTGTTGTGGTTCTTTACTATTTATCGATAGTCCCTTCTTTGATTTCCAGACCGGTATTTATTCTCGCCAGACATGCCCGGATTACCGCGGCCACTCTCACCTGCAGGTGGCGCGATGATCACTTTTTGTCATCGCGGACATCTCTCAAGGCCGCCGACACTTGTAGGGGTTTCCACCGTTCTGTTCCGGATATTACGGCACTCGGAGACCCTTTCCTCCACCTTCGTGGCTTTTTTGTTTGCTGCACACGGCTGCACAGCCCTCTATCAGTCCTCTCCTTTTTTTTTGACTTTCCAACATTTCTGACTTTCACCTTTGTCGGTTTCGAGTTTCAGCACTTTCCCTTGGCGGCAATTGAGGCTTTCTTTTTTGTCTGGCGGTCCCCGCTGCTTGTTTGTGTGGTTGGCGCCATCGCAGCGAGGTTCTTCCCCTCTTCCGCTCCGAGTCTGCTCTTTTTCCGCCTTCGTGGTTTCGTGCCTCAGCTCTGGTGCACTTTTTTTTATTTTTTGCCGTTTTGTAGGGTCCTGTTCTTGGGCCCAGGAGTATTCCCGTCCTAAGCTGCAATGCTTTTACTGATCTTCTCGCGTTTACTTCGAGTGGCGGCGGTTTGCCGATTGCTGATCGAGAACCGCGCACCCCCTTCTCCTTATCTTTTCCCCTCGCAGGTATGCGGCCTGGGCCGGACCCAACGGTTTTCCCCGCTTCGAATGCCATCCCCCCTCTTGTGCACGTCAGCCTTTGTAAACCTCATCGCTTCCCCGTGGGTCGTTTCATGGTGCTCCGTTCAGTATTTATTCTTCATCCCTTCCCATAGTGCTGGTTTCCGTTTCGATCAGCGCGTTGGTCTTCCAGTCCATGATTTTACACCCTATTCAGTTTCCCCTTTGTTTGTTAACGGATTTTTCTCCCCTCCTCTTCGTGCTTCTTCCCACTTCTGCCAGCCGGACGGGATGTCCTCCCCTATTTCCAGCCGCCCGACTACTGGTGACATACTGCGCAGGTTGGGCCGGCCCCCTCTCATTCGGTTTTTGATGTTTTTTTTTGTTTTTTTTTTTCCCTTTGCATATCTCGAATTCGGGTTTCTGTAGACATTTCGTTAGGTCAACCCTTCGACGCATTCCCGACACGGTCTTGTCATTACCTCTTTTATTGAAACCGTCAGCCTAATCGGATGCAATAAAGGTTTCTCCTTTTCTCTTCGGAACCCGCCGCCGGTTTTCCCCCCCCCTCCTTGACAAGACCCCACTAACGTGCCGCTCTCCCCTGTTTTCCCTCCCTTTTCGCACGCCTAAACATTGGTATATTCTAGGTCCAGCACCGGTTCACTCGGGGCTGCATTTACTTGGTTCCTTCCTATGATTCCTCTCCTCTCCTCCTCTTTGACGATTGCTTCCCTTTTCTATCCTTTTCAGCCGATTCATTCTCTTTTCCTCCTACTCCGTTGTTTTTCTTTTCTCCCCCTATTCCCACACTATATAGCCCTTTCCCCCAACGATGGATTTCTTTTGTTAGCTTCTCTTTCGCCAAGCTCCGGCAGCGACAGGTCTTTGCCCCTTTTCACGCTGCGCACATATGACGGTGCAGGTACATCCCGATCACTGCGGCGTGACGCGGGAGAAAGCGAGAGCGGTTTCTCGGCCACCTGGCTTGGTATTTCCCCCCCCCTCACTTGTTCTGTTCTTTTTTCCTTACGCACGGATCTCATGCTGTTAGCCTCCCTTGGTGTTCAGGCGATTTTTGATCTGACTGTTCCCACCTAACTTTTTTTCCCCGCCCTGTACTGTATTTTTCTTGTTCTTCCAAGGTCTTGTATCCGGGCTGAGACTAAAGCAAATGTCTTACTTTTTTTCCCCCCTCGTCGAGATCCAGTTTTTTTTTCTCCCTCCGCTGTGATCCTTCTTCCGCCCCTCTGCCTCTCGATATCCCATTATCCCAAGGCCACTTTTCTGGATCGACACTTCCTCTTTCACTCCCTTCTCCTTTTAACCTCTGCCGAAGAAGGGCTTCTCCACAATCCGAGCCCATCGCCAGTTGACAACGACATAGACAGAGTTTACTCATGTCCTTCCCCATCAGAGATATCCAGTTCCCCCCCCATCTTCCAAACCTCAGATGGCGAATTCCCTATGCACGTTTCTCTCCCCCCCATTACTCACACCACGATTTACCTTGGATAGGCGCTCCCGGAAGCCGCAGGTGCCGGCCCTTATGACGTTGCCCCACCCCCCTGTCCTGTTTTTCCAATCTTCTTTTGTTTTTTCCCCCGGACCCAGTACCCCGTTCGGGTTCACCCTGATAAAGTTTTCTCTTACCCCCTATAATGGTCCCGGGTCGATCTACCGATCGGCAGCTAGCCGCCGCCATTCCTAAGATTTCTTCTTTCTTTCTCTTTTTTGTAGGACTCTTCCCTCTTGGTTTCTATTCGTGGCCGTCGCCCCGCCCACCACGGCCGCCCTGAATTCAGTTTTACCTTCCTCTCCATTTGCCACGAACCAACGAAGGCAGCGAAAAATCTAGGCGCGTTGGTTTTTTCCGGAGTCTTCCCCGTCTGAGATAGCTCCAACCCCCCCGCACCTGACAGCGTGACCGAGCAGCACCACGCCCGTTACATCCCCTCTTCCCACATAGAAAACCCGCCGGAAACTTAACTTCTTTACCTGATTTCGATGGTGATCATGCCACCAGGTATGTGTGTGTGTCGTGGTTCGATAGGATGTTGTCGCGCTCGCCGTCAATCCCTCCCGCTGGTGTTTCTTTTCTCCTTATTTATTCATCTCCGGAACCGCCCGGTGCCAGAAGACATTTTTTCTACTGAGACCAACAGATGCCGATACCAGCCATTTCACAAGTAGCCCTTCCCTTTCCCTCCCCCTCATATGGAAATTCTATCTTTTCGAGAAATCCAAATCTTCATGTGCTTTACCCTCTCACCACGAGTTGACCCCGATAACACGACGCCCGTCCCTTCCCCTCTTTCTCGACATTTATGTCCATTACATCCGGCCCCATGCCAAGCACCCCTTTCAACGGCCTTTGTGTTTTTTCTTAAGATCTAAGAATCTCGTTTGAAAGTCCGAATGCTCTATGATCAGCATGCTCCTACCGCCCCACCGACCACACCGTCCGAAGATATCACCCAGATTGAGCTGGACGCTGTGCCTTCTGCTCTAACGAGAAGAAACAGCCCCTTCAAGCCGCCACGTGTGGCGATCGCGTCCAGTTCAGGGGCCTTGTTCCTTCTCTGACTGACGGAAGAGGGTCCTACCGACATGATCGACATGCAAGGGGCGAGCCCTTTTTTCTTCCTGCTCCTGCGTTTTCTTTAGTTACTCGTGTTTAATCGTCCCCACTATGCATAACTCCCACTCATACCCTCCTCCCTAATGGCCATCTCTTTTCCCGGTTTGCCCCACGAGTCGAGAAGGCGGTGACCCCTTCTTTGTCCGTTGAATGGGAATTCCTTCCGGTCATTTTCCGCATCCTGGCTCGGCGCGCGGAACCTCCACGCCCTTTTTTCCTCTTATCCCTCAAAGAACACACTTCCCCTTTAGACTCAAGTATTTTCGCTTGATGCTCGGCGAGAGTTCCCCACCCGTTTATCCCTGAGAGCCCAACCCGATGACACAGAAAAAAACTTCTTTCCACGGCTCTCAAGCTGGGGTCACTGTCATCTAGACTTCTTCTC
>Ga0179593_1132481_pt1 | contig 11343 bp, 9 predicted proteins | sample CZODoug2_1_08_16_FD_185931 | JGI IMG/M metagenome (GOLD analysis project Ga0179593, IMG submission 185931) | Vadose zone soil fungal communities from Angelo Coast Range Reserve, California, USA - CZODoug2_1_08_16fungal (PacBio error correction) | ecosystem: Environmental > Terrestrial > Soil >... | reverse complement strand
TGTCAAGTATTCTTCTCTCCTCTTTTTGTTGTTTAGAGAGCTGGATTGTCAACGTCTCAAAATGATGCTTGCTGCGGCTTGCGGTCATTGTTTATTTGCCGATTCGCCTGCGCCTTCTCAAGTACTTGAATGCGCCAGGTGATGTCCGAAAGATCCTTGGTTTTTTTTTTTTTAGTTGCTGCTGTCTGGTTTATTCTTTTTCTTCTTATCGCCTTTCCAAACGTCTTCGAGTTTTTTGTTGAAAACCCCACATAAATTCCGTGTCGTTTGTTGTTTGCACAGGCTCCGGTTTTGACCGAGCTGGTGCGTCTTTCTCCCCCTCTCGGCTGTCTTTTTAGGAAAGAGTGTCACTCGGTTTTCTTACCGCCTGCAGCTGAGCCAGCATTCTCCGCTTAGTGATTTCAGGGTCTCCTTCTTTTTTGTGTTTGTTTTCTCCGTTTGCTCGGCGCAAGTTGTAGGTTCTGGGTACCTGGTTTTTCTGACGCCTTCCTTCCCTTCCATCAATGTCGCGCCGCCACCCTTTAGCTCCTTCGATTTTCCGATCAGAAGTTGGGACAAACCCGCAATGCCGTGCGTTTGCAGGATGCTTTTTGCTTTGTCTTTCCGACAATAGACAGCTCATCGATAGCGTCTACGTATCGCGACTGACGATCTTTTTTTCTCCTTCCTTTGATGCATCCGCCCCCCATTCGATCTTCGTGACATCCTCGTCCTTCATCCTTTTGTGTCCTTGATGCAGGCCGGACGCATTTTACCCCTTTTTTTGATACGTACCCAATGTTTTTTGCGTTTTTCTCCACCGTACCACATCTTTTTCTGTTTGGCCGGATCTTCTCCTTTTTTTTCCATCTGGTTTGTCGTTTCGCTCGTCTTTTTCTCGCATTTAATTTGAGATCGTGGGAATGTTTCGTTAACACAATAAGCTTGGCCTTTATCTCCCCAGTTTTGGCTTTTTCCTTCTCGTATTCGTCGATCGGCTCATCCACACCCTCTCTACGTTTGCGCACCGCGGCGTATTCCCCCCCCTCCCCCTTCCTTCACAGTTGTAAATCGCGATGGAGCCGTGACCAAGGCCTCTACTTTTTCCTCGATTGTCATCAACTTTGTTCTCGCTTCGCCCCTTCGCTTCGATGTTTAATCTTGTTTTCGGCCTTTCTATTCATGCTCCTGGGGGTTTCGGCTTTTTGGATCAGTTTTTTCTGACCGCCCAGTCGAACCTCCGAAATCGGCCTCCTTTGATGTTCTGTTGTTTTGCCCTTTTGATGTGTTAAGCTGATTATAGGTCCGGCAATTAATGTTATTAAGACCCTTTACGGTCAGTTGGGATTTGATGGCCCTTGGCTGCGCGCCATTTGACCCGACTTACACAGGATGCTTTTCCTGAATAAAGCCCTACCTCTTTTATTTTTTTTTGTCTTATTCCCCTTTCTTGATCTTCCGTTCTCCCTGCCCTGCGTCTCCCTGCGGACGAGCGGTTAAGTACCAGTGGATCCGATGTATCCTTTGTTCGAATGACTTGCTTGCTCAGGTCAAGATGCACTTTTTTTCTCCTGGTCGGATGTTTCGGACCAATCAGTCTCCCGCGGGTTCGGTCTCCTCCCTTTCTTTTTTCTTCTTCCACGGCGGGAAGATTCTAGGCTCTTGCTGCGATTAACGGCCGAGCGAGTCCTTCTTGTTGGGCTATCAAGATAGTAGTACACCTGTTCGCTATACCGGGACGGCTATTTGACAAGTCGTGCCTCAAATCAATCTTCAGCTCTTCTGTTCCTGTCCCCTTTTTACTTTTTTTTTCACGTCTTCATGTTTCCATTCTTATTTTTTGTTTTTTACCGCGCCCCCACCTCACGCAGCGTGAGACCTCGCCCTGACCGTCCGTCGCTCCCATGAGTACTTTTGCCATGCGGGTCTAAGATATTTCTTCTCCGCGAACCGTTGTGTTTTTTTCCCCTTTGTTCTGCTTTTTTTTTAATTGCTGCTGAGAGGGCATTCAAAGGTGTTTCCCCCCCGTTACCCGCTTCCAGTCTCGCTCCGGACTGCTTTTGTCAGATTCTTTTTGAACGGGTCTTGTCGGCTGTTTGCGGCTTGCCCCGAAGTTTGTTTTAGAAGGATGCTTCCGTGGTGTTTAGATTTGGGTGTTGGGCCGGAAGTGTTGGGAGCTTTTTGCAACGGGATCTTTTTGTCTAAGGTTCATTTACATTGTTTGGTTTCTCGTTTAATTGACCATCCCCCCTCCCCCCCCCCCCCCCCCCCCCTTTCGTCCTCGATCACCCGGACCATTTTTCTTTGTAAAGGTCGGATTTTGTTTTCAGGAAGGACCATTTGTGACTTTGGCTTCCCAGTCCTTGAGGAAGGCGTTCCTTTTCCCTTTTTCCGCTGAACCAAGTCTTGTGCCGTAAATTCCCTTCTTTCTTCTTTTTTGTCATCAGGAGGCACTGATTTTTTATTCCATTCGCCTTCTTTCCTAGAGTCGCGCGTTGCTTGTTTTCGGTTGTCTCCCCCCCAGGAAAGCGACGGCTCTGTGACCTTCGCGGTTGGCCTCGAATCTCTGGTAGTCAGGTCCCGTCGTGCGTTTTTTTCTTTATTTTTAGCGGAAGAAGTGAACGGATTGTTTTTTTTTTTTTTAAAAATCTCGTCCCTTTTTCTTCCCTTTCATCGTTTTTCAGCCCCCGATTGCCGCCCTTGCGTTCTGCTTGGACCATTCTTGTTTTGCGGCACGAGATAGTCGGGCTTACTAAAGTCCCGCGATAAGAATGGAATCGGTAGGCCGTCTTTCGCGACCTGGCGGTTCCGGCTCCTCTTTCGCAGCCGGCCGCCAGGCCCCCCCATTTTCCCCCCTGATGTTTTTTTTCCTTTCTCACAGCGGACTGAGGACTTCTTTTTTAGCTACCCCGGGGCTGGCGCTCTGACTTAGTTCTTTAGCCCTTTTTTTTTGCGCCCGAAGGTCTTACCGCTTTTTGCAGGGGCCAGAGCTGATCCGCGCGTGTTTCTCCCAGACGTTTGCTTCGCGCACTTTCCCTCCCCCCTTTTTCGAGGCGATTTTTATGGGGTGGTTTGATTTCTTAGTATAGCCGATTTCTCATCCCGAGGTCTGCGGCGAGATGATCTTGTTTGGTTGTTGGGTGGGGTCAGCAGCGCGTTTTCGTTTTAATCTTCCTTTTCTCTTCGGAGTGGCACATTATCTCTCATCGGTTTTTGCGGTTTAATTCGGGTTCTTGACGGCCTTCGTCCCCTCTTTTGCCTCCGCTTCACTGGCTCGTTCTCCTCATGTCTCCTCCCCCCTTTTCCCCACTCGGTAGAAGTCGTAGGTTTTTTTGCCTTATATCCCCAGCTTCTCCTTTCTCAATTTTCTTCATTCCTCTGCGCTCTCCCCTTAGACGCTCACGAGGCTGCCCCTCCCCTTCCTGACTCTGTCTTATCTCCTCTTTTTCCACCCGTAGATTACGAGCTTTTCTTCTTTTTTTTGAGTTTCACGGTATCAATCCCGCCGCTGCGTCGGCAATATCTTCCTCCCTCCCACCTTGCGTGCCCTTCTCAACTGCCCCGCTTGCGTTTCCCTTCCCCTTTCCACTTTCCCGTTCCACAAGCCCCCCCAACTTTCGCTCTTGCACAGACGCGGTTTAAGGGATGAATTGTTTGTGCGTCACGTTTATACCCTAAAGCGGCCCGATTTCCATTTCATTCATTCCCCAAAGAACAATTTTTCTTTCTCTTCTTGTCCTGATATGGCCGACACCTTTTCGCGGCAAACGCCATCTTTGCTCCATGCTTTTGATCCTTCATATAGTACTTCGGAATCTTTGGTGGCGATCCGGTATAAAATTGTGAGCTCTTCCCCCTCTCATCGCTTTGGTCGTCGGCTGGTTTTTTCGCCAATTCGCGGTTGACTTTGCGTTGCGTCCGAGAACGATCGCCCCCCCCCTACTCCCCCCCCCTATTTTCCATCTTCTCCACATCGCCCTGCTCTCTCCTTTCCGTTTGCTTCCTAAAAAGTAACCACTTTGCTATTTGCAGAGGATGTTTTATGGACTTGCACATGCCTTCAGTTATTCTGCCCGTCTTTGGCTGGAGGTGACATCAATTGCGTGGACGGCAGGTGCCTTCTCCCGGAGGTGATTTCTTGGGTGCTGGTTTCCGCTTTGTACAGCTCAATCTGCGCTCCCAATCCCCGTGCGTCGGATTCCTTTCCCTTTGCTGTGAAACGACAAGGACCCTGCGTTTTACTTCGGCCTGAAGAACACTACGGACACCCTTAGAATACCTAATGATCCTTTCATCACGACCATTTTACTAGCGAGCTCGCCAGTTTTTTTTTTTCTCCCCCGTTGACCTCCTTTTCCCGCGGCCTCTCCTTTCTGCTCTCGCGCCACAAAGGGCTTTCACCCCCTGCTTCTCTTCAAAGATTGCGTTATGGAATCGTGGTATATCTCTCAATATACGTGTTGTTTTTTGAGTATATTGACCGATTCCACAGCTCCGCGTTGGCTCTGTTTTTTGCATCACTGTTGATTCTCTTCCCTCATGACTCGTGACATCACTCGGCAAGGTTTTGCTTCTTTTCCACCTTATGAGTCTCGCTAGTAGACCCTGGCGGGATTAGCCGGTTTCTGACTTCATTCTGCTTCGCAATGGTTTTGTTATTTTTTACTCTTTTTCTTTTTATGGGCGATCCTGTAGGTCCCCCAATATGCCGTAATTCGACTCACGGTTGGTTCCCGGATTCAGTGCGTGTTCTTACCCCAGGTCTAGTCATCTTATCCCTCCCCGACCGTCCGTTCGACTCCCCCCCTTCCCCCTTTCCTCCCTGAAACAACATGATTCAGATCCCGCCACCGCAGATTTTGAATAATCCGTCGCTGTCAATTTGGCCCTCTCGGTCCGCCCTCTCTGCACAATGATAGTGTTTGTCTTTTTTTTTTCGCGTTTGTTGCGGATCTTTGCTTGATACCTGATCTCGTGGTCCCTGTTTTGTTAGTTGGCGCTAATTTAGTTCTCTTCCGGGTATTTCTTCCCGGCGCAGTTGCCGCCGCACACTTTCCCGCGCCCCTCCGACCTGTTTTTTCGTTTTCCCACCCTGGTTATACCAGTGAATCTTCCAGGAGATTCTACGTAATAGAGGCGCATTTTCTTCAACATAAGTGCGGACTTCGCGGATATCCTTGGTAGTGGTTCTTTAGTTCTGCCACCAGATACTGGAATGACTGCAGTCTGACTTTCTTTTCTGTGCGCTTCCTTCCCCTTGTTTTTGAGGGTAGGGTGTCCTTTTGCTGGTCAGCACGGCCCTTACCCGACCCCTCGATATGGCCCCACGCCTTACCGATTGTATGTTTTTCTTTGTTCCTCCCTTTGCCTTCTTGCAAATCAACTGTTGTTTAGGGGGCTTTGCCTGGTTCCTTGTTTTCGTTATAGCTTGGACGGAGGAAGCGTTGCCGGTGCTTGACTTTTTGACCCTCCGCCCCGATTAAAGCGCCTCATGTCATTGTGTGTCCGTATGCCGGTTTAGCTTCTCTTTGTGCATCAGTGTTGGCCGGTTGTCTGGCTTTCTTGGGATTCCCTCTTTTTTGTCCTTTGGGCGCCTTTGATCTCGGTCTTCTTCGTTTGGTTGCACGCGGCCCTCTACGGTTCCGGAAGAGGACTGGTCCGTCGTTTATTCATTTTTTTATTAACGCCTTTCGCGCACTCTTCCGGTCATCCTCAGGCAGTCGAGGATTTCTCCCTGGGGCTTGTTTTAGGCTCGCCCGTATTGAGTCCCCCTAGCTTTGCTTTGCGGTCTAACCCCCAATTCAACTCCCACAGAGTGGTATCGTCATGGCCAGCGAATTCTTTCTTTCCTTCGCAATAACCAGCGCTGTTTTTCGGACACCCACATCAACCCCCCAACATGCCTCGTCTTCTTCACCTGCCCTCCTCCCCGGGTTCTCCGGGCTGATTCATTGCACACCCGACCTCGTAATCCTCGTTTTCCACAGATACAACGTCCCGCCTTCGTTCTAGTAGCTTATCGCTCGCCTTCCGTTGTCTTTTCTGTGGGTCACGACAGTCGGACTCCTTTGGTCGTCTGCGCCCTCGTTTCTTCTCATTGACGGCGGAAAGGTAACGCCTTGGCTGACACCGCGCGCTTCCCGCGTCGCTTCCAGATCGCCATCCCCCGTTTTTTTTTTTCATGTCGACTTCACCGTTCGGCACAAGGATTTTGTGCACCTGGGGAGTTCCGTGTTCCACTCGGGAAGTGGTGGGCGGGGGTGGCGTGGTGCGTCGGTTGCCGACCCTCCAGGGCTTCCTCGTATTTATACGGTAACTCTGCCCAGTTGATCGTTTCCCGTTTTTAATATCTCTGGCGTGCCAAAAAACCGTCTCCATTTCTCGTTGTAGAACGCGTCCGGCCGCGGTGGTCCCTTTATGACATACTGAATCGTCGCTGGCTTTTTATTGCCCCTAAAAAAGAAGCCGCTCCGTTCTCTTTCCTTCCTCCAATTGCCAGTTTGTTCCCTTTTTTTCCGAGGATGCGCTTGACCCCCAACTACGTTTTCCCTTTGGGCCGTTGACTGGCCGGAGATGCCGATGTTTTGATTGCAATAGAGCACAAGCGCCAAGCCCGCTTTTAGACGTTGTGGCCGTGGAAAGCTGTCCTTCTTTTCTGCTTTTCGGACATAGGAGAGCACTCTATAGGAATAGGCTCAAGTGCTGGTCTCCTGAGCAAAAAAGTGGTGCAACTGCGACCCACGGCGTAACTTGGTGTTAGAAGACCCATTCCGTGGCATCAGGGCGTGATGTGCACGGGGCTACCAAGTTTTTTGAACCTTCCGACGGTTGGCCCCCGCTTTGAGAAGTATGCGCGTTCGACTCTTTGCCTGGGGCCCACCACAATATCCCCCCTCCAACCACCAGCTGAGTGTCCTTGCTGTATTTGTTTGTTTTTCTACGAGTTTAATTCTCACACTGCTGAAATCCGCCCGTCGGCTACCCCCTACCCCTTTACGTTCCTCTCTCGCCGCCCCCTCTGTTCCCGGCTCGCCTCCTCCGAGCAAGACTACAATATACTTTGATTCCCATTCGGCCAGCATGCTGTCGGCCGGCCCTGACTTTCAGGGGTTCAGCTGAACGTGAAGAAAACAACCGGTCCTTTTTTGGAGATTTTCCTACCACCGTTTTTTTCTCCAATAAGCGTGGCGTGCGTTCCTGTGGTTTTCGTCCCTTCCGAATGGCCAGATCTTCTGCGGGGATCCGGTGAGTAGAAGGTGGGTCCCGTGCGGGAGATGAAGCTTTCACCCTTGCCTCATGTGAAACATGGCTGAAGGAGGGCAGGACCCGAGCGTTTCTTTTCTGTTTCGCGTCTTTTCCAATCTCCGTCCCGCGTTATTCGCCGGGCATAAAGGCCCCGCCTTGTGATCTCCTTCCCCATCGTGATTATGCGCGGGCTTTCGAGCGCAGATTTTATTTTCGATCTTACTCCGAGCATGCTTCCTTCTTGTTTTCCCATTCCACCCCCCCCACAAACTTTCTCGTGCTCTATTCGCCGTGAGACTTTTGCTTTTTTCTTCCGGGGAGCAGCTTAGTCTCTTGAAAACCCATCTGTCTTTTCCTTCTCACTCCTGGCTTTACCATCTTTGCATTTAGTCGATCGTCGATGACACAGCGTCTTTCTTCTGTCATTTGCTGAGTGTTTACCCAACGTTACCGGATCGGTAGTGCTGATTCGCCCTGCCTTTTGAATCTTTGTCCCTGTCTTTTTTCTTAGCCGGACTGCCAAGACGCTGGCTCCTGTTAGAGTCCAAACTCCTCCTTTCGTCAATTTCCCTCTACACATCGCGCGCGAGTGTTCCCAATTCGTGCTTTCTTGGTTCGCTGGGAGGTCACCCCAGTGATTAAAGGCGGAAATCGACCCCGCCTTTTGAATAGTGCCACTTGGATGCTCCTTTGGCCCCATAACCACAGTATTTTGCCTTCGCCGTTCTTTTGCGAAACGAGTGTGCCTACCCTCGTTGAGTCCCTCCGTGGCGGGACTGTCTTTTTATTGCTGGTTGCACTGATTCTTCGGTTTGGGGAACGGAAGGTAGTTTTTTTTCTTTTGGACTTTCCTTCTTTTCTCGCCGTCCACGGAGAATAGGACTTCTTTTTTTTCAACTTTTCCTCTTTTAAATCGCGTACGGTTTCCTCACCCTCCGGATTTGGTTGCTCTTTTTCTACGCGTGTCGAAGATCCATTTTCCCACCGCTTTCTTTCATCGCCTGCCCTCCGACTCCAACCTGACAAACCCTTTTTCCATCGGATCTCTAAGTCCCTTTAGCTTCTTCTTTTATGACTGAGGCCCACTTTCTTTTGGTAGAATTTTAGTCTGGATCCGGGCAACCCCACACTGTTTGAAAGTAATCTGATTCCAAGTGCTTTATCAGTTTGTTTGCCTCCACCGGCGACACACTGAGGGTTTATTTCCGCCGGATCCTTGACCTTCTTGTATCTGTCTGATTGTTGAACCTTGCCAAAGTTCTTAAGCAGCCCCATGCCCCTGCCTCTTTGTTGTCATTGACTGATAGTTTTCCACACGTCTTTCTCGATAGGAACCTCTCACTTCTCCTTTGGTGCGGCGCTGACATTGGAATTGTCTTGGTCATGGATATGTTCGCAGCCCCTCTCCCCCACGGCGAGCCCGTACCTTTCGTCAAAAACCGGCGCCGACGCCTTTCCCCAAAGGACGGTTGCTTTCCTACTTTTCTCCACCGTTAGCGCGGCGAAAGTGCTGCGCCCTTTGCCTGTGTGAAACGTGTGGGCACCCTTTCCACCTAAATGACAGCAGGACTTTTTTCTTGTTGAGACAAACTAACACCCGCTCCTCGTTCCAACGAAGATACCTAGTTCCCCCACCTCTCCTTACTGATTGATGTGTCATACGCCTTCTTGGCGGTGGCCGATGATGATCTCAATCCTGAATTCAAACTACTACGCCGGCCACGCCACCTAACCCCAATTCCACATTTTTTTTTCGTCTAAACTGTTCTGGAAGGGTCCCGTTCTTTGTCCCTGTCGCTTTTCATGGCTTCCAAATTCTGCTTGCCTTTCCGCCGCGCTTTTTTAGCAGGTTGGCGACGTTGGCACAGGCGATCAAACCCTCTTCATCCTCATACGTGGTTTGTTCTAGATATTTGATCGCTTTTACGCGCCCCTGCTGCTTCGAGAGACGGAGACAGACCAAGCAATTTGAATCTCAGAGATCTGCAAGTCTCCTCTTCCCTTCTGCCTTTTTGACCGTAAAGTCTACCTTTTTGTCCTGTTATTGGCGTGACGTTTTTTCTATTTCGTTTTTTCTTGTTCTTGATTCTCAGATATAGAGCACTTTCGGCCTATTTTTCACTCACTCCCTCGTGTGTGTTTGCCCTCTGCCTATCGTTTGTCGATCTTTTGTTCGGTATGGCTCCTTATTCAAATCGCGGCTGTCTTGCAGGCAACGAAAGTTTTTTCCACCAACTTCACCTCGTTTTTTCCTCCTCCCTCTGCTCTGGTCGTGATTCAGGTCGCGTGTTTTGTGCTTTTCCGGCTCGGTTTTGTCGGGCGCAGTTTTCCGGCCTTTGTTTGTGGATCAGGGTTTTTTCTTAACAGAGCCTGCCCTGGATTCAAAGGTCGCGCCGGCCCAATTTTTGAGTCGCTTTTCGTCGCCTTTTTCTCCTTTGAACCCACTCTCCTCCCTTCCGGGGCAGGTTTGGCTGCTTCCGCTTTTGCTTTTTTCTGAAAATACAGACTCCTCGCCTATCGCTCTTCTTCCTTGAGACCCTCGTTTTTGCCCCTTCGGTTTCCTTTGCCAGCCGTCCCCATTTCTTCTTTCGTGTCTCATTATTACTTTCACGCCTTTTCGTTGTTCCCTGACAGCGGAAGCCTGTCCCTTTTCTTTCTAAAAAATGTGCGTTCGTGGTACCTCAATGGTCCCCCATTATCCTGTGTTTCTGATTCTGCATGAATTTTCTTTTCGATTTATGTTTTTTTCCGGACTGAGATCGTGGGATTTTTTCTCCCTCATTACCTTGTCCGGAGATCGAAACCCCTCTTATTTTTTCCGTATAACTCTGCTTCGACGCCTACTGAACCCTATCTCGTTTTCGCACCGACTGGAGCATCACCACCCCTTCTGCAGTCAAAGCGACACGAGGGCAACCTGACAAGGCATTCTACGGCGTTCCTAGTTATACCCATGTTCTCGCGTTACCATCTCGGAGCTTTTAATATGTTTTATTTGTCTTGCGTCCGCGGAACCTTCTCCTGGAGGGTTTTCTCTTTCTGTAGGTGATCCGTTGGCTACTCCCTACACGAAGACATAGGTCCTTCTTTTTTGTCTATGGGCGATGTGTTGACTCTTTGATCACCCCTGTCAGGACTTGTTTGAACCTTTCGATTTTGCTAGTTCTGCTGTCCTCTGGGCTTCGATCTCTTTTTTATGATCAAAGGACTGCTTTCGGCCTCAGACCCTATATCTTCCAGTTGTTGTGTATTCAATCGTCTTTATAGCCGTTCCTGTTTCTCCATTCCTTCTCGAAGAGCTGCTGTGTTATCTTTTAGGCCCTGTCGTACGAAGGCCGTGATTTTTGAGAAGTGTTTTCAATATCTTCGCCTTTCTTTCGGATTTCGGACCAGAAACTTTCACGTCTGATGCTTTTCTCCCGTTGCAGATTGGTATCTCCCCCTTTCCCCCCCGGTTGGAAGCATGACTCTCGTAGTTCCTCTCCCGTTCAAGGCCGCGAGAGAATCCTTTTCTGCTATCACGATCGGGAGTAACTTTTTGAACGAGCCCCCCGTTTTTCTGGATCATGCATCGTAACCGAATCCACTAATGTTAATGCACTCTTTTTTCCTTTCCCCTTCATGTTTCAATTCTTCATTCTCCCATCCCGGAAACTCCTTCCTTTCAGTAATCGATAAGGTCATACTCGTCCTTTGCGGCGAGATATCTTCTCTGATCACCGTCCACGTTTGGATTCTTCAATGTAGGTTTGAGTCCTCTTCACCTCTCTATTTCTTGCTTCATTTTTTTCTTCTCTATTTTCAGCTGCACGCCATTTACATTTGCGATCTCCTTCTGGGGCTAGTTTTTTTCTTTCCCTCCCCTTTCAGCTTTATTCTGTGCTGCTTTTCTGGTTCCATACGTTGGGGGAAGGATTTTATGAGGTTTGCTCGGTCCCACGTTTTATTTTCCCACTCATTGTTGGCAGCATTTTCGTAGAAGGCGTTTTTCATGGTACAACGCTGGTTTTTTCGGGTTTAATGCGGCGCGTCTCTTTCTCTTTGCCCCTCGTCTGCACCACCTTCGTAAATTTTTTTTTTTTTCGTTGCAGACCGCCTTCTTTGAGAATTTGTGAGTCC
>Ga0179593_1724033_pt1 | contig 11344 bp, 15 predicted proteins | sample CZODoug2_1_08_16_FD_185931 | JGI IMG/M metagenome (GOLD analysis project Ga0179593, IMG submission 185931) | Vadose zone soil fungal communities from Angelo Coast Range Reserve, California, USA - CZODoug2_1_08_16fungal (PacBio error correction) | ecosystem: Environmental > Terrestrial > Soil >... | reverse complement strand
TTTATTCTTCCGGAAATTCCTGTCCCCCCCCAAATGCGGACGTCTCCCCTCAACATTTTCCTTAGGATGATCTCTTTCCCTTGTTCCTCCCGGTATTCATCTCGTGACCTCTCAGTCATCTTCCGAGATCCCCCCCCCATCGCCCCCCCTCTTCGGAAAACATGCAACGGCACGTCTTCACGTCTACTCCCCGAACCTTAACTTTGTGCCTTCCGATTTTTTTTGCGCAGATTCAGAAATTGCCGCCAAGATCCCCCGCAAGATTTCCTTTTTTTCAACCTTTTTTTCCCTTTTCCTTAGTTATGCTTGAACCCCCCTTATCAGATTCATTTAATTGACCATAATCATGTTCTCAGAAGTTCAGTATTTTCCCCCTTTACCCCTTTACCCTTCACTCATTCCTGGAAAATAGATAAGCGGAATAACCCCCCCTAGACCCAAAACCTCCCCCTGTAGTCCCTCCATTTTACCTATTCCCCCTGATGAAGTTGCCCCTGGTATATCACCTCTTATCTTTTGGCCCCCCCCCCCACCCATGCTTTCTCTGCGAATCCATCGACGCCTCAGCGCAGGGCTCCGAATATGTGCTATTACTTCTTGAAAATCATCTTACCGAAAGGAGAGATTTCTCCCCCGGGATGATAGCTCTTCCCAACTAAACCCCGCCCATAGAGGTCTTTTTTCCCACCCCCCCCGTGCTTCCCTTTTTCTTCTCCCCCAGCTCTGCGAAAGGATTCAAAGCTCCTTCCCAAAAATGGCCCCTTTTCGCGCTGTCTTTCAGTCGACCCCCCCAACACGTCAACCCCACAGCATTCCCCAACGGTTCCTGCCTGGTGTCATCCCCCACCTTGACCCTTCCCCACCCACGAAAACACCACAAACGATCCCTCCCCCCAATTTTCGCCCCACCACCTTTCCCCCCCCCCTCCTCGGTCTTCCCACCCAAACCCGCGCCGACAGAACCTTCCTGTCCCCACCCCCCGACTTCCTGGCCACCCCTTATGCCTCCGACTCGAGCCCCCTCTCTCCATAGCCGCATGCCCATGAAAATGACCCCGTCCCTTTCGTTTTTAAAGGACTTGCATCGTTCTCTACAAATTCGAAAATTTCCAACCCTCTAGATTGACTTTTTCTCTCCAACCACCAAAAACCTTCGGGAATAAGCCCAAAGAATCCCACAATCCACACCCACCCAAACCCCCCTTTTTCAAACCACTCCAGGGCTCTTCCACCCCCCAGTGGATACCCAAAGGAGGGACCGAACAAAGGGTCCACCCTCCACCACTCGATTAAAAAACTTGTCCACACCCGCCCCCAATATTTCTTTTGGCCTTCACCCCCATTTATATCGCGTCTTTGTCCCCCCTGTCCCGCGGCTAAACAAACTTAGAGTTTCCTCCTTCTTTCGGAACCTCCGGACCCCGCCCATGGGCCCCAAGGTCAAGGACACACACCCCTGAACCCCTGGGCCGTTTAACTCGCCCTCCAAAACCTTGTTCCGCATTTACACACCATTGTTTAACCGGTCCTTTTTAAAATCCCCTCCCCTCGACCTCCCTTCTCAATCGCAGGCCCTATCTTATCCTGGCCTTCACCAGTCGAGATTGACCAAATGACCCCCCAAATTATTCTCCACGATTTGTATTGTTTGTTTTCCCAAGGTTGGACCGTTTTCCCTCCGAAAACCCAGGGCCCTTTCCACCCCCCCCCCCTTCTCCCCTTTCGAGTCCATTCCAACAAGACTTCCCCCCGTCGCCGCGCCGGTTTTCGAACGGCGGCTCCCCACAAACAGACACCACAACCCCCTCGTGCACTCTTCCTTTTCTACCCTTCGTTTTCCCCCCCCCGCCGTTCCTTTCTCCAGCCTACAGAACTGCAACCTCTATGTCATTAGCAGGCCCTCCGAAGCCGTTTTTAAGTAGCCCTGTCATCGCATTGCTGACCCTACTCCCCCCCTCATTTTCTTTTCTACGAACTTGGAAAGGACATTAACTGCCCTTCCCCCTCCCGAAATCCAACCTCATCCGAAGGGCTATAGTAGGAATTGTCGAGAACCCCCTTTTTTCATTATTGTCTCTCCCCTTCCCTCGACAGAAACAAATTTCCCCCCCAAAGGCTTCCCAAGAGAAACGCCGAAAAAAGGGGCCGTCCCCCATTTTTTCAATCAAGACCGGCCAGCCTCCCGCCATTTCAGAAGCATTTTTAGGAAGCGTTCAAATTTAGCCCTGGTCAAATGACCCCCCCAACTCCTGCCAAGGGCTTCCTCACTGCGTAACAACGCCGACAGCGGCTCTCCCATGTTTTTCGACTTCCACCTTGTCGCCAATTTTCCTCGGGCCTCTAACCCCTTCTTTTTACCCAACCAAGAACCCGGCTCCTCTACCCGTTTCCAGGTTAACTTTTTTCTACCTTTAACCCCCCGCCCTCCCTCTTCAGCAAGGGAGGGATCATTTCATTTCTACCCTTTCCTTAGTCTCCTTTTATTCTTTTCTCCCAATTCTCTTTTCAAGCGGAATCGGCTGAATCAAACTCGCTTTTTGCCATTCTTTTTCCCCCCCCACCCGTGATATTTCAGCCGGCCTCACCTCTATTTAATCGTGCAGCCTCCTCAAGCCACTTTTGCCGGGTCCCCTTGCGGAGTTCCCGGCCCTGATGGGCCTGTACTTCCACCTTTGAAAAATCTTTCGCTTCCCTCGTGAACAGCCCCCTTTTTTCCACGGACTACAGGGCTCGCCCCAAGGGAATCCATCCCAGTGTCCCCAATCCCCTCCGCCTTCACCCCATCCTCCCCCCTTTCCTCCTGTTGAGTATCTCTTGGCTTCTTCCCCCATACAAAAGTGCTTTTTTTTTTCGATCGCTGGGTAACACTGTCTCCTTTTGTTTTTGCCATCGATTTTTTTCTTTTGGCATGGTTCTGACTTATCTTTTTGTGAAGACGGCGGCCCTCAGGTGATGCGGTAACGGTCTACCACATTTTTTTTTATTCTTGAGCGATTCATCGGTGTGCTGCGGTTCTTTCTCTGTCTCGAACTATACTGATTTCTAGGTTTGCCTTTTCCATTCGTTGAGGCCTTGGAGGACTGTCTCTCCTCTCGGAGGAAGATTCGAAACTATCGAGGTTTCTTTTTTAATTTGACCCCCCTTTTTTGAGTCTACTGTTACCTTTGTTTCCGGAAGAACTTTGATGAGATGCGGAGTTTTTTTCCTCTTCTCTGGGTGTGGTAGAGCCCCCGAGGTCTCATCCGCTTTCGTCTGTTTAGTTCTTGCGACGGCTCCTTTGAAGATGGGTGGTTTTTGTACCTTTTCCTTCTAATGTTGTTTTTCCCACCCTGGATTACGCCGTTGCAAAGTCATTGCCGAGTACGCCTGTTTTTTGATTTTGGATGCTTTTCCAAGACCCCTTTAACCCCTTTCTTTCTTTTTTTGACTTTGGCCTTTTCCCGGAATTGGTTGCGGCTTTCGGGTTGCTCGCACGATGCCCATTGGTTCTTGCCCCTCTGCCTATCGACGGGTGCCGGTGTATCTTGTGTCCTTTCCTGTTGAATTCGTCTTTCCCTCTTATCTCGACGGGGCGTATTGGGGATTTCGAAGAGTGCAAAAGCAGGTGGACCTTTTTCCTCGTAAAGAGGACTTCGGCGTTCTAAGCGGCCGGAAGGGCCCAGTAGGAGTTCTTTTTTCCGGGCTTTATTCAGGCGTTGATTTGACTGTCGTGAGAAGCTTCCCAAGAGTGTTTGGGCTGCGCTTCTTTCCTCTTATCGGTACCTTTTGACGGCGATGGCTTCGAATGATTGTTTTAGTCAGTACTTGCCCTTCGCTTCTTAATTTTGTTTTTTTCGGCCGAATTGCGTTTTTTTGTTCCCAACTTCCCCATTCACTCCCCCTATGCGACTCGGATTGGGGCTTTTCTCGGCATTTTTACTCTTTTTAAATTTCTCATCCCAGCAGGCGCGTCCTTTGCGCCTCTTGAAGGCTTTTTTTTAGCCCCCCCAATCTTCAACAGGGTTTCAATTAAGTCCCAGCAGATGGCTTTGTTGGTTTCTCTATCCCCTCGGCTTCCATCCTCTCCTAAGGGTGGCCTTAATTTGACCTTCCTGCATAGGTTTGCTTTAGGGTACAAAAGCCATTTTCCGAGGTGTGAGAAGGACCTTGGCTTCCCCCATCTTTGCACACTTTAGGACAGGAGGTGGACTTTGCTTGATATTTTTTTTCTGAGGTTTCAACGTTTGTTTTTTTGATCTTTTTTTCTTTTGGGGAGCTGGTCGGCAGGGGCCGGTTGGCTGCGGTTGGGTCTGTCCGGGGTGTTTTCGGGGGGTTGGGGGGGGGGGGGGTTGGTGGGCGGGTGGGGCTGGGGGTGTTTCTCGAGGGGGGGGTGGGATGTGTTGGGGGCGGGTTTGGTTCGGGGGTGGGGGCGGGGGGGGGTAGGGGGGTTGTGTGGGTGGGGGGGGGTGGGGGGTGGGGGTGCGCCTCTCTTAAAAGTCACAAGGGGGGCCTTGGACTGGCGGTTTTTTTTTTCCCCGCTTGGCCGTTTGGAACCTGGCCGTTCTTTTTCGGAGTGGTGGGTTTTGTGTTTGTTGTTCATGCTGGCCATGGCTGGCTTCGTTTGTTCTCCCCACCACCCTTTTTTTTCTTCCGCCGTGGTTTTTTCCCAACTTATGATGTTTCATTTGAGTTTTCCCCCCCTTGACTTTTAACCTAGACGGTTTAGCCCGATGGCCCCCCCAAACGGCCTTCTCGGCTATCAGGTCCTTGTTAGCCCCGAAGGTCTTTCCGCCGGGGATTTTGACGGGAGCTGGTGATGGCGGCACGTTTTCACTTTGCGTTTCGGACTGCAGTCCTGCGGCGCATCTTTTTTTCTCCTCGTGTGCTTTTTGGGGGAGGTTGGTTGTTTTCCCGGTTGTTCTACCGAAGTTCTCACTTTGAGAATTCTGTTTTGACCGTGTTGTGTCTAAGGAGAACCCCTTTTTACCCACAACGCCTTTGTGGTCAAAGTACGTTTTGTGTTTGTATAGGTATCTTCCCCTTTTTTGTGTTGATACCCACAGTTTTGTCTTCCATTTTTCTTTTGCCTTTGGGCCCTTTTGAGGGGTGGACCTTTTATTTGGTTTTCGGATACTGCACCCTCTATGGCCTACACCCCTCTCCGTTTGATCGGATCGTATTCGCATTGTGTCTGATTTATCTCACGACGACTTTTTCTGCAGTCTGTTCTTTTCTTAAGCCTCGTTCGCATCATGGTGGCGCCCTCTTTAAGCATCCCATTGAGCTCCCCGGCCCCTATAACCGCATTTTGGTAATTTATCCTCCTTTCTTTTTTGGGTTCTTCTTTGGCCTTTTTTGCTTACGAATGAGGGACCGCCGGCTGCCACGCATTCTGTCATGACTTTCCATGTCTGATTTGATCTTTTCTCTGATCGGGCTATTTCCCCCCCGCGCCTTAATTCTTTTCCAGTTTTTTCTCTGTTGGCTTCGGGGCTTTTGGCATGGTTCCCGCTGCTGCCCAAACCCACTTGCCCCTTCACCGTCTGGCGGGTTTTCTTAGCGTTCGTTTTTCTTGCCGGCCCCCGAAGGTCCTTTTTTTTTGATGGGCTTTGGAGGATATGCGGGGGAGACAAGCCATCGATTCTTTCCCCGGGTTCACTCTCCTTCCCTGAGATGCCCCTCCCATGGGATCCGGACGTCCTTTCCATATCTGACTAAGCCATCATCCCCCTATATACTTTCCCCCCCTCCGTTGTTTGTTGAGATCGCTTGATAAGGCTTCCTTAAAAATAGACTCAATAAGCAGGAGGAAGTATAATCGATCTCTTACTTCTACCCTCTTCTGCATATTGAAGATTTAGTCCTCAAAGGACCCTGAATCCAATCTTCCCGCGACTCATCCTCCACGTCGGAAAATCCGCAAAGGAACTGATCCCCCCAATTAATCAACCTCAGGATCTCCCACTCCCCGCCGGGGCATAGTTCCGGAAGAGTCTTTTTTTTTTTTTTTTTTTTTTTTTTTTTTTTTTTTTGGGCAGCAGATTGCAGGCGCCATCCCCGGCGCCCCCCTTTTTTTTCCGTCCATTTCTTTCTCCTAGGTCTCTCCCCGTCTTTTTCGCGTCATCGTTCTGAATCATTAACCGTATACCTCCTCTACCTTTCACTTTTTGCTCCTTCTCGCCATCGAGGCCGTTTCAAAAAACGTTTCTCCCGACAGTCATCTTCCTCTCACCAAACTCACCCCCAGTTTAATACCTCCCGATTAGCCATGTGCTTTGATTTATATTTCCCTCTCCCCCGATCCTGATTTTTTCCTTCAAGAACATCTTTCAAACAATGATGCCTAGAAGATTTTCCCATACTCTTCTTGACCCGTCCTGTGCTCATCTTCACTTTCTCCATATCCTGAAACCCCAATAAGCCTTAATAGATAAGATTCTGGGTGTTTCTCTTTTTGCTCTTCCCCCCCTTCAACCTTCCATAGCGGCCTTCTCCATTCCCCTTAAACCTTCCTTTCCTTTTTACAATTTCGTTCTTTTTCCCTTTCGACCCTAGGGGAACTTCCAAGCCCAAAAAAAGAAGAGAGTCAACCCCTTTTTTGAGTTGGCTTGCGTGGTATGAGAGCAGTTGGGAACAACCGCACTCCCCCAACCTTCTTATCACTGATCCCCGGTTTAAAAAGGTTCTCTCCCGAAGACTTTGAAGGGGAACCCCCTTTTTACAACAACGAACTTTTCACCCCCCCTCACCCCCTCCACGATCCGCTCATACCCTCGCTCCCTTCCACCGTATTCCCCTAGCATTATCAAGTCCGACCTCCCCACCCCTGCCGCAACCCTTCCCCTTTTCCCCCCACGTAACCCCGGCCTTTCCTCCCTCACCGATCGGCCCTCATCCTTCTGATCGTTCCCTTTTCGCTTCCCTTTCATTCCCCCCCCCCCCCACCTCTTGACCCCGGTCCTCGTTCGGCAGCTCGCCTCCCGACCAAAAGTACCGTCTCCATCGATCCAGGGCATTTCCCCCTAAAATCCCCCGTAACACAGAAGGATTCATGGTCCCAGCATGTCCCCAACCCACCCCCAACCCCCCTCCCTACCTCCCTCCCACAAAACTCCTCACCAATTTCCCCCCCCGGTGAAGGCACCTAATAAAGAAGCCCTCACCCTGAATAAAACCTCCCCCCCGTTTTCCCCCCCTTCCTGCTTCCCCGCTCCACCCCCCAACCGAAAATTCAACGTCAAAAAGCATCACCTCCTCCCCCTCTTCTCCTGCCTTCTCCCCCTAATCCTCTTCGTTCTCCATTTTCTGTTTCTCCCTGCGAAGACTCCGGAGAACCTAGGATATAATGTTCACTCCCTCCCATCTTTCTTTACTTGTGCAAACTGCCTGAAAACAAACAAGTAACCCCCCCCCCGGTCCCCCCCTCCTTTTCCTCGCCCCCCTTCCACCAGCCTCGGCTGCGAAGGCCCCCAAAAAACTTGGTTGTGCTTTTTATAGCGGCGTCTCTGCCACTACCCTCCCCTCCCGGTCAATCCCTTCTTCAATCCGACGCCGCTCCAGATTTATTTCACGATGGCCCGTTTTTCACCGTTCCTTCTTGAAAACTCAAGCCTCTTCGATTATCTCTTTCACAGTTTCTGCCTCCAGTTTGCGGCCTTTTTCCTCCCCCCCCGAGCCCCCCCATTAATGCCGCCCCCTTTCCCCCCCCCACAAAACACCCGGCTTGAGAAAAGCGTAGATTTAATTTACAACAAGCACTTTCATGTCAGTCCGCCATCATCGCGAGAGGAAGAAAAAGAAAAAATCAACCAACAACCTTAGTCACCCCCACCCCCCCCACCACACCCCCCCCATTCTTTCGTCCATGGATACCTGAGCAAACCGTTGTACCCTCTCTTCCATTTACCTTCCTACAGTAACCGAAAGAATACCCAAGGTGCTTTTGTCTGCACCCTACCCCCCCTGGCCCTTTCCTTCGTCACAATGGAACCTTTTCATGTAGCATAATTTCACCCCCTTCCCTGTCAGATCTTCTCCTCCTCTTTTTCCGACGGCTCCGAAATTCCCCAACTTTCCAAAAAGCGCCCCCCCTCCACTTTTCTGATGCATGACTTCCAATACGCTTTCGGCATTGTCGTCAGCACTCCACCAAAGGGCCTCCGCTTTCTGCTCCCCCGACAGAATAAAACCAGGCCCGATTTAACCTTGACCCGGCCACCCGCCAACGCCAACTTCCCAAAGTTTCCGGCCACATTGGGCGAAACCCTCCGGCTGCTTACCACCCTCCCCGACCTCCCAATCATCCCAAAGCCTCCGGAGTTAATCGTCATGAAAGACTCTGACGTCATCACAGTTCCAAAAGTCGCACCACTTCCCCCGCCCGTCTGTTTCCATAGTCAAAGAAGGTCCCCTCCAAAGAGGAAATGGGTGGCGCACCCCTGCCGACTGTCTTCGTCTTCGTGAAAACGTCCCGCCCTTCCTTCGAAACCGTCCCCCAAAAAAACCAATTCCCGGATCACCCCTCCCCTCCCCCACACATTTTAGCCCCGTTCTTTCCCCTGGCCACGGTAAGTAAAGAAACCGTCAGAAAAAGGGTATCTTCCTTGCATCAAACCTTAATAGTTTCCTTCTTTCTATTCTGCCTCCGAAAATTCTTTTAAGCGGAACCTTCCTCTGTCTACTTCCCCCCCGACAAGGCCCTTCCCACATCCTCCATCTTCTTAGTTCTCAGAAGCGAACAAACGGAAGCCACGATCTTCTCATTCGTGCCTCCCCCTCTCCTCAGCCTCTTTCCTTTCAAGCCCCCGGTCGTCGTTTCCTTAACTTTACCAATAACATGATTTTTGCACGTATTAAACTTGACAAATCTCCCCCATTCCTTAGACTTCTCTTCTTGAACCCCCCTTTTAGTGAAACGTAATTCCTACATTTGAGCTCGACAAAGTCTTTCTAGCTATCCCCGTTCCCCTTCTTTTACGCATCTCTGGCCACTCCCCTCTATATAGTGCCTCCTCCCCTTTTTTGTACGTTGTGTTGTTGAATCTCCTCGAAGGTGGCCATACCCGTGCATGCGTCGATCGTGGGGCCTTTTATAGGATTCCGCCTTTTTTGTTCCCCTGTCGGAAATTTTCCCTTTAATGGATGTGGTTGGTATGGCAAGCTTACCTTGAGATAGGAATGAGTCTTTCAAAGGTGCCGGCTGCCATCAGGCTTGCCGGTGCCCGTGCCCCCCTACGCCATGGGCTTCTGCCCGGATTCTTGTTGTCTGCACGATGAGTTTTTTATAGTGTGCTGCCTTAGTCGATGTTTCCCTATACTCTTTTCTGTGCTTTGTTTTCGTGCCTTGCATGTCCCTCAGAGAGTGAGGTCCCATCCTGCCGATTCCTTTTAAGAGGAATTTCTGGGATGCAGCATTCGCGGCTCCTCTCAGGAGATTCCTTTCTGGTTCTATTTTTTTTTTAAATTTTCCCCATGATACTCCCCCCCTTTTTATGAGTTTTATTTAGTTACTCCCTCAAGAATTTTTACTTTCCTCCCGTGTTCCGATGGTCCCTTATCTACGGGTTCTCTTGTTAGTTGTTTTGTATGTTTGGGGGAGACGGTAGAGCCCGCGGTCGTTTCGAGACGAATTTTGCGTCGGCTGCGGGTTCCTTGAGCCGCCCCATTTCCTCTGGTGCCGGGCGGTTTGACGCTATGAGCCTGGCCGGCGGGTTTTCCTTTGCGTCCACGACTTCCTGATGAAGCCGCGGTCATTTTTTCTCGCTTTACGAATGCTCTTCTGGGTGGTGGTCTTCTTTTCTTCGTCATTTGTACCAGCCGTTCTTCGCGCCCAGATTTGGCCCCCCCCCGTAACGGTGTTCTTTCGTTGGAGAGTGTTCCCTTTTTGCCTTTTTCATCGGAATGGTTTGCGGCGCTCTGGGGTTTCCTCGGCCCTCGCTTCCATATCTTTATGGTGCGGACTCCGCCGCCCGAGCGGATTGCCTTAGTTCGGCCGGTTCTTTTTTCGCTTTTTTCACTTTCGCGGTGAGATTTTTTTCGCCGTCTTTAATTTTTTTTTAGCCGACCTCGGTCTTTGAGCCGACGATGATAATGTCCCACTGGGTTCTGGAAGAGAAGCGGCTTTTCGTTGCCGCCCCTGCTTTCCCCCCCTTTAAAGTCTTTGTGTTTTTTTTTTTTTTTTTTTTCTTTTTGCGTCTTTTGTAGCTCCCTGTACTCGGCTTTGAACAGGTTGTTAGCCATGTCTGGAACTTCTCCCGACTGGTTGTGTGAGGTCTTGTTTGCGCCGCCCTCCCTTCCGATGATATGTACCCTTCTGGGACGGCGCCTTTCTCCCTGGTCGATCTTGTTGGAACTGTAGACTTCTGTCCGCGGTCCGCAGAGGGTTTGTTAGCTGGACTGTCTTCCAGATTTCGCGGGTCGTTGCCGCCGATGACACTTTTCGGGCACCCAGATTTTTTTCCCCGACAATCTCCTGCCATTCCGGTGGGGGTCTTTTTTCTTCTAAGGAACTGGTGTTAATGTTTCAATATGGAGAGAAATCTGCAGGTTCGCCCCCCACGGTCGAGGATTTTCTCCATGGAAGGATTTGACCAGAGCTCGCTTTCTTCGGCTTGGTAGCCGCCTTTCTTCCCCATTGCCAGGCCTCACTGTTGGGCCGTACCAGCCTATTGCGGTGTTTGAGGTTGTTGAGGGCAGAGCGCCCCGTGGGACAGTGCCCTCCCCCCTTTGGTTTCTGCCTTTTGCCCCCCTGATCCTTTCTTTTGATGAGGTCGTTGAGAAGGAGACCTCCAAGCCTTTGGTGTTCCCTTTTTTGATCGAGAAACAGAAGAGCCATTTCCAACTCCGCTCTCGAAATTATTTTGAAGGCCCGAGGAGATAGCCTGGAGGAGGGACCCTGGAATTTTTCTCTTTTTTCGTGTGGCGTGCTTGAGGTCTTTACCTTTTCACAATTTTGGTAAAATTTTGTATCCAGGGGTGTGGAAAGCCCTCTGAGGATTTTGTATGGAACAGCTTGTTGAATTCGCAGAGTTTTGGGATTCTTGCGGATGCCCTTCTTGGGTTTTGGTTTTTTTCGTTCAACACTGCCTCTATTGATTAGATTTCGGGGCTTAGAAATGCCTTGGATAGATTATAATTTTATTATGATGTTTATCTTGAGTTTCGTTGCTCTACCCTCCCCTTGCGCCCCCTCTTGACCTGGGTTTTTCCTGGGTCTGATCGGTTCTTGAAAACTTTACATCTATAGAGTAAGGTGCGGAGTTACAATCTTTTTAGGCTTTCTTTTGAAATCCGGTTACGTGGCGAAGGGGACGAGGTGATGGAGGAGACGTTTTGTTTCCCCCTTTTTGAGTAGGTTTCTATAGGG
>Ga0179593_1661472_pt1 | contig 11344 bp, 16 predicted proteins | sample CZODoug2_1_08_16_FD_185931 | JGI IMG/M metagenome (GOLD analysis project Ga0179593, IMG submission 185931) | Vadose zone soil fungal communities from Angelo Coast Range Reserve, California, USA - CZODoug2_1_08_16fungal (PacBio error correction) | ecosystem: Environmental > Terrestrial > Soil >... | reverse complement strand
GCTCCCTTTCTTTTTTTTCCTGCTTTCCTCTTTCTCTCCCTTCTTCTCCAAGATGTCGCGCAGGCCAGCCGAAGAGCGCTAGCTCTTTTTTCTTTTTTCGGTTCCCTCCCCCCCTCTTCGGATTGAGCTTCGGGAGGACTGGATCCTCTTTTTTCTTTTGATCAAGGTCTTTTCCTTCTTCTCGGTCTTCGGGGGCCAGCCACTCCGGCTTGGGAGAGAGATGGAGCAAGAAGGGACAGCAAAGCGTGGTGGTCCCTCCCCTTTTTCCTCTTTCCGAGTTTTTCTTCTCGCTCCCCTTCTCTGTGGAGGACGGGAGCAGCGTCGGGGATAGTGAAGGAGAAGGGAGGATCGTCGCCATTAGGTCTTTTCCCCCCACACCTTTTATTTTTTTTTTTTCAAACTTTTTTTCTGGAAGGCCCCTGGCGGAAGCAGGGAAGTGTGTTTTTCGTTTTTCCTCCTGTTTTCCTTCTTCGTCCTTCTTTCCCCTTTTCCCATCTTTCAGGTCCACGGGGAAAATAGAACTTTTTCTCTTTTCCGACTCTTCCCTTTTCCCCCTTCTTTTCCCCCCGGCCCGGAAATGGGAAAAAGAGTTGTAACGTTTATCTCTCTTTCCTTTTTTTTCTTCTTTTCTTCAAAATTTCCCCCTCCTTCCTTTTTCCGTACAGCCCAAAAGGTGAATAGTCCGATGAACCATACGCCTTTTCCTTTTCTTCCTTTCTTCACAAGTTTTTTTCCCCCTTCTTCTCCTCCTTGAGCACGATCTAGTGGGAATGAAGAAAAAGGGTGTGATCTGCGTCCTCTCTTCTTTTTCCTTTTTCTTCCCAAGATTTTTTCCCCTTCCCCTCCTCTTTTCTTTTAAGTGCTTGTCGCTAAGAAGGTGGAGAGGGTAGAAGGTGGGGCCGCCATTTCCCGGTTTGCCTTTCCCTTCTCTCCTCTTCTGAGTTTTTTTTCTCCCTCCTCTTCGTCGAGGGGATCGGCAGGGGGGAGAGAGTGAAGAAGTGCTGGATCTCCACTTTCCCTTTTTTCTTTTTTTTGGTCTTTTTTTCCCCCCTGACTTGCCTCGACTAGAGTGGAAAGGGATAAGCAAGAGCAGGAAGGGAAAGAGTCATCTCTCTCTTTTCTCCCTCTCCTTTTTTTTTTCTCTTTTTTTTCCCCAGGAGGTTCTTTCCCCTTTCTGGTTCAGCCTCCCCGGCACGAAGACTTTTTCTCGCCAGTTTTTTTCTTTTTTTCTCTCCAGCACTTCGGCACGAGCAGGAAAACCTGCCGGATCTCCCTCTCCCTCCCCTTTTTCATCCCCCCCCTTCCCTTTTCGCGATCTATCAGGAAGAAAAACTGGAAGATCGGCCCCTTTCCCCCCTCTTTCTCCATCACTTTAACGAGAAGAGCAGAGATGTGGAAGAGATAGAGAAGAGCGCACCGTCCCTGTTTTTTCTTCCTTTTTTTTTCTTTTTTCTTCCTCCTCTCACCGTTCTGCAGGCCACGAGATCGTGCTAAAGGAGGGAGAGAGCGATGGAGCGGCACGGCCGCCAGTAGTTTTCTTCCTTTTTTTTTTTTCTTGTATGAGTTTTTTTTTTTTTTCCCCTTCCTTCTGTTGAAGGGGCGGGCGCGGTTGAGAAGAGGAGTGAAAAGGAAGAGTCGAGCCGGTCGAGCCATTGCTCTCCTCTTTTTTTTTTTTACTGGGATCTTTTTTTTTTCCCTCCTTCTACAGACTACGAGTACGAGAATAGATAGAGGTAAAGTCGGGACCCCCCCCTCCCCCCTTACAACCCCCACCCATGTCGTCTCTTCTTCCTCTTTTCTCACTTTTTCTTCTCTCGAGGGCGACAGTAGATCTTACAATCGACTGCAAGATCGCGAGGCCTATAGACGACTACGAAGTGAGGACGCTTTTCCCTTCACCATTTTCTCATCCCCTTTATTTCCATTTATCTTTTTTTTTTTCAGACCCTTTCTTGCTTCCCCCTCTTCCCCTATCCCCGACGAGCCCTCACGGTACTAACGCTACGGGAGATCGTGCGGTTACACGCTCACGCGGTCCCGCTGGCGGTCGTTCCATGTGCCCCCTCCTTCCCTTTTTTTTTTTTTTCTTGTGGGAGGTCTCTTTTTCCCTTTTTCTTTCTTCCACCCCAGCTCGCCCGGGCGAAAGAGGCAAGGTGAGACTGATGATCCAGGGCCTCTGGCCGTGTCCTCCTCTTTTTTTTCTTTTTTTTCAACTTTTCCCTCTTCTCTCGCTCGCGGTGGCATGTCGAAAGATTGAGCCGTATAGTGAGAGCCTACGACCCGACCGTGTCTGCGCTCTTTCTTTTCCTCAGACTTTTTCTTCCCCTTCGTCCGTGCCGTCCGGCAGAGCTGCTCGAGCTGGCATCCCCCCCCTTTCCCCCTCTTCCCTGTTTTTTCCTCCTTCTGCGGGCGGAAGATCAACACCGACACCGAGTGCGTCCTTCTTCCCCCCTTCCCCCTGAAGTTCCTCTTTCTCCTTTCCTTCCCCCCCTTCTCCGGCCGACCTTAGCAGAAGGACGTGAGGGCCGGGGGCTTCTTCTTCTTCTTTTTCTTTTTTCTCTCTCTTTTTATCTTCTCCGCCCCGCCAGGAAGGGTAAGCTAAAGAAGTCGCTCGCGCTGGCCTCTCCGTCATCCCTTTCCCCCTTTTTCCTTTTCTCTTTTTTTTTTTTTTTTCTCTCTCATTTAGAAGTCGCGATGATTATTGGAGAGAAGGAACATAATAGGTGTCGGTTTTCCTCCCTCCCTTCTTCTCCCCCACTCGGCTTTTTCTTCCTTTCTCTCTCTCCTTCCGGACGGCACGTAGAGAGCGGGGGGTAACAGCGTGGCTGATGAATTATTCTCCCTTTTTTTTCCTCTTCAGTTTCTTTTCTCTCCCCTCTCCTTCGAAAGATGTCGAGCAGGAAGCAGAAGAGAGATCTCCCTTTTGTGCTCCTTCATTCTTCTTCGGTCCCTCCTTCCTTCTCCTCCCCCTATTCCCTGGATCATCAGGGCGCCACCGGACGTAGGGCGACAGGACGAAGGCTGGTTGCTTCACTGCCTTTTTTTTTGTCTTTCCCCCCTCTCTTTTTTTCTCCGCATCACGGCCGTCCAACCAGAGGAGGGAGCGGGCCTGGCCGACGCCCCTCTTTCCCTGTTTCTTTTTTCTTCGCCTTTTTTTTTTCCTTCCTTATCTTCTTAGCCGTCCGCGGTAGTAGTGGGACGTCGATGACGATCGCGTCCACTGGTGCCGGGCCTTTCTCCCCCCTTTTTTCTTTCTTTTCCCCTTCTCCCCCCGGTTTCTCTCATCCCCCCCTTCTAGTGCCTCGTCAGGCGGCCAGGTCAACAGGTGAATCGATGAGAGGTCTCGCGACTCGTAGCTGTCGACGTCGGTCCTCCTTTTCCCCCTCTTTTGACTTTTTCTTTTTTCCACGGTAGCGCGAGTGTAGGTAAGCGCATGGGCTCGGCCCGTCCGCGCCCTCTTCTCCCCTTTTGCCTTCTTCCCCTTTTTTCTCTGGGGCCCGGGAAGGAAAAAGACCTGCCATCTCACGGGTGCGGCTCAGTGTCTCCTTCCCTCCCTTTTTTCGCCCTTTCCTCCCTCTTCTTGGGGCCTGCAGAAACAGGGTGATTGCGTCGCGGCGTCTCCTTTTTGGGTTTTTTTTTCCCCTCGCGATGAGAAAAAAAGAGGGACTGGATGCTCTTTCCCCCCTCAGGTTTTCTTTTCCTACCTCCTTTGAAGTGGGAGAAGGTGGGGCCCTCCCCCTCCTTTTATTTCTTCCTTTCTTCCCCGGACATGGTTGAAGGTTAAAAAGATGGACCGCGCTGACCCTTTTTTTCTCTCTTTCCAGTTTCTTGGGATCTCCACGGACCGCGGAGATAAGAGAAGAGAGATCGCTCTGCGATCTGCTCCCCCCCTTTTCTTCTCAATTCCCTCTTCTTTTCCCTTGGATAAGCAGGAGAGAAGAAAGAGTAATTAGCTCTCTTTTCCTCCCTCCCTTCCTTTTTTTTTTTCGGCCTTTTTTCCTCCTCTGCCCCTTCGGGGGAGAAGGAGACCGTATTTTCCTCTTTTCTTCGATCTCTTTTTTTTCTCCCCTCTCCGGCGCTGAGCCCGCGGGACGTGGAGATACGCACTTCGCCCCCCCTCTCTTCCCCCCCTTCTCTTTTTTTTCCCCCCTCCCACCAGGTCCTGGCCGAAACACATGGAAAATGAGCGATCTATACTGAAGCACCCCCCTTTTCCCCTCCTCCCCCCCCCCCTTCTGTACGACAAGCACTTAAAGAGAAGAGAGAGATGGTGTGACCGTCTTCCCCCCCCTTCCCGAAATTTTTGTGGGCGTGTGTGCGCCTCACAGGGCTTTTCAACCCCCCCTCCCGGAACGCGAGGACAGCGCTTCCTTTCTTTTCTTCAAGGATTCCTTCTTCCCCTCCGAGGCGGGTGACGAAGGGACCCAAAAGACCTGCTGGTTTATTCTCCCCCCCTTTTTCCTCCCTTTCCTCTTTTTTTTTTTTTCTGGCCGGCCACCAGGAAGGCTGTGGACGGGGCGGGGCGCGGTTTCTTTTCCTTCTTTTTTTTCCTTCCTCCCTCCACTCGCGCTACCGTGGAAAAAGCAGTGGTACAGGGTAGGGCCGGGGGGCCGCCTTCCGTTTTCCCTTTTCTTCCCCCCTGGCGGACTTTTTCCCTCTCTTCTTTCACCCGTGGACCCTGGCCGGCCGGGAAGAGGAAGACGACGAGTGCAGTCTCCGCTGGCCCTCCCTCTTTTTTCCCCTTTCCCCCTTCCCCCTTCTTCCCGGTTCCAGGGCCCTTCGCCTGAGGTGCGATGAAAGGCACAGTGGACGGGCGGCCCCTACGCCCTTTTTTCCTCGCAGAGGGACACTGAGGCGGAAGAGACCGCCGGCGACTTCCCCCTCTCCCCCTCCTCTCCTCGTTCCTTTTTTTTCCCTTCTGCGGAGCAACCTGCTTGCGGCCCTGAGGGAAAAGAGACGATTCCCAAGCCGGAGCTGTAGTACCCCCCTTTCTTTCCTTTCTCCCCGACTTCCCTGTGCCCTGAGGATCAAGGGAATAGAGAGAATCCGATTCTTTCTTTTTTTTTTCCCTTTTTTTTTCCCCCCATGCGGACGCGGCCGGAGAAAAGAGGGAGCTACCTCCTTCTTTTTAATTCTTTCTTTCAAGAGCTGGCCACCAAGGAGGAGAGGGCATCGTCGATCCCTCCCCCCTTTTTCCCTTTTTGATTCTTTTTCCTTCCTTCCCTCTTGCTCGAGCGGGAGAAATACCGGCCAAACTCCGTCTCCTTCTTTTTCTTCCCCCTATTCCCTCCCCCCGACACCAGGAGCGATATAAAGATAAGCGCGAATTCTCCCTTCGCGAGCAGTCCTCTCCCTTCCCCCCCTCCTTTCTTGAGGCTTTTTTCTTCTTGTTGGCATTTCTCTTCCTTTCCGTTCGCTGACCCGCGGGCGGGACTGAAGATTATTTGTACTAATCTCAGTGTTGTTGTTTTATTCTTTCTCCCCCGGCTTCTCTTTCCTCCCTCTCGCGGGGAAGAAGAAGCGAAGAACGGAATACTAGATCCAGGCCCGTCCGAAGGTCTTTAGGACTTCTTTTTCTTTCGCTGTCAGCTTGCTAGCAGGAAGGGAGAAGACAGCCTTTTTCTTTCTTTTTTCTCTCCCCTCCTAGTGTAGCGGGGTGATATTAAGCCAAAGCCTCCGACCCCCTCCCCCCAGCAAGGAAAAGAAGATCTTTTTCTAGTGACAGAAAGATAGAGCAGATCTTGCAGGTCCCTTCCCCTTCCTTTTTCGTCTCCTAGTATAAGAAAGGGAGCAGGATCGACGATTCTCTTCCTCTTTTTTCGATTTTTTTCCCTCGTCGAGGCAGGCAAGAAGAAGAGAGATAGCATCGTTGTCTGCCTTCCTTTCCCTTTCCTTTCCCCTCGGTACCAAAAAGCCAAAGAGCGGATGCTCCTCCTCTTCCTTCTTTTCCTTTTTTAGTTTTCTTTTATCATCCGACGGTGTGAAGACATGAGATTAGAGGTAGTCGTTCCCTCCCTTGCAAGTTTTCTTCTTTCCCCCTCCTGTAGGGGAGCGGGGCACGGGACGAAAGAAGAGGGACCGCGGTCTCCCTTTCACCCCTTTCTCTTTTCTTTCTCGTTGAAGTAGAAGGAGGGCTTGTCCTGCCCCCCCCTTTTTTCTTCTTTCTCCTGTCCGCGGCGAGGGGGAATAGATGCAGATCGCCGTCCACTTTTTTTTCCTCCTTCCCATGTCCTTCTGTGGTAGAGAAAGAAGGAGAAACGGTTCTCTCCTTTAGCCCCGCCGTCATCGAAGATTGCACTCGTATTCTTCCTTCATGTTTTACCTCGATAGAGGTATAGGAATAGGAGATGTCGACCGTCGTGGCTCCCCCTTTTCCCCCTCCACCAAGGATTTTTTTGATTTTTTGTACCAAGGAGGGATTTTTTCTCTTTGGGTAGAGAGATTTTCGAAAATTTTTTTTTCTCTCGTCTCAACCGCAAAAGAAAAGTAAAGACGGAATGGTGGTCCTCCCATCCCTTCATTTTTTTTCCCCTTTCTGGTCCCCGTCGTAAAAAGAATAGGAGGAAGTGCGCTCCCCATCTCCTTTCCTCTATTCTTTTTCTGCGTCCTCGCGGAAGAGGTGGGGAAGGGGCTTTTCTCTTTCTCCCCCCAAAGAGGGAAATGATGCGATCTCCCCCCTCCCCTTTCTGTGTTTTTCCCTTTTTGGCCTCGATCTGCCAAGTGGTGCTTCCTGTATAATACGCGCAGGTTCCGTTTCTTTTTTCTTTCTCCAAAGCTGAAGAGGATAGACCGCGTTGTCTATTTCCAAGCTCTTTTTTTCTCCCCCCACGGCCGCGGGGATAAGAGCCGGGCGTTAACCTCTTTTCCCCCATCACGGCTACTTTAGAAAAGAAGGGCATCGACTTCAGAGTTTCCTTTTTTTTCCCTCCTCTCTCTTTTAATGAAGCTCGTTTTGTTTCTAGTGAGCTTTCCCCTCCTCTTCCCGTTCCACTCTGAAGTCGGATGCCCTTCGGGGGGTCTCCACTTCTCCCAAGATGCACCTAATCCTTCTTTGTCCCCCCTCACTTGTTTTTCCTCATCATTTCCCTTTACTTTTCCCTCCTTGCCCCCGGGGGAGTGGGGAGCGATCGATGATCCTCCTCTGCTTCTTCCGGAGGGAAGGGGAAAGAGAAAGAAAAGAGGAACGACATCGGGCCTCACCCCAAGAGCGGAGGAGAGGACATGTGCGTTTTTCTTTTTCCATACAAGAAAAGGAGGAGATCATTACCTTATTTACCTTCGGAACCACCTTTCTCCCCCTCTCCCCCCCCCACTCTCTTTATCTTGTTTACGGGATTCGGGAGCGATCCATTCCCTTCCTTTTTTTGATTACAGTGGAGAGAGGACCCTGATTCCCTGTCCTTTTTTCGTCGCAGATTTCACAGGTTGATGCAGGCCCACGGAGAAATTCGTGTCCCTTCTTCTGATGGAGTTTCCCTCTTTTTTTGGGGTTGAAGAAGGGGGACCCCTCCAGTACTTTTCTCTTCCGGTCTGGTTAATAGGAGAGAAATGGTGGGCTGGACTGTCCCCCCCCCTTATCCCTTTTTCCTGGGCGCGGGGGGAGAAGAGGATGAACTTGGTCTCGGTTCCCCTTCATTCCCCCTCCGCTACCGTTAAAAAGACTTTTTTTTCCCCCCCCCCGTTCCTCCCTCTTGCTGGTGGAGGGAAGGTGGAGGGCCCGAAGTCCCTGTCCCCCATATCCTCGAGACTCCCCCCCCTTGGAAATGGAAACGGGAAACTTTGGCTTTTTAATGCTGGCAAAGAAGTGGTAGTCCTACGGGCTCCCCCTCCCTTCGCTACCCCCGGCGAGTAAGAAAGGGGGCCCTTCCGCCTCGCTTTTCCCCCCCTCTCCTGATTCTTTTCTTCTTTGCCCACTACGAAAGAGGGACTGATCCAATCTCCCTGCCCGATCTCTTTCTTTTTTTTCGTCCCCTCCCCCTTTATTCCCGGTCTCAAGATAGGGGAGATAGTGGCTGTTCCCTCCCCTCGTTTTTTTTCCCTTCCGCTAAAGAAGGAGTGGGAAGAGTGGGAGGAGGACGCCAACCTCTTTTTTTCTTCAGGGGGAGGCAGGAAAAGAAAGACCTTTTCTCTTTTTTCCTAAACTTGTTCTAAGGAAGGGGGAAGACTGAGCTCTCAGTTGTTTTTTTATGGTCTCTCCCCGGTGGCGAGGAGAGAGGTGGACACCCCTTGAACTTCCTCTGACGGTAGGCAATGCTCGCATCTTCGCCTTCGACCCTTCCTTCAGGCTGGCCACCACGGCGGAGAGCATTAGTCGATCCCCGCCTGTTCTCCTTCCGCTCCTCTTTCCTATTTTGAGCCACTCCCGGCAAAACTCCGGCGCCTAGTGGACGTGCTCCCCGCTCTCTTTTTTTCTATAAATTTTTTCCCCCCCTCATCAGCGCGACTTATAAACAATTCGCGAGCAGCTACGCTCCTCCCCCATACTTTCTTTTTTTTCCCGGACTTTTTTCTTTTTTTTTTCCCGGGAGGAGGCCAGGAGAGGAGAGAGGGAGATGAAAAGGATGGCGGGCCTGATCTCTCTTCTTTCCTCCCTCTTTTTTTTAGCAACCCCCCTTTTTCTCCTTCCCTCCTCGATACGGAGGAGAAGGTAGGAAGAGAAGACAGTCACTGGCCATACTCTTTCGCCCTTCCTTTCCCCAGTCTTTCTTTTTTCTTTGGTGATCTTCAAGAAAAAGATAGAGCAAGGCCAGCTCTCTCTGTGTCTCCCGGGATCTTTCTCCGACTTGAAGGAAGGAAAAGTCGAGCTTTCTTACCCTTTTTTCCATGGATCTTTTTTTTTTTCCCCCGATCTTCGGCCGGTCGGAGAGGAGATAAAGAGACGGCGAAAGAGGTCGCGCCTTTTTTGTCTTTTCCCCTCCGATCCGCGAAAAAAGGGAGGGCTCGGTCCACCCCCCCCTCCCCCTTTGCCTCCCCCTTTTTCGGGCGCCCGGGCGAGCTGGTGGATAAAGAAGAAGGTTGCCGACTCCGTATCTTCCCTTAAGACCCTTTTTTTTCCCCTTCTTCACCAGCCGGAGGGAGAGGGCCTGGCCGTGTACCTCCCTCCTTTCTCCCAGCACTTTTTTCTTTCTCTCGTCTTGTGATCTGAAGTCGAAGGAGGCTCGGGCCGCATACTTCCAGGTCCCTTTTCTTTTGCCTCGATGAGCATAGAAGTACACTGGTGCGGACAGTTCTGGCCCCCTCCCTTCCGTGGATTTTTTTCTCTCTCCCCCCCCCCTGCGCCACGGGGGGGAAGCCACCGGCTCTTCTTGTTTTGCAAAGAGTAGTAGTCTCTTCCCTCCCTTTGATAGTCCTCTTCCTTCGGGCCGCCAAAGGAACTTAAACAAGACCGGGGGCGTCTCCTCCCCTTTTTCCTTTTTCCCGGGGCCCTCGGTGGCGCGGAGGGAGGGAGAGCATGGGTGTCCCTTTTTCCTCAACCTTCCTTTCCTGGTGGCACGAAAGCCCCACCAGGGCTCCTTGCCCTGCGATCAGGTCGCTCCCAGCCGGTCGGTTTTTCTTTCGGTGTTTCCCTTCGACGGACTCGTGGGGCCTGCAGAAAAGGGGGATCTGAGGGCAGAGAGTCCTCCGCCCTTTTTTTTTTTTTCCTTTCTTTCCCCGTCGGGGGAAAAGAGAGATTGCTTGTCTTTCCCGCGATAGAGGAAAACAAGCTAGCTCCTGTTCTTTCTTTTAGGTTCCTTTCCCCCCATCTGGGGCCGCCGATCTGAAGGGGTGTTCCTGCTTTCTTGGTCGGCCAGGAACTGGTTTCCTCCCGCTTTCTTCTTTTTTCTCTCTGTGCCGCGAAGTTGCTGGATCTCCACTTCCCTCTTTTTTGCTGCCTTTCTTTTTTCTTCACCATCACGGCTCATTTCGCCAAGAAGCGGGCACGACTTCAGGTGGACCTTTCTCTCCCCTCCTTTTTTCCTCCCTTGTGAGAGAGGACGATGGAGTCGCTCTTGCTATCCTTTTCCCCCTTCTTTTTTTTCTTTCTTTTTCCTCAGAAGAACCGACACGAAAGCTGTTCTTCTCCTTCTCTAGCGAGAAAAGGAGAGAGAAGCGGCTTCCTCGATATTCTTCTTCCCTCGACGCCGAGAGTCTGAGAGAAAGCGTGGTGTCTCCCTTTCCCCCTCATTCCTGCACCCCAATGGAAGACGGCGGGCCCCACCCTCTCCCCCCCCTCTCCCCCCTCTTTTTTTTCCGAGATAGCCGGAGGCGATCCCTTTTTTTTTCCCCTCCCTTCTGGCAAACGAGAGTGGACGGAGAGATGACCTGGCTCCCCCTCGTCTCCGAGGGTTCCTTCCGGTTGTGATGAAGGAAAAAGAAGATCTTTTTTTTGATTTCGAGGCTTTGGTTGACGAAGGGACCAACGACCCTGTGACTTTTCTCTCCGTTCGGTCATCGGCGACACATGGGGGGGCTGCTTCTCTGTTTTGGCGCGGGTGAGAAGCGATGGTACCTCCTCTTTCTCTCTAGTTGCGTCCTCCTTCTACCGTACAAAGCCGTGGTGGTCCAGGTCGGTCCCTTTTGCATTTTTTTTTTTCTTGTTGCGGAAAGAAGTAGACGCAGTCCTGTCTAGGTAACCGTGGACCTGCTCCCTTCCCCCGGTTTTTTATTCTCCGGGCGCCGGTGGATGCCCCCCCGTGGCGCCGGCCTTTGTCCGCCCTCTTTTTCTTTGCGCCTGCCGGCACCAGTGGGACGGCTTTTCCTCTGCGATTTTTCCCCTCAACGCAGAGGAGACCCTGATGGCTGCCCTCCCTCCCCTTTTCACGAGAAAAAGGAAGAGAGCCCGGGCCTCGCCGGTCTGTGTTACGGTTCACGCTTGGGAGGGAGGAAAGGACAGGCCCTCCAGTTAAAAGTTTCTTTCCCCCGTGCCGGTGGAGGAAAAGACGACTCTTACGGTGTCTTGCACCTCCTCTTTTTTTTTTTTTCTTTTTTGAGAATGATCATGATGAACAGGGGCCCCCTGCTCTCGCTTCTCCCCCCCTTTTTTGGCGCTGTAGAGGGGGAAAAGGAGGAAGCGGAGGCGTACAATCTTTCCCCTGTTTTTCTCTTCCCTCTTTCGCCCGTAGTGAGGCCGCTCGCCCGCCCCTTGCTTTTTCGAGACCTTCTTCTCGCCCGTGATCCGCAGACAGTGGCGTCCGGCAAGAGTGCTCTAGCTCTTTTTCTTTTTGCCCGTGAGCGAGATGGGGCGGAAGATCACCACCGACACCCGTCTCTCTTTTCCCCTTATCTTTCCCTTTTTTCTTTCTCCTAGGGCGGCGCCCGTGACGGCGAGCGGCCGACCTTCGGCCGCCGGATCTCTTGCGTCCTT
>Ga0179593_1297644_pt1 | contig 11344 bp, 8 predicted proteins | sample CZODoug2_1_08_16_FD_185931 | JGI IMG/M metagenome (GOLD analysis project Ga0179593, IMG submission 185931) | Vadose zone soil fungal communities from Angelo Coast Range Reserve, California, USA - CZODoug2_1_08_16fungal (PacBio error correction) | ecosystem: Environmental > Terrestrial > Soil >... | reverse complement strand
CCGTGAGAGTACGTTTCGTTTGTCTTTTCCGGTTTTTTAAGGTCCCTGCACTTCCGACCCGCCAGTGGTCGGTCATTCCTTCTGTCTTCTTTTTTTGTGCGCTCTTCTCAGCTGAGCTGCTTCCCAATCTGTGACTTGAAGTTTGAGGGCCCCCCTTGCTTCTCTCACTCGCTTTGAGGCCCTTCGGTGTGACAGTTTTCTCCCCCGCTATCTTCCTCCCGAGAGCGTCTCTATTTTTCCCCCCAGTGATTGTAGAAGAAACCTTGCGCTTAGTCAACACGTCTTTGTGAGGACATGAGCTCCTCCGGGCCAACTTCAGGCCCGCATTCTTGTAGATCGCTTCACCTTTGTTGAGATCTCTTTTCTCATGTATTTTTTGACTTCCATGTACGATTCATCCTCCCCTTGCTCTTTCGACGGGAGGGAAGGTGACTTCTTTTCGCGACCCCCCCCCTTCGCGCCTATTAGCGACATCCGATGGAAGATCGAGTGCCAGGTGGAGGTTTTGACCTGTTTTTTCTCCCGAGACCCGCCGCGTCTTACGTTATCCCACGAATTTCTTGGCGTCTAGAGTCTTGTCTGGAGCTGCAGACGCCTTGTGCTGGTACGATCCCCCATTTTCGCAATTTTTTCGTATCCTCTCTCCGGTTTCCTGCGCGCGGGTAACCCTACGCTCGCCACCGAGTTTTTTTTTTTAGTCAACGCCTTCTCCTTCGGAATACACACCTAGCTTAAAGCTGAGTTTCTTCCAGTGGTGTGCTCATTTTTTTGGCGTTCGCAACCTTTTCCGATTTTCAACTGGGAATGTTCTGATCTGTTGGTCCCGAGGGTTCCCTCCTTTTCCCTTGACTTCCTCTTTGAAAGTCTTCAAGCCCAGAAGTGTCTTGTAAGGGTTCGTCTTTCTGAGGGCGCGCGTCGCATTTATGTGTTGAGAGCTGACCGGATAGAGTTTTATCTTTGGGGTAGTAAGTTTGGTCCGGCTTTTTATGAACACTGGTTTTCTTGTTTTCGCGTACCTTTCGCCCACTCGGCATTGACGCTACGCGCAGGAGTTCTTCGTCGGCGTTCTCCCTCTCTGTTAGCACAACTTTCAGGTCTTGAGCTTTTGTCCCTCGACCTTTCGCCTCCCACTCTCCCCTGGTCTACGTCTTCCCTTTGCACCCGATTATGCTTCCGCCCTTTCCTCTGATTCCCGGCTCCAGGTCTGGACGGCTTAGGAAAGCACGAGATTTCTAGTTCCCTTGACGCCCCCCTTCGGTATGGTGTTCCCCTTTTTTTTGCTTTAGAGCGTTTACTGACTGCGTATCGCTCTCTTCGATCGATGTCCTGGTAAGGTAGCGCTCCCTCTCCGTCCCTCTTTTTGTGGTTGGTTTTTTGGGGGACGGTCGGGTCCCATTTTTTTGACCACCCCAGGCTTTTTCTGATGCCATCCCGTGGGATTCAGTCTTGAGCTGGACCGTCCGGTTTCCATCCCTCTTGCCTTCACTGCAAATGACCATTTTTTCTTGCAAACAGCGGTTCCTTGCATGCAGCCCACACGCAGGAGAGATGTTTCATGGCGCGCGTTCTCTTCCGCAGCTTTTCAACAATGCTCTTTTCTAGTGAAGACTCCAATATTCGATTGATTTCCAGGAGTGCTCCCTCCTTCGGGCCCAATCCCTCCTCTCAACATTTCTTTTTTTTCTCGCGATCAAGGTCTCTCTTGGCCTGGTTGTTTTTTTTTGTTCCACTCACCACTGCCTCGACGGTCTTTTCTGTCTGCTCGGCCCCCTCGCTTTCACGGACGGATAGGTCGTCTGTTTCCCCCCCTGAATGAGCCCCTTTAGGATGACTTGTTTTCCTTTTTGTTTAATCCCGCCGTCGCAACTCCCCTTCTTCGGCATAAGCAAGTTCGGTGAGAAATTACTTTTGGAGCTCTTTTGGAGGCGCTTTCAAATCGACTACGGAGCCCCCAGCATCGGTGTTTTTTCTTCCCCCCTTTTCCCGCTTTTTTGTCGGATCGGCCCCCCTTCGGAGTTAACCTTTTCTAATGACATGTCCGACCCCCGTATACCGGCGTCTGACGTCGTCTTTTGGGCGCGTTTTCCGTGGCAGCTCTTTCCTCCAACGTAGCGGTTTTTTTGTTCCGAGGTTTTCTCACCTTTTGAAGCGGCCCACCTAACTCCTTTTTTACCCCTTCCCAGTTTCTTCCGATTCCTTACCCAGTTGGTTGCTCTTTTTCCTGCGTGGCCGTTCCTAGGATGCCTTGGTTCGCTAACATTTTCTTTTCTCCGAATGAGGATTTCGTTGGGGCACGTCGGGCGTTGTACCGTGACAGATACGAAGACGCTGTTGTTTCGATTGACGCTTCCTTTTGAGGTACGCTGCTTCTTACCACGCGCCCCCCTCGTCGTGTTTTTTTCTGCGATGCATTTCGATTGGCCTCTTTTTTCCGACCGTCCTGACCGCCGGGATCGCGAGTTTAAAGTTCCCTTTGTCTTCTCGTCTCTTTCCTTATAGGTCCCCTGAGGTCGATGGGGCAGATGCGGTCCCACCTCGGCTTTTGCGGCCTCCCGTACCTCACCGCAAAACCGGCCCCGCAGCATCCTTTTTCAACGATGCGCTTTTTTTTTTCTTATGCTATGCCTTTATTTCCGCTGTTCCTCCCCATTCCTGTTTCTTTGTTCTTAAGGCGGGTTTCCGTGCGTCCTAAGAGGAGTTCACCGTTTTCTACCCGCCCCATCAGATCGAGAATCGGCCTTAACCGTCTTTTTCCTCTTCTCTTTCCTTTTTTCCTCCGGTTTTTGTTTGTGGCTAGTCTGATGAAGCGTGCGCAGGGTGATTGCGCGTTGCTTTCTCGGCTGGATTTTTGATTTGACTAGTGCTTGCCATCGACAGCCATGTGAGGCCTGGCAGGCTTCCCCTGCCTTTTCAAGGAGGACCGCACTCAGAGCATACGAGGCTTTTTGAAGTTTCCTTCTTTGTAGTTTTTTTCATGTTGCGTTAGTGCGCGCGTTTAAATTGCAGTGTTGACCGTGAAATTTTGAAGGAGTGTTCTCTCCAGACATTCGGTTCTTTCACCATCGTCAGAGTATCCTGATCGGGAGGGATTGCTTCTTTCCTCTCATTCAGGATGAGTAGTTTCTGCCTAGTTTCGGCACAGGTTCCTCGCAATCTCAATGCCTCTCATTTTTGTGTTCCGTGACTCGCCGCTGTACATAAATTCCCACAAGATTCACGAGACTTTTTTCTTTATTATGCGTCACTTCCACGGTACACGGAACGGTCGTGGAAAAATCTTCCTTCTCGCGCGATTTAGCCTTGTTCAGCGCTTCTGGTGCATTTGCACCGCTCGTGCTTTACATCTTCGCCCCTGGTACTTGGAAGCGGAAGGTTGATCTAGGCTTTAAGGGTTCCCTTCTCACCCGATTTTGGTCTGGTGGTTCCCTCTTGGCTTTGAGCACGTTTGGTGCGTCCCCGTTCCGTACGGTTTTTCTGTCCTGCAGGTGCCTACCCGCAACTCCGCGGCGACCTTTCTCGCCGTTCTTCTGTTGTGCTTTTAGAGATTTCTGGATTTTCGCAGGATTTTTGATCCGTCCCCCGCGCGTCGCCGAGATTTTCTGCTTGGGATTCGAGGCCCCTCTTTTTGCCTCAGGAGGTATTCTCTTCCGACAATTCTTCGTTTTCTTTTCCATGATTTGAAGACCCCCTTTTGCGCCGAGCTGTATTCGGCTGCAACCAGATCTTCACCGGGCTGGCCTTCTTTTTTATCTTCCTGTAGGGGGGGTCCTACTGCCCCTCTGAAGGTTTGTTGAGGTGTAGCGCTTTTTTGTTGAACCATTCTTTTCGGAAAGCCCCTAGCGTGATGTTTGCGTTCGCATTGAATCTTCGTGGCGGAGTCCCTCCGCCCCCACCATTCTGCTGTTTTAGTGTGTGCCCATAAGTGCTGCTCCTCGCCCCTGGTATTAGTCTTCCTTCTGCTGCCCTCGACGCGCTAGTTTTCCCCTCTTAGTAGTGCACACGCGACTTCCGGCATCGTCCAAGCGGTTTTGCTTATGCCCCCGTTTTTCGCACGTCTGGTGCCCGACCTCTGGTGGGTTTGGTGGAGTGGTCTTTGGTTCCATTTCGCGCCTTGATAACCTGCGTTTTCACAGCTCGTGATGACTATCCCAGGTTTTTACACACCTGCGCGGCGCAAAGGTTTTATAACCTTTCCCCGTTCCCGCCAAGCCCTTTTTCCGGTGATTCGGTCTTTTTTTTTTCCAATCTTGGAACGTTCTTTTTTTTCCGAACGACCTCCACACACCACCACTGGCCGTCACCCCCCCCCCGCTCTCCCCGCCTTGTCCCCGGGAAGTCAGCACCCCCCCCTGCCTAAGCTTTTTGCCAACTGAGCGCCCATAGAGTCGGTATTTTGGCGACCGGACTTTTGAATGTTCTTTTTGCGGAGGATCTCTTTGGCCCACCGGGAACTCCGTAACAGATTTTCTTTTTTTTTTTGCTCTCGACCTTTGTCTTCCTGACTCCAGATGGTCCAGGCATTGTGCGCACCCTCCCGCTTTCGAACTGCCTCCCTACACCCCGCATTTTGATTTTTCTCAGTCGAGTGGGACCGTAATCGAACCCTAGAAGTCCTGGTTTTGTCCCCCCATCCCTGGGCCGCACACCCTCGCAATCTCATCTAAGGTGAAGAATCGACCTTCAATTACTTTCGTTTGAGCCGCACAAGCCTTTCTTTTTCGTTTCCGAGATTTTTTTTTTAGACGTTCACCCTTAATACGCTCCCCCGTAGCTGAAACTTTTTGTTTCGCCATTATTGGAGACCTTTCCAGGTGCCCTGTGCCACTGGTCCGTTTTCCTCATTTCGATTTTCGGTTCCTTCGGGTCTGGCCGTCTCGTTGTGCGTCCGGATCGGATGCATTGACCAGTCTCCGCCCGCTCTTTGCGAGTATGCTTGAGTCCCTGGAAGTCAGGTTTTTTTTTTTCGCACCTTTACTATCATTCTTTTTTTTTTTAGGCCTACCATGTTCTAGACCTCGTCCGCGGCAATATCCCCTCAGACTTCTGGACGAGCCGCTTCTTTTTATCCAGCGCAAGTTTTAACTTCCCCCCTTTATTTTCACTCGAGGTTTATCTACTCCCTTTTTTTTGGTGACTCGAAGGGATGGACTTCCCCAACCCGTGCTATTTCTTCCATTGAATTTTTTTTTTTTTCGCTTTATCCCCGTGATAAGCGGTCCTTCGTCGAGGGCTTAGTCCATTCTCTGCGTTCCCTGATATTGTTGTTCCTAGACTGGCCGTTTGCGGCGTTATGTCATCTCTTGGGTTCCGGCTGAAAGTGCTTGTTTGATATCTTCAGAATGCCCGCTCGTGAGTAGATTCTTTTGAGTGGTTCTGCCTTCCGGCACAAGTTTCCTTGACATCCCCGTGCCACAGCTTGGTGTCCGTTTTCGAGGAAGGCTGCCCCTAGCTCCTTTTGTTTTTGGGGTAGTCGAAGCAGGAGGTAGCTGAAGCCATCCGCAATCCTGACTTTCCTCCGAGTTGCCTTTTATCGCCGCGGCAATTCCGTTTCACTTGAGATGTTTGACTCTCATGCCTCACTCTTATTTCACTCAAGTTTTGTTCTTTCTTCGTTGTCCGGTATACTGACCTTCTTTCCGGAAGGCGTTTCTTTTTTTAAGAGGGGATTTCATCCCTCGGGGTGTGAAATTCTTTCTGGTGGATCGTTCGTTCCGCATAAGGAAGAATTTGTGCTATCCCAAGCGCCCCGAGTCTCCTATGCCCTGCAAGTACAACTGTCCCCCACATCTGTGCACCTCGTTTTTTTCTATTTTTTTACTGGGTTTCTTCGAATCCAACCCCCCGGTCATCTGCCTCCTCGCTCCCGGTTTCGGTCCCCCTGAGAGGTCCCTACCACCACTGTCGCTTGACCCAGTCAGGTTCTTTACCATGCTTGCATCAGTGGCCCAGTCGCCTTTCGGTGTATGCCTTCTCCTATGTTTGACCATTTCCTTTTCCTGCCCGGCCTCCATTTATTCTTCCATTTCACCATATTTTTTGCCCTTGTGAGGTCGGCACCGTTGATCCTAGCGATCCCCACGAGAAGCGCGATTCGTGCTCCCCCAGATGACTTTCCTCGCACCTTTGTGGCGTTTAGTTTCGCTCACGATACTCCGCGTTCCTCTTCCGAAGTCTGGCCGTCTCGCTTATGCGCTTTCCGCGGCTTTTTTTAAGTTGAGGAAGATATCTCTTGCTATATTCCCCTGCGTCATTTCCTTTTTTTTACCCGTTTTTCGCGCGGCGTAAAGAAGCTTCTCCAACTAGCTTCGGAGTTGTCTTGGTAGCAGAGAATGGCGCCAAGCTCTGCAACCGGAGGATTTTTTTCCCAGACAGTCGCTCTTTTTTTCTCGGCACCACCCGTTGGGTTCAGTAGGGCAATGGAAGGTTTCGATGCCCCACGTTCCTGGGACTCCTGACGTTTTTCTGGACCGCGGTGAAATTCTTAAAGCAAACAGCGCGGCTCTTTTTTGTGGCGCGCGTTTCATCGGGTTGGTGTCTCTATTGACCGGTCGGGTGTGTATTTAAGGTTGCGTCCAATGGGAGAGGTCCCCCGTGATAGCTTTGTTCGCGTACGGAAGCCCCGCTTCTGATTTCTCTCTGCGGTGTCTGGCTTTCCTCCTTTCTATTGTCGTACCTTTTGGTCCCATATTATTTTTTTAGAAGTGAACATCCGAATTTGGTGTTTTTGGTCGCTTTAGTCCCGCGTCGTGGTGTCCACCGATTATGACATGTGAAATCTTCTTGCATTTCCAGTCGTTTGCTGCTTTTCGCGTACCCAAAAAAAACCACCCCCCCCTTTTTTTTTTTCTTCTTTTTTGCCCACCCTTGCTGTCTTTGATTCGGGGTTCGCCCAAACAACAACCAACCTTTTCGTTTTTTTTTTTCTGTGTTCAACCTTTGGGAGATCCCGTCGCTCGTGTGACGTCGATTTCTTATTATGCCGACCAGGGTAGCGCGGCGTACCGATCCCTTAAGTGTTGCGTTTGGTTTTGTAAGGGTGTGTAGTCTACGCGGTGCCACTTTCTCCCGCGCGTTGTGATGGTTGGATGCCCCCCGTGATGGCTGATTACTCTTTTTGTGGCGCCACGTTTTTTTTATTTTTCCCTCGCGACTGAACCGCCTACCGCCCACGCCCCCACCCGATTTTTTTTTTTTTGACTACGGTTTGGACCGCGGTTTCTAACCCCCGTCTTATTCATTCCTTTGATGAGTCGTTTTTTTCTCGAGCGGGGAACTCTCGCTTCGGTCCTCAGCCCCCTTCATTAAGGATTTGGCGCTCGCCTGGTCCTGGTCCGTCACCCCCCTGAAACCCGATCAACATTTAGGCGGCTGTCCAGCAAGCCCCGTGACGTTACTGTTTTTACCCCGACCAAACCACTCGGCAGCCTTATTAACTTGCGACACGCTTCCTTGCCTTTCCTTGCGAAGGCATTCCGGCCTCTTTGGTTGTCTTTCGAACTGGAAGATCACGCTACCAGGTTGTCTCCTGTTCTCCGTTTTTTATCAACCCATCTCGGCGACATAACTTCGGCACCTAGTTCTGCGAGAATCACTTGCGGAGTACCCCCCCCCTGGAGGAGTCGATTGCTGCTTTCCTCCCCTATCGCTGCATCTCGGCGACGCTCTTGGTAAGGAATCTTCCCATCGGCCCTTCGAATCCGATCCTAACTTTTAGCAAACTTCCGGCTGAGACTTTCCGGGCGGGTTGGTGACTGTTGTGCATTGGAAGCCCCTCTTGGTCTTTTCACAGCGGCGGGTCGGGTAGAATCCCGGTGCTACTGCCCTCCCCACCTAGAAACTTTGCAACAGCAGCCTGTGGCGCCGGACTCACATTTTTTTTCTAGAACTTTCATTTTAACGGACCGGGACGTCCCGAGATTTGTAAGGGAGGCCTGTGTCAGGGGTCTGAACTTGCTGTCTCTAGTTTTTAAAGGTTTTTTTTTCCCTTTAGCCGCTGGTTCGATTCCTTTTGCGTCCCGCAGGGGCCAGGTTCCTTTAACAGTGACGTGGTTGCAGTCCGGCCTGTAGTTTTAGTGGTCGATTTGCGGTACCTTTTTTCTTCACGCCGCGTGCCCAACGCGGTCTAGTTTTCCCTTTTTTGATGAAGTCAACTTCAATGTCTGTTGCCCTGGACTCTTCCTAGAGAGGCATTTTTTCCTCTCGCCGAACCCCCCTCGTCTCGAGATCTTTTTCTGTCGATTCGTTTGACTCATTTATAGTCCCCGAGGCTTTTTTTACCGTGCGGAACAAAGGCCTTCCCTTTTTTTCAATCTCACATGCATGCTTGCCTCACGAACAGCAACATGCCCACCCCTCTGACTTTGTTGCCCGCTGATGCACCGCCAGGTCTTCTCATTCTTTTCCGATGTTCTCCTTTTAAGCGAATTGTCGCTAGGTCTTTGCTATTCCTTCCTGAGTCTGTTTATTGATACACGATTCTACCCGCCCCGCAGGCGCGACCGGCATGTTCGGTCTATTTCCTCGACTTGCTTTTTGTGTTGGTTTTGATACTCTTCCTCGTTTCTCTTTTGACGGTTCTTTCCTTCGGGCGAGATCGGGCGTTTGGCGAACGATTTGAACAATCCCCGGATGGCCCTCTCCAGTCAGCCCTCTGCTTGGATGTGCTCTCTTCAAACCTGCCGGTTAGAACCTTTCCCCACTACATTGGTCCCTTTTTATACTGCTTCTTGAGCAGCTTTGCCGCAAAGCTGCTGCGTGGCATTTGTCCTTCTCTTTGGCGGGTGAAAAGCGCCCGTCCTTCCGTTTTTAACCCTTAATGACTTTTTTTTGCAATCGATTGGTACTTCCGCTTCACCATCGAGATGATTCTTCGGCTGTCTGTTTTTTAAGTAGCTTTCGTTTTAGTTGTGATCCAAATCGTGACCATCTAATAGTAATTTGTAAGAACTGCACTAGGAAGTCTTTCTATTTAGTTTTTCTTGCCGCCCCTTTCATTCATTCTAGATTACTTCTACTCCACGCTTTTTGAGACCCTTTTCAATGTCCTTTCCCGTCCCGCGTGGCCCAAGAACATCTCTCAGCGTGATTTCTTCGTTCTACGATAAAGGGGACTTTTCCTGACTCCGGCATTACAGCTCCCCTTCCTCCGTGAACTTTTCCGGTGTATCCTAGGACACTGTTAAGGGTCGTGCTCCTCTTTTTGGTTGGGTGGGGAAAGTTATGTCTGCGCTGAAGATTTTTAGCTTTTTTTTTTGAAGCTCCGGTGTCGTAACGCAGGCTCCCTTTTTTCCCTCCGACCCGCTCGAATTCGTTTTCTCTCCTGTAGTTGGTTGCTGGTCTTTCTGAGTGTCTGATTCGAGTCCGATTGTCGATTTTTCCACCCCTCTCGCGCCTCGATTTCTGAGGGGGCTTTATGCATTCGCGCGACTTTTTTGATTGATTCGCACGTGTTTCCGCCGTCCTTAGGCTCTTTTTTAATATGGAGTTGCCGATGTGCTGTTCTTTTGCTGCAACTCGTATTTTTGGCCGCGCGGGGGATTCTTTACTGTGGGGGAACCGCCACGTTTTTATTGCCTCGGCGTTTTCCTCTGCCGCGTGTTTTCTAGTGAAGCCCAGTCTAGCTCTTGGATTTTGGAGCGGCGATTGTCGTTTGTTTTTCCCTTAAGTCCTAACTGTTGACTTGTGCTTGAACCAGTCATTTCTGCACTCCGCCCTTTTTCCGTTTCCTTTTTTCTGATGCGTCTTGGCGTTTCTTTAGTTCATCGCTCATCGCTAATTTTTTCCCCCGACCTCTTTCGAGCCCCGCTGGTGTGCCCCGAAGGCTTTTGTTCGTTCTGGTTCCCTTTTCGAGTTTTTTTTACCCAACTTTTTTTGTCCGTTCGTAGGACTCCCGCCATCCCCTCGTATGGTGACACAGTTCTTTCGCAATTGTCCCCCTCTTCTACTCACACGTTAACTCGCACTTCTCAATTGCTCGGGCGTGCGACCTTCGGCCATGACTCTTCGACGCGCGATCCGCCTTCTTTCCACTTTTTCGTCAGGACTTTCAAGCCGAAAGTTTCGAAAACCGTTTTTTTGCCACAGCCTCCTTTTCGTCTGATCTGGAAGTTCCTTTTTGCTTTGATTTCGGACAGGTCTCTCTTTTGCCACCGTTCAGCTACCCGCTTGTCGGTTGAGTCTCCTTCGGTTTGTCTCAGATTTTTTCCTTTCCCTTTTATCCTCTTGGCTGAAACGGCTAGCCAAACTAGTGCTCGAGCGTAATTCCCCCGGGGCGACGTACTCTACCCTCGTCCAGCATTTTTTGGCTTTCCTGTGCGTGCCCCTTGCCAATTCTAGACGTAATCTTCATCCAGCAACGATGTCGTAGGTTTCCCTTTGGCCGCGTTTTTAATCTGTCCCCTTCCTCCGAGCCACACAAATCGCTCCCGCTTTTTTTTTTTCTCACCCCTTTTTTTCGGGGGCCCTACCCCTTTCCCCTTTTTCGCTTACATTTTTTTCGAGCTGCCAGCCATTCTAAGGATTGCTTATGTAATCTTGTAGTTTGGGCGTCCGGAGTCTGGTGAGGTGTCCATCTCCTTACGACAGCGTTTGTCGAGTGCTTTTAGGTGACGTCGGTCTCGTTGGACTCCAAGCATAGCAGCGAGCTAGACTTTTTCGCTGCCATGCGTCCGATTGGCGCATCCCCTCGAGGAAGCCTCAGACTTCATTACCCTTCTTCATTTTACCTCTCTATCCTCACACCCCATCCCCACACACACTCTTCCCTCTTCCGTATCCCATTACCCCCTCTCCAGCGCGAGACGACGTAGTTTTTGGGATCTTATACGCCCATGTGACGACCCACCTGCGATAGCTTCCTCTTCGCCCACCCCTCTCTTTTGAAGTTAGTTTTCTTCTCTCCTGATGGCCCCGTTCCTTAAAGTTTTCCTAATTTTTCAATTGAGGATGATGATCGGAACCCAATTCTCTTCCTTTCGACGCCCCTTCTCCCCTATCTTCGACGTTTTTAGCTTATAGCTTTATGTAGCTGGGCACTGCTTCTGGTTTTTCCCAAGACGTTGGGCTCCTTTAAAGTGTGGTCTGATGTCCCTTTTACTCTCCGGCTCTCGGCTTTCTATGATGCGTTCCTGGATCTTGGCTGCCACCCAGGCGTGAAATCCCCGGCTTTTCGCTTGGTGTTCTTGTTTCTGGTCCACTTCGTCGAGAACTATCAGGGCCCGGGGGAGCAGCTCCGTCTCGGGTCGCTTTCCTTCCCCGATCTCCTGCACTGGCCTAATCTTGGTCAGAAGGACGTTTTCCCTTCCCTTCCCTCCGTTTATGTTCAGTTCCCTCTACGTTTTTTTAA
>Ga0179593_1600044_pt1 | contig 11345 bp, 17 predicted proteins | sample CZODoug2_1_08_16_FD_185931 | JGI IMG/M metagenome (GOLD analysis project Ga0179593, IMG submission 185931) | Vadose zone soil fungal communities from Angelo Coast Range Reserve, California, USA - CZODoug2_1_08_16fungal (PacBio error correction) | ecosystem: Environmental > Terrestrial > Soil >... | reverse complement strand
ATGTAACTCCGGTGTTTGCATGGATGTCAGTCTCTCATACTTTCTTTTAGGATTGGCACTAGCCACTTTCCTCAATAACAATGTTGTCTCCTATGCTCCGTACTTTTTTGTCTCACCGAGTGTTTATCAAATATCTCCTCTCTCTGGTTCGGAGTAATAGGATCTTCGGGGCATCATTGCGTCCAAGTCGTATGGTTCAGTCCCTCACGATCTTTTATACCGGAGTGTCCACCAGTGGAGTTTTCTCCCTAATTATCGCTTCTTTCCCATATCTCCATGGGGAGTTTTCCCCCTTTTTCCTGTAACAAGATTTAATTTTGTTAGCAGGAGTCCCCTTAGGTGTCCTTTCCCCCCCCTTTTACCATCTTTTTACGAAAAGACAGCCCCCCTTATGACCCCCAGCGCTGTGCTCTTTCTACCAGGAATTTTTTACAACCCCCCGCACAATCCTTTCGGCTATTTTCTCCCTGCTTCCTCCCGACTGTGACAATTTCCCCCCCCCTGAATAACCTCCCTCGGAAGGCGTCCCTTCCATGTCTCTTCTCTTGGTCGTTTTAGAAAATCAATTGAGAACCTTTTAGCCCTTTAGAACTCTGCTTCCCTGTGAACATTTTGTGACTTCGTGAGATCCCACTCGGAGACTTTTTTTGTAATAGAACAACACAAACTCCCCTTCTGCTTTTCGACTTTCTCTCCAAGGTTCCCAGCATTAGCGTTTTCTTTTCCCAGAAATTCTCTGTGCAGATGACGTAGATTTCCAGGTTCCTCGGTTAAACGGAACTGCGACTCTATTTTCTCTCGCATTTCCCTTTTTTCGTACGTGGTTCCCCCTCGGAATCTCTCGGAGTTTTACGGAACCTTCCTGCTCGATGCTCGGCTACCGAACCATCTGCTTTCTTTCTCCCTCCTAAGCCAGAGATTACCTTTCTATTTCTTAATGATCCTTCCTTTTACGGTCTGAAGGTCTTTAGTCTACTACCCCCCCCTATGTGGCTTTTTCTGAGTTATCTGGATTTTCTTCCTGTCATGATTTAGACTTTTTAGTGGTCTTTTTTCTTTTCACTTGCAAGTTCCCAGTTGGAACCTCGTTTTCCTTTCTCCGGCCCCGCGCCGGCCACTACGGAAGTTAGCCTTTTTTGTCTCGACTAATGTGGGGTCCTTCTCTTCTTCATTTCATTTTCCCCCCCTTTCTTGAAGGTCTGAATATTGGTTGCTAACCTCTTTAGAGCTTGCCTTGGCCGGAAATCAAGGTTCTCTCTTTTCCTATAATCTTTTAAGTGTCCCATTCCGGATTATTTTCTTCCTTGATATGGCTGGGTAGTACAAGTTCCGCCGCTCCAGATCTTCCCTGACCGTTTCAGGTATGTCCCAAACTGAGTTTTCGGTGATCCTTCCGGTACTTGAGGTTCCCTGCCTTATACTATGAAGACGCCGTCCTGAGCAGATGCTTGAGATTTCCTTCGGCCCCTCCGATTTTCTTGAACTGGTCCCTTCCCGGTGTTCTCAATATCCCCCTACGTGTTTTTTTTCTGAGATTTGTTTTTTTTCTGAACCACGGTCCTTTTACAGTGCCTCCTTCTGTCAGTTCCCCTGCGTGCGACCTTCTTTCAGCTTCTGTTGGTTTGCCGAAGTCCCGTAATCGCTTTTCTTTTCCTCCATTAACTGAAACCTTTCAGATACTTCCTCGGTGCTTTTTTATCAATTCGAGGTTTTTTTTCCTTTTTTTAGGCTTTTCTTTTATTTGTAACTTACTCATCTTATAACCCTGCCGATTGCCCCGATGAGAATTCTCTTCTTCTCGTGTCTTCTTCCACGTTTTTCAGTCTCGTAGGCCCTGATCCTAGACCGGAGACTCAGACATTTTCGCCAGCCCCCCTATGAAGATCTCCATGAATGTTTCCTTCTGATCCTCGAACTTGATAGCCCTTTCCCTTCCCCTTCCTTTTTGATGCGCTTTCTCCTTTCCTCTAGGAGGGCTTTTTTCCGAGATGACTTTTCCCGTAGAAAGAGTGAACTCGACTTTCGCGCTTCCTCTCCACATTCACAGGAGAGTCTCTCGAGCCCCCCCTTCGAACTTTTTTTTTTTTTTCGGCTCGGATCGATTTCTCTCTCCTTGATAGGCGTCGGTCATGGAGTTCCTCTGAAAGGACTTCAGACTAGACGCGTCCTTCACAGGTTCTTTTTTTTTCTCAGTGGGTTTTCCCTCAAGGTCACCCGGCCTAGGGCCTCTCTTTTCTTTCTCGAGCCGCCGAATCCGCATTCCTCCTTCCTTTTAAGAACACTTTTTTTCTACGTTTGCTTTGCACTTCTTCAAGCTACCCCCCTCAGGGCACTTTTCCCTCACCTTCCTTTTTAGCCTAGATTGAGAGCCCAAATCTGCTTTGTCCGAGTAACTTCCGTTGAAAGGGTTTGCTAACTTTTATTAGTTTTTTCTTTCGGCTTTCTCATTGTGGTCTTTAATATCGACCCCCTCATTCCCCCCCAACTCCTTCTCGCTTCTCCGTTTTCACGCCCCGTCCGTCCCGTTCTCGCCGATTCTTTTGTAACGTTAGAGAGACATTTTGTGGACTCATTCCTCCGTCGGAGCGTATCTTCTCACTTTTTGTGGATCTTTTCCCTTCATTCACTTCTCCTGAGGCCCGGAGGGCTGTGTTCGGAGAGCTGGACTGTCGAAATCTGATGTGTTTTTTTCTTTCTCTCTCCTTGAGACGCTCTTTTTTTTCTTTGTTCATTTCGCGCAGCAACCACCCTCAACATCCTCCTTCCACATTTTGTGTACATTCTTTTACACGCCTTCTCTTTCCATGCGCTTTCTCCGGGCTCGGACATTTTTCTTCTCCGACGGATGCTCTTTCCCTTTCTTAGTCAAAGTTTTTGAAGCTCCCTTTGATGTGCGTCTCCCTCCAGGCGGGATATCTTCTTCTCTTCCTCCCGTTTGACGTCCATCCTAGCCATTGATTTTTCTCTCCCCTGAGTTCCTTTCCTAAGGTATGAGCAAGATTTTACTCAACCCTCTCACCCATACTTCTCTACCACTACCCCTTGCCCCTCCCCCTACTTCCCACCTTGCAAAAAACCCCTCAAGGCCCGCTCTCCTCTCCCCTCGCGTCAATCCCCCCTATCCTGGAAAAAAAAAATGACTGACCCTGGACATGCACGCCTTTTGGGAATCCCACATCGGCCCCCTTAAATTAACCCTCTTTCCTTCTTTTCTTTTCTCTGGAGGATCAGTGAGGGTGTGTTTTAAATGATCCCCTTTTCCCCTCGATGCGCCTCCCCTTCCCTAATCTGATGCTCGGCTTCCCTTCATCATAGTGATTTTTCTTCTTCATCCATCCGGCCCCCTTCCTAAAGAGTCTTCCCATCTTCAATTGGCGTGATGACGTTTTTTTCCATTGTAGCTACTTTTTCCCCTCTCCCCTTACTTCCCTCCTCGAAGGTTTTTCGGTACTTTTGCATGTGCCCTTCCACTTGTAGGTTGAGTCCTTTTTTTTCATTCCCACCCTCCTCCCCCCGGTGAAACCCCCCCTCCCCCTAAGAAAATTTTTTCCCAGAATACGACGTTTACCTTCTTTTTTCGACCCTTTTCCTCGTCTGGTGCTCGCCGTCATGTTTTTTCCGTCGCCCCCTTCCTGAACCCCCCCCAACATTGATTTTTCACCGCTTTTTTCTCCTGTGATCTTTTCTCGAGCCTTTTCCCCAACCAGTCTGGTGAGAAGGTCCTGTTTGGACTTTTTCTTCTTTTTCAGTCCCCCGATCCTCCCCCACTATGACGTAGTTTTTTTCTGCGACTTACTCGGATACGTTTTCCTAAGACCCTTCCCAATATGCTAGTTTTGCGCTTTAGCTTACAAATGATTTTCCCCTATAGGATCAGCTCTTAACCTTTCCTTGGCGTTTTTGGGACTTCCTAGCTGGTGAAACACCTAAGGGATACCCTTTCTTTCTCTTAGGCGGCTCCATCCCGGATCAGTCTTTCTGGCCATTCGTCTTCTCTAAAACAACTCCTGCGGCGATGTCTGACAACCCCCCCTCCTCGTCGAGGTGATTTCTTTCCCCAAAGCACCCTTCCAGCAGTAGGTCCTATCATATTGGACCAGGAGAATTCCAAGGTTCATCTTCTCCCTCTTTTTGATTTGGCTCTAGCTGCAACTAGGCCTTCTTCTAGACCTCACGAGGAGTCATGATGCGCTCTTTCGCCCTCAAGGCTACCATGGAACTTCAAAAAATTCCGAGCTTCCTCTAAGTGGCTAGAGGCACGACCAGTTTTTACCTTAAAAGGTTTTTTTTTCGGATTCGATTCCTCTTGCGAGGCACCAGGTATTGGAACCTGCTTTTCTTCGTGGTCTCCTTTTTCAACTGCGTGCTCGATATATCTTTTCTCCTCAATTGCCTTCGAGAGTCCGTTTTGTTTTCTAAACGTGGTCTCCCTCGGATGCTGAGATCCTTAAGGCATGCTCCTGTGGTTCTCCCGCACCTTTCCCCTCCCCTCAGAACCCTTCTTTCTCAAACGAGTTTTTGAACAGTTCCCTTCCCCAGGAGAGTCTTTCTGGCCTCCTGGACGGACGGCGATTTTTGCGATTCATTGCTTTCGCCGAACCTCAGGGGTGTTTTTCCCGGCCCTCCTCTTCCGTTCCGGGCTTTTTTCCCGTGTTTTCCCCCATCTCTTCTTCCCCTGTTGTGGTTTTTGTCTTCGCCTGAAAACGGGCTCTCCCTTTGCAGTCCTTTCTTCCTGGATTTCTCAGCCCGCTTCAAGCATGCTGTCTCGAGCCCTCCTTCCGGCATCGCTTTGATGGGTTTTTTCGTCCAGGAATTTTCTTCAGTCCCCTCCACCCCCGAACAACCCCTTGTGTAGGCAGATCCGGGCTCCTCGATAGTGTTTTTGCTTTTCCCACGCTTCTTGCCTCAGACCTTCTCTCACTCGTTAATTTCTTGTAGATCTCCGGGCTTGAGTTAGCAGTGTTTTTTTTCCCTGAGAGAGAGAGTCCCTTTTCGCTCCCGACACATTCTAGGAGGGCAATTTTTTCTCTGTGATCCTTTCAGGAGATACATGAGTAGATCCTCACCTTTTACCGGCGTTTTCTTTCTTCGTTAACGTCCCGATCTGGAGAATTTTCTTTTCCTTGAGTCTTAGCCGCTCTTTCGAGCCCTCTCGCATTTGCTTGTCCTCTTCTCGAAATTAACCGATTTGATCTTTTTTAATTGAATAGTCTGCGCTCCTTTTCTGGAGCCCCTCTGCTTATGATATGATCTTCCCGACAGCTCTGTTGTCCCCAGGTCCCAGCCTAATAGTCCTCTTACCCTGAGACCTCTTGGTGAACTTACCCAGACTTATCCCGCAATACGACCCTTGCCGTAGAGTCTTCCTCCTCTTCCCTGCTTTTTCCTCCCCCTAATAACTTCCCGGGCCTTGTTTCCCGAAAGTATAGTTGAGAGACTTAGCGTTCTCCCGTCTAATGGCTATCTCGATATGGCTTTGCGCCCCTCTCAGCGTGGTGATTTTCAAACTTCCGGGATCCTCCGGATCGACCAACAAATAGTCCTCCCCTGTTGTTGTGGATTCGCCCCCACCCCGCTGTCGATTCTCCTGTGACCTTTTTTTTTTGACTGGAACTCTTTAGTCTTTTTTATTCGGCTTCTTCGGGACCTTCCCCAGGGAAAGCGACCTCCGGCACCTCTTTTAGGTTTTTTTCCAGAGATATTGCTCCCTTCTGATTGAGCACAGCTTCTGAGTTGCGAGCGACGTCCTCCTCTGCGTTTAGGAGTTCCCTTGCGAATTTCCATCTTTTCCAATGACTTCCCATGCCCCCTTTCCGCCACCTTTTATGGGAGCCCTCCTTCTCTGAGGACTCTCTGTCTCACGGCAGTTTTCGAAGCCCTGATGCAGAACCCCCCCTTTTTTGATGAGCCCCTCCATTTGCCCACCTCCCATCTCGGATTCCTGATTCGGGTAGTGATGACCATCCCAAGAAGGCCTTCTTAAGGAGCCTCCTCCCCCAAGAACGTCTTCCTTTTAACAAAAAGTCTTCGTTTTTTGTGATTTTTTTTATAATGACCTCTTTGCGCTAGACCATTCCATCATCTCTCTGCGTTTTTCATCGATGACGGTAATATTTGATCACTCCTTTTCCTTGGTGTTTTCGGATTTTCACCCATATTCATGTCAAAGTTGATCCTTCCCCCTCCTGTGGCTACTGTTAGCATGTCGCATGGTTGTGAATGGGTTTTTTTTTGAAACTCCTTTTCCTGGAGGTTTTCCTCTTCACTCGGTTCCTAACTTTTCCCCCTCCCCTGATCTTCATTCAACAAGAAGACCGTCTCGCTCTTCCACGCTGATTTCGACTTTCTTTTTTTTTCTAACACCCTTGCTTCCTCCAATTCTGCTTCGAGAACTCTTCCATCGCATCCCGCCAGTCGTTTTCTCCACGCGTTGCGCGTTTGCTAAACGTTTTCCTCACGCGGATTCCTTTCTGGGCCGTTTTAAGGCTTGGTTAGATTTTTGAGCCCTGCGAGACACCATTTCTTTTTTTTGTTTCTCCGAAGCCCCCTTCGCTGCTTTTTTTTGGCCAATACTCGGACTTACTTCCGGCGTTTTTCCTCTTCGAGACCACTGATTTTGGACTTTTATTCCGTACGGTTTTTTCTCGGCTACAAGTTCTTAGCTCTCTGAAATCCTTGCGACTTTTTTTTTTTTTATATTTTTCCCAAGGCCCTTTTTTGACGTTTTTTCTATTCTTCCCTGTGACATGGTATCCCACGTAGACTTTCTCTGTTCTTAGGTTTCTTCCTGTTGGCTTCTTTTCAGCGTCCCCCAGGGATTATTCCCTATGGATCCCCTTTTTTTTTTAAAACCCTTTCTTTTGAGGGCCTAGTTCCCCCTTTGGAGATGTCTCTTCCTTTCATGTAACCCTTTTTTTTCCCATTCCCCCTTTTTTTCCACCCAGATGACCCAGAGAGATTTCTTTTTCCGCCTGTCAAGTTTCTTCTCTTATCGAATTTATTTTTTTTTTACTTTTTTAACCAGGTCCTTTCTCCATCTCTTTTTTCAAACCTTTTTTGATTCTCTCAGGCTTCGGCCTTCTCGGTGCTAAATGTTTTCGGAGCGTAGCTGGCCTTTTTCTGCCGAGATTTTCAAAGTCGCTCTCCCACTATCTCAGAACGTTTCCTTTTTTGCCTTTCGATTTATTTTTCTGATCAATTCTTTTTCAGGGCTCCTTTTTTCGAATTCTCCCCGTCGCGCGCCCACTCTCCGATTTTTCGAAGCTTTTCCCCCCCCGACTCCTTTCTTTTGAACTTGCAACTTCTCCCCAAAATCTTCTCTTTTTCCATACACCTTGTTGAGATCTTACTCCCTTGACCGATGCCCTTTTTTCAGAATCTCAATTAAGTTTCGCGAACCCCTTCTTTGCGAAATTCCTTTTTGAGCGCGAGTGGCTTTTGCCTGAGTTCCTTTCTGCAAGCTTCCCTTTTTCTAAGTCCTTCCTAGCCTTTTTTCTTTCAACTGTACATCTCTTCGAGAGTCTTCTTTCCAGTTTTTCATCGTCACGACTTCCTTAGCGATGATCTCTTAACCTTTAGACCTCTTTCCTGAGTCCCTGCGTCAGAAGTTCCTTCAGGAGCTCTAGCGATTCTGCGCCCGCCCAACGATCTTAGATCTCTCCGTTTTCTTTTCCTGTGATTTTTTCCCGACCCCCGTGATTTCGCCTTTTTTTTTCCGTACGAACCCGGTTGTTGCCGTTTGTGACCTTTTTGACCTCGCGCCTGACCTGCTCTTTCTGGCTCCGCTTCCTTAGTCCCGACCTCCCCGCACGATGGTCTTTTCTTCGAGTCTCTTTTAATGTTTTTCTCGCGCAGCTTCTCCTTTAGATCTCTAATCACTCCCCACCTGAGTTCCTTTTCTTAGTTCTCCCTTCCCTCTCGATGAGAACTTCTTGGTCTGAATCGCTTTGGTGAATTCTTTCTGAGATATCGCCGATGATTTATCTTTTTCTAGCATTTCTCTCTTTGTAGCCGTCCGATAACTCTTGGCTCCCTTGCAATAAACCTTTTCCCTTTGCCGAGCTTGAGCGCCGTGAACAATTCTTTTTTGTTACTTTCTCTCTATATTTCCTCGAAAGATCCCTTTTTTTCCTACAGTTTTCTGAGTTCTTTTTATCCCTAACTCCTTTCCTTTGGGCCTTCTTCTACCCACAACTATTCAAACATACTTTTTGGGACCCCCTTCCCCCCCTACTTAAACTTTTCCTCTGTAGACTCTTTCGTTTTTGTAAAGTTTTTTTACCTTTGACCTCTTTCCCCGGAGATCTCCTTTTTCGATAGCATCTTTTCGTAAGTTTTCCTTCTAACTTTTCTTCAGGCCCCCTTGATTGTTTTATCCTTCCTAGCTTTTTTTTTCCTCCTACTTATTCCTTCTCCCAAGTACTCTGCGCGGAACTTTGGTCGTTTGTCCTTGTAGTCCCCTTTTCCCGCGCCCTTTCCGTTTTTTTCTTTTCCGAATGCTTTTTCCTTCGCTCCTTCACCCCTCCTCCCACAACTTCCGTTACTCTCACTTTCCCACTGACCCTTTTCTCCCTTCCCCTGCTTCTATTCGGGAGTTTTTCAAAGTTATGATTCTTTCACCCGTTTCTTTTTCTTTTTTATTAACGTCCTTTATTGAAGATCTGAGAATCTTGAGGTCCCCTGACCTTTTTTTTTTCTACCTATCCCGATGATGACGCCGTCTATAGTTAGTTGTTACAGATGATTTGTTTTCTTTTCCGAGAGTCCTCCCCCCCCCCCAGTTATGAGAGACCCTTGATGCTCCTCTGAAAGCCCCCCCTTCCCCCCCGGGTCTTTACCTCAGATATAGAATTGATCTTCTCCTTCATTTTTGTTTTGAGTATTCTTCTTGCGTCTCCTCCTTGCTTCTTCTTGGATGTCCCTAGCCTGGTCATCTTTCATCTCCCTCCTCTTCTTTAGAGCCGTCGTGGATGACGTTCTCCGTTCTACACCTCTTTCGTTTTTTGTCAGAAAGGCGTGTCCCCTTTGAGATCTACACAATCCCTTTCCTTTTTCCCCAGTTCCCTCTTCGGCTTCTCTCCCCCGATTCCTCTCCCCCCCTTATCAAAGCTCGCCTGCCGGCGCTTCTTTTGTCCCCTGTTTGTACACCCCATTTTGAACCGACATTTTTTGTCTCACTTTTTTTGATGATGTCCCCGGTGCATTTTTTTGCCTGCTCACGGTTGAGGACTCAGACGCCCCCTCCTCTGAAAACAAGCTCCCTCTCTATACCCCTCTTCCTCCTCCTTTTCTACAGGTCCCTTTACACCGCACCTTTTTTCCGAAGATGTAGGCCTTAAGAGCTTCTCGGAAAATTTTTCCTCTTGTAAACCCCCCCCCCCCCCCCCCCCCCCCTTGATCTCCTTCTCAACGACGGTCCTCCTCTCTAGTCCAAGCCTTTGAGCTTCGTTTCGCAATTCCTCTTCTCTTCCTGAGCACTGTGGACGTCTGTATAACGTAGAAGGCGGCTCCCCTGATGTTTTTTCTTTTCCCCTGATTTTCGCTCTTCCCAACCCTTAGCCCGTCGGGGAGTTGTTGGCCCCCAGAACTGACCCCCCCATTTTTTCTTTGGTATCTCTTCTGTCCCTCTCTAGCCCTTTTTCGCGTCCCTCCAGTCCTTCCTGCTACTTCACTTTCTAACTTTTTTTTAGACCCACTTGCATCCCCCCCCTTGACCCAAGGCCCCTCTTACTCTTTTATGTCGTTTCCCCTTTCTCGGTCTTCTCATTCTCCTCTGGGTGATGCCGATTATAGGATCTTTGTTTCGATTTTTCTTTCCGAGTCCTTTCTTTTTTTTCGATACGATCAAATATCCCTCTTTCAGGTTACTGTCCTCTTCAAACTTCTGCCAATCTCTTTCTACCTGTCCTCAGTTGGCTCTGACCCTTTTTTCCTACGGCGACTCTTTCATCCAGGAGCTTTTTTAGGCCATTCCGATGTGGATCATCTTCCGTTTAACACGTGCCTGTCTTTTATCTCTTGAAGCAGCCATTCTTGTTTCCTTCTTCTCCTGAGTGAGCTCCTGTAAGCCCCTCTTTCCACGACCCCTAAAAACCCCTCTCTTTCTCCGGCACAGCATCTCTTTCTTAGCTGTACGGCTCGCTAGACGGTAACCCTTTTTGAGATTTCCAAGTTTTTCGACTGACAGATGGTCACTTAAATTCATTCCCGAGCGCAATCTCCCCCGGTCCATTGATGTAGTCTATTGGTATTTTGCTCAACTGGGTGATGAGCCCCCCTATCGCGGATCCCTTCCTAACTGATCGGGTCTCGCTCTCTCGGCTCTCTCATGGGACCGAGGACGTCCCCGGTTTTTTTCGCTTCGTTCTCCCTTCCGAGGACAAGATCCAATCTTCTCCGCCCCGCGAATCTCTTCCCCCTCTTTGCAAGGTGCCCTCCGCAACCGTTTTAATTTGGGGTTTCTTTTTTTTTTTGTTTCTGTGCTGCCCCCTTTTGACTTTTCCGATTAGAGGAACTTGCCTCTGAATTCTCTGCACTGACCTCCCCCGGTCAGATCCTTCCAAAAGCATGCTTCGAAGCCTTTTTGCTTTCGCCTCTTGGTTTCGCCATACCTCCATTTCCGACCTTTTTCCATGAAAGGGCTCCGGAGACGCCCGTTTTTTCCATCAATCTTCCCCCCCCCTACCTCCTCCTTTTTGTCTTTGATAGAGTCTTTTCTCGCTACCAATTGTTCTTCAGGGAAGTTCCGTGAAGTCCCGGCGTTTCTCTTAGAGCCGCCGCGGCTATCCTCCCCCTTATCCGATTTGTCATCTCCTACTTCCTTCATCGATTGCGCGGTCCCCTCGTCCGAACGTCTATTTTCGCTCATCTCATTCTCTCTGGAGGGAAGGCCTCCCCCAAAACAGGGTCTGCATTGTTTGCGGATTTTCCCATTCTTGTCCTCGCATCGTTGTCGAGCCACTCCTCGCCAGCCCACGCGCCTTCTCCCCCGCCTCCTTTTCTCTCCTCGTTCACATGGGGATAGACGTTGAGAACTTTTCGGCACCGGAGACTTGAGCCTTTCCCTTTTCATCCGATCCGCTCCGAGATCGCCTCCTCAATTGGTGAGCCTTCTTGGACCACGATTGAAAATAGAGGAGATAGCGGAAATTCCCTTGTTGAGATTTCGCTCTGATTTCTGCGCCCGAGGTTCAGTCTCCCTCCCTGAGTCGTCCGTCCCAAAGTGACCTCTTATGCTTGAGAAGGCCAGTAATGGAAGTCCGGGGAAGGCGCTTCTTTTTAGTTGTTGACTTGTTTGCCTTTTTAGGACCGTGCAACCTACAGGACCCGCAGGCACCCCCTAGCTC
>Ga0179593_1598419_pt1 | contig 11345 bp, 12 predicted proteins | sample CZODoug2_1_08_16_FD_185931 | JGI IMG/M metagenome (GOLD analysis project Ga0179593, IMG submission 185931) | Vadose zone soil fungal communities from Angelo Coast Range Reserve, California, USA - CZODoug2_1_08_16fungal (PacBio error correction) | ecosystem: Environmental > Terrestrial > Soil >... | reverse complement strand
CTCCTCGCCACGACTACTTCCCTTTCCGAATTGTTACCTTATGAACCCGCCGCTTTTTCTCTGAACAAAGGAACTGGCCCGGGAACGCTTTCTATTTCCTGGAAGACCCTTCTCCCTTTCCCGCTTCCTACTCCACCTACAAGCTTTCAGTTTTTAGGGCTGACGTTCCCTCAACGCGCCCCCCCCCCCACTATTGCGGTTCCTGGCTGTTTTCATCCATAAACCGAGTACTGACGACCGTTGTCCCCTCAACTTCTCCCCCGTGCTGTGCCGGCCCCCATTGGTGCGTTCACGCACCCCGCCCCCCTTCCCTCTGCCGTTCGTCGCCCTCTCCAGGAAAAAGGATACGGCTTTGATTTTTTTTTTCCCCCGCCCTCCCAGGTTGGCATAGAATGGCCTCCGATTGAACCTGCCTCCTTTATCCACCCCCGCCTCCGCAAATTCCGTCCACCCGTTGGAACCCCCCGGTACGAGCAGGTGCCTTCCCCACCCCGGTCAGTCCTACCCTCTCTCTTTCCCCAGGCACACCAGGAAGCGAATTTTTTTTTGTCGTCTGTCCCTATTCATTTCAGTGCGCGGCGCGTTCAACTTCCCCACGAGATACTCCTTTTAAATTACCTTCTCCGCCTCTTACTTCCCTGCAAAAGATGTCCCGGGCGTGCCCATCCGCGTGGCCCCCGTTTTCCGGGGTCAGTGGAAATTGGACCATCTGATGTCCCCCCTTCTCCCCCCCACCTTGGTGCCAAACCGTCCCCAAGAGTGGGTGAGCTGGCGGCGCCCGCCTTTTCAAGGGGGAACCCCTTTCCGACACAAAACGTCTCAATTTTGCATCGCTTCCCTTGCATCGTGTAAAACCCTTCACTTAACCAGAAGTTGATCTGCTGCCTCGGGCCGTCCGTGACCTTTCCCCCCCACGAGAAGTTCATACAGGCCCTGATCCTTCCATTCCGTGACGCATTCTTCCGCATTCCTCTCGGGGCATGAGCTGACGGTAGCGCCCCATTCCAACTTTCATGGGTTAGGACCCTATGTTTGAAACCCTTTACCCCCTTCTCCCACCTACTCCTAGCTGTTCCGCGCCCGCTGTTTGCATTAAAAGAACGAAAGCGGCCCCCGACGGGTCCGCCCCTCGTCGGCTCCCACTAGAAATGCATCATTCCCCCCTATTTGGTATCTTTTCATAAACATCCCTAGCGCCCTCTCCTCACGGCTTCTCCTGTGAACGTTACAGTTTCGTTTTTCAAAAAGGTTCGTAGTCTTAGTCCGAGGTCTGGTTTCTTCAATTACCGGATAGTTCAACATTTTTACAGCGATCCTCGTCGGAGTCCCACACCTACATGCGCTTTGGCGACTTCTACCTTTGCGCCGCTATGAATTTAAAGGAGGGTACAGACTACGCCCTTCTGGTACACCTCCCCTCGGAGAGGGAGAACTCTTGCAATTGGCACTGCCGCCTCACTTCCTCACCGGGCTCTTAAGCAGCGGATGAGTAAAACGTGTTTACCTTGTGCCTAGCTTACCTCGGAGTTTTTATTCCTTTCCTCTGACCCCGGGGTACCCACAGGTTTCCTCGCATGCCCCCCCCACCCTGGGCCGCAGGGGAGCTCCTATTCCTGAAAAAAATGGTTACGTTTTCTCCTAGCCCGATGGGTTCCAGTACCCCCCCCCCCTATAGGAACCCGTTTTGGATCCCACCTGGCCCCTCAGTAAACCGAGAAAGCTTTTGCTGTCGTCTCCCCTGCGCAAAAAACGGTCTGTTTGAGTGAGGTAACTCCCAGCCTTTAGCGGCTCCCCCCCCCCCCCAGACCCCCCCCTTCCTTTTGGAATAAGTCTATTTGCGTCACCACGTCCAAAACAACCAGCCTGTGACTTTTGCAGACCTAGATTCCCCTTCCTGCAGCTTTTGTTTCCCCACCGTAATTGCTTACGATTTCCTCCCGGCCTTTCCCCCCCTAGACTCACCACGCCACAAAACCCCCCAGCGGCCCCAGATGACGCGTGGGGTTTCGCAGAAATCAGCACGAGGCACACTTCTCCCTTATCTTTTTTGTTTTTCCCCGCACCAGAAAAACATCCCCCCCAAACCTCCATAGGCCGTGTTTTCAACTTAAGCACCCGCCGCTGCGCCCTCCCTGCGCGGAGGCATACCCTTCTATAAAACCCGACCTTGTCACCCTGTCATACTCCCCATCCGGATCTCCCCTTAGCCCGTCAAGTGCATCGCCCGGGCCTTTCTTTCGGCCGCCTCATTAAAAAACTCCTGGCAGGTGGTTCTCCTCCGCCCGCCCTCGGAGACTCCTAGTTTTTTTTTGTAGACGCCTCCCGCACCACCCCCTCACCGGGGAGGGCCCCCCGAACCTCCCTTGCAGCATGGACCCCCCTTGGCATGATCTCCCGACCCCTCTTGTTAAAAACTCTTAAGCACCGCCGACGGCCCTCCATGTGCAAGGAACCCTTTCCTCGCCCTGGTTCCTCCCTTGCCGACGGCCCTGCTAGCAGTCTCAAACGTTAGCGTAGTTGACCCCATTTTTCTTGCGGACTCTTTCCCTCCTTCTCCTCCACGTCCCGACGCTGACTCTTCAAGGAGACCGGAGGCTACGTCAACCCAGAGCCTCGATGCAGACAAATCCCCTGTCGCACGTTGTTCCTTTTCTCTTTGGATCGTTCAGCCTCCCCTATCTGTAGTTCTATTATAAGCTCCTTCCGCGAGTTATCCCTTGTGATATCGACTGTGTTATTCGCCTGCCGTGGAGTGAGGCTACCCCCCTCCCCCTTCCCCCCCTGCAATCGCTCCCCCCCTTTTTCCCTCTTCCCGATTTTCAACTCGGTTCCTCTGTGAACTTCTTTCGCCATGCGTTCCGCCTTCGAGCCTTATTTTTTTTTTCCTACTAAGTTTTTTGGAAGGCGCTCACATGGCTCTTCTCTACCTCGCGTTCCCCTTTCCTTAGCGTCGGTACTCTCACTTCCTCGAGTTTCGGCGTAGGTCTTTCCCTCCTTTCGCGTCGCTTCAAACAGGGGCGTGAGAGAAAACCCGTTCAATGTGCTGTTCCCTCTGTTCTCTCTCAATCCATTTCGGTCTGCTTGACGCCCCCCCTCGTGACGGTCTATGTGAGTTGGTTAGTGTTTTTTTTTTGGAAACGGGGAAACATGAATAGCGGCTCTGTTTTTGTTTGGTTTATTAGTTTTTTTCGCCGAGTGCTCTACACATCGCAGAGGAAGGAGGTTCCTCCGAGTTAGAGAGTCTTCAGAGAAGTACCGAGACCTGTCTAACTGCTCTGGTGCCCCCCCCCCAGCGATGTCGTCGGGATCTTGTCGGTTTCTCTGAAATTTCTCGTTCCTTTAGTCTGGTTAGTAAGGCTGTTAACTTCGAGGGTCTGCCACGTAGGTTCCTTTCTATTTATTGCACCAGCGGTCTTTTGCCATCGAGTTTTCGGGGACGGGGAGTGCCCGGTGTTGGCCTCGGGGCTTTTTTGGTGCGCTATGTACAGGTTCGTAGTCCGGGGCGGTGCTTCGGCTTCTCCTTGTACTTCGGGGTTTTTCAATCGGATGCGTTCCGACGCGGAACTTCCGGGAAGATGCAGATTGATTATGTTTAGAGGTTCTTTTCTCTGGCAGGGGCTACCTTTTCCTGTTTCTCTGGGTGTATTTCCTTGTTGAGGCACGCACTCTCAGGAAGGGGAGAGGGTCCTTATTATAGTAGGTGGGGTGTGTGGATCCTACTGTCCTTTCTGGTTTTGTCGTTTCCTTCTGTGGGTTCTTTTATTCTTTTAGAGGGATGGAGGGTATCCCGTTTTTGGATTTCGAGTTTCTCATACCAGGTCTCCCCTTCCGTTTTTGTCGCGGGAGTTGTTCGTGCTATTTGATGGATGCTTATCTCCTCGGATGACGCTTGGTGATTCTCTCCTTCCTTCTGGTCGTCCTTTCTTCGCAGGGTAAAGATGTTTGCCGTTGGTTACCTCCCTGGACGCCTCCGTTCCCTACTTAGGAACCGGTCGGGGTGTTTTGTGTTCTGGTTTACGATATGAAGGAAGGATCCCTCCTTTCCCTCACTACCTTTTCTCGGTGGGCTCCACCAGCCTCCTCTCCCGCGCCGATTGATATGATTGTTTGATCTTTGGTTAGCAAGGAAAGTTATTCCTTTCCTTTTCAGCATTTTTCATTTTTCTATTCTCTTCCCTTGGGTTATATCTATGAGTTCCGTCCGGGCTCCCAGGGGTGGTGAAGGCGCTTGATGGTAGTTCCCTGCGGCCCCCACCCCCCTTTTCCCTCTTCCCTCATTTATTTCTTAAGATGAGAAAGGGCTCAAGTGGATACTTCCCCTTTTCTAGGTTAGGCGGCGAATTCTGAGGCTGTGAGAGGAGGTACCTCTAGTTAACGTCTGTTTATTTAGGTGGGTGGTTTAATTTCTTCTTCCCCGTCGCTTGCTTCCTTTTCGTACGCTTTCGTTTTGGTCCGCACAGTTCAGTAGAAATTGAGAGGTCGGGGTCTCCCGCCCTCTTCCTAGCGTTCTGGACCTGAGGTCTTGTGAGATTGCACTTGATCCCCTCCTTTTCCCTTCCCTTTCCGCCTTCGTCGCTCCCACGTTCCGAATGTCGTTTCGCGCGTCGATTTTTCCTCCTCCTCCTGGCCACCGTAATGAGCCTTTTTTAGCGTGAAGGACTTAACTTCGGTGAAACGTGCCTTGATTTTTTCCTCTCCCTTTTGGACGATGCTCCCCTTCTGGTTCTGGACTGAGTTAATTGGCTTTTAGGTGGGTTTCCTCCACTCCGTGATCAGGTTCCCTAATATTGGGTAGAGGAGGAGTCAAGGGCAATGAATTTCTGCTCTGAGTTTCGTTACTTGCCCGAGTATCTGTCCAGGTGAAGGTTCACAGGGAAGGTCCTTCTTCTGTCCGATCCCCTTCGATGGTCCCTTTGGTAAGAGTGGCGAAGAAGACTTTAGGATTCCCTTCCCGTTTGTCCTTTGGCGGGGGTTTGGCTTCCCCACCGTTTAAGGGGTCTAAACAAGTGCTGCTTTGTCGCTCCAGAACTTTTTCCTTCTTGTCGGGCACGTTTCCCCACAATGTAATGGAGCCGCACGGGTTTCTGCTTTTGTCGGCCCCGTTTCAAGCAAAAACCTTAGTAGAAAGGTCCTGTTTTTCTCCATTTCTTTTCCATTTCTCGTCTTCTATAGACTCATCACTGTGCCTTTTTCCACGCATCCCCTCGACAGTAACCCTGGAAGACCCTTTCTCTGCGAGTCCTTTATTTTCTTATCGGGGTTCCACTGGGTGGAAGGTTGAGTATGCTGTTGTTAGGCCCCCCCTTTTCGGAAGTTCTTGAAGTTTGGATTGAGATAAGTTTATTTACAAGGTTCTTTCTTTTGACTTTCTTTTTCCCCCCCCCTGGTGAGTCAGTTTTCCACGAATATGAATACCTTTGGCGCCTCTTCGACGAACCCGGAGAGAGAGTTTGAGTAGGTGTTCCTCACCCGACGGTCGGCGGCATGCAGTCCCACTGAAGTAGGTACACGGTTCCTTCGAGTAAGGCCTCAAAGGTCGCTGCGTCCCCGAACTGGTCAATTCTTTTTTTTGCGTGTCTTCCTCCCTAATTAACCCTCGATAACTTGCGGCGTTGTTGGCGGCGATGCTATTGCGCCAGGTACAAAATAGACTGGCAGGGGTTCGTTGAGAATTCTCTCCCCGGGCGCCCCCAATTCATACTGCTTTTAATGGTTCTGCTTTTTCGAGGCCTCTATCTTTTCTACTAACCGTGTTGTGTTTCGCTCTTTCTTCCCACAGCAACGTGTCCCCAATTTCCCTTCCTCCCGTGTGTAGGACCAAGAAGTCGATTTGCAAACCCCTGCTCCGGTATGGTTCGGACTCTTTGTCCGCCCAGGAGCCATAGTCGCAAGCAGGACAAGACACAGTGCCTGCGCTCCCCGGGCGAGTTTCCCCTCCCCCCTCACCCCAACGGGGAAATAATGTGAAGCGCCTCAACGATTCCTTAGACGCCATTACCCTGAAAGTGCCCGCCAATTCCGTGTGTCGCCCAAGGGCGGGCGCCTCCCCGACGAGTTCTCTCCTCTTTTCGTCTTCCTCCTGTCATTCAATCGAAAACTGTTTTTCTTCACGGATGCGTGGACCCACCAGCGGATTTTTTTTGATCTCGTCGAGCGAAGTAAGTCCCCAATGCCGAGCTGTCCTTTCCATTCCTGCCTCCCCCCTTTCCGCTCCTCCTCACCCACTTAACTCAGTACCCGGGCCACCCCGGGCCGCAAGATACCTTTTCAGGTTTGGATGGGCCACCAAAGATCGCCCAGTGAACTCCTTGTCGGATCCTTTCCGGCTCCGGCGATTTCCCCAGCTTTATTGATTTCCCTTACGAAGCTAGCACCTTGAAGACGACGGGGAATCCCGTTTACTTCTTTGGGTTTGACTCCTTTGGACCTTTTTTTACTCTTGACTGGTTGTCTCCCAAAACCCCGGGTGGGCCTCAATGTGCCACGAACCGAGGCTGGCGGGCCCACTCTCCCTTGGAACCCCCCCTGCCTGCTTGAACCCCCTGAGTCATAGACTTTTCAACTAGTCCCCCCTCCCTGTCTACACCCTGACCTGGCCACGCGGGTATGATTATCTCTTTCCCCTTGTTCCTCACCTTACTTGCGCGGGGTACCCCCGGCGGACGCATGTCGCCATCTCGGGCTGAGCGCACAAGTAGAGTTCCAAACCTGATACGGCGTTTGGAGTTTGGAAGCCCCTTGAAAATTCTCCCCCCACTTGCCCGACCCTTGTTGACTAGGCACCTAAGTCACCCCCCCCCTCGCCCCCTTTTCCCAAGAAGTTTCAATGTATCAGAGTACTCCCTCAAACTGGCTTAGACTTCCCCGGTCTCCTCCCCATCCCGACCCCTCCTCACGCTGAAGCTGTACCTTTAACCCCGCGTAAACGACGTCTTGGAAGTGTCTTCTCTTGAGTGTTCCCTGTCGTGCCAGGCTCGCTCTGAAACAACGGTTCCTTCTTCCTCTTGGTTTTTGACCCCAAAGAAATGAGCCATGGATTTGAATTAGAAATTGAGTGCGGACGCCCCCCCTTCCCCTTCGCTTCAAGTCCACTTTCAGTCTGGTACGACCTTCCAATCCGAGGGCTTACGCCCCCTCCCTTCCCTCTTCATCGCAGACCTCGAAAAAGGAGCGCAAATCATTATCAGTCTTCTCTTCCCTGGCCTCTACACCTTCTCTGGCCGTCCGCTGACTGTTAAAAATTCTCTATCTTGGCCCTTCTCAATTCCCGCAACCCACTGGCCGGGTTTCGTAATACTTACTGCGTAGGTTTCCTCTACAATACTCCCCTTGCTCATTTCACCCCTTAAAAAGAGCAGTGGACCGCTCCCCCCCTTTCCCTCCTATGCCAGGTCGTCAGCGTGCTTTCTTTCGTTAGTAGCCCCCAGAGACACTCCCCTTTCCTCTAAGCTGGCCCCTTCTTTCCCCCCGCCTGACTCGGAAACGCACCACCACAAAACCACATTTTCCTTAGGGGTTCAAGCTGCGCTCACTGAGTCCCCCAATTTTCCAAAACACCGTGACGTTCCCGACACGTTTTTTCTAAGGACGACCGTTGTCCTAAAATCTTTCTTTGCGTCCCATCCGAACAGCCTTCACCTCTTTTGTTTACGCACTACCCATAATACCACCGCATTTTGTCACTATGAAGCCTGAGACGCAGTTTACGCGTGGTGGAAGACAGTTTTCCCCCATAGGCAATCTCCTTCCCGAAACTTAACCCTAAAAACCCCTCATGGAAACCTCACCCAACCCGCCTTACTTGGGATAAGAATCTTTTAAACAGAAGACTTCCTTGAGAACCTGATCGGAGGATAACGGACGCCTCCGCCTGTCCCCCTGTCAGTTCCCCAGCGTCCGACCGCTGTAAAGTGGCCCGCAAGCCATCGGGCCGGCCGGTTTAATTCCCGCCCTTCTCGTTCACCCACGCCGACCCCCCAGAGTTCCGCACAGACCCTCCTCGCCCCGCGCCGGCAGACCTCCCCTCCCACCCAAATCCGGGGAGGGAACACCGGTTTCCCTTCCCAGCCGGCCCCCCCTCCACCTTCCCTCCCCTACCTTGGTTTCAACGCCCCCGAGCCGAAGGCGACAAAGACAGGTCACGTACGGAACCCCTTCTCTACCGCCACGCCCCTTTTCGCTCCGCGGCAAGCGCAATTAGACGAAGATCTTGCTCCTTTTTGACCCCGTGTTGCCTGAAGGGATAGAATTGAACACGTTAGTCGGGACCCTTCCAGGAGTTCTCTTACTGGTTTTGTTTCTATCCCCTCCGGCGACCCCCTGCACCGAGTATTACACTCCCCCCTTTCCCCGCCTATTCTCGCTTTTAAAGGAAGATGTAGTCCTCTCGCTTTTGGGTATCTCATTGTCCGTCCTTTTCGGCCGCGTCGACCGTGCCCTTGGCCGTTTTACCTCGGCGGTGTATTCGGTAACTCTGACCGTAAACAAACGACCAATAGAGCACTTTTCGATTCAACGCGCGGTCAACTTTCATCTGACAAAAGAGTACTTTTCCCTCCATTTGGCCGCCCTGAGGTTTCTCATAGTTTACCATACGTTTTGAGGATCGTTCCGCTCTTACCCTGGCGGCAGCCTTGGAAGACGGTTAAGTGAGACGCGTGCGTGCCCCTGTCAAGTGCGCAGGTTTCAGGGACGGTTCTTTCTCTTCCTCCAATTCCCGCGGGAGATTACTTCCGTCCGTTCTCTGATAAAAAAGTAAAGGAAATCTCTCGACTTCCCCCTTATCGGCTAGGATGTTCCACCCCCTCCGATGAAGTGACCCTGCTGCGGGAAGGAGTGGCCTTGTTTATTGTCTTTCAGGTTTTTTCGCCATTTCTTTCCCCCAACAGCCCGAACTCTTTACGGTCCGTCCTTGACGTGTGTGGGTCTCTTTCGTAAGCGTTGCTCCCCTTCTTTTCTCCCCCCTTCTCTGTCAAGCCGATTCTGTACGTAGTAACGCTTTTTCTTGCGCTGCCGATCGCCCGGTAGCGCTGACTAAGCCTTTTACCTTTTGGATTTCCTCGTTCGGTTCTCGTTATAGGTCTTTCGACATGAAATTTTTTTTCTTGGTCCCTCTGGCATGGAGGGTAGGGAAAGGTGTGGCCAATCCGGTAGTGGGAGTTCGGGATGTTATCTGGCCTCAGGGAGGCTTCGTATCCCCTGGAAATTCTCCCCACTCCTGTTCCTCGGGTTGGAGAGGTCTCTGCTGCCTTCCTTGCGCTTCTTCCACTTGAGTAGAAGGTCCTACAGTGTCTTTACCCATTTCACCATTTTCTTTGGTTAGGTGTTTAGGGAGAAGTACGAGGTCTGCTGGGTTAGTCTTCCTTCGGTGTGCAATGTCTGGTTACTCCTAATGTTCACTGGTTGTGGGGGAGGTTTTTTCTTGGTATGGTGCCAGTGGTTCGAGGGCAGGGAGTCCAGTGTGGTCCCTCTGGTTTTTTCTTTCTGCTTTTCCCCCGCGGGCGGTCCTCCAGGCTAATGCTGTTGTTTTCCGTGCGCGTGGAGTGCGCCTACGGTGAACTCAGGCTTTATTCTCAGATTGTTCACTCACGCTTTCCGCGGTTTGACGATCAATTTCACCCTTCTGCGCAGGTCACCCGCTGTTGTTCCGTGGTGGAAGAATTCCCCGTCCATATCAAAATGGATTGTTTCTTTTTGTGCAGTGAGGTCTGTTCTTTTCCTTTCAAGTGTTCCGAAGGAGCAGCTAAAGGACTTTCTCGTGTAGCCACAGCAATCCTAGCACGCCTCAGGTGCTCCTTTGCTTTCCGGGGTGTAGAAGTGCCAGTCCTGACGTTGCCCCTGCCTCCTTCCTAAATTTTCGGCCCTCCTTGAACTGATTTTTTTACTCCAGTTTTTTTGACAAGTGGGTTGAAGTTTTAGACGGTGAAGACCCCTTTCTGTCGACCCAGCGTCCCCGGCCGTTCGCGCTGTAGATTCCATGGCGTGAACTCCATTTTACTTTTTCAGCTCTTCTGTCGGCTTGCGTGACGGGTTCTGAGGAGCCCTCTCACTTCCGCAGTGAGGTGTCCAGACTGGCTGTTCTCTCCCTAGTGCCGTTTAGCGTCTTTTTCTCCCCCGGTGGCCCAGTCTGCCATGCCCTAGGTGAGGGGGGTTTTTTTTTTTTTATCCCGCCGCGCGTACCTTTACCCCGTACTGGAGCGCGCTCTCAACCACAGTATCTTCTTTTCACGCCAAGGGGACGTTCCATCCGAATGTCCCCTTCGATTTCTTGTGGTCATGTCTTCTTATTACCGGTTTCTGGAGCCTGGCGGCTTTCGCGAACGCTGTGAATTTTTTCCCCCTCTCTTACGGTTCTCCGGCTCCGGTGACGTCGCATAGCTAGCCCTCTCGTGGGAGTCTTTGCGTGTCCCCCCCCCCCCCCCTCCGGCCCCCCAACCGCAGTTACCTGCTCCTCCCCGGGAATTCGGCGCATTTTCTCCGTATGCCCTCTTCTGATGCGTACGAGAATGATTGGGAATCGCCAGCCTTTTTGGTTGAGGAAGACCGGGCACTGCCTCTTCTCAGCCACGTGCGGGTCCGGGGCACCCTTTTCTGGTGTCCGGCCTTTTCCACGCGAGAATCCCTTTCGCTGTTCCCCTTTCTTCAGGGGTAGCCCCCGTGAGATGGGTAGCAACTCAACTATCGGTCACTTGTCCCCCCCCTTGTGGGGTCGACCCTTCCTTGCCGCCGTTAGGCAAAGCTCCCCACTCAATTCTAACACGGGGTCAACGCGGATGGTGAACTGGGAAAGTAAGGATTTGTATCGACTCCCCCGACTCAGCCTCGGGCGTGACCCCCTCAGACCTCGCAAGCAATGCCAAGCGCTAGGTTTCGCCGTGTTGTTCCTGGGAAGAGGATTAGGAGGGAAAAGTTTGGCCTTTTCCTTCCACTTTTTCCGGGAGGTGCGGAGTGGAAGTTTCTTTTTCCTGTGATTTGCCCTCGCTTGCATGGTTCTTTGTAGTAGGGAACTCTGACCCACCCCTGTGGGAGGCCCTCCCCGTTTAGTGCAGACAGTTTTTTTCCTCCTTGGCCGCTGCTCCCTGAAAGGAACGGCAGCCGCCCCCCCCTCTTTTTCTTACCCAGCCTGCCAGGAAGGTGTCGGTAAATCGCCGTGTTGGTCAAGGTTTGCAGGCGGCCATGATCTTCCCCGGGCGTTGAGGCTAATCGAATTCCTACCCTTAAGAGCACTGTGGAGCGTTATTGAGTGTGAGGGATGGCGCTTGATTTTCTGTCCCCCCCCTTTCCGGGCGGGCCGTTCGCAACGTGTCCCCTACTGTCTTACCATTCAGGGACATTTATCCTTTTAC
>Ga0179593_1574296_pt1 | contig 11345 bp, 11 predicted proteins | sample CZODoug2_1_08_16_FD_185931 | JGI IMG/M metagenome (GOLD analysis project Ga0179593, IMG submission 185931) | Vadose zone soil fungal communities from Angelo Coast Range Reserve, California, USA - CZODoug2_1_08_16fungal (PacBio error correction) | ecosystem: Environmental > Terrestrial > Soil >... | reverse complement strand
TCGTTTTTTCCATCTTCCACCCGCCTTCGCCAAGTAGTATTGATGTCCCAAGCGTGAACGGCTCGATTTTTTTTGCTTTTTACTTTCTTAGTTAGGATAGTGACATATGTCTCCTTTTTGTCTTTTTCTTCTTTGCGGATGGGTGGTATGGACCTTGGTTGGTTTTGTAGTGTATTTCTCCTTTGTTTGGTGTTCGGATGCGGTGTTTTCTCGAGTTTAGCTTTTTTTTCTCGAGTGAACGACGGTTGACAGTGCCCCCCCGTGGAAACATGCGTGCAAGTGTGCAGGGCTCTTGCGGCGTGGTTTCTCCGCGTTGCGCATCCTTCGCTATCGCCGAGCAAAACGATTTCCGCCAACGACCCCTCTCCAGGACGTCCAGCGCTACCCGCTCCCCGCAAGGGTTGCGCCGACTCCGAGCTTTCGTATTTTGCCTTTACGAAATCACCCTTCTTTCCGTAAAGCCATGGGTCTCCGTTTTGGCCAGCATGGTCAAAGATCTTTTTTAGTTCTTGCCTGTTCCTTTTTCTACTGACATTACGTTCACCGACTCCATGCACGGTGAGTTTTGAACGTCTTCTGAATCGGCTCCGCTTTTTGGCCCCCTCTCTCTGTCGCAGATTCTTCTTGCTTCTGAGGAGTTATTTAGGACCTCTTCCCCCCCCCCCTCCCCCTCGGCTCTAGCCCCCGAGTGCGTAGATAACCAGGCTGGCCAGCCTTTTTCACGACCGATTTTCCTGTTTCAGACCTTCTCCTTTACCTTGTATGATGCCCGCCCACCTCCCTTAATGTGCCCTCCGTATTTCATCAGCCCCCTTCCCTTTTTTCGTTCATATGTGGTCACCCTCGACGTTCATCCGGCCTCCCCTTTTTCCGTTTTTCCCCGCGAGGCGGAAAAAGTTGGTCCTTCCTCTTCGGACCCTTTTTCCTTTTTCCTTCTTCGGGACCAGTAGTTTTTCTAGCCATCGGTAAAGACCAGCTTCGGCCCTATCCTCCTGATCGTGCTGGGCGGCGACTTCGGACTTTTGGCAGTTCCACGCTTTTCCCCCTTTTCTGAATTGTTCCCTGGAGTTTTTCCATCACAAACACTTGAACGTCGTCCTTCTTCTTATCCCCGCTGTTAAGAACTGCTGCTACTTTTTTTATACTTGAAAGTCCCGCTCTTTAGCCTCTGCGGATGTAGCTTCCCTTGAGATGAAGCCCATGACCATGTTTTCAGGTGGTACCTCATGTCAGTCTATTTGCGAGAGGAAGATTCAGTCTCACTCTTGGTGAGATGTCCCCATCCGTTTTCGGGTTCACCTGAGGATACGTGACTCTCCGCTCACTCCCCTTTCTTTTCATCCTCCTTTTATTTTACGAAAGCTTCATTCCCCTTTCCAAGCCCGATATAAACAAGCGTACCCCTTACACCCTTTTTCTCCTCCCCGACCGTGATAAGCCTGGCGCTGCTCCCGCACCGACGCCTATCCCTGAAAAATAATTTCATTCGCTCCCCCCTTTCTACTAACTGACGGACGCTCCTCCTCCCTTCTCTTCAAGGCGTGAGGGCCCCCCTTCAGTTCCCCAAGCATATTGAAAGCCGGAGACCCTCCTTCTTTCCGGCTTTGGACGTTCAGGGTTTGTGGCTTTCTCCCCACCCATCGAACTGGCAGACAGGGCCTGACCTTGGCAGCTGGCCCCCCTTCGTTTTACGGAGTCTTTTCTCTTCCCCCAGGTGAACGATCAGGTAGGACGACTTCAAGCGGCCGCTTGGAGTGGACAGACCTCCCGTACACCTTCACTCCCCGCGAAGGGGAACACGGCCGGGTCCAATCCTTCCCTCTAAGGGCTTTTTTCCTTGTACCTTTGTCTCCTCCCCCCCCCCTGCAAATTGACGCCGTTCCTGAAACCGTGACCCTCTACCCCCCCACCGGTTCCACTTTCCCCTTTCTCTGAACATTCTACTCTTCTCACCTGAAGTTGTTGGGCGTCTATAAGGCATCCTTTTCGTTTCATACGTCAACCAAAACCCTTTTTTTCCTTTTTCCAAAATGGCCACTCCCCTCCCTTCCTCACTCGGTGCGGAGATCGCGCCCCCCCCCCTTCCAGGGCCCCGTACTCCGAAGCAGGACCGTCTAAGTTTCGATCCGGCTCCACCTCTCCCCCTTTCTTTATTTCCCCTGAGGACGGCTCCCTTTATCACCTTTTTGCTTGAGTCAGTTTCCCAACAGACCTGAATTTTTTCGCGTCGTCTGGCTGAGACGTCACCCGGACAGGCTGTCCATGATGCCTACATCCCTTGATTGACCGGTCTTCTTCATTTTTCGGGTCGTTCTATCCCTCCGCTCTGGGCACTCTCAAGTTATACCTTCTTGATCGGTGGTAAGAGAGTTTGATGTCCCTTTCTTGTAGATTGTCGCGTCGTCCACGTCTTTCTATGCTTCCCAGAGATACTCCGAGTCAAGCTCTCCACTCCCTTTTCCCGAGGTACCATACAGAATGACAAAGGTGACTCCCCCCCCGTGGCGTCACTGGTAAACCCGGTCACGTTTTTTCCACAACACCGCCTCTTATTCCTGTTTTAAAACCCCCAACCCACCCCCCCCCCCCCCCCCCCCACCCCCCCCCCCCCCCCCCCCCCCCACGGCCAAACAGTTTCCACAACCAAAGCGCCAGTCACGACACCAACACCACCCATTAAGACCCCAACCATTCCTCCCCCCCCCCTCCCCCCCCACGCGGCTCATCTGCACTGTCTGCTCAGTTCCCCCGCTCAAACATTCGCTCGGCACTCTGGGTCAAGCACTCCTCCTCCTTTGGTGTCCTGGCGGACAGTCCTTCTCTCTCTTCTTAATCTCTTTGTCGGATTTGTTCCATTCTCCCCCTTGTTAAGTAGTCTTGACATTACACCCTTTCCTGAGGCTGTTTCCTAAGGGTCCTATGTTTAGTGGAAGATGATAAATCAATTTGTTTCTCGGGAGGGATGTGTCTTACCTCTTTTTTTGTCGTGAATGTGATCTTCTTTTTGTGTTTTTTGATGCGGGTGCCACCTTTTCGCGGTTCTTTTCCTCACGTGTTACCTCTTTGTTTTTTTCCCCCCCCTTGGGCTCACAAGTTGTTGCCGTTCTCCCTTTTCGCGGGGTCGCCGAGTAGTCGATAGGCAGCAGAGCAGAACAACTGTCCCGCTTTCCTCCTGACGTGACGATTTCGTCAACTTCGAACCGATCCTCCTAGAACCAATTTTTCTTCAAGTGCCCCGCTGCGGGAGTCTCTTTTCCGCACGACTCCCCCCCCCCTCCTGACGTCTCATTTTTATTCTTTTTTCTTTTCCACGACGTGGTGTACGTTAGCCCTCTCCCCTTTCCTGTATTTCTGGAAGTTTAGGCCCTAATGAGAACGTTCTCCCTCCCCCCCCCCCCTCTGCACAAGGACCCCTCCATTGAATCCTTCCTCGTCATCGAACTCGTAACGGTTGTTCCCTCTTTTAGTTCGGGCCGGCCGTCCTTTTCTAGCCCAGAGTGACGAGCTGGTTTGACGGGTTTTCCCCCCCTTCCTTCTTCACGACCTATTTGTGCGCTTGAAGTTCTTTCCCCCCCCTTGTACAGCCTGAACTGGAAGGGGTAGACCAACCCTTCCTTGGCGGTCCAGTCACCACCTTTCCCCCCTGCCTTTTGGTAACGATGGGCTTTTTTATCGGCGTCAATTTGCAACCCCTTTCCCCCCAAAGTGAAATTCCCCTGCAACACCCTCTGCGAAGTTTCCCCCGTGAGTCCCTTTTTGTTTACTTTCTGCCTCCCCGTCCGAGGAGTCTTTTCCTTCCTTTAAGTCGGCGCCTACCTTATTGACTTTCCCTTGACCCATTCTAACCTGGTTCTTTTTTTCCTCTGCACCCGCTGGTCATCCCATTGCCCTCAAGTAGATTTGTTATGCCCCCCCACCCCACTGCCAAGTTAGGACTCTTCTCCTCCCTTTTATCGCTGTTTTTGAAATTTTCCACTTTTTCTTCTATTCCTTCGAGTTTTCGGCCAGCCTGCTCTCTTTCAATTGTCTCCCGCCGCATTTATTCTTTTTCCCCTTCCCCTTGTCGCGTCTTTCTTAGGTCGAGCGGCGGCCAGGGGTCGCCGCGGCGATGACTACATTTAAAGTTCTTTTCTCTTTAATGATAGTGAATCGCTGTCCGTCCCCACGATATATTGCTCTCCTGTTTTGTGAGACTCTCTTTCTGAAGTGCCGCCTGGCAATAGCAAGAAGCCTTCTTTCCCCCGCTACAAATTTCACTGGTTCACTCGCAGCCCTACTTCCCCCTTTTCAGCCTGCACGTACAGACCTAAGAAACCAGCCGCAATCCCTCCCATTCCTGCCCCCCGACCCCTTTCTCCCCTCCTTCACCGCTGGACCCTCACCAGCCTCCCCTTGAGAAGGGCATAACGGTGTAGACCCCCTTCCAGGCGATAACTCCCCCATGCCCCTTTCCGCTGTTGTGGCCTCCTCTAGGACCCCACCCTTGCCCAAGGGGCAAGTGACGAAAAGAGGTTTGCGTTTTTCCCCATTCCGAGCGAGGATTTTTTGTTTCCTCTTATTGCCCTTCACAGATCAGGTCGGGCGGAAGTCTTCCATGCCCGCTGGGCTTTCTCCCCTGTCGTCCCTACTCCTGTACCTGGCCCGCATCTCTTTCAATTCCCGGCCGACTTCTTGAAGGCCGGGGCCGTCACATTCTCGTTTCCCACGCAAATACTACCCCTTCAGAGTCCGACCGGTTCCCCCTATTGACGGCCCCTTCCTTTCCCGGTTGTTGCTTTCCCTCGCACGCGGAGGCCCCCCCTTGAAGGCGTGGGGCGGGCTTACCCCCCGTCGTGTACATTTTTTTTCCCCTTAAATGAGCCACCACATTTCCCCCAAAGCTGGCCCACCCCTTTCTTCCCCTCCCCCCAATGAAGTTCATATATTTCATCGGAGGTATCGCTGCCCCTCCCGATCTCGCCGCAGGCCTCCTGTCTGACTTCTCCAAGAGTCGATGTTCAACTTCCCTTCTTGGCCTCTAGGCTTCCGGGCTGCGCTTTCTTCCCCCTTGCTGGTTCTAACCCGTCAAGGTGCAAGATTCTTCTGGCTAAGAAGTTAAACCAAGAATTTAGTGGCAAAGTGCCCTTTTCTCCTTCATCCCAAGGGATTGACACCCCCGTGTCTAGTTAGAGTTGTCATTTTTATTCACAAGACCCCCGTCCCTCTGGGTCACGTCCCACAACTTTGGTGCTAGGTCTTTTTTACTGAGTTGATTTGACTCCGTCGCTGTTGCTGTGTTGCCATAGTTGCTTTTTCGATCGGATTTATTCGATCCCCTCGCCGTCCCTTGGTTCCCTCCGCGGTCCTCGACCCGGTGTCGCAAACCACCGTGGTTTCTTTCTTTCACCGGAGGTGGACCCTCTCCTCCGGTGTTGGACAGCCACACGCCAACCCCTGCCCCATTCACGACAAAAAATCCTCACCCCAGCCCGCTACCCTCCCCCCCCCCCCCCTCCCCCCACAACCTGCTGGATCACTACTTCGACTCTCTTTCCCCGTTCGGAAACAGCGCGCGGCCACGGTTCACATTCTCCATTGGTCCTCTGCGGGTTGCAGTTGCTACCCTCCACCACCTCTATTTATTTTTACCCTTTAATCTCCTTTTTTTCTCTGAGTAGGGATGTCCGCCCCGATGAATCCTTCGTAGTGCCAAATTGGACACCCCAGCTGCGGGACTCCTTTTTCAGTCTTCTTTTAGGATCCTTGGCACTGTTGTGTGGTAGTTCTTCCCGTAGGATGTGTTTCTGCTGGTTTTTTTTTTTATTGAATGTGTTTTTTGGTTTGTCTCTTGTGGCTTCCAACTTCCTTCTTTTTTAGTGGTGGTCAGTACCGGAGTGACCGAATTTTTTCTTTTTGCAAGTGCCTGTAACACTTTTGTGCCTTTTTCTTTACCGGTCGGATTTTAGGAGATTGGGTTCTTCTTCGAGTCCGCTCTTTTTTCAATCTGCTCGCTAACCACCGAAGATGGTCTCCCCCTCCCCCCGTCTTCTCCCCCCGAGGAAATCCTTCTTCACCTTCCTCCCTCTATCGGTGGGGCACCCGGTTTCTCTCACCTTGCCCGAGCGGATGGTAAACTCACCCTCCATCCCCCCGGTCAATAATCACCTTTTTCCTGGGCAGCCGGTTTCCACTATTTTCTTTAGCCAACGGATTCCGGGGGGAGACTTCCTCAGCTTTTCTCCCCTCCCGTACGTCCCTTTTTCTCCGAGTTGAAACATCATTTTCTTTTTTTCCGTCTATCCCCTTCTCGTACAGGGACTTTCATTTTCTCTGCCGGATCTCCGCCCCCCTCTTGCCCGATTATGAACTTCACTGTCCCCCCATGGGCTTTGCAGGCTGCACAGATTTTGCGCATTGACTCCCCAGCTGAACTTGCCGTTGGAGTTCAAAACCTTTTCTCATCGTGTGCGGCCTCCCCTTGAACTTGCAGGTGGCGCTCAAGTAGTTCTCTGTTGTACATCCTGTCTGCACGAGAGTTCCTTGACCCGGACGGCCTTCACTCGACCCCGGTTCCCGGCATTGAGTTTCTTCCGTGTGAAGTCGTCCCTCCCGGGTGAACCCGCTTTTGCTCCTGCAGACGAACCTTACCTTCCTACTCGGTCCACCCGACGCGCCGGGGTTTTGGACTCTTTTCCTCAGGAACTACTTGCCCTTCCTGTCCGTTGTCTCTGTTTTTTTTTTCTCCTCCGACCAGCACCACGTCTCTTTATATTTCGTTCCGATGTCAAGATTTAATTTTGGCAAGACAGTGAGGCCCCTATTCCTTTTATCAGTGCGTAGCCTGGGCCTCCTAGATGACCCGCCCTGCCTCAGTTTTTTTTTCCTTCCCGGTTTATGTGAGGCTTCTTTCTTTTCGGCCAGGTTCTCACGGTCGATTCGATTGACGCTCGGTTCATATGGGCTCCTCTCGTGCAGCCTTTTTCCCTTCCAACTATATCTATTATCCCGTTTTCTCTTGCGGCGACCGCCCGGTCCTCTAAGGTCTCAGATATGACTCTGTCTGGGTCTCGCCGTTCTCCCTTTTTTTCATGCCATTCCCGCCGACCCTCCCTCCGATACCCGCCGCCCCCTCTCATGTTCACTGGTGACCCTTCAACTGCAGGCAAGATGGACGACCTGCCCTTTTTTTTCCCTGGTTGGCAGGGCTAACGTTGGCCTTGAAAAAGGCCCGGATTTGATTTTCTAACCGGAATGAGTAGGCCTTTGGGGTCGGATCCCCAAACCCTCCTCACATTTTTTCTTTCCCCTGCACTGACCACAGAGTGGTTGCAGCCCTAACCTTCGAGGTCTAGCTTTTGGTTTTCCTGCGCCTTCCCCCTTCCCCCCCACCCGATAAGCGGACCGAATTACCCAGGGCGAAAAGATTTTTGCCCCGCTAGTCACCGACTTACTTTCCCCCCCCAGAAACAGTCATAGGAGCCTCTGCGAGTTGAGGGCCTTGGTCACTTCGTCCCTCTCCGTCCCCACTTTTTCCCGAAGGAATGACCCCCGGGTGCCCCTCCCCACGGCACCTGGGCAAGTTTTTCCGAGAAACTAGTTCGGCTTGGTGCCTACCCCGGCAGGCCTGTTCCTTCCCCCCTGAAAATCGGCCGCCCTTGGTCAATACCCCCCTTTTTTTGACATTTTCGAACGCAAATCGGGGGGCCCTCTCGCGGCCACGATGCCCCCCCTACTCTGGACCCCCCTTTTCAGAGCTGGTTGATCGGAACCCCGACCTGTCTCTTTCTGATGGCGGATAGCGGGGGTTTTTCCGTCCCTTTTCTTGAGTCAGTTCCCTTCCCCCAGAAGGAAAGCGTTCCCGGCTTTCTGCGGAAGCCCCCCCCCTCCTTGGTCCAAGGTTTTCCCTGCTTCTCCCCGGTTTGCCTTCCTTTCATGCGTTCTTCGTGACGTAACAAGCGGCCTTTGGGTCACTGTAGCTTTTTCCCACCACTGGGGTTTTTGGATCTGTGGACTGCTCCGTTGCCTGTCCCCCTCGTCAGCACGTACGCTTTTGCTTCATCGTCCTGTGTTATGCCCGGCGCCCCTGCACCCAAGATAATGAACGTGCCGCCGCGTCTCCTACCTGCCGCAAATGTTCCTTCCCAAGGTCAACTCTTGTACCGTCCCCCCCCCGGTCACGGTACGACCCACCCCCCGTCAGTAGCCGGTTTACATGCCACCCGCTTGACCCCCACAACCAAAATTCACCTCTTCCCCCCACATCCTCCCTTTCCCAGCCCCCCCAGCCTTCCTCCCTCCCCCCCTACCAATGCTTTAATTTGCGAGCCCTTTTTCACGGTCGGAAACAGCGCCGGCCCGGTTGGTTTCTTGCCCCCAATACGAATGGAGAACTTTTTGTTTTTTTTCTTTCTTTTCGCCCATTCTCCTCTTTCCTCCTCCTTTTTGTTTTTTTTTTTTTGGGTATCATGCGCTTTTTCCAAGTAGTGACCCTGTGAAACCTTAGTCCCCTGTTTCGAAAGGTTTGTCGTGGCGTTTTTCTGATGCAGAGCAGGTTGTGGTGTTTTGTGGTCCTTCTCGTTTATGGTGTGGACGTTTTTTTTTTTTTTTTTTTTTTTAGTGATGGCGCGTTTTTGGTTTTGGTCTCTCTTGGTCTGTCACCAAATGGTTGCTTTCGCTGGTGGTGTTACCTACGGTTTGACCGTGACCGAACGTTCGCCCCCTGGCCGTTGTCGTCAGTGTGATCCCGCCGTTGAGGTTGGTAGTCGCAGTCTTCTCTCTTGAAGTCGACTTCGTAGCTTTTTTGCCTTTTCCTTCCCCTGGCCGCCTGCACCGACACTTACCTCGAACCGGTTCGTTCCTCTAGCACCCCCAGGGTTGACCTACCTTGCCTTCCTGTCTGGGACTCTCCGTCAAGACCCTCAATAAGCTTTCTCCTCCAGGGGAGTAGCCTAATTTTCTTTCCTCCCTGGGTCACGAACTCGGTGGTGTACTTTCTCCTGCTTTTTTGCCGCTGTCCTTATTGAACCTCAGCTTCCCGATCAGTCACGTTCAGAACTTTCTCCTCACCATCATCGGATCCCCTCTTTCCTTCCTTCTTGGTCGCCGATCGCCGTCTCAAGTGGCCGTCATGTTTAGTCGGCGGCATCGTGGAGCAGATTTTTCTTCGAGATGCCTTTTTCCTGTTCTTGACCTTTATTTTTTTTAACGACCTTGTTTTTGATTTGATCTCCCCCTCTGTAGAACTGGCCGGGAGATCTCCCCCCAGCCTCCTGGGTTAAACACCGTTTCAAGCAGAACAGTTTCCCGTTTCCCCCTGTTGTTTTTTACCGGTCCTGAGGTGGAATGCCTCGTTCAAGTTGGTTGACCTTGTTCCAGTTTTTCCAAAATTGACCCGGTAACCTGCATTCCCTTTCCGTTATGGCTCCTGTCTTCTTTTTGGTTCATTTTTATTTATGATTCGGTCCCCCCGGTGCGCCCTGGTCGGTTTCACCCCAATGTCTTGTTCCTTCAGTCGGCCGACGAACATTTAGTGCCGGCTGTCCTTCTACCCACTAGACGTCCGGGGATTTTTCCCCTGCTGACACCAGCCCTGTGTGTCATCACCTTCCCGTGGGGAGGAAGGTATTGTTGAAGACAAAACTGCGGAGAATGCCTTTTTTCCCCTCCAGGCCTGTGTATTTCCCCCGTGAGGGACTTTTCCCTTTAGACGAGCTTTCGGCCAGTGTCTCTTCTCACGTAGATGACTAAATCTTCTTTCCCCTTTTCGGATGTCGCGGTCCTTCGGTGCGGCCTTCTTCAAGTCTCCACCCTGGTAGCATCTTTCCTTTGTAAAGAGTCAAGTCTTTTCCTCTGGCTCCTGTCTCGTGCCCCGACTGTCTGGCAGCCAAACCTCTTCTTCTTTGGTTGATAGAGGGAATTGGCCGCCTCCGACCGTGCACATTATTCCTTCCTTCCCCCGCGTACCCTTCCACTTGGTCCTCTGAAGTCCCTGTTTCCTACTTTTGTCCTCCCCCCTAACTCACTTCTTTTCCGCGCCTACCCCCCCCCCTGCGAACATGGTCCCCTTCCATAGACAAGGTACCCACCTCCTTGCTCTGCCCGACCCTTCGTTGCCCCAACTTCGCTTCGTGTGGAACACCCCCAGTTTTCCTTTTGCTGTGTGAGACACTAATGGATCTTCCGGCGACGTTTTTTGGTGTGTTCGTGGCTCCTACCCACAAATAGACATGTTAGAAGTTTCTTTTCCGTGCCGCCAACATCCCGTCTCATGTTTTTGGGGTCGCAGGAAACTGACTTCCCCCCGTCATGTCGGAGGAAGACCCATCTTCAATTTTGGCGTTTTTTTCTTCCGGCTTCTACACCACTCCCCAAATGTCCCAGCAGAATTTCCAAAGTGCCGCCCCTACTTCCCGGGTGATGTCGCCTTGGTGCCAATTTTCAGTTCCCCTGGCCCCCCCTGGCCAAATGACGCGACACTCCACCGATCCTTTTTTCCCAGGCCGACCCCCCCCGCGAAGTTTCCCCTTTTTTTTTTGACATGCTCACCGAGCTTCAGGCTGGGGCTACCCCTCCCCCTTTTCGCTGGAATTTTTTTTTTCAAGAATTTTCCACGTTCGTTCCCAAAGAGGGCCAAACGGCTCACAGACTGAAGTTCATCTCCTTCACATTTTTTTCGTTTCTTTGATTACGACCTCCGCGACCGTAATTCGTCTTAGCCCGATCGTCCCTGACACTCCGTCCCCGATGTTCTTGTTCTTCTGATCCGGGGGCTGCGTTATTCACCGTTGGATCGTCATTTTCTTCCCCAGGCAAGTTTTTTCAGCCCTTTAGTCCGGGCTGGCTGCGCCGTACCCCCTCTTTGTTCGCCCTGTTTCCTCAAAGTTGCTTTCCTTTCGCCTATCTTATTTAGTTCTTACGATAAAAAGTTTTAACTCGCTCGCCTGTAGGCTCACAAAATGGGGGGACTGATTCGTTTTCTCGTGGTCCCATTTTATCTGCTCCAGGAGGCGTAGGCCATCTTTATTTGCTGGGCCATCTTTCTCAGACTTTTCGCATTTTTCCCCCGGCCTCTTTTTCCTACCTGCCTACCCTGTCCACCCCCCCCTTTTTTCCCCCCCGTGGTAGCCCCCTGTCATCCCAGACCCCCCCCACCGCGTGTTTTTGCGTTCCAAGTCAGAAGAACCACCCCCCCTTCTTTCCTTCCAAAACACCCAGCCGCCGGTCCAGCCACCCAGCCCTGCTCCCCGAACCCACAACCTGCTGGCTAAGAGGAACTTAGACCTTTTTTTTCCACCGCGGCGAAACCGCGCGTCCGGCACGCTCTTCCCCTTGTCCACTTTGAGACGAGGGTGATTATGGTTTTCGAC
>Ga0179593_1682908_pt1 | contig 11346 bp, 10 predicted proteins | sample CZODoug2_1_08_16_FD_185931 | JGI IMG/M metagenome (GOLD analysis project Ga0179593, IMG submission 185931) | Vadose zone soil fungal communities from Angelo Coast Range Reserve, California, USA - CZODoug2_1_08_16fungal (PacBio error correction) | ecosystem: Environmental > Terrestrial > Soil >... | reverse complement strand
TTCCGCCCAAAACCCGAACTTTTCTCTCCCCCCTGAAGGAGACCCTTCGGGATCTTCCCGTGGAGGAAGGCCCAGCCTCACCTTTCCCCATTCTTCGATTTATTACGGCGCCGAGGTTCACTGGACGTCCGGCGAGGTCTATGTACCTCCGCTACAACCCGGTTTTTTTCCAGAGATTCCACCTGTTTTTAAACGCATTGGCGGTGGTTTTCCGGTCTATGTCCCGCAAAGAAGATTGACCGCCAGTAGAAAGAAAATGGGTCTCTTTCCTCAACGACGCCCTTTAACTGCAGTTCGCACCCTCCTGGCGCTGATGTTTTGGTTTTTGGGACCTTCTCCTCTGGAAGAGAGCTGAACCTTCCAGACTCCCCCCAGTCCAAACCCCCACGAAATCCGGATGTTTTAAATCTATATCTTTTAATTCCCCCCTTTTGTTGAGAGCTCTTTTCCCCACTCTTTTGGTAGTTGACCCGGGCCAGATTACTACATCTCCCTCAGAGACCTTTATCTTCTTCCCAGAAAGAGCACCCTTGTACACTCTTCCCCCTGAGTCTTAGTATGTGACCCTAGGCGTATCCCCTCGTTGCAACTTCTTTTTTCTCTACCGAGGAGGACAGACTCCCTAGGACAACCGAATCGAGTTGTTCGTTTGACCCCGTTGCCAGATCTTTTAGGTTTCTGACACGGGCAGGAACGTCAGTCCCCTAGCGTTTTCCTCTCTCCCCCTTTTTTTTCTCCCTCATAGGAAATTTTTGTCCTGTACCAAGACTCACTCCGCACGGCGGCCCCTTTTTCGACTGTTGATTTAGCGTCCGTGTTTTTCTCCGTTGCATAACCCTCCCTCAAATACCACATTTTGCAAGGTCGTCCGCGGCCACTTTCTTTTTCTGATGGGTTTCCTTTTGCGTCCCTTTCACACCCTTCAATACCTTGTAGTTCCTGGTTAACTTCTTGCGCTTCCCCTGGCATCTTGAATTCATCGACGTGCTTTTGCTCCTTTTTCGACCCCCCTTTTCCCCCCGACGCGGACCAGCACCGGGGCCGACCGAAGTCTATTCTTCGCCGACGCGTTCTTCGCCTTCATGTGACCGTGAAAAACCTAAAGGCCTCTTCCCCTTTCGTGAAGGCCTCCCTCCGCCGGGTAGCAGGCATTCGCGCTCACCGTAGAGCCTGCGTCTGACCGTAGTGAAGCATCTTTTCTGTCTTTGCACCGAATCTCCCACGATTGCCGGGCAACCCCTCATTTCCCCCACTACGGCTTGCGAGGTCCCCAGTTTTTCCTCCGTGGTGCTCAGTTCTAGTTTACACGTTCGGAAACGTTTATACCTCCTTCCTTCCCTAGGAAAAAGCAGGTGACCAATTCTTGTTTCGCTTTTTTCAGTAATACGACACCCCAGCGGGGGGGCAGATAAAGATTGCGCGGACCCAGGACCCCCTCAGAGGACGACCCCTACGCTACTTCACACCAGGCAACCCACTTAATGCCGTCACTTATTCAGCGGGAATGTAAGCGAGGGTTTTTTTGTTTTTGAAGATTTTATGTAACTGATTTGAGAGTCGGTTCTTATCCCCGCGGACTTCGGTCGAAGCCCCGTTGAAAGCCCCATTTTTTGTTCTTTGGTTGGTCTTTTCCCCATGGCCTTCTAAGCGTTCCGCCGCGCCCTTTTTACGGTTTCCTCCTCCCGAAGGCGTTTTCCCCCTCTTGTTTTTCCTCTTCCCGGCGTTCTAGAAATGCTTGACTCACCAAGCTGTAGAAGTTTCTTTTACCGCCCGCCGAGCCTTAATGCTGAATCGTGTTTTTTGCCCCCCCGGTTTATAACCACCCAAAGACGTTATTAACCCGCCCCCCACGTCGCGGTTTTTACCCCCGGACACTTAGCGGTTCCTCTCCTCGCGCTCATCCGTAGGCAAACTCCCCTAACAGACACAGGACTGACCTCTCGTCAGTGAGCTCTTCGCTGTTCCTCGAAGATTTTTTGTTGGAAGATATTTCCCCATCTCCCACAATCACGTTTCCCGTCCTGTTGGAACCTGATGTCTGCCTGGTAGTTTCTCCACCCTGTTTTCAGTTTTGGAGCCAAGATGGCACTCCTCGGTATCACGGCCCTAAAGGATGCCGATTCCCAGCAACTTTTTCCAAAACCTTTCTGGGTGCTACAAAAGAGGCCGATTGTGATGCCCATCTCACCTATGCGAGGTAGGTTTGTTTACGTCATGTTTTTCTCGCGTAACCACCCCGGCAAGAGACGGCCCCGTTTTTCCTCTCGCGCACATCGTTACCAGGATCGGTTTTCCGGAAGTTTCCCCCCCCAGATAGGCCCGCCTTTATAGGTAGGACGTATGCATGGAACCAACGGGTCATTCCAATCAGCGCATTCTTTTCCTCGTGAAGATTAGTCTGACCCAGGCCCCAGAAGTTCCGATGGTGATCCCCCTGAAAGCCTTAGTCTCCCTTTTTGTTTTTCCTCCAGCGCGATGTAGAACGCTAGCTCCCCCGAACCATTCTTCCATCTCTCTTTTTCCATTTTCTTTCCTTTTTTTTTTTTTTCTGAGTCCCGATTTCCTCCCTGCAGGAGTTTTGTTTCTCTTTTTGCTCCTCGTTTCGACATCTTTCTTCTCTTGCAAAGAGTCTGCTGGCGTTAGGGGCGAGAAACCATGCGGTCTTTTTCTTTTGGTTTTTTTTTCCGGGACAGTTTTTGTTCACTGATCTCTCGGTTAGTTCTCGCCTCATCTCTTTCTAAAACCGCTGATAGACATTTTGACTCTTCTGGGGTTAACTGCTTTTCACAGGCCCGCCTGTGAACTTGTCGCCGCTCTCGGATGGCTCGGGCACTTTTCTCGATCTGTCTTTCTCCCCCCCGCCACCTCGGCAAGACGGTTTGCAGTCTGTTTCTTCCTCTAGGATGCTTTTTTTTGTACTCTCCTGCGCGAGTTGCCCGAGCGTTGTTAGCCACTCGCAGTCTAAGGGAGGTTAAGATTTCCCCTATCGATAGTAGTCCCCCCCTTTTTTCCAACCAAGGTGGACGACCCCCCCCCATTTGTTCAGTTCTAAAAGGCCCTTTTCTGAGGTCTTTGCCTGGCCACCGGGATTATTAGGTGATTTTTTTAGGCCCCTTTCCCCAACCTCCCCCATTGTCAACTATTATGCCCCTTTTCCCCCAAAATTGAATCACGTGCTCATCGGAGAGATTGTCGTAGGGGCGAACCTCTCTTTCTCCGAAGAGCGCCTCTTCAAGATGGAGACCACCTAACCCGGGTCGCGCGGATCCGCGCCACCACGTGCGATTCAACCAAGCCAACCCGTGCGCGGGGCTTCCCCCCCAACACCCATCCCCTGTCAGGCAGGGGGTTTAGGGGCCCCCTGCCCCAATGTGGTTGTTTGTAGGATGCTGAAGTTCCTTATACTGACTCTTATTTATCGGGGCCCTAACGGCCCGGACAACCGATTTCTTTTTTCCCCTCTGCCCATTAGACCCCTTTTTTATGGAGTACAACAACAACGCCGACCAGGGGAGAGTTTTCGGTCCCCCTGGGCACCTAGTTTTTACATACGGAAAAACTGTTCTTTCTTCCCCGAGCCTCGGATCAGCGAGTATCCCCCCGTACAGTTAGGCCCCACGGCTTCAATCCTGGCAATTCCCTACTTACCACTGAACCGTGTGCGCAGACACCTTGCTCCTACTCGCAGGCGCGCCATGTCCCACCCTTCTGTGGACCTAGATTTCAATGCCCTGATCGACAATCCTAACACGAAAGGCAAGCCCTTACCAGCCCCCCCTTAATTCCAACCTGTCCATTACGACCACACACACGGTACGAACCGCTCCCAGAGGACGGTCTTGAACAATTAACCCAAGACCATGCCCAAGCCCCGTAAGGTGCCGGTATTAAGGGACTCAGGACCTTCCCGAATGGCTTTTTTCAGGTAAGTCTTTTTTGAGGTCCCGTTTTATGGTAATCGCGGGAGGAGGAGCACCTATGTCCTGCCCCGGCGTCCACCTCCGGGACTTCTCACCGACGCGTCTGTCTCTCCCAAGACCTGACTATCGAAATGGAGTTTCGTCCCAGGCGCTTCCTTCAGTCGCGGAATTCCCCGGGACGTTCAAGAACGAGTCCGACTGACACTTCCTGGGCCCCCCAGAACGGGACCCCATCGGTTTTCTCGGCCCCTCAGGGTTCATTCCCTGTAGGAGGGTGTTTAGTTCAGTGAAGACCAGTGCGCGGAGGTTTTCTAGCCCCTATGGCCTTTAGATGCTTTCGGGTGATTGTACTGTCTTTTCGCGGCACTCAGGATTCTTTTCCTTTTCCCCCCCAGGTCTACCAGAAGCCAAGTGTTCCGAGTGCCAAGAATAGGGATGGGTTCACCCTCTCCGAGATTAGTTTACGATTTCTGTGTCGGGTGTTTTTTCCCCTTTCCCGGGCGTCGTCTTGTCGTAGTTTTCCCCGGTGATTCCCGCATAACGTCTTGATGGATCGTCCCTGCACAACTGCTGGCCGGCCCCGCCAACTTTGGAAGGACTAGACTCCCCAGAGCTTTGTGAGTGTTAGCGTTCCTTAAATTTTCTCACCCTGCTTAAGGGTGGCAAGATGTCCACAAGAAATTGCTTGGGGGTAGTCGGGAGCCAGCCCCCAGGACCCCACCCCCCATAGAGCTCCTTCGGTAACACCTTTTTTTTTTTTATTGCCGGGGCCGTAATTGAACCGTACTTTCCTACCGACGCGGGCTCCGGCTTTTTTGCTCGGTTTCCTGAAGGTAGAAGAGGTTGAAGTTTTCCCGCCCGCGGTCTCCCCCCCGGTCGACCGGGCGCTTTTTTTTCCCCGGCCGTTTTGAGAACGCGGTCTCACCTTTCTCGAGCAGATCTTACAAGTCGTTTTTTCATCCAAGGTCGCGATACCCCAACCTCCCTCGGGGAGTGCCTCTCTCGGCCGCTTAGCACTTTGGTCCCAGGTAAGCCGGAGCGGACGTTTTGAGATCGCGCGGGTCAAGTCGCACCGCTTCCTGAACGAACGCTTTGTTTCACACCCCCCTTTGGAATACCTCCACTCCGGTGTTTTTCGCTGTGCTCTCTTCCATCAAAAAAATCCTTTCGTTTCTTTTCGTACGACTTGCGTGGCGGCCTCCTCTTTTTCTAGCTAGCGCAGCCCCTCCACCCCCCCTTTCAAAGGTCTTCCTAAAATCGAGGGCTTCCCTCATACCGCCCCCCGAAGGCCGCGTAGTTTCTTATTTACGAATTTTTCCTACGACGTTTTGGTCCATATCGTCTCCCAGGAGCGAGCTTGTGACACTTCATTCTTTAGAATTTTCCCTTGCATCAGGATGGGACATATATTTGCGTTAGACGTCCGTTCCATCGGTTACCCTTTTCCCCCGGATCCAAGCAGATCCTGTACGAGGAAGCTTTTTGGCATTTTTTATTAGATACTACAAGCAGGCGAAACGAATAGGAGGGAATAGGAGTACCGGGAGCGTGTTTTTTCCATGTGTTTCGAACGAAATACACCACCCCGTCGTGATTTGGCTTTCTCGTTCCCGTTTTTGTTCCCCCTGTTCCTGCCTTGCCGCCAAGCCGCCCCTCCAGACCCCCTTTTAGTCTTTTGAACCGACCTTGTTTGCCCCTGCCTGCGGAACGCCATCCCGGTCAGACTGGATCCTCGTTCACATCCCCAGACACACTGAACGAAGCGGGGCCAGCCCGGTTAGCCCCCGCAGAGCATCCTTCGATGAGAGAGAATCAGTTTGATGTTAGGTCCCCACTCCCCCCTCTCATGTAATTTTATTTTTCGTCCGCAAACAAACGATTTTACTTTTGCTTTTTAAGTATTGGTAAGCACACCCCTTCTCCTTTTGATTTATCCCCCCCCTTTCCGCGCCCCCTACCATATTAACTCCCTCGTCGAAGTAGTAGAGCACCGCCCTTTTGTCTACTCACCGCAACCGAATCCCCTTCCCATAAGAACTGACGGGGGGTGATTTCTGCGATCCTTTTCTTTATAAGTTAGAGCTATCCAGACATCTTGGGAATGGAGCTAAAGGAACCCTTTGTAAATCTAGGGGATTAATCACCTAGGTTTACTAGGAGATCTAATGAACATCCCCCATGATGGTTAGATTTTTTGAACCTAAGTTTTTTTTTGCCGCCAAGTCTGCCCCTCTTATAGCCACTGCGAACCCTCTCCCACTCTGAACGCCCAACCCCTCGATTACCAGAAGCGCCCCAGGACCCCCCCCTCCCGTCAAGAAATGCTCGCAGACCCTGCTACCATTTAAGGCTGGGCCCCGGATGGCGGGGGTTATTTCATCCCCTCTTATGGAGAAGGTTGATTTGGCGTTTTAGACGATTGACAGGGTGGGCATCCTCCAGGGCTTTGACCGGATTAAGAGATCGGTAGGAGTCTTTTCCACCCTCGTGACTCACTGCAGCCTGCGTGGTTAGCCGGGTCATTTTGAATTCCAGCCCTACAGAGACGGCTCACCCGCGTTATTTTCCATGATCCAATTCCTTGGATGCCCCGATTTCCAGAGTTGTCTCCTTTTGAGTCCCTCACGCTATATAAGGGGTTTGCGTGAAAGTGGTTTCTCTAACTCCACCCCCCCCCATCGTTGCTCCTCCCACATGGAAACCAGACCCCCCCCCCTTTAGTAGCCCCCTTTCTTTGAGAAAAGAGGAAAATTCTCTCACGGGTCGTTTTTAGTTTTCATCGAATAAGGTGTATTTTCCCACCTTACCCCACCCTCAAAGCAGACAGGATCCTACGTAGATATTAGACGATGAGAGGACTCTCCTTTAGTTGTGGTTCTGCGATCGGGAAATTCCCCCGGGTGTTTACGTAGACCCCGCAGACTATCCTTGGCCCCATTCACACCCCATTTCGGCCCTTGGTAGCTCCATGGATGTACGGCCAATTTTTTTGAGCCCCCCTTTCCTGCTGAAGTATTCTTTCTCCCCCTCTTATCTCCTACGGATGCCGCTTTTTTTCCCGGCCTGACAACGCCGTTCCGATTCTTTTCTTGCCCGGCTACCACAGGCATTGCCTAACTTTTTCTGCCTCGCGACGTTGCTGGTTCCGGTTGGCGAACGTTTTCCAGCGCCAGCGCGACCTTGCGTTTTAGGCATAGTCGGTTCTCATCTTCTCCCCTCCCCCCCACCCCCCCCCCCCAAGCCGTCCAGGCTCCGGGCGGCCATAGTTTTTCCACCTCTCGCAACGCGATCCCCGAGTTCGAAGGCTTTTCATGTTCCCATTTCCTCTCACGAACCTCCCGCAGATCCGGTGGCCCCCCCTGTTTTTTTTCCGGACAGCCTTTAGCATGACGCTTTGTTGACCCCCTCCACCCGCCACCGACTTTCTTTTTCATCTTTTCCTGGGCCTCCCTCCCTTTTTGTACAACGCGATCGCTGACCGTTTTAGTCGACATTCCCCCCCCTTTTCCAAGGGTTGTCTCGAAGTATTTGAGGAGCCTTTAGGTGAGCCCTTGTGTTGGCTAGTCGGGATGGAGTTCTTACACTCAGACGCTTCAGGTCCGTGAAAAAAGTTGACAGCAGCGTTCAATTTTTTCCTCCTAAGAAACATGTCGTTCTTTTTTGGTCCCTGTCCCTCCTCGAAGGGTTCGCTTCTCGCTTATTTGTGATTTTCTCCCCTGAGGGGCCATGGCCCCTCGGCCGAACTCTCCTTAGATATCCGTTCCCCTCCGGCGGGGTTTTGGCCGCAATCGAGTACAGCTAGTACGCCCTGCCTCCCCATTTTTCCATTGGATTCGCTATTCAGGATGAGCTCTGTTAAGCCTCGTACAATTTCCTTCCGGTGGGTCAGGGTATCCCATTTTTTCTGTGATTGTAAGAGTTGCCGCCTTCGAGATTGTTTATGAGCCTTGTTAGACGTTCTTCCCTCCGGAAGAGTACTGTCGTCTCTTGGTACCTATCGTCTTTTCCCCCCATCGAGATAAAACCAAAGGTTTGCCCATCCCCTTTCTTCAGGCTAGGCCAGCCCCCAGTTTTGTTCGTGCTGTTGGCCAAGCGCCTTTCCCGGTTAGTGGATTGTTTCTGGCACCAAAGGTAACTCACGCCACCCACCTACTTCCTTTCGCATCATCGTCCCCGACTCGCATCGTATTGTTTATGAGTGTATGTTAGAGGTTCTTCCACAGGTCCCTTGCCCTCCTGTTTTTCCACAGACAGTTCCTGCGTTTTTTTAACCCCCGACACCGGACGCGGTGGTAGGCCATTTTCTCCCCATAGGTTATGTTTTTTTGCTTTCCCCCCCGACGGGTTGACGCTCCGATTATCTCGGGGCGTTGACCGTAACCTTTACATATTTTCCCCTCGGCATAATGGCTCTATCGTCAAGAAAGCCCTGTCTCGCTTATGTCCTTCAGCCGAGGCACTTTCAATTTGCTTTTTTCCTTGAAGAGGGCCCGAGCGAAATCTTGGATTCAGCGACAGGTTCCCTGGTTCAGCCCCTCTTGGAAAAACGTCCTTCCCCTGCGGCTGAGTCCCCACGCCCCTTTACGCCGCTTTTTGACTCCCCCGCACCCCCCCCCCTCCGCCGACTTCCCTGTGTTTTGCTGTTTTTCCCATTGATGGAAGTACCTGCCTTCCGTCGGCTCGTTTGTAATTTCCTGCGTCGTTATAAGGTGTTTATTTTTTCTCCGAGATTTCCTCGAGTGTTTTTTTTTTCCGCGGGGTCCTTTCTTTTTTTTTTCCCCCGCGATGGCGTTTGGTTTCTTCCCAATGAGCTCCCCCCAGATTTCTTATCCCCGAGACCCCGCGCTGTTTATTCCTTATCGTCCCCCCTACCGCGGGTCCCTACCCTCGACTTTATCCGGTCCATTTCCCCTCCAATCCTCCCCTGTTCCCTTGATAGGTGGACGTCTTTGGTTGTCCAGGCCGAAAGAAAAGCTTTCTTGTCTCGTACCCCATCCAGATGTTGATGTTTTTTTTGTTTCCGTCGCGCTTTGTCAATCCCTCCATTTTTTTTGTAGGACTTTTCCCCGTCTTCCGCTTCTTCTTTTGGTTCACCTTTTTTATTTTCATTAGGGATGTGCTCCTTTTCTTTTGCGCTTCTTCATGCTCCCGGCTTCTGTGCCAGCCCCGTTTTGTGACAGAGTCTCTTTCTTGTGTCCCCCTTTTGGACGAGAGGCAAGTCTCCAGGGATGGATTTCAACGCGGGACCGTCGACCACCCCCTTTTTTCAATTTAGGTTTTTTGCCCCCTCTCTGAAGGGGAGGTGTCTTTGGTTTCTCAAGGCCCATTCGGTACATTTCCCTGGCCGAGGTCCACAAGCCCCTGCCGTTGGTGGCTCCGGTGAAAGCCCCTCAGGCCCACCCCCCCCCATTACTGTCTAGATCCCATCCGATTCGTCCCCCGTTTTTCGTTTCGTATCTGGAAAGGTGACTTCCTCTCTTAGCCCCCTGTAGGCCTTCGCCCTCCCTTGTGCGCTGAACTTAGCCGTCGGTGACGGACTTCTAATTTCAAGTTCCTTTTTTTCCCCCTGAAGAGAGGCAAGTTTTCTCCCCCCTTTCTACAACGCCTTTCCTTGATTGTAACTCCGGCGGCAGTTAGATTAGCCACTTTCCCTCCTTGAAAACGGGCTTCTTCCGACCCCCCCCTTTCTCTCGCGACTCACGACAAGGCCGCTGCAGTTCCCGTCGCGGCGGGGCCGGTGCCATTTCCGACGCCGTTCTCCTTCTCTCTCCCTGATGGCTTCACCTCAGTCCGCAACCCTTATCAAAGCGGTTGTGGTCCCTCTTTTTGCTCCATGAAGGTGTTGGTGAGCTTTGTTCAAACCGCCTTTTTTCCTTTCTTTTTGACAGCTTCTTGCCTCCTTTCACATCCTCAGATCTCAGCTTTCTCCCTCCTCAGCTTTTAATGGCCCTCGATGCAGAGTACCCTCGAGTTTGAATGTCTTTTCTGCTTCATCCCTTGTCGGCCCCTCGCAGCCTTTTTCAGCGGCTTCTCGAGGAGCCGCCACTGCGTTTTAAACCAGCGTGGAGTCCTCTTTCCGGATATGATGAAATTTCTTTTTTTTCAGGCCGACCGTCCTTCACTCGACAGGTACCGTCCCGGAGTCGTCCGATGTCCTTCCCTGTTTTAAGAGGGTAGTCCAGGCCTCCCCCTTCCATCCCGTTTTTTTAACTTCTACCTACTGGTGCTTTGGATAGAGAATAGCTTGTGTTTTCCCTTTCTTGGGATGACAAGCAACCTCCTCATACCACTTGACAGGTTTTTGGCGTGGACGCTGATTCGTGCATAGGGGAACTCATTTCTCCCGTCAGAACAACAATGCCACTCAAGTGCGTCTTTTCTTCCCTTAGAAACCGTTCCTGGCCGCCTTGTAAAGACCATTTTCCCCTCTTCGTGATCGCGTCCTACCTTCACCCCCACAATAGACGTCGCCACGCCCTGTTTTTTCCATCCGTACCTCCCTTTCTTGCAGATTCGCGCTCCTCCCGAGTTTTTTCTCCCCTCCCGCTGCTGCTTCCTCGTGACCCCACGAAAGTTAATCCTTCGAGGTTTTCCTCCCTCACCCTAGAGGTATGCGTTCATTTCCCCGTACCCACCCCCCCCCCCCCGAACCCCTACCGCCTGGTTCTGACTACCCTATGCCTTTTTCTCTGTAAAGACGCACCCTTTTTAACCGACTTTCCTGCTACTCCCTTCTTTTCGAGATTCTTTACGTACGTTGTCCCTTGTTTTTACCTTTAGGGTGATTTTTTTTTTCTTCTCCATACCCGCTCGCGGTCGGTGAAAACTTCGTTTAGATTTCGTTTTTCCGCAAAGCACTATCCTGGGTTTTACGTTCCCCCTCATGAACCGGATTCTTCCCTTCAGAGATGATCCCGCTTGTTTTTCCCCTTCCCCCCATGCGAGAACAGAACTTCCTTCCTCATGTGACCTGAGATTATTTTCCTTTAGGTCGATTTTTTTGTCTCCTATTGTGTTAAGTTTTTTTCTTTCGTTATTTCTGACGTTTTCTTTGGGGTTCTCCGACTAGTCTTGAGCCCCCCCCCCCCGTTGTCGCGCGGTATTTTTTTTCCTTCAATATGTTTTCCCGAGGTCAGCGGCCGTACATTGTTGCATTTCCGCTTGCCCCCGCATCGCGGAAAAATTAGGACCGGCTCCTAACATATGATAAAACTCGTTCTTTCAGTCCCGACCCCCCTCCCTAGCCAGGTTCCTCGCAGACCCTGTGACCGGCATCATCACCCCACCGATTTGTATGACACACCACCCCACAGTAGCTCCCCTGTGGTCCCCCCCCTGTTCTCCCGCAGTACCCTTTTTTGGACGCGAGATTCATCCTAATGTGCGACAGACCTCCCAAGACCCCTTTATCCAACGGCGCCGACTC
>Ga0179593_1647079_pt1 | contig 11346 bp, 10 predicted proteins | sample CZODoug2_1_08_16_FD_185931 | JGI IMG/M metagenome (GOLD analysis project Ga0179593, IMG submission 185931) | Vadose zone soil fungal communities from Angelo Coast Range Reserve, California, USA - CZODoug2_1_08_16fungal (PacBio error correction) | ecosystem: Environmental > Terrestrial > Soil >... | reverse complement strand
TCGGTTTCGCTTCTCCCCTTCTTCCTTCCTCCCTTCCCTGCAGTGGCAAGCGTTATTTGATACAACGAGCCCTTCCCTTCTGACCCAGGGGCCTCATCTTGTACCCCCCGCAACGTCGCCCTTTCGATCTCGCCCGGTTTTCAAGCCTCTTTTTTTTAGAGGCCTTTTACGCGTCCCAGAAGTGTTTTTTTCATGAACCACTAAAGGCGAGTTCTTTGCCCTCTTTCCCCGCGGTGCCGACTCCCTGTTTCTGTAGGGAGGTGAGGCATGTTTTCCATCAGACACCGCCCGTGACACGATACTGATGAACTCTCCCCCCTCTGCGTGTAACGTCTGCGTCTCAACCTCCTTTCTTATGTGAAGCAGTCTTTTATAGGTAACCCCGGCGGTATCGTTCTTTTCCTTTTGCAGCGTGTACCGTACAATTGGATTCGAATTCGTTAAGGACCCCCCTTTTTTATGACGCCCATCTTGACTGGTTTGATGGAGCGTTAAGTGTCTTGAAATTTCACTTCAATCCCCCCCCCTTCGACTCCTTTCCTGCGGGACCTAGGCACCCACACAGTTTCAGACGGAGCCCTCTTCCAGGACGCGTTGTTTTTATTCTCTTTCAATCCTTGACCCCACCATTGATTAACCTCAAGTGATCGTGGATTTTGTAGATTCTATCGCTCATGCCAACCCTGACCCCTTGAGTGTCGAGCTTTCTATTCAGCGCGAGATGTTCCAGACCTATTTCACCCTTTATTTCTTTTCCTCACCTTCTGGGTTTCCATGCCGGCACTCTGTTCGACACGGGTTTAAGCCCTATCCCAATCTGCTTTTCTGACTTTTTTTTTTTTACACTTTGAACACGACGTCGCAGTTCCGGTTTAGGGGTTGCTTGGGTCACTTTGAGGGCGTTTCCTTAAACTCCTCCCTTTTGCACAGCTTTCCTCCCTTCTGACGGATTAACGGACTTATTGTGCAGTCCCCAATTTGCTAACGCGCTTCTTTTTATTTCCTCGGCGCTGTCATGTCCTCCTCCGGGGGTTGCCCGCTCGTGCCCGCCGCCGCTCGCCTCTTGTCTTTTTGGCCAGCGTGACTTTTTGGGATTGAGACCCCTGAAGACAACTGTTGCCCGCTTCAAATTTTTCCCGCTCCCTTTTTCTTACACAGTTTTATTATGATCCCATCATTGCCCGCGACGAAAGATGTGCTTCCCACAACCTTCGGGCTGACCTACCCTTCCTTTTTCCGGCTCGTTTTTCCCTTCCTTTTCACTGATCCTCCGAGCCTTTGACGGGCTTATACTCTGATCCTTTTCTAACGTACTCCCGCGGACGTACAGATCTTGTGATTAAACAGGGTCCGACCGCCTGGATTTTAAGACCTTCGGATAGATTTTGTTCGACCTTTCTTCACAGTCCCCTCGAGCGCCGCTTCGTCTATTGGCTTTTCCTCCCTAATCCCTCCAGTTCCTCAAAGACCTTTCCCACTTAAGTGCTGTATATTGATTTCCCCCCCCCCCCTCTTCCTTTTGGTGACATTCGCATGTCTTTGGCTCCGCCGAACCCCCCATGCACACAGACCTCTTGTCTCCCTGCTGTCCTCCCTTCATACGGTCATTGGACTCCCTTTTTGGACGTCGAAAACAACTCGCCCTCTTGTCGTTTCATCCAAATTTCGACCATGTCGCTCCTTCATCGAGCCAGCCGACTTTCCTCTAAAAGCTCCCCTCTCCGGTCCCTCCCCCCTTACATAAGAACAGACCGTCGTCAATCGGCAACATTTCGCCCTAGCAGATTTCCTCTTTAAGTTTGCGGTGACCCCATAAAGGGCTACGTTTTTTCCTCCCCCCCTTCCCTCTGGCTCACTCCCCCGAATGGCGTTTCTCTCCTCTGAAACCCCTCCCACCTCTTCCCTCAGTTTGTTGTTTTTGTGGTAGGATCCCATTCTTAGGATCCGACTTTTTTCCTCCCCCCTTCCCACGTGATTCGGCCCCCCCTTTCCAAATCCCTTTTCCAAATTCCTCTGTCGTCAGTTTTCCCACGATCCCCTGTTGTTTCCGATTCCCAGACTTGGCTGTTTCTTCAATGGTACCGGTGACCTGATTGATTTTTCGGGTTTCGATATTCTCTTCTGGTTCTCCCCGGTACGAGAAATGCCGAACCCCTGTGATTCGAGCTCGCAGAAGTTGATTGTTCTCTTTCACCAAAGGGAAGAGTCTTTTGACCATGATTCAATCGTCGAACCGCCCCTTGAAAGCACACCATATCTTTTCCTTTTCGCATGTGACTTCCGGGCCCTCTTTTTGGAATCGTTTGCACGTCCCCCTTTCCCCCCAGATGACGTTAGTTTTCCGCGCATGACTGTCACTTTGACGAGGTTCTTTTTCCGGTTTGATGTTGGCTCCTGCCCCCCTTTTCTTTCGACCTCTTTCGAGAGCCAATGGCCAAGGCCGCATTTTGAAGGCTACCCCCTCTCATCTATTGCCTGCCTTTTTTTTTCACCCCTCCTTGCGGGTCGTCTGAGGCTGTCCAACGCTCAGCCCTGAACGGATCCCCTTTTTGACAGATATACTCTTTAGCCCTTTGCTGGTCAGGTCCCTTCCCACACGCCTGGAGCAAGCGCGCACTCCCTTTGTTTTCCGCCGAAGGGGTGGGCCCCCTCGACATCTGCGGCCACAGTCCAGGCTTTCGTCGCAGCCCCCCGATGGCCCGAGGCCGGCTCCCCTGCTGCTTTTTCCCCCAATCCTTCCCCCTAGTGCCGCCCTCTGAATGCGCAGGTGAGGTGACGGAGACCACCGGTTTCTTTGTAGAGACTGAGGGCCGTGCGACCCTCTTCCTCGTCATTTTAGTCTCCTCCAGTAAAGGCCGCAAGAGTTTATCAGTGGACGCGCTCCTCCTTTCACCACGAGATAACCCCGACCGCCCCCCTATGAAGCAACCCGTCACTCAGACAGTCTTGCTTTCTCTAGTTTTTCCCCTTAGCCCCCCCTTTTCGTTACCGTGTTGAGGGGTATTTTCCCCAATAGAACGTGTTTTAGAGGCAGTACTTCCCAACCGCTAAGTCGATCGTTTTCTAGAATCCGCTGTCTTGACAGTTGACGAGACCGTGCAGTTTTTATCGATCCGACACAAAGCTCCGCTCTTCCGGTTCTGCCCCCCAATAGACCACCTGGCTTTTTTTTTTAGTTCCTTTTTTTCCTCTGACCGTTGCGTGCGCCGGTACTTCCTGTTCCGAGCGGACTGGTCGCTTTGTCCTTTCTGCCAGATTCGACTGTGACGGTTGATTTCACCTTTCCCGTCCCCACGTCGCCGTAATGGCTTCTTCTCTTCGGCGTCGCAAAACCTTAGCGTTTGCGAATCCTCCTGTAACCGGTACGTACTCCACCCTACGCTGTCGCCGTACGTCTTCTTTTCCTTCGTGCTTTTTCCTCTCACGGCAAAACCTTCTTTTTTCCCCCCCCCCGCCCCCCAGCGCTCTGGCAGACCGACAGCTCTTCGCGGCTTGTGAGTCCTTGCAGCCTGCGTGTAGTGCTGTATGATTTTCCTTTAATGCCTCACCGCTACAGCCCCTAGTCCCGTTCCCCAGCCTTCACTTGCGGCAAGACTCCCTTCCCGATGCTTTTTACAATTTTGGAATACTTTTTTGCCAACTCTCCCCCTTTTCGCTTTTCAATTTAGAAGGCTTAACCACCCCCACCCCCCGCTTGTTAACGCGCGGACTATAGATCCCGTTGTTCCGGGATATTGTATCGCTCCGAGTGTCACGGCGGAGTTCTTTTTCCGTTTTTTTAATCGCATCTCTTTCTTTTCCTCCACGTGTTTTGAGAGATAGGTGGCGGAGCTGTGTTTCCCTGTTGAGTGTCCCAGGGATCCCGTCCTCGTGACCCACTCTTCCACTTGCGAGTTCTGCCTCACTATTAGTCCCTTGCCAGTGAACTTCTCTTTTTCTCTATGGTCGCTCGCTGAGACTAATGGATAATGGTAAGACGTTTGGTCGCTTCCCCATTAACCCGCATCTTCCTTTTGGTACTTTTCCTGCCGAATTTCACATGGGAAGCGTTCTTGTCTGGATTTGAGGTAAATCCCCCTTTCTTTTCATTCAGTAAAGCTGATGAATGAAGCGTTCTTGAGAGTATAGAGTCGTCTTCTCATCGGCCTTTGGATGATTCCCTCCTCCTTTCGTTGGAAGTGGAGGTTTCTTCCTTCCCGGATTTAGAATTCAACCCTTATTCACCTTCGTACTCCCAGTGTAGATTCGCACGGGTGAAGGTTTCTTCCCATTTTTCCTCGTGAATTTTTCTTCCCCCCTCCCCTTCTCTGTTTTTGTTCGGGCAATTGATCACCGCAAACCCGTCTCTGCAGGGAATTACAGTTCGTATCCATCCCCCCAGTCCTACTTCCCCCTCCCCCCCCCCCTCTTTTTCCTGCGCACGCCTTTTCCCCCCCCTCTTCTAAGTCTTCACTCCGGCAACTCCCTGTTCTCATAAGAGCTCCTTTTGCTTGGTCGATTCGTATTTCTGAGGATGCCACGGTTACTATAGGTATTTCTCCCCTTCGCTTTCCCCCCCCCCTGAGCCGAGTAGACAAGGTGCTCTTTATCACTTTTTTTCTTTGGGTCCGATCGACCGTTTGAGATCCCACTCACTCGGAAGAGGAAGATCTCTGACGTTGAAAACCCCTTCCCTCGCACGTGCGTTTTCCTTCCTTATTGATTGGGTCCCTAACTCTGCGGGGGACCTTATCCCACCCGTTTGAACCGTTGCAGGACCGGACCCCCCGCTTTTTTTGCATTCCACCCTCTCCAGACAGCGCATGTCCCAATCGTGCTCTTCGCCGGGTTTTCCAGATTACAGGCTGCGGATCAGAATTAGAATTATTCCGGGTAGGCATCGGTTTTTTCCCCTTAGCTTCAACTGCGCCCAGTCTGCCCCCCTTTTCCTTATCTTTTTCCGGATGCTATAAATGAATGCCTAGATCCTTCACTAGCATGGCCCCAAAATGACGGTCGGCTCTCACCGGAGGTTGCGGCGCTGATCCCTCAATGCCCCTTTCTCTTTCCGATCGAATTATTTCGCGTCTGATCAGGAAAGACATCTGGCTTTCAAGCTGGACCCCCCCTCATCGAGTTTTTATTCCCTCTCCGAACCCCCTTTCCTTGACTAGAGGTGTTACGGTTAGACTTTACGTGAGCCGTCAATCTCTTGATTAAGGGCCAGAACATCGAAACGGCAAGCAACGACACTCTCCCATCCCCTTTTGAGCGTATTTCTTCCACGATTATGCAGCGTATTTTTTTTTCGTGCTTCTTAGACTAAGCCCCATCGATTTTAGGTCACTGCTTAACAAGACCATCATTATCCCCTTTTGCTGGTCGAGATGGAATATTTCTACTTATGGTGTGACTAGAAAATAGCCCTCGTCTTTTCCCCCCAGCAACTGGATGGCTTAAATCTTTTTTTGGCCGGAATCTCAGTCCTGCTGCCCCTCTGAAACAGGCACCCTTCACCCTGCTCACCATTCCCCCCCCTTCCCCCTCACTGACCGTGAGATGGTTAGCCAAACCACTCGAGCTTTTTTTTCAAAACGCTTCGAGACTTTTGAAAGAGGTCTTCGGCGCCATACTGGGTCAGCGCGTTTTCTCTCCACTTTCTTTCTCCACGAAGCCAGAGATTGCCCTTCTTCCTTTTTTGTTTTGGTTGCGGCTCTCATTCTTCTCTCACCCTGCCCCCTCTGGGATCCTTTGAGGATGGCCTCATCCCCCAACGTGGTCGAAGCCTCTCTCCCTTAAAGATTAGTTGTTCTATCTCGATGGCCGGATTACATCTACTTGGCTATTGAAAGCCCCTTTGCCGTTTCGCTTTCTCGGGAGAGTCGTCTTCTTCGCCTTTTTCCGAGTTTTGCAACGGCTCATTTTGCCCAATCCAGTTGCTAGATAGCGAAGTTGATCTATTTCTAGCCCCCCTGAGTGCTCGTCCATTGACGACTCCCCCCCCCGTTCCTTCGTTTTTTCCCTCCCCGCGCATATTCTTTTTAATTCTTTTTTTAGCCATAATGGTCGTTTCGGAAGCCGCCGGCACGTTTCCCAAAAAAGACTTTACATCTCGTGCTCATATAAAATTCGCTGTAACTTGGATTGTCCCCCTTTCTACCGATTGGAGGGACAAGTCATCTTCGTGTACTACGCGAGCTTTCTTCCTGTGACAATATTTACGGTCGAACACTTGTGCGGGCGTCAACTGTGCGGGTCTGTTTGCCCTATCTTTTACGTGGTCCACTTCTTCCGGCCGATAACGATTCTCCCTAGGACTAGTCATTCCGAGTCTCATGGCAAAGCAGTCAGGACCCTTCCCGACCCCCTCTGTTGTCGGTTCGGCGGACAGGGGTTGGGCATCTTTCTTTTTGCTCGCCTTGCCGAGTGAGGACGTCTTGAATCCGCATCATGTTCCCAGTCCAGCGATCTCTTTTTTCCCTCCGGGAGACTTTTCATTTTTCCAAGGAGTAAGTCATGATCGGAAGGACGAAGGTCGTCTCTCACGTAGTGGAGGACGCAACCCTTTTTTTTGACTCAGAGAAATCTATTTTTCCAAGTTCCTGACTAGATCGGACATTTATTCAGCCTTAAAGAGCTTCTGCTTAGTAAACAGCCTCTCCTTTTTCTATGAAGTGTCAATCCAAGAAAGTTAAGGCAACTTTACTCTTCCCGCACGTTCTATTGAAGTGGTCCCCACCTTTTACCTCCCACTCAAGTCCTTCTGGGTCTGCACCTTAGAAGCTTTTCTATCTCTTCGAAGTCGACCACGCGCCGTCTCTCGGTGAAATCGCCCCCTTTTTTTTACTTCCTTTTTGCTCGTGCCCTCTCCCTTTGCCTGTCTTTACGATAGAATCGACACAAGCCTTGCAGAGGGGCATCGAACCGTTGCAGTGTTGGAGTGAAAGTTTTTTTTCTCGGTGCGCCGTAATCCACATGACTTGTCTTCCGCGGACTTGGTTTGTCTCTTTTAGGAAAGAGTGATGATTTTGACTGGGACGTGTCCCGATCAATTTCCACTTGCCCTTCCCCCCCCCTTCCTCAGCTTCTTTGGAGAAAAGATCAGGTCTTGTGGCCCTCCCTATTTGTCCCTTCCTTGTACATTTCTGATCTCGCCCAGAAACCCTCTCCCTGTCCCTCCCCTCCCGTATTTCTTTGATTAACGCACGGCAAACACCTTTAAACTTCGCGATTGGAAGCCTCCTACCTCTCGGCTTCTCAAGTATTTCTTTTGATTCGCGTGATGTTTTCCTTTGAGTATACCTCTACAGCCCGAAACCGCTTCTACTCCTTTCCTTCGGCAGGACCTCAATGATTTCTGACTACGGAAATACCCTGTTCGAGCCGGTTCGATCGAGGCTTCGGGGAACCATTCAGTCTTTTTTCCCCCGAACTACTATTCTAGTTTCGGGATAGTTCTTAGGCTGAGTTCTCCTGAGTCCGTGACGGTCCCCACCTTTCTCTTTCCGCCCAAAATATTTCCTTTTTCTAATCTTTGGAGAGATCTCGGGACAATGCGCTTCACTTTTCCCCGATCCGGTTTTGCTTTTTTCAGACGCTAGAGACCCCCCCCTCCTATCCCGGCGACTCTAACTGGAGTCTCAGAAGGCCGGATCGCCCCTTGTGAAAACTTAAGAATCCTTCTTCCTGTCGATGACGGGTACAACCTCCGTTCCCCCTTTTCACCCCCAAATCGTGCAGGGCGCGCGGCGACTCGGCGCGACTCTTGGTTGGCTTGATTCATCCCACTGCCAGGACAATCCCCCTCCCACTCCCTCTGCATGCAAGAGGACAGCAGAATTCTGCTTCGTCCTAAGGTTTTTTTTTGGTTTTTATTACATCGCCCGTGTGGTGACGCACCCTCTGTGTTGGCCGTGCCGCGTTTTTCAATAGAATTCCTGAGCCGTTCCCGTTCGTCTTTTTTTTTTTCCTGGTTACCAGTAATTATTCGCAACGAGGCAGTTTTGCACCCCCGCCACGACTTACTTTTTTTTGTCTGTGAGTGAGTTTGTGGATCTTTTAATTCCTTTCCACCGTAGCCGCCTCGATTCTCCGGCGAGACACTCGGCCCTTCTGCTCTGCCCAAGAGTGTGTCCTGATAAGTCCGATGAACTCTGTGCACTACCTTTCCTCCGGTTCCTACCTTCTGGAGAAGCCTTGGTTTTTCCCCCCCCTATTAGCCCTCTTATTCCTGTATCTGTTTTCTCGCGCTTGCAGAGACTGTATAACAAGGCGATAAGTCACGATCGCATTGCTGTTGGTCTTCCCTGCACGAGATCGTCCCCAGAGTTTCATTCCCATCCTACGTTTCCCTCTTTCTTCCATGGTTCTGTGCTGACCTGTGACCACTTATGGCCGGGGCCTGATTATGGGGCGGCACTCCCTCCCTTTACTTAAACCTTTTCCTCTTCGCCCTTTCGTTACTTCTTTGCATTGACTGCCTTGGCACGCTTAACCGTCCTCCTCCGGAGGTTAAGGGAAATCGGAGGGTTTTCCCATCGGGTTTGAATATAACGTCTGGTTTCACTCCTCCCCTAGCATTATTGTCTTCATTCTGCGAGAGTCCTTCCTGTCCTTTTTTATTCTACAGAATCAACGGATAAGCCCTGGACCTTCCCCCATAGTTCCTCTCCCCCCCTGATGCGGACCTAAGCGTTGATCAATCTGGAAAGATTGGAGATGCAGAAAACACTCTCGCCATGATACAAGGCTTTGCGTCCTCTATCCCCTGCTGTTTAATGAATCCCCGCTCGTCTTTTCCCGATATATGTAATTCAGAGCGTCCGGCTAGCGGCTTGTACATCTTTAAAGACCCTTCGACCTCACTATCTTTTTGTGATTTACTCGCCCAGCAATCCCCAGATTCTTTGGTCCTTCACCTCACTTCGAATTCACACCATTCCATGCCGTTTGACCTGCTTCTTCCACCTAGGTCAACACCTCAAGCGAAAAGGCCTAAAGAAAATTTCCTTTCCCCACGTCCATTTCTGCTGAAGTATTTCTTATACCCCTCGGTGCCGCCACCTCTCCTTTTACCCACTACTCTGCTTTCTTCCTTCATCTCATTTTGACTCCGCTTTCCTACAATTTCCCTGTAGTAATTTCTTTTTTCCTTTGCTTGGTCCTTCCGTTAACTGTCACCTTGACCCCGCTATTTGCGGATGCTTTTCACTGCTGTCTACCTCGAATCATAGGAACATTCCTTTTTACGTTCGACGAACTAGACTTCTCTTTTCCCCTAGGACCCCGATTGTGGCAAAATCCGCTTTGTACCTCGAAGATCTAATCTCCAGAACCCGTTCCACCCTTGACCCGTCAAGACCGCCGTAGATGGCCCCAACTCTTTTTCCTCTCCAAACGATTCGACTGGGATACCTAGAGTTGCTGGGGTGCGAATAATTTTAGCGTAGGTTGAGCTAAATCGTGGATCCTCCAATTTTCCTTACTTTTTCTTTCCTCATTCTTTTTTTGAGAGAGATAGAGAACGCCCTTCTCGTCCTTTCTTTCCTCCGGCCGAGCTGTCTTTAGCATACCAAGTCTCTTCTTAACCTCATCCCCGTTTCCTTAAGAGTTCGTCTCTCTTTTCCTCTTTCCCCTAATCAGGGCTGCTTCTGTCTTTCCTTAGCGTTACCTCTTTCTGGGCGAGGTATATCTTCCTTGCTCCCTTCAAGGCCCTTTTTTTTACCACTCCGTTTTCATCCTCCCAGTAGAGAAGGGCGATGTTTTAGTCCATTGTGAATCGCCACCCTTTGAGATTCCCTTTCTTCTGGGAAAGCGCACTCTTTTGTGAAGCCTACTCCGGGGGGTTGCGGTTCCTCGGAACGTCCAAACACGACGCTGCCTCATGAACCTGCCGCTTACCTGTCAAGTGCGGGTTTCTTTACTCCCGCTTAGCGGTTTTTCCTTACGCCCCCAGCTCCCTCCGTCTTCCTGGTGACAAGGTCAATTGTTTAGTCCCCCCCCTATTGAAGTCTTTCTTTCTCCGTCCTCACGTTTTTTTTTTTGTCCTGAGTGCTGTCCACCTCTGAACCCCTCTCCCCTCTTCTTTGCCTCTCACGCTGGATGATCCGGCTCGCACGGTGTCTTCATTTTTTCAAAATCAGCGCACCTCCCTCTGGCCCGGCCGCAGGTGTTTGCCTTCACTCATTGTCTTTTTCTAGTCTTTTGGATTGAGTTTCTTCCCCCCCTTCAGCACTTCTTGGAAGAAGCACGCGAGTTGTTTTTTCAGTTATTCCTCTTAGGACCCTGGCCGGCAAACGACTGCCCCCGCCCTCTCAAGATGTCTGAGTTTTTTCGGATTTGTGAGGTCACCCTTGCGATAGAGAGCTCCTGAGTTCCTCCCCGCTCGTTACTTCTACTATGTGACTCCAAAGGCGTCAAGCGTCGTTTTGACTCACTGAGAAGAAGACCTCAAACACTCTTTCTTCCCCTGCCGTCAAGGATGACAGATCCTCCCTCCCTCCCAGCACGTGAGATTCGCCTCTTTTTTCACACGTCGCTACCCTTTTCTCCTTCTTTCTTCTGCTTTTGGACTCTTTATCCCCTTGTCTCTCTTTGGAATTAGACCACCCGTTTCTTCCCCTCGTGGACCTTCTCCCTTGTTTTCCCTCCTTGTTTTTCTCCTAACACAGAGTTTCGGTTGTGCCTTAGATCGACCATCCCCCCCCCCGCGCCCCGCTCGACGGTTGTTACATCTTTAGGTGTGGCGGAGTGCATGGCTCTCCACACTTTGAGTTGCCTAACCTGATCTTGGCGGGCTCGCTTCCTTTGGTGGGCGATTTTTTTCTTTTTTCGTACCAGCCAGGAGTGTTGTTCGAATCTTCACGTCCCACGACTGCCCCCTCCTTTCGCGACAGATCCCTTAGTTTTCTCAATCCCGCGTTTCCCTAATCCTTCTTTTACCTTTTTTTGCGAACAGTACGATGCCGCCGTACTCCGTCTCTTACTGCTCACAGGAAACCCCTTGACCTGGCTGTTTCAAATCCTTCCCTTCCTTTCCCTCCTACTGGACGCGACGCCCTCCCTTTAGTGCCCCCTTTCCCTCCCATTTATGAGTGTCGTGATGTATGAAGGTTAGTAATTTTTTTTTTCCTCAAGCCGCAAACGTTTTGCCCTTAAAGTAGTCGGGGCCCCCCACTTACGTTGGCTTGGGTCAATGGACTCCCTTACCCACCTCTTCCTGCGCCAGTAGTAGAGACCTTCTTGTGGAAAAACCGGCTCACGCATCACCCACACCTTGCTTCAACTAATATTGTTCAGTTTTCGGGATTTCCTCGCCTTGTCTCCCGCGTGAAATCTGGCGGAAGTGAGGTCTATCTCTCTACGAAC
>Ga0179593_1628100_pt1 | contig 11346 bp, 21 predicted proteins | sample CZODoug2_1_08_16_FD_185931 | JGI IMG/M metagenome (GOLD analysis project Ga0179593, IMG submission 185931) | Vadose zone soil fungal communities from Angelo Coast Range Reserve, California, USA - CZODoug2_1_08_16fungal (PacBio error correction) | ecosystem: Environmental > Terrestrial > Soil >... | reverse complement strand
TACATTTTTTCTTTATGTACTTCTACCCAAAGATCTCCCAAGATCCAAACGCTTCTCCCCGAGCGTGTTCATACTCAACTCCCCCCCCTTCTAGTAAGGGGTCAGGGAGGTTGCCGCGTGTTTCAGTAAAATAAGGGTAAACTTTCGGCATGCGGTGACAACCCCAGTGTGGGATCTGAGTACGACCCATATTTGTTTGAGCCCCTTCTCTTTTTCAGAGTCCAACTCCTTACCGTTTCCTCCCTGGTTCCTTCTCCCCCACCATCTAATATCATTCACCGAATTCTTGTAGAGCCCGCCTTTTCCCTTTGGGATTTTGTCCCTACAGGGGGTTACCCCCTATAACTTTACCTATTTCCCCTAATTTTAGAGTATTTGATATGCTTTCTGCGAATGGAAAGGTGTCCCCCCCCCTCCTTCCATGCATGACTAATTCTTCTTCTTTTGAAGAGCATTGGAGGTCATTTGGTCTCTATTGGGTGGAAATAAATACAGTCCTCTCCTCCTTTTAATATTTTTCCTCCAAAAAGGTTGTAGTATCAGACTGTCTAGTACTTCATTCCCTTTTTTTTTTTTTTATGGTCCTTTCTTCCCCCCTCTCCAAGGTCTGTGGACCTGCTTCTCCTATCAATACAGGAATCATGGTTTCCTCCCCCCCCCCACCAAGGGGGTTGGATTGGGCATTGGGAAATCCAATTAGTACTTTCCATTTTTTCCTGGGAATCTTCCCACCGGGTAGTTTTAAGAAACCCACTCTGGTTTACGGGACCCACCAGACCCTGGATGTTTTTTTGGAAAAAGTGTACTAGTGTGGTGGGTTCCCTTCTGATTCACCCCTTGGACCAAGGTGTATAGTTTCGTAGTGGACTTATAAGCGAAGGTGAACTAGTGTCTACGTCAAACACTATCACACTTTTTTGCATACCCTCTTTTTTCCCCCCGTCAGAATGGCCAGTTTTTTCCCTCTGTTCCTTGTTGTCTTTGGTGTTTTCAAGTGGACGCGGGAAGTGTGGCGGCTTTTCCCCCCCTGGGATACTCCATCAGGGGTTTTTCCTTGGGTTTTGGTGGTGTGGCCAAGGTGAACTCCCCTTTCGAGTTGTCAGTAAGTAAATTTACTTCCCGGCTTGCCACAATTGAGCCCATTTCCCCCTTTTTTCCCCTTTTTTCCCCAATTAACTTTTTCTTCCTGCCCCAGGTAGATTTGAAGCCCCTTTCATCTGATCATTTGGGCATCCGGGCGCTCATATATCCCTTTTTTTTCCTTTAGTGTGCAAATCAAGGGAGCATCTTCACAACCCAAAACTAGTAAAAAATATTGTTCTCTGAGTGATGGGGGACCACCAGTTGGTTCTAGGGTTATTTGCGTTGTGTGCGCCTATTCCTCCCCCCCCAACTGCCCACCTACTGTTCTTAATCCGAGCACCTCCCACCCCCCCCTTGTCACCCACCTGCTTTTTTATTTCCGGTTTTGGGATATTCAATGGTTTTTCCCCCTCCCAGAAGACACACAACTTAACATCTGTTTTTTCCTTGCTTTTTTTCTCACCCCCCATCCCATTCCCCCCCCCATTAACACTACCTCTGGCGGCACTTTCCCTCATAACTGTTACCCCCTTTGGATTTGTAAATCTTTTGCCGCACCTTTAAAATTCTCCCTGGTTTAGATAGGTTTTCAGACGTTCCCCTGCCCCCCCTCCCCAAAAATGTCACGATTAGTTGTCTTCCCCTTCTCTTCTTCCCCATTTGATAGGCAATTGATTTGGCAATTTGATAAAGGAAACCTTCCTTTTCCCATCACATCTTCTCGATTGTTGGTACTATCCACGTGGTTTATACTTCCCCCCTTCCACATTAACACACCCTTGAGAAAGAAACCTCCTTCCTTCTTTGTGGTTGAGCCTTCTTTTCTTCGAGTGTTTCTTTTTCTGGATGGACTTTCCTCTCCCCCACTTTTTCCACACAGTTCCCCCCCCCCCCTCTGTGAAATAAACCCTTTTTTCCCTTGTCTCAGGTACGTTCTTTATCAACTACTTCACTTTCAATTTTCAATCCAAATGGTCCCTTCTTTCCCTCCCCCTTTAATCCCCCACCTCCTCTGAAATGGACAGTTTTTCATCAGACAAGCCTCTTCCTCGAGGCATACCGGCTTGCACCCAATGTACTGGTTGGAAAAGTACACAGACCCCCCCACCAAAATAATTAAAATGTCCTTCCTTCTTTCCCCTCTTGCAGAACAGTCTCGTTTGCAGGGTGAAAATGTTTTTTCCCTTTCTTTTCCGAGGACAATCAGTGCTGCCACATCCTCTCTTTACAGTACGTGTGTTTATTTAGGGAACCCCTTTTTTCCCCCCCCCCCCCAAAACTTTTCTCATCATTTTTCCCCAAAGAGTTAAGGGTTTTTTTCCGTGGTGTGATTGTGATCTTCCCCATCAGGTTTCCAGTTGGAAGTTTTGATATAGGGCATCAAAACACCCCCCCCCCCCCCCCCCCCCCCACCCCCCACACACACCCCCCCCCCCCCCCCCCCCCCCCCCACCAACAAATATGGTGTTCTCCCCTTACAGATACCCTGGGTGTCCCCTCCCATCCTTTACTCTTTCCTCTATTTTGGGGGAGTATTTGATAATGTACTGGTCTGTTTGCAATACATGACATACCCCCCCTTCCATGCATCTCATTTACCATTGAGAGGGCATTTCCCTTTTTCTCTATTGGGAAGAACCTTAACCCACCTGAAAAACCCCCCCCCCCCCCTTCCCCTTTTTTCATAACAGAAAGGCAAATTGGCTTCCCTTTACATTATTCAAGGGACTTTTTCTTTCTCCAAGTCCAGAGTTAATGGTCCACAACAAACCAATCCCCCCACCCCTTGAGTTCCCCCCTGATGTGAAATCACAGGGAGGGTCTCCCCCCTTGCAAGGCGTTTCCCCCCCCCCCCAGCCAATTCAGGTACAAAAAGCCTGCCCTTTGCAATACCACCACCTTCCCTTCCTTACTTTCTCTTAGATGTTACTAGTGTTCCCCCGTGCTTATATAACCCCTTTCCTCCCTCTCAAAAAATGGGTCCTGTTAATCTTTGTGATCCATCCCCCCCCAACCTCATGGTTCACTCCATTTTGTTTTCCAGTTTTTTTACCAACCATGGAGTTTTTCTTGACAACAAAACTCCCCTTCCTTGACCTTCTTTTGCAGGTCAATACCTACGTCTAGGACACCAGGAGAGGGGAAACTCAACCATTGGTTTAAAGGCACCTTCAGGTCACTGGAGGGGTTGAGGAGCATCTTTCCCTTTCCCCTGGTGACTCTTCCCACAAAACTGCTCCCCTCACAAAGTGCTCTGGTCTTCCACTGAAGTAAGAGACCTTTTCTACGACAAAAACCTTCTTTCCCCCCCCCCCTTCAAATTCTTTTTTTCCCCACCCAAGAGAAGCCCAAAACGCTTTTCCTTCCCCAAAGGATCTCAGACCCCTTTTCTCCTCCTTTTTTATTATGTTAATTCTGTATTGTGTCCACATGCCCTCTTGATCCAATACTCTACCAACATATATAAAGTTAAGATCAGTAACACCTGTTAGTTCCCCCCCCCTGTCTCCCCTCCCCCAAATGTTCGTTAGTTGCCGTTCATCACAAGAATTACTTCTTTCTTCGATGAGATTTCTCATTTTAGATTGATGGGTTCTAAAGATACTCTTTCAAGGAAGGTAGGTAGTTGAGCTGAAATTTTCGTTTTCTTCCCCTTATGGTGGAGTTATAATAATATCTTTTTTTCACCCTAAGTCTCTATTATGTTTCTATCCCCCTTATTTTGCACGGGGCCGAGCCCCCCCCCCAGTTCCCCACCCATGCGTTTTCTTTAACCACCTCCCTTTTCTGAGAGCGTTTTGGAGGTCGGTCTATCTTGGGTAGAAATAATAAAGAAAAATAAGCCTCCTCTTTCTCCTTCCTTTTTTTGTTTTCTTATCTTTATTTTTATTTATTTAGGTTATACAAACTAAAGCGACCCCCCCCCCCCGTTTTGAAGACCTTTCTGTTGGATAATAATTCCCCTCCAAATCCGTATTGTGTACGTTGCGAGCTTTCCCCCCCCCCACTGGCTTAAAATAATTTAAACATTTCTATAAAACCCCTTCTTTGGGGGACACCCTTTTCTCTTAGGATTAAATAAAACACCGAAGCGCCTCTCAGATCAACTGAACACTTTCCGGGGATTATGATCCTCACCCATCTTCTTCAGATATCATGGACCCTGTTTAGAGCTTCACTTCTGGGATTTTCGGAAGGTGTGGCCCTTCCCATATGATATTAACTTTATCACTATCCTTCCTTTTCTTGATCATTTGCTATGGGCATGCGAATGTGACACGAATAACATACTATACTTCTTTTTTTCCATTGATCCCCCGGATTTTAGTTGTCTTCCCCGTGGGAGTTGCGGTTGGCTCTCTTTTTTTTCCCTTAAAATCTTTTCCCCCTTCCTCCACAGGTTGTAGTAGAAATAACTAGACTTCATATGTAAACATGCTATGGCCCTTTTTTTGTCAGCCCCCCTTCTTTTTCATCATGTCACATATTGCTCCTCTCCTTCTTGCACCCACAAGGGGGTTGCTTGGTCCTTCCCTCTCCTTCATTAAATCAGTTATTGCTTTTCATAGTCCTTAAGTCCCGTTTTGCAGACCCTTAAAAACCAGAATGGATGTGTTCCCTTTTCCCTCTGGTTGGGGGGGGAAGGACCCCAGGAGTAAACAAGGACCCTTTTTCCTCCCTTATTTTTGAATATAGCTCCTTTTTCGTGTGATAAGGGGAACCCCTTTCATAAAGAGGGGAAAACAGCCCTTCCCCTTTTTCCCCTTTTTGTGGTATTGCAGAATCTCATTTTTTTAATGATTGAGTGGTTGTTCTTTTTTGGCGGCCTCCTCATGGGTAACTCCTTTGGGTCTTAAATTTTGCTTGGGGTGTGTGGTTTTCACTTTTTGCCTCAAGTCCCTGGCCCTTTCCTTTCCCTTTCCAATTGAAGCAATTCCCTTTTCTCCAAACCCTGTAACCCACTTCGTTATTTTCTTTATTTCTTTCCTTCCCCCCCCCCCCATGTACTTCCAAATGTCCTTTCGATGGGAATAGTTCTAAGTAAAACATTTTTTAGTGAATGGATGTAAAATTTTCCCGACTGATAAAATAATTCCTATTGTAACATAGTACACTGTGAATTCTGGGGACACCCCATGGGTTCTCTTGAGGTCCCCCCCCTATTGTGGGGAGGAGAAGATCCCCAGAACCCGGGCCCCAACCCCGTACTTTCGGGGAGAAGAGAACCTCAAACCCTCAGACCCCAAGAGAATTTCCCAAACCCCGGAACTCTCGGAAAAATCTGTTTTTGTGTGATATTACACTGGTTGTCCCCTCCAGAACCACAAACTTAATTTCCCCTTTTTTCCCGTATTGTATACCTTTTTCCCCTTTCTTCATCCAACCATGTCAACCCAAGCTCTTCGTCACGTAGCCCAAGAAGTACGTACCCTTTAGTTTTTCTTATCGTGTTCTTCCCCCTTACATGTGAAAGCTTCTTTTCGTCCAGCGCGTGTCTGTAGGTCCCTGCACGAACCCTCTCTTTTTAGATTAGGTGATTACTCGTGCTCTCCTCCCTTTAGAAATTGATCTGTTCCAGACAGGACCTGACGCCAGATCCCTCTTTTTTCTTCACAGATGATGTGTGACTAGGGTTGAAAGGGGTTGAAACGGGGTGGAGAGGTAAATATCCACAGGCCCCCCAAGAGAAGCAATTGCAGAGAGAGGTGGCCTCACCCTTGTTCGAGTAGATTTCTGCTGGTGGTGAATGGGTTTTTTTAGGGTTAGTCGACAGAATCGACCAAATTCACACCGTTCCCCCAATTTCCAAAAACAGGTCCTTCCCCCAAAAAATATGGTCTTTTTTTTCTTTATCACACCTCAAGATCAATTGTCATATCCCCTTCAAAAAAATTTACCTCCCCCCTTTCCCCCCCGAATGGGGAAAGTTGTCTGGTTCGGGTCCTACAGTCCCCTGTTTGCCTCTTTGCATACCGGCTGTGTCTGTGAGGCAACCCTCCTTTCTCCCAATCCAACCAAAAACTAACATATGTACAGTACTTCTTTTTTCCCGAACTTGGATTTAAATGGGTGCGATGCACTTTTTCCCTTTGAGACAATGAAGGGCGAACATTCCCCCCCCTTGTTGTTCTTTTTGGAAAAAACCCCACCCCCCCCCCCCCAACCAGCATCATGGTTTTTTTCTCCCAGTCGTGAAGGTTTTTTGACTCTTTTCTTTTTGAGATTTGATCGACCCCAGGAGGGAACAGATTTTTCCTCTTTGCATAAACCAAACTGTTTCCTAGAGAACACAACGGGGGTGTCCCCCTTTTATATACATCCTCCTTTTGGAGTATTTGCATGCAGGGATGTGCACCCCCTGCCCAATACACCAGTGTCTTTCTCCATGCGAATTATTCACATCTTCACTCTGAGAAGCCTTTCCCCATTTGGGCTTTCTTTTCCCTTAAATAAAATAAAGAAAAATAACTAACAGAGGCAATTGCTTCAATTTTTTTCTTCCCCCTGGGAACTCTTGTGCAGGGACTCCTCCCGTCAAAGGGTCACCCTGGGCCACACCAAATCCCCCCCCATGTAGAAACATGATGTCTTGAACCCCATTCTAGGAACTTCCCCCCCCCTTAAATGCGCAAATGTCCCCATTTTTGCCAAACAGTCCCTTTTTAAGGAGACAATACCCCCCCTTTTCCCCCCAGTCTTTTTTGTGCCCTTTTTATTCCCAGGTTCTGGTAATAGTCGTGTCCACACTATTCACCCCTCCCCCGTTGTTCTCAGCCCCCCTTTAACTCCCATGTGTGATCAAGCCTTCTTTCCCCACCACTCCTCCCCTTTTTTTCCCAACACACATCCATTCGGGTTCCCCCCAAACTCTTAGTGAGTTTCGTTTTTTACCCTTCCATTGGCTTCAGTCAATACTAACTTGAGCTTTGTTCCCAAGCCACCCCCCTGTGGGTGCAAAAAGTCCCTGGGAGGGCGGAGGCCCTCCCTGATGCGCCAGGTCACAGGCTTCCCCCCCCCCCCTGGACTAAATGCCATAAACATTCTGGTCTACATTCCAATGACCGTCCCTTTTTTCCTCCCCGTTACACACTTCAATAGTAACTTTCCTTATTATTCCACCAAGAGCGCCCCCCCCCCCCTTCCCCCCCCCCCTCGTGACTCAAATGCTCTCCAATTGGTATAATAATTATCATGGCTTCCTCCTGTACCTTTATCCCCATAGGCCCCATACCTCTAAAAAAATATCTTCACTTGTCTCCCCCTTCCATCAGCTATGGGACACCTGTTGGGCAACACCGGTTTTTCCTTTTTCTGGTTGCTGGGCTTTCCCGGGTCGGATGAGCTTTCTTGAGGGGTGCGTATAGATCCGATCTAAACGGTATTCTTTGAGCTGAAAGCTTTTTTCACCAAAGTCTGGGTGGGTATCCGAAGATCTTTTTCCCCACCTCCGTTCTCCATTTATACTATGTGACATTTTCCTTTTGATCGCGCACAGACCCTTCCATACTATAATTGTCATGCTTCCAGATCGGTGTCTGATTTGGTCGCGTTGGTTCTCTCTTGGGTACCAATAAGAAATTTAATATCTCATCTCTTTTTTTTTTTTTTCTCTTGAAAGATATTCCAAATTTCGTATGATTTTTTCTACACAAGAGTGCCCACTCTTCCAAACGCTCTTTAGTGGGAATAATACTTCTCCCATCCCTAATTTTAGTGAGTGGTCGGTCCATTGAGTCCTTCTCCCTCAACTAGGATATAAAACATAATCGTTTTCTTTTCCACCCCCAGTGTGTTCTCTAGGATTCCCACCCATTGGTGAGACGCGCATCTTTTCCCCAATGCCCCCCTACCTTTTTCTTCGTATCTGAATCACCCCATAAATATCACTACTCAGAAAATGATTTTATTTAGAGCCCACGACCCTTTTATTTTCACGGTGTGGAACTACACCGTTGTAACAATCAGATGTCTCCTCTTGTTACAATATATTTTTTTCTTTTCGGGATTCATGCTATGGGGATGCGCCATCCCCCCCCCTACTATAATTACATGAATGATACCCCCCCCCCTATTGGTATGAGAACTTTGAGTAAGTGGGCTTTTTTTTTTTGTGGACCCTCCCCACCCGGAAAATATCCCCCCTTTTAATCTTTTTTCCCCACGGTTGAGTATGAAATCCTCTATTATTAATTTGAATGTATTAACCTCCCTCACTTTCTGTGTCAGCCCCTTCTTTTTGTTCGCATCCTGTAACATATGATCTCCTACAGTGAATCATTGGGGGTTTTCCCCCCCCCCCGGGGGTTGGATTGGGCCCTGTTCCCCCTCTCCCCCCCCCCCCCCCCCCCCCCCTTATTCCAGGACATTTGTATTGACGGCCTTCCAGGGTATTTCCGTCCCCAAAATAATCTGTTTTCCCAACAGAAGGATTTTTTTTTCCCAAGTGTAAGGCGTGGTGGTGGTTAAGGTTTTACACCTCCAGGACCAAGGTGGAAGTTCTGATTCCTTCCATCTAAGATAAGGGGAACTAGTGTGGCTCCCCCCTAGTAAAAGCCGAACACGAGGCGAAAAGACCCTTTTCCATTCAGGGGTGGTTATTTCCTCCTTTAATGGTCATTTTTGATGGGGTCCTGGACAGCTGAATTGTTGTCTTTTTTTTTTATGAATAATCAACCTTTGTGGGTTTTATCCATGGGGCTTGGTTTGGTGTCCGGTGCGTCCTTTCGCGTGCTTTCCTCATGTCAAGGTTTTGCCACAATGATTCCTTTTGACCCTGGTTCGACTTCCAATTTAAATTTTTGCCCCAGTAGAGCCCCCAAGGACTCACCAAGGCAGATCCTCTCTAAGGGGATAGATGTGAATGCCATGTAAAGATCTCACTTCTGTGCAATGTTATTGTGCACAATCCTTTTTCCCCCTTTCCCCACAAAACCACCGTATATACCTTCCCTATTTAGCTGAGGGTCACCCAGTTGTGTTCTCTTAGGCCTTTCTATTCTCAAACACCCTCTCCTGCTGTAATCGATCAAAATCACCCCCCCCCCCTGAAACTCTTGTAGCCCCCCCCCCTTTTTTTTCCGTCACTGTGTTGCCCTAACTTCCATAACACAACCTCATATGTTTAAGGGGCTCCCCTTCCCCATTGCCACCCATTTTTTCGGTCTCGCAAGAAACTTTACCATATTTTCTTTTGGATTGTACTTTTGACTGGGCCGCCTCCCCTTCCTGGATTTCGAGAGTGAATCTCTTTCGTCCTTTCAAACCAGAAAACTGTCATTTTCCGTTAAGTTGATTACCAGTAATTTTTTTCCTTTCTAGGAAATTGATCTGCCTTTGAAAGAACAGGAAACTCTTTTTTCCCATATTTTTATTTCACAGATCTCTATGGGGGAAAACTGTGTTCCTCCCAGCCCAATCCCTTCTCGAAGAAGAACCCTTTTTTGGTGTTGAGAGAGATTCTTTTCCTCTTTTTTGTTATGTGATTGGGTTGGCAAGTCTACCCACTTGCACACAGTTCTCCCTATCTGTTGAACTAAACCCCCTCGTATAAGGTCTCCCTATTAAAATTTCCTACCACTCCTCCCTCTCCCCAAATTATTGAAATCCCCCCAAATAACTAAAAAGGAATGCCCATGATTGTCTTTCCTCGCGCCTCTCGTCCATTTACTTTAACAATGTCTCCAGGACACCAGATTCCCCCTCCCCCAAAAACACACTATGACCTAATGTACAGGTATTCCTTTCCGAAACAGAGCTTGGTGGAAAATGGCCCTGCATGGGATGGTACATTCCCCCCTCCCAGGGCTTCTTTTCCTTTTGTGGTTCTTCTGTTAGCCCCCCCCATTGGAATATACCAACCAACAGCATCATGGGGCTCTACCCTCTTTTTTTTTTTTCTTCGAGGGTGTGATTGTTCCCGAGGAACGCGGGTTTCCCCCCAATATGGTGGAATAGCCTCCCGAGACAACACAAACTGGTGTCCCCTCAGCTTCATATGTCCCCCTTATATTTGGTCCCTTTTTTTCTACAGGGATGTGCACACGTTGATATATTTACATGTCTTCCCCTGATCAATCTTGAGAGCATTTGGAGTCCTTGTCTATGGGCAGAAATAAATACACTCTCGTTTTCCTCAACATCTTTCATTTCAATGGTGGCAATCCCTGGGAAATTGGCTTCCTTTTTCTGACAAAGCCCCAAGGAAGGACAGAGTTTTCCTTTGGTCCCCCCAACAATCCTTTAGACCCACATGATGCCTGACTCCCAGGAGGAAGATAGGTGGACCAGGGTCCCTCAAAATGGACCCCGCCATCCTTTTTCCCCCCCAAGGCAACCACAGAGGCAAGACTTCCAACGGGACGTGGCGTCATCTGGGATCTAGTGGTAAAGTAGTCACCCCTCGTTCCATTCTTCATTCAAAATACGTTTCCACATTGGTCCTGTGTCCCCCTTGTTTCAGCCCGTGTCCCCCCTCATTAAACGTTTTTCCCCCCAGGATGTTCAACAGGAACCCCCCCAGAATAGAGAGTTGCCCCACTTTACAGGAATTGATCCCCAGGGAAATCTCCCCCCTAAGGAGGAAGTGAAGAGGCGTTCCCCCAGCCCCCCATTTGTGGGTTCCTTTTTTCCCCCCAATGAGTAATGAGGGAGCTTTCCATGGGAGCCAGGTCCCAATGGCTGACACAACCCCCTCTCCCCAATAAAATCTTTCCCCCTTCAAAATGAAAGACCTTTCCCCAGTATTTTCTACTAACCCTTTTCTTAATATTAAAATTACACTTTTTTCCACCAAGGAGAAGCCCCAAATTTACCCCCCTTGACATCCAAAATGTACCGCAATCGCCCCTCTCATGCTGTTCCTTTCATACGTCTTTTTGGCACCTGTACATGCGCCATGAATTCAAATACCTCTAACCCCCCCCCCCTTAGTATATTTTTAAAGTTAAATATTTTATATGAGGGGACACCTTTTTGCCCAAAATGGGAGTCGTGCTGGCCCCCCCTCCTTTTTTCCTGGTCGGATATGAGGGATGCTCTGCCCATAAGATCCTCCCTGTAGGGGGGTGCTTTCCTAAGGCGCGTACCCCCAACCTAGGTGTAGCTTCCTCCTCCAAAATGGGGTGTTCCCCCTCCCCCCGATGTTACATTTATTTTACCCCCTTGGTCCTGCGTCCCGCCCCACAACAATACTATAATTGTATGCGTCTCGAATAGGTCTGTCCTTTTTTTCCGTTTGGGAGCTTTCGTGTAGAATAAAAAAGA
>Ga0179593_1574341_pt1 | contig 11346 bp, 14 predicted proteins | sample CZODoug2_1_08_16_FD_185931 | JGI IMG/M metagenome (GOLD analysis project Ga0179593, IMG submission 185931) | Vadose zone soil fungal communities from Angelo Coast Range Reserve, California, USA - CZODoug2_1_08_16fungal (PacBio error correction) | ecosystem: Environmental > Terrestrial > Soil >... | reverse complement strand
CCACGTTGTTTGCCCCCCCACTGTATGGATAGGTTCCGCCGGTCCCTCCAACAACACGGAAACGTCTTTGGTCGTCAAACGGGTTGGGACCGTCTTCTTCCTGCTTTTCGTTTCTTTAGCTGATGTACCCTGGGTGTCTTTGCTACTCAGTGGCTCCGCTCACCTCTTTTTTTCGCTCTCTTGAATCTTAGGAGGAAGTGGGTTCTCCTTCGTTTCTTTTTTTCCCCCATGTAGCCCTCGTTCCCTCTTTCGTCAGAGCCGTTTCCTCCTCGTTCTCCTGACGAAGCAGCTAAATTGCAGTAAACTGACTCCTCTGCATCCATTTTTAGAGAGATTCTGTTTTTTCTGACGCATGAGCCGTTCTCTTGAGCCTACCTTCTGCTTCGAGCCCCCGTGTTTCTTTTTTTGCGCTTCCCGTCCGCTTGTCGCTCCGGCCTTTGTTTTTTTTCGCCTCATCCGTCGCGCTCCTTCCTCATGCGGCTCTCCGTGCTTCCGGAATCTATCCTTTTCGCGGTGTTTTTGATCTTTTTTTCCCTCGTTGCTCTTCGCTTTTCATGTGTTTTTCCCCCCTATTTTGGTCTCACACGCCCCGCCCTTCTTTTTTCCCCGCCCCCCAGTAAACCAACCCGTTTGGTCTTGGTTCTGCCTTTCGACTCTGTGTTCACGCTTTGTCGCAAAAACAGATTGCTCGTTTCTTTTTCCCCCTCCCCCCATTACCCTCAGATAGATGTCTCCACAAGGCTCCCTGAATTTGAGATAATATCCTCACCGTCCTTCAAGATCAATCTGTTGCGCTTTGACGTTTTGTTTTTTTGGGTCCTCCCTCGGGAATTTTTAGTTTGTCCTTTCCCCATTTTTGCCATACCCCCCCTTGCCCCTCCAATCGTCTTTCGTCTGCCATGCTAAGAGAAGTTTTTCCGTCTATTCTTCCCCCTTTTCCCCCCGCTGCTGGACTTTCCGGAGGTTCAGTTACCGTGTTATTCAGCCTGGCGTGAGTAAAAAGATCTTCAGGGCCTTTTCTTTTCGCCATCTCCCTCAATACTTTGGCTAGACTCCCCTTTAGAGGTTTACTCCTGCGTCCTTCTTTGGAATCGACAGTTCACAAACGTACCAAAAGTATATGTGCACCACTTTTTCTTTTTTAACATATCCCAGCTCTATTTCGGATACCTTTCTCTGTTCACCGTAAGTTTTTATCCTTCCCCTCTCCCGCTGCGAATGGCTATTAACTTCCCGTCTTTTGGAGCGCTCCATTTTTTTTTCCCAGAACCCCCTCTTTTGGTATAGTTTCCTTTTTTCTTCTTGCCCGAGTAAGAGTTCCGGCGATCCGTTCTTCCTTATTGCAGCGGAGTGTTTCAAGTCCTCTCTTTCTCATTCTCGACGATGACGACAGACCCCAGATGCTGACCCGTTCGCGCGCTCCCCCCCCTTTCCGCCAGGCGCGTCCCAAAATTTCTTGGCGAAAAGACTCACGCCCTCCCTTTGAAGACATCATGTACCTCTATGTTTGGGACCCTTATCCCCTTCTCATGAATCACTTTCTCCTTTAAATGCTCAGGTCTTTTTGTACTTGCGGGGTTGATATTCTCGTGGGGTGGAGTTTGCTTTTCCTGTTTCGTTTACCTCACGCTTAGAGAACCCTTACTCTTTTGCAAAGGGTGGCGCTGTCTTCCCGGGATCCTTCGCCTTATCTCTCTCATGTTCAGTCTACCATCCGTTAATTTTCCTTCTCCCAGTGATCGTTTAGGTCGGTGGTTATACGAAGGTGACCTCCCAAGGAGAGTTAAGTCTAAGTTTTCCCCCGGAGTCCCCCGCGTCGATTTGAGGCGGACACTTGTTCTGGTTTTTGCCTTTTCTTCCCTTCTTACGACCCATCGTTCTTTTTCTCCTTCCTTTCTTGTACATTCAATAGAAGGAAACCTCCTGATACGCCCGCCAGGAACTTTTTTGGACCTCCGGTCCTTTTCTTTCCCCGGTGCAAGTTGCGAAGACCTGATCTAGTTTAATGCTGCTAGCCAGTCGGGACCTCTTCTCTGATTTTCTTACGACACCACCGACCCAAGCGTCCCGCCGACTCCGCTATGTCGGCCCTGCGCCCTATATCTATTTTTTTTCTCCCCTTTCTCTCCTCGGTGCCGAACGTCTTTTTGCCGGTCCACGTCGATTTTTTTTTTTTCAGTCCCCTCAAGGGATGTCGACTAACCCCCCTGTCCTTCCTTTCTCCTGCATTGGGCCCTCTCCAAGCCCTGTTTTCACTTTCCCCCTGGGGCTTAATCGATGCCCGTCCGCGCTTTTCTTGATCTTTAATATGAGCTATTTGCCGTCGTATTTGTTTGAAGTCCCCCCCCCGGCATCAATTCAGGCTCTTTTTTTTTTCATAGAGCCTCCCGCAAAAAACACAACTAGCCTGTTGTTTGTTTAATCGAATTATGCGGTTCTCTCCTTTCCCCCTCACCCTTATCATGCTCTCTCCTGTGTGGCCCTTCGTCCCCGACCCGACAAGAAATTTTTTCTGTTCGCAGTCACCGGGACGGCGCTGTCGAAAACGAATGTCCTTAGACTGCGATTAGACGTTTCCACCCCCTTTGTTCCTGAGTAGCGATTGTGTTTTCTTCAAAAGGGACCTCAGGCATCCCCGTTCGTTAGGGCCATGTTACTTACTTTCCCCAGGGCCGGCCGGCATGTCTCCCATTCCCTTTCTTTTCTCTCTTTCCTCTCGGACCCTGCCTTCTCAATGATTGGCAGGGAAGTCTTGCCCTTGTTTGAGTCTTTTTTCCGCGCTTTTCCTTCTGCCTTTCCGACGCCGAACATTCCTTCTTCCTCCTAAGCAAGAGGTGGCGGTCTGAACCCTGGCTCCCCCATTTCCCTCATCGCAGAACGGCTCTCTGTTTTTCCGGACTCTTTTCTGTCACGCTGCCTTTCTGCTCTTTTCTTCACAGTCGATCGAATTCGCACCACTTTTCCCGGTTTGAAGACGCTGATCGGTTGTGAATGGATTCCCGACTTTCTTTTCATGCTGGTTGATGAGGAATAGATTTTCTGTTTTCTGACCAATGGTCGCCGTCATCGACGGTTTTTATGACTGGTTGTGGCTACGGCGTACGGCGGTCACTGCCTTCCCCTTTTTTAATGTTCCCGGCTCACACTTTTTTTCCAGTATTTCGTCGTCTGGAGCGAAATGCCTTTTCTTCTACCCTTTTCCTCCGCAATGATTCTCCAGGTATATCCCGGCCTTCTCCCCACTTTTTGCTCATTCGGCGACGGTCATGTACTATTTTCCCCTCGAGAACGGTTTAGGCCTTTGCGCGTTTTTCGACATGGTGTCGGCCTAAGGAGTGACAGGAGGTTTCCTCTCGTCTGAAGTTTGCGTGCTGGCTATGATTTTGGGCTGGCGCCAATTCTTCATGAGCCTGTGGACGCAAGCCGCTTCCAGGTCAGGGTGTTCGTGGCTGTTGGACGAGCTCTTTTTAATAAGTGTTTCGGGTCTCCCATCTCCCTCTTTCCTAACCTCATCCGATCGTACTCGTGTTTTCCTTGGGGAGTTACCCCCGTCCCTTTTTTTTGATACGCCTTAGGTTTTTATGTATGCCAACACTATGATAACATATCCTCAGAGAACCTCCGTCCTTCTTCCCCTGTCCGGAGGTGACCGCAAGAACGTCCCCACTCTCCACAGGAAAGTCTCTTTCTTTCCTAGTACTCCAGGAGCTGATCAGCGAGCTGCGGCGCTTGGAACCTGAGGTTCCTTGTTGGCAAGTTCCGTGCTCGAATATCCTCCGCTGACTTTCCCACCCCCTTTGCAGCCGGTCGCTTCGAACGGCTCCAGGTCCCGATCCTCCCCTTGCCCGCTTCCCTCAGCTAAACTTTCCTTTAGGTCCCATGCCGGAGCCCATGTTATTCCCCCCCTTCCCAGAACCAAAGACGAGGTACGCGAATCGGTCTTTTACCATCTTGAGAAGGCGAAATTGTCAGCGCTCCTTAGCTCCCCTATTTTGACTTCCTCCGAGCGGAACGTTTCCTCTTCTCTCTCTGAAAGCGTGGGGGTTCGCTGTTTTTTTTTCTTTCCCACTAAAGAGCCCTTTCTTTCCCTCGAAACGGCAAAGTTCCTTCTCGGCCACAGACAGTTTCGTCCCACCCTGTATGGGTGGCGGGTATATAGACAGGTCCCTAACGTCTTTCGTTGGAGAACAAACGTGTTTCCATCCCCATCCTAGGTGTGTTGTTGGAGAGTACCAAATGAGCAACTTCTCCCTCCGTCCCTGGATTTAGTCCCCCCTCCCCCGTTTACCCCGGTTATGTACCGCGTGGCCCTTACTTCTTTTTTTTCTTTTCTTGACGCTTGAGTGTCTTCCTAAGAGACCACAAGATTTCCTCCTCGCGGCTCTTCAATATCGAGGCCTGTCAGCTCATTCCAGGCTGTTCGGAAAATGTTTCTTTCGCATTGGCCCTCAAGCCGAGCGTGAGCTACCTTTCTCTGGATTCCCGAAGCAGACTCCATTCTTCCTTTTTTTTTTTTTCAGGGTCCCCCGTAACAGGTTTTAGGCGATCTTCGGTATCCTTGGTTTCTCCGATTTTTGAGAAGTGAGCCTTGATAACTTTTACCAACTTCATCTGGCAGATCTCCGCGATCGTCTTTTCCCCCCTAGCAAAGCGCGGCCCTGGCGTCTCGGGAAGCCAGGACTCCTGGAGATCACCCCTCCCGGCCTCCCTTTTCCGCTTGACTTTTTTCTGTTCTTCTTTTTTTTCCGGACTTCTGCGTTTTCTTCGCAGTCTCGTGTTTCAGAGAAACCCTACCTTTTCCGTCAACGCCGAACTGCTTTGTTGTTCCCTCCCACGGTCTCATACCAGGTTGGAGATTCTTTTTTTGCGGCTCCTCGTTTACGTGCGAAGTTTAAGAAGAGAGGTACCTTCTTTTACCACATGCTCGGCCAACCCTGTTACTACCCCCTCCTTTTCCTTCCCCCTATCGGCTTCTGGCGGATCTTACTAGGCGAGTGATAGAGAGGGGCCCATCCCTCCCTAACCGCCCTTCTGTCTCAATGCAGCCGATGAGAAATCGTTGCCGACAACGTATGAACCCCCTTCCCGGCCTCCCCGTGCTCGCGGCGCAGTGGGCTCTACTTCGAAGGACCAGAGCGGTCCCGTCGGTTTTTGTTAGTGGGTTCTCCTGGTTCCGGCAGGCCTTTAAGTAGTTCTTTCGCCTCTTTTTCTTTAACAGGAAACTTTGACAAAGAAGCATTTACTCTCCATCCCTCTGAGTTTTCGACGTTTACTATATCCATATTGTCCAAATTCCTCATTTATGAGTGACAGATGGTTTACGTGAATGTCCATATATATTTTAAGCCATTCCTATGAAGAGTAGGAACGAATCATTCCCTGATCCTTTCTGGTTCTCTCTTGCTAAGAGGGGCATTTACCCTTTTTCCCCACGCCTTTTATGGTCAGTTCATCCATCACCACTGAAGTTCTCTCTTCCCTTCCCTCCTGTCATACCCCCGTATCCCTTCCCATATTCCCTCCTTTTTCACCCGCTCGTTCTCCGACACCCCCCCCCCCTATCAGCGCGATCTCCTGTCCTGCTCTTATCCACCCGGGTTCGTAGTCCTTCTTCTGCCTGTTGCTTCTCTTCGATGCCGATCTTAGCGCTTATCTCTTTCCAAGTTCCGGCCTGCATTAGTCGAACCCTCGTTGGCGTCGAGAAGCCCTCCCATTCCCCCCAGGGCTCTCGAACGCGTGAATCTCCCCTAAATTGGTTTCATTCTCTACAGTCCATCTCCGCCACTTTTTTCTTCTCCCTCGCCCTTGTTCTTCCTTTCCCTCTTTGCCAAATCTGGACTGATGCAGTCCTTTTCTTTCTGTCCCCCTCTTCTCCCTCCTTTTGCCGCTCCCTCTTCGCCTTCTCACATAAATTGCTTCTATCGATCCACTCCCCGGTTTTATTATGTTGACGGGGGGCTTCTCGGGCGGCCTCATTTAAGGGCCATACCCCGACCACCCTCACACCCACATACGCTGCCCAACCCACCACTCTTCTTCTCTAATTCTCCTTTCTCCGGCCCTTCTTGGCTCATGTCTTTTTTCTTTCGCCGAGCCCATTTCCTGCTCCGAGCCCTACCGGGCTCGAAGAGTGGATGTTCTCTTTCTTCCTCCGCCAGCCTCACCTCTCGTTCCTCGTTGTTTTCTGCCTTCTGACCCCGGCGCCTCTCTTGTCCTTTTTGTACCCTCCGTTTGTATATTTTACGATGAGGGTTTTGCGGCTTCTTTTTGTTTTTGTTTTTTTTTCAATCCAAGTATTATCTTGATGACGGACATCACGTCTGCCTGATTCCCCTTTGTTCGTCGCCGCGGCCCACCCCCTTTGGGCGCCAAGACTTTCCCCCCCGGCCCTCATTTAATCCTTCCGCGATTTTGGCCATTGAGCCCCCCAGATCATTGCATACGAGTTCGAATCCTTTTCCGCGCCTCGCTTTTCGCCTTTTTGAGGTGTCACTTCAATGTTCGGCTTTTAGAGGTAAAGGTTTCAAGTTTACGAAGTCCTTGAAGGTCCTTTTCACGATTAAATCGGACAACAGTTGGTTTGCTTGTCCCAGGCTCCCTTGCTGTTTGGTGAGTGTTGATCCTTTAGGTTCACGTTTATTCCCCTTGCTCTAGATAAATTGTTTTACCCGCGTCGTGTCATCCTCACTTTTTTGAACCCGTCTTTTTTTTTGTCTTAGTCCGATTGCCTCAACTGTCCCTTTACTTTTCTTCCCTTTTTGTGATGTCACCGGCTTCTTTGACACCTTCAGTTGTTGTGGGTTTTGCGTGATAGGGATGACGGGCCACCAGCTGGCCTTCTCCATGTGGCGCACTTTTCCTGTTTCACTGCGTCCCTTCTCCTCCTGTATTCCTTCGACCAGGACCGTTCTGGCCGCCTCCATTGACAAGCCCGACCGTGGACCGGTTTTCCCTTTTCTGACTGACCTTGATTTCCTCGCTTTGGTTATTCCCCAATTTGTTTTTGACTCCTTGGTTTCTGTTTCATATTTTTGATGTCGGCTCCCCCCTCCTTGTGACTTACACCCCCTCCCCAGCCACGCAGCACGCTATCAATCCTACGTCGGCAACATCTTGTCCGGGAACTCCTCCTGCCACCCACTTTTTTTGAGAGATATTGCTGCCTCGTGATTTTTGTGTGATCTGCTCTGCTTGTCTGATCCTTCTTGGTTCAGGTGGTTCCAGGATGTCTCATTAAATCCCTTACGCCGCTTGTGTACCCCTTCATCCCTCCCCCCGGCCAGTTCTTATGGAATGGCCAACCGTCAACGGTCTTAGGGGCCACCGGGTTTGCCTGCGTCGCTCTGCCTTTTATCTGTAAGTAATAGTGTAGTTGGCTTTGCCGTTGTTTAACCGGTGCAGGCGTCCCCGCTGCCGCCCCTCTCCCTTTCCTTCGAGCACAGGCTCCACCACACTATTTTTCTTTTGTCTTATGGTTTATCGAAGCTTGTTTGTTCTCAGTTGAAAATCCATCACTTTTCTCTTCCGTTTTGTAATTCGTCGAGTTTTCCATAGTTTTAAACATTTTTCTGTTCAGAAGTACGACCTCCGCTGCGGTCGGGACGTGCCCTCTGCCCTGGCGATATCCGCGTTCGCCCTCTTAATCTAGGTAGAGATCTCTGGGTGCCGTTCTCCGTGTTGCTTTTGTCCATCCCTCCGAGTCCGGGGCATCTTGCGCTTATCGTAATCGGGTTGTGTTTTTTACTCCACGTTATAAACAGGTCCATCCCCCGCTTTTTCGCTTCGGGCAGTTTCAACCGCACCCCTAGCCTCCTCCCCAGGGAAGTTAACGTGATTTCGGTTATCGTCCAAACACTCGGACACTTTCATTTTTGGGACTTTTTTTTCTGGGCGGCCCTGCTTTTGTCGAGATGCGAGGCGCTTCCTCTCTCCTTCCCCATGTTACAGGTTTTTCTTCTGCGATACAAGATTTGGCCATGATTGTCACCACAGCTCCTGTTCCCTCGAGACATTCTTCTTCACATTCGGTCCAGATCTCATGGACGCTGCCTTCGGAATTTTCTGCCCTTTAGACAATCACGAACAACAAGCTATTTTCCGCCTTACGGGTGCCTTGCCGTGATCGCGGATTCCTTACTTATTGTCCTGATGGAGTACACTACAAGCTGGCCTTTTTTTCCCTCCAAGTACCCTTAGTCCCCCCTCACTCGGTGGAATGGAGTCCTGGTCCGGCATCACCAGTTGATTCCTTTCTGCTGTGGTCCATCAACCGGCTCCCGGTTGTTCTCCCTCTTTAGAGAGGGAGGTTACTCCTTCTGATATCTTTACGCCCCCTCCTCATTTTCTTCTCCTCCCCTATTTTATTTCCCCCCCCCCTCGTGATGTGCGCAAGTCGCGACGGGCGGTCGCGTGATTTTTCTTTTGTTACGGTGGATTGAACTTTTTGTTCTTTCCCAGGGTTCGGCATCACTCTCCCCTACGGTTTGTTGTCTCTTGGGAGGTTACACTCTGTAGTGATCCGTCTCATCTTCTTTTTCCCCCGCACCATCGGGCATACCCCATCATTTTTTGCGAGCATCTGTTTACTCACCCTTTGCGCACCCTTTCTTTTCTGCTTGGTCCCAAGAGCCGTTTCCCTTGGTGTATTAGGGTTTCTCTTTTCTTTTGCCTTTCGTGCGTTGATTTCTCCTTTTGACCACACTTCCCATGATTCCTCCCATCATTTCAAAGCAGCACACCGCCCGCCACCCAAGTCAGAGAGGCAACATCTTGGTTTCTCTATGAGTGTCTCTCATCCATGGTCGTTTCCTCCGCCAGTTGCCTTTTATAGGGATTGGGGAGTAAGCGTTCCCTTTTCTCTAGTCGTTCGCAAGTGTCTCTCTCGGCTCACCGGGTATGCGATCATCAACCACCTTCTCGCTACCAACCTGGTACTTCTCCCTTCTTACTTCCCTTTTGTCGTATTTGTGCCTTCTGCCACTTTCAAGACGATGTACGCGACGCTCGCGCTTCAGCTAATTTTTTTGGTAGTTCGAAAGTGGAGCCCCCCTTTTTTCCTCTTTCCTGACCTCCGAATAGGCACGTCGCTTGACCAGAACCTTCTTTTTTGTCTTGAGCACCCGAAGCTCAGACTTTTCATCGACCCTTAGTGCGTAAAACGACAGTTGCGACCCTCCTCGTCCTTTTGATATCCTGCCCCTCCTTGCCCTGGGTCTTTTGCGACATCTGTTGATCTACTCTCTTTCTCCTTTTTTCCACCACGTCCGACAACGATGGTCTGGTTCCTGGTAGTATCCCCTCCCAGTCCCTCCTTTGTAGCTTTCCCCTCCCAGCTTCTGGCAGTTCTGATCGTTTCCCTTATTCTCCTCATCCGCTTTTTCCCGTTTCTTAGGCCTTTTCCAGGTCAGCTCTTTATAGACTATTTTTCTCCGCTTCCCCTTTTCTTGTCAGCCGCGTAATCGTCTTTTATTATGTTCTCTTTTGGTCCTCATCCTACATGTGACCTTGATTTTGGTACGCTTTTTATACAAGGTTTTTTTCTCTTTCTGTTGGCTCTTTGATGCTAGCATGTTTTGTTTCCCTTTGGCGCGCTTCCGTTTGCTTTTTTTATATGCGAGACACCCTGGCTCCCCCGTGCCGCTGCACCTGTGAGTGCCTTTTTTCGATCAAGCATTTCGGTCGTTCCCTGCTCTTTGACTATGATTCCTTTCTGCTTCAGACTCTGCGTTTCAGCTTATTCGTTTAATCACCCTTTCTTGTACTAAACGCAGCTTGCTTTGCCTTCCCGCCCGTTCGCAGTCACCAACGTCTGAGCGAGGGGGCTTTGCGGCCGGCGTCCTTCTTTTTTTTTTTTTTTTCCACTTGACGACTTTGCTCTTCCAGGACAAACCACCTACTGAAACGGAGATAGAGATCGGTTGTGTATTCCCCCCCCCCCCCCTTCTTTTCAGGTCGCTTTTATATGTTCCCGCCCTGAACACAGCTCCTTGGACGATGACGGAGTTAACCTTGAAGTAGTGTTCTTTGTTTTGTTTTTTATCGTAGACAGTTTCCTTCCTCCCCGGCCTCCTGTCATGGGCAAATGCTCCCTCTCTTAGCCGATTCGCCCGATGGCAAGCGCTTTTCCTTATTTCCTTAGCCCGGATCCCAGGATGACCGCCGGCTTCCTAGATTCAGGAGTTCTCTGTCTCTCCACGCTTTCCCGGAGAAACAGAACACCTTGCCTACCTTGCCTCCTTCCTGTGGATTCCCCACGTCTCCCCCGGCCCAAACCTTTCCTCCACGTCTTCTTTTCGCTACCAGTTTTTGTGTCCCCATCCAGATCTATTTTTAACGCATAATGACCCCGTCATAGTCGTCTCTTTAGCTCGGTCCCCCCAACACGAACTTCCCTCCAGGTGCGGTGACCTGACTTCCTAGAGATCGGACTTGTTACCATTCCTCCCAACGGCAGCCTTTCAATGTCTTTCATGAGTCCCAGTCGTTTTCATGACGCCCCCTTTTTTTTGCATGCCCCGAAAGAGTTATGTTCGTTTTCCCTCGCGCACACAAGTTTTGATTTCTCTTCCCGACCCCTCCCCCTTGTCTGCTTCTTTGAGTGCGCGCCTCCGTTTTCTTTTTTCAAAAACTCCCTTCTGGCCACTCCTGTCATGATTTTCCCTCCTTTGAGAGAAATCTGACCTTTTTTTTTTTCTCATCTGATTTTTCCCTCGTGTCACTGTTTCCCCAAAGTTCTTTCTCTGTCGTTCCCCTGGCCCTTGCACGACCCTTTTTTGTCTAGGTGCCGTTTTTGGCCCTGGTCCCGGTCCACCTTACTTCTTTTCCTGAAAAGGTGTTATGTCAGGGCCCCTTCCTTAGATCAGTTTTTGAATGATTGTCTCAGTCGACAGAGCCGCCTCCGCGTAGAGGACTTTTGCGACAACCTTATTTTTCTACGTCCGTGATCCAATAGAATTGCCTCCCGAGTCCTTTCTCCGTATGGTTTCCCACTTTATGACTAAACCCCGTAGATGTTAGTCTTCCCTGGCTCGTGGTTGTTGAGGTTCCGGCCCCCGTTCAACCCCTGATGGCCTCTGGGCTTGTGCCAGCTGCCTCACTACTTTTAGCCGCGATCAATAATTACTCTATGAATCTCTTGGCCTCCCTCGGTTTTTCACAACGCTTTAAGCCCTAGACCTCCCTTTGTCCCCCGTTGCTCCTTCTTTTCCTCACTCCCCAACCCCGGTAGCACCAATTGCTACTTTTCCGGAGCCCTTTTCGTAGGCCAGCCGTGGGCCTGCCGAACCCTCCTACCCCTCTTTGCGTCTTGTTTTTTTTTTTGCCGCGATGTACGGCAAAATCCTTGGC
>Ga0179593_1316845_pt1 | contig 11346 bp, 12 predicted proteins | sample CZODoug2_1_08_16_FD_185931 | JGI IMG/M metagenome (GOLD analysis project Ga0179593, IMG submission 185931) | Vadose zone soil fungal communities from Angelo Coast Range Reserve, California, USA - CZODoug2_1_08_16fungal (PacBio error correction) | ecosystem: Environmental > Terrestrial > Soil >... | reverse complement strand
CCTTAGAGAGATCATTTTTCTGATCTCTGTCCTTCCAGTTTGTATCTCAGAGACCCTGAAAAGTCGACAACTTTTTGAAGCTTCCACTTCCTTTCCCCATCCCCCCCGGCGCCTTCTTTCTTTTTTCCGCCATGGCAGAGTAGTGCGGCTGTGGTGGGGGGGAGGTGGCTCAGATTGGTGTGATTGCCCGCTCAGCCAATTTACTCAGGATCCCGCCTTTCCCCCCCCCTTCTACCTTTCGCTTCTTATGGTCTCCGAAACACCCACATTCCCGACCGCGAAACCGTCTTCTGACTGTTTTTTACGCGGCCTTCGAGTTTTACACCTCCGCCTGCGTCAGCTCCTCTCCAAGAAAGCCGTCGGAATCTTTTTGTGTCCTTTCCTTCACTCTTCTTTCCTTTCCCGCCTTGTCCCTGGTACGGACCTCGCCGGACAAAGGGCAACACATATTTGATAATCTTTCGCTTATTCGCTGATTCCCCCCCCCTCCCGCCCTACCCCCGACAACGGACTACCGATTTTTGCACCCCCGATGTCTTCTCTTTTTTTTTTATCTTCCTCGAAGATGCATTCCAGGGGTCAAGCAATTCTGTTCCCCTCGATGCCAATTTTGTAAGGGACCCAGCATCTTTTCCTTTTACCCTCTCCTCCCCCTCTACTTTCGGCGCCCCCCCTGCACAGCTTATGGACCCTTTCTGGCTGCAGAGCTTTTACTAGGTCGGTGTCGAAGGGAACGTTGGTGGATTCACTGACCGCCTTCCCTTTCTGATTCTCGGTGTTCCCTTTTGCCGTTTTCCCCTCCTCCACACCAAGCCGAGACCCTGATGAACAAGAGGAGGACAATATTTGTTTGCAGCTGTGTCGTTCTTCCTTACGCGTCCCCTTTGAAAGCAAGTCCGAGTCTCTGTTGTAAAACCCTTCCCCATCTTCGGTCATTCTTTGATACGAGAATATCAAATCAGTAATGAAAGAGTAGAGAAGCCATGACGTTCTTGCAAGATTTGGGCATCCCCCCTTCCATCATGGCCCCCCACACCTTTCGTCCCTTTTTTTTTTCTTTGCGCTGTTCGCGCGCGACTCGAAGGACGGAAAAAGTACACGAGCGGAAATCCCATATCTTGGGCTTTCTACTCCCCTGTTGTTGTTGCGTCTGACGCGTTTCCTCTCTTGTCTTTCTTTCTCTAGCTGCGACCCCTCTCCCCCTTCCCTGACGAGGTGGCATCAGTCTTGCGGTTTCCCCGAAGGGTTGAATACCAGGTAAAGTGCTCTTCCGCCCGGTGAAGTCCTTGATGTAGTGGCTTCCTGAGCGATTTTCGTACCCCTCCTCTTTTCCTGGTTGTTACTACCTTGCTTGCGCTGACCTGGTCTGTCTGGCCCCATGTTGTCGCGCTCGTAGTTCTTTAGTAAAAAACAATATTTTATTCGTGTGTAATATCCCGTTTGAATTGCGTATCCATTCCCCTTTTCTACACCTTCCCTCCTTCTCCTCTTTTAGCCTTCTCCGTTGATCAGACTCCCCCCCCCGCCGTTTGAATTATAACAAGAGGAAGACTACTGACAAGAAGGGCCTCAGATTTTCACGTAAGTTTCGTTGGTCTTTCTTTTTTTCTTCTCCCATCGCCCTCCTTTCTCTTTACCCTTACTTCCCCATGCCTCAAGTCCCCTCTTGCCTGTAAAGGTTTCGTGCCCCCTTTGATATTACGATAAAAAACGAAGACCTTAATGGTTCAATTGCCGGCGTTTTCCCCCCCTCCCCCCAAACTTCCCACGCCTCTCCTCCTCCCCTCTTGTTCTCGAGTTTGCCGGTTACTCGGATTTTTCTCCAGGGAAAAGCTCCCAATGTCCCCCTCCGTTCAGGAACGAGGGTTTTTGTCCCACACCGCTCGCTTTTTTCCTAGTATTTTTTGCGCTCTTCTCCCCAATTCCTTCGCTGTTTGGTTCTAAGAATGGAAAAATCAGAGATTGCCGACCTCTTTTCATTGATTTTTCTCTTTTTTCCCCATTCTTCCTCTAAAAGTATCCGGACTTTCAACATAATGCGTATGAATATGGCGGAAGTCATTCCCCCACCCCTCTTTCCTAACCCTCTACTCCTTGGAACCCCCTCATGGCTCCGCCTCCCCCTCCTTTGAAAGTCCTCAAGTTCCGTATCGTTTCATGACGTCCTATCCGGACCCCAGATATCGAAACTTCCTCCCTTCTCCCCTCCCTCTGACCTGCCACCTTTCATCCCCGGCCAATCTTCGTCTCCCCCCCTCACCTTCGAGGTGTTCGAGACCAGATTGGCGTGCTGATGCACCAGCTCTGCTCTCCTTTGCTCCTCGACCTTCTTCCCTAGCGACCTCCTTTTCCTCCTCCTTACAGAACCGCCCACAATAGATATCGAGACTTTTTTTTCCGCGCCTCGCTGAAGACTCCTCCTCGACCGACTCCTAATGAACCCCTTACGGTTCTAGTGGGCCCTCTGGCCCCTTCTTCATAGCCCCCCCTCCCTCATGACCCGAAGAAGATGCTGGGTTTTGCTTGACCGGGTTTCTTGATTCGGGAGCTGTCCCTGCTGATCCCGGACTGTTTGCCGGCTTTGGCTTACCCGTTTGCGCTCTTCCCCTATGATTCCCTCCCTTCCTCGACTTTTCCCTCGATTAAAAACAGGGAGATAGCTAGATCTCGCCGCCCACCTTCCTTCTCTACCACGCCGGCACTTCCCTAACAGGCGACCTTAGGCTTTCCGTTACGAGGATTGCCCCTTGACTGCAGCGATCATTAGAAAAATGGAAGATGGACTGACCGAACCATTTCCAGGCGTTCCTTCCCTTTTCTCTTCTTCCCTTTGTCGTCCGCCTCCCCTTTTCTCGCCGCCGCGAATTCCTTGGTGAATTCCTTTTTCTAGTTTCCCAATAGCAAGGCCTGCCAGTAGAACTTCGGGTCGCTCTCGCTCCCGCCAGTTCGCATCCTTTGTCCCCCGACCTTTTGGCTTGGTTAAAATATCATGTTTCATTCTTTTCCTGAACATCCCATATTTCTCAAAACACTCTCCTAGACCGGTACGGCGCTATCGACTCGGGTCCCCTTCCCCCTTTCATCCTGATCCCCTTCCCCGCCCCCGTTGCTTTTATGACTTCAGGCTCCTAACCTGACGGCGTGCTCAATAGTTTGTGGACACAGGAAGAGACTTGTCCGAAGAGTAAGTATGGAAGTCTGAAGTCCTTTACCCTAGATCCGTCTTTTTCTCTTTCCCTCCGCGTAGTATTTCTTTCCTGCTTTATCTGTGGGACTCCTGCACTTTTGTTAAGGAGGTAATCCTCGAAGGGGCCAAGGGCCACCCCCTAGACTCCCTCCTCCTTATCACACCCTTCTTTTCGTGGTCCATCTTTCTCATTGGCGCCGAGGTCTCTGCTCCTAATCGCCCACCCCCAACTTTTTATGATCCAGCTCCCTTAAGAAGACGCACGCAGAGAAATCTGCTGCGAATCTCGTCGATTCCTCCTCCCCATACCTTTTGACCTTCAGTCCCCGTCTATCATTCGTCGAAGCTTTGTTCCCCCTGGGATTAAGACGGGTAGATGGAAAATAACCAGTAGGAAGCCTAGACCCGGACAAGGACTTTCGTTCAAAATCCTAGTCGCCCCGCATGCCTACTCCCCTTGTAAAGGCTCAGCGGAAGCATTTTCCCGTGTAACCTCTGAATCCTTCTCTAATATTTACTTTCTTACGATGTCTTTCCCCCCGAAGTTTCATTTCTTTTTTTTCCCTAAATATGCAGGACTTGCTTAAATGGTGGTCCTTGGTGGACAGAAGCTCGAGTGTCGTTCCCCCTCCCCTTCAAGTCGAATTAGTGATTCACGACTCCTCCCTTTAATTCCCCCCCGATTTTCCTAGCGGTGCTTTTTTCCCCCCCCCTTCGAGAAGGACTTTTTCTTCACCCTTTTTTAGACTTTCCGAAAGAATCGATGGAGTTGATGGCTATGGTCTACGGCATTTCTCTCTATTCTCCCCTCTGTTGGTGTTTGTCTATCTCCTTCCACGCGGAATTTCCCCCCTCTCCACACTCCCCCTAGGTATTTTCTCAGGAGAGAAATGTTTATAATACTGTCTGAGACCCCCCGCCTCTCTCCTCTTGGTAGGCCCCCATGGTTTCTTCTTTAAAAGAATCACGTGACTGTTGATGACGGTAGGTGGCAGAGAACCCTCCTGTTGATGGAAACTTTCCCACAATTAAAAACCTTCTTCAGGATCCCTTCAGGACATCTTTTTTTTCTTCCCAGCGTCCCCCTTCGCTTCGATCGGGATGAGAGAGACGTTCCAGCTGACCCTTCCGGCCCCCCCCTTCGCTGGCCGTGCGGCTTGAAGGTTCGAGCATACACTTTCTGACAGGCTTCCGGTTTTTACTTTTTCTCTGGGGCTTGTTTAGCTTTCCCATGTTTAGACCGTGAGCCTCCCCGCCAGATCATTTGCTCGACGAACTCTACGATGGAGACTATGATGCACACGATTGCTGATACCCCTCGAGCTTTTTTTTTTTTCTGCCTTTCGCGATTGGTCTTAGGCTTTTCCTTCTCCGCAGAAGTTGTGGAGATTATTACTGGCCCGCCGGTGTCCCCCCCAATCTTGCCCAACTCCACCCCCTTCAGATTTTTAGCCCCTTCCTGCGATTTGAAACGTCTCTATGGCCTTTGATTTCGGGACCCTGCGAGGATCATCCCTTCCCCCAAGGTGTGCCGCTGGTACCACCAGATGACATCTCCCTCATCATACTCGCCCTTGGTCCCTCTAAACCTTACGTATTCATCCCTTCTTGTACTCGACTTCGTACCCTTCAGAAGTACTTCCCTCCCAGGGGCCCACATTATAGGAAATCTTGCAAAAGCCCTATTCCAAGAAGTTCTCTTACCTAGAATGAAGTCCTTTCTCCCTTGCGGGCTTCTTTCTTATGTGCATGCATGAATGAACGCGGGAGCTCATTGACAGCGAGCCTTGTGTCGTTTCTCCAGAAATTCTCTTTCCCGCGTCTCCTGTCATTGATTTCTGTAAAATCCCCTCGTGTTCAAACCTTCTCAGTACGGTTCGGATAGTTCTTTTCTCGATCAGCAGCTTATGACAATTTGACTGCCACCCCTTCTCCCGAGTCTTCCCGGCATTCAGCTTCGTTTCCCCGATTCTCTCCTTGCCTTCGCCGCCCCCGGCACAATTCTTTTTTGATCACGAGGGTTGAGGAGGATGGCAAGAATCTTTCCATCCTTTTTCTTAGTACTGACTTCGCTTCTTTCCTTGTCACATCGTAGCGCTCAAGATTTAGCATGGTCCTCGCCAGTGCCGGCTTGTCTATTGCTTGGTTCTTTCCTCTATCGAGAATTTTTTTTTTTTTTTTCCTCCTGAGGTCCAAGGTTTGGAATATTCTAATAGTAGTTCTGCCTTTTTAGCCACTCCTATTCTTTACGCGCAACGTGTGTTATCCCCACGAGCCGTAACCCGGTTCAGCTTCATCGGACTTTTCATCCGCAACGCCCGTCCCTAAAGACCCCCGGCAAGTTACCCCAGCAATGCTTTTCTCATTTGTTCTCCGACGAGGTCTTCCGATCCGCATGATCCAAATCGCCGTCTTGTCCATGAAGTACTTCGGGTCCCTCGATAGATATCTTCCACTCCGATTTTTTCCCGAAAAATTGTCTCATCTCTAGATGTGTGCGTGCTTTCATAGCCGAGTGTAGTTAGCGAGTAATAGGTATATGCTTAACTATTCTTGCCTCCCTCCCAGCGCCTTCCCGTCCCCGACCACCTAGAACTTCTAGGTCCGATGTTCCTCCTGCAGGTTGGCCTACTCCTTCTTTGTCGATTTTAGCCCTCTTTAGGAGTTCGGCGTCGAGCGCTATTCTTAAGGACCTGACTGACCAGAAACCTTGGCATCATTCCAATTCGGTCTCGACCAGCCGCCGGGAGTCTCTTTCGGCCTCTGGTTGCTGCGCCTTCTCCCCCCTCCTATTTCTTTCTCCTGATGTTCGAAGGGTCAGTCTCCGAGAGGCTAATGCTGCGACACCAACTTCAGCGATCGTCAGAGGCGGATGCCTCTTTTTCGCGGCATTTCTGCGTTACCCGAACTTATTGCTAAGTTCCCCCCCCAAAAAGAAGAAGGCGGAGGCGAGCGTGTTTGTTAATCGTAAGCCTCTCTTTCCTTTGTTCCGCCTTTGTTTACGGTCCTCCCGAGCGACCCCTGTTTCCGGCACTTTATGCTCACAATAGGACCGTTTCCGAGAGTGCTATTGGTATGGTTTCCCCCAGGACTCTGACCTGATGATCTTTTACCGTTTGTTATCCGGTCCTCTCATATGGGGCACAGTCGTCACTGAAATAGTTTCAGGCATCGATTCCCGGGTAGCGAATCTACGTGTTCCCCGAGTTGCGCAATCGAGTCGTTCGGGACGGTTTAGAGGGCGGAAAATGATGGCAAAGTCTGGTCGGGAGGATTCCTCGGCTTGAAGACTTCTTCTTGGAGATCACTTCCCAGCCTCCCTTCTCTTCCTTGGTTGTCCGAGGGAAAGGGTAACAACCCCTTCTCCTTTTCATGACAGGTTCCTTCACCTCATTTTTTCGACCAGGACGTGATACTTCCCTCCTCCACATAGTGGCCCTCCCCCTTTAGTTGAAGTTTAGTCCCCCCAAATGAAAGATCGCATCGATTGGCTTTCTCCTTGACGATAAGAGAAACTTCATAAGGGCCTCCCCTTACGCAGCCAGGTCTGAACCCACCCCCCAACCCTGATTCCATCCCCCTTCTTCCCTCCCACACCTCAGCTGGCTCAACTCCTTTTCTTTGAGACTTGCGCGCACGTCAGGACTCCAAGTGAACAAGATATTTCGTATCCCTTATCCCTTTTTTTCCTCTCATAATTTTTTTTTTTTCGTATGAGCTGACGCTTGTAATCTCTTTTGGTCAAGTAATTGGATGGGCCCGAGAGTCCTGTTCCGGTTTTGGTATGACATTTTCTGTGCTGTCCGCCGGTCTTTTTTTTTACCCTCAAAGTTTCCTTTCGGCGACTCCTGTTCCGTACTTAATGCGGCACGAGTCGCTGAGCGAAGACATAAAATAGCTTTGACCGCAGGCGCCGGCCCCCCTGGGCGTCGCGCCCGTTGCTCTAACTTCCTCACGTCCTGTTCGTTCAAAAAAACCCTTTTCCTTTCCCCCTTGCCTTTCTTCCTCCGCGCCTTGGGTCCCGCGGACCCTTGATGTTCGCCTATAATCCTACCCCGATGTCGGGTCTGATTCATCCCGAAGCCTTCCTTCTTTCCCCGCCCGTCCGTCCCCTTTCCCGCTCATATTGGCCACAGTCTGGTGCCCTCAACAGTATAGTCAGGCGTCGTGTCTGGACAATAGCAAGTTTTCCTTTCCCCTAGCCATTACTTTCATTCTGCCATTCCCGACTTGCCTCCCCCCCAGGACTGTGCCTCCCATCGCTTGCCCTCCACACACCGTATATTAATACGGTTCCTTTCGCCGTCGCCCGCAGGGGCCACGCCGAAGGACGCCGATTGCGTTATCCTCTTTTCCCGGTACTCGGATCTTGCGTCCCTTTCACCCAATTCCTTCCCCCCCCCCCTAAGACTCGTTCCATTTCACGTCGTCACCACAACGCCGCTTTTCCGAACTTCCTTCTTGTTATTGTTGTGGAGGAGCACGCACTTCGCTTTTTTCCTGGTACTCGAATGTCCGCTTCCAATGCGCATCCCCGCAGACTGCCCCTTTTAGCGTGCAGGATGTTTGGGTCGATGACCCATTGATTTTGCAATGTTCTCCTTCCCCCTCGTTTGCACGCTTCTGAAGAATCGTCGGCTTATCCCCGTTCAACCCCCCACTCATTCCGCCTACTCCGTGCGGCTGTCCTCCCTCTTTGGTGTTCGCGCGACACCTTGGAAAGGCTCCTTTGGTCATTGATTCGTCTCCATTTCCGCCAGCGTGAATCGAAACTCTTCCTCTGATCACCTGATAAACTCTCGAGAACGGCAGCCTGAGCGGCCATAGTCTGCAGAGACCGGCTATTTTCCTTGTGTACCCTTCCTGCTGAGCGTCCTTTGAAGACTACGCTGATGTAGGAGGATCGTGAGGACCTCGCTCCCCATCGCGCTTCCAAGCACAGACACCTCTCTATCGAGCCTTTTTTACCAAGCGAATGGCTCTTATTTTCCCTCAGTATGACTCCCCCGGCTTCCCCGCCTTGGGACAGTCTGTCTTCCCTCGGTCATTCGCGACGCACGTGACTCTCCCAGAAGATGGCTTTGCTTGCCGGGTCGTCTTTTTAGAGGCGGGAGAGGATCGTATGCTTGACAACTGGTGAAGGCGTGATACCACCGTTGCGCTATGCTATTTTAGTCCTCCCCCAAGGCCGTCCTGCCTTCGTTTAGACTCTTCCAAACTAGGCCCTAAGGAGCTGATCGACGACCACCCCTTTTCCCGGACCAGTCGACAGTCTCCCCCCTTGCGACACTTTCTCTGATTCCCTACGAGACCCTTTGCGCTTCATCGCACGATGGCCGATTTTTCCTAAGTCTGCCCTTAAGTGTTATTCCCCCCACTTTCTCTTGCCCTTTCGTCTCAGCCCACGGAGAGACCCCTAAGCGAATTAAAGGTTTCTGCCGTTCCCCCATAGTCTCCCTTGTCTTCTGCCCAGGCGCCCGATTGAGGCTCGCCCTCCCCTGCGACCGTGGAACACGTCCGGCGTCCCGCCAGTCCATTTGACTTCAGGCCTTTCTAGTGATGTCAAATCTCCGAGGGACCAAACATCACGCTTCCGCCAAATTTCGCTTACCGATGGCCCCCCTTATTTCCTTTCCCCCTGCATCCTCCCCCGCCCGTCCTCTGAATGGCTCGAACTCGACCTGCGTTTCTCAAGAGGGTCACCCGCGTTCCGAGTACCTCGAGCCTCCTGTTCCTGGCCTCGAGTCGCTTCAACCAGAGAGATACGTGTAAGAATTTCACCTATCCAGACGGGCCGTTTTCCTTCTTTGCTGGCTCTGTGTTAATCGGTGTGACAGAGGCACACTGTGGAGATAGGGAGCCCTTCGCCACTGTCCCCCCCCCCCGACCCCACCCCAGGGCCACTCCTACTTCCGACTAACCCCCAAAGTGGGGAGAAAAGCTAGGGGCTTGGTTTTTTTTGCGAATTTCTCCCCTGCCCGCGCTCTCCTAAGACGTCCAACTGGTTTCTTAAGCTGGACTACTCCCTCCAAGCGCGCATTGGCGACGGGACCCCTCGTATTTCTCCCCCTCCCCACCCTCTTTTTCCTCCGGCGCCCTCACAGCGAGGCTGCGCCGAAGATGCTGGGATTCATCGACGGGTCTTCCATGGCAAGTCCTTCCCCGTATAATGACCTGAAAATGTCCTTTGCCGCCCTTTTAAACCTTGCACTTTAGCACCTTTTGCGACGACGTCACGCGCCTCTGCACGCAGTCGGTCACGCTGATCATCCGATTCCTTGATCTCCTTCCTTCCCTCTGTCTTACCAAGCGAATTCGATACATAGGGAATGGTTTGGTATACTTGTGAACCTCCCTCTCGCGCTTCTTTTTTAGCTCCCCGACGGTATCGCGAAGGTCTCTTGCCCACAGAAGCCACTCCAAACCTCAGCACGTCGCGTTTTTTTGTCCCAATCTTCTCGGACCTGGAGACCAACGTTCTCGCCGTGAAACCTAGAGGCATTTTTTGGAGAATGTCTTCGGTGAGGGGCCGAGCGCTCTTTTTCCTCCTTCCGTTTTTTTTTTTCTAGCGTGCGCCCTCCTTCCGACCAGCCTCCAAAACGCCCCGAGGATTCGCAGTTTCCACTTTTTCTCCCCTCCTTCGAACGTCTTTCAGACCCCCTCCTTGTTCTTTTGGCGCACCCTTCCATGGAATTTCTTTCGAAGGAACAGTTCGCTATGTCCCTTTAGGGGCGGCATCTCCCCTCCTCTGAGGCTTGTGCGGGCACCACGTTTTTGGGCGCAAAAAATTAAAGTACTTACAGGCAAGGCCCAATGCTTGGTCGGCCCCTTTTCCTTAGACCCCCTTAGTCCTTCCTCTTCGGTCTGGAATTCCTGTCCTCTTTCTGACACAGTACTAAAGGCGTTTTGCCGGCGCTTGTTTCTTTCAAGAAGAAGACAAGGGGCGCCGATCTTCCGGTTCGCAGGCGTCCTTTCTTTGACAGTTTCCTTTGACAACTTATTTCCCCCGGGTGTAAGCTTTCAATAGACCCGTTCGGCTCCCTCCATCGTCTTCTAAGACCCCCGATTCCCCTCTGTCGCGGCCGGAATTCAACCTAGTGCGGATCCTCGGACGAGTATTCTTTCTCTGCTGAGCTGAGTCGTCTCTTCATTAAGTGTCTCACATTGTGCGCTCGCGTCCTCTCTTGCGCCCTAGTCAAACTCTCCCAACGCCCCCGGATTTCGAGAGGCTGTTACGTCGTTGGGGGCCCTGCGTTTTCTCTCCCTCCAGTTATCCGCCCCGGTCCCACTATTCACGAGCCGCCGCCTAGTAAGGATAGTTACCTCGAAACTCCCGTTACGTGGAGGTCCTCTCTCCTTTGCCAAGCGCCTTATCCGGATTGGGGACAATTTTTTTCTGGTGACCCAAGAGTTTTGAGTCACTCCAGTTTCTTCTCCCTCTGAAGTACCATAATTCAACTTCAGGGATTGAATTTATTTCTTCTGTACATGAGGAAGAGTTTTTACGCTCTTTTTCCTGAAGACCTCGATTTAGTGTGTATTTCTTCAAACATACGATAGAAACTGAAGTAAGCTCTTTTTCCCCCCACCTTTTTCCCCACTTATCCTCCTGGACTTATGAGTCTTCTAGCGAGACCCATGGGAAGACAGTGAATGAGATTTACGTTCCCACCAGACCCCGCCACGGCTTTCTCCCTGCGGGATCCTCTAGAATGGTCTTTCAACTTTGAACAGAAATGATAAAAGTTGCCGGGCCCTTCGCTTTTCGCAATATTTCTTTCCCTCGGGCGAAGTGTAGCCTCTGCATAATTTGCATCTCATTCGCCCCGAATAGGGCGTTAGTGCCCTGCCTGTGCTCTTCTTTTGTCGGCGAGTCTCTCGCATCTCCCTTCGGTTTCCACGTGTTGATCAAATATCCCCCCCTTGCGACCTCACCTTCCCCCCTCCTTCCACGTGTTTCACGACTCTTCCGAAACGCGCGGTTCCGTCTCCCCCAGCAGGGACATCGCTCCGCCTTTACCTGAACGCGGCAATTCCCTCTTTCTTGGTCTCTTATAGCCCATAAGGAAGCTGTACCACTTGCTCGGTAGAGAATTCTTTTTCCCACCACACCACACCACCCCACCCCAGCCCACAACCAGCAATGTCCGACCGCAACT